>Ga0315279_10009099_pt1 | contig 11906 bp, 7 predicted proteins | sample YL17G06_20_MG_FD_203694 | JGI IMG/M metagenome (GOLD analysis project Ga0315279, IMG submission 203694) | Sediment microbial communities from Yellowstone Lake, YNP, Wyoming, USA - YL17G06_20 | ecosystem: Environmental > Aquatic > Freshwater > Lake > Sediment | place: USA: Wyoming | collected...
CCCGCTCCGGCGCAATCGGCCGCCCTGGACGAGCCGCTCCACGATGGCGCCGAGGCGCGAGGCGAGACCCGCGTCGGCTGAACCTTGTCATCTCCAAGCCGGTACTTTACTATACGGGGGCACCGCACGCAACATGAGAGGGACTGGCGCGAGAAGCCGGTATCGTGCTGCAGGCGGCAGGCCGCTATGCTCCAGCGCTACCACGACCTGTATGGATCGACGTTCGCCGAGACACCGCCGACACAGGCGCGACGGGCGAGCGCGACGTCGCGCCCGCGTCGCGCGCTCGTATCGGCATCGGGAGCGTGCTGCACACCATCTGCCGGGTGGGGAACTGTGACCACTACTCTGGTTCTGGCCCTTTCCATCCTGTCCATGGGGCTGCTCCTCCTCACGGCGCTCCTCGCGTACCGTCTGATCGGCGTCACGGGGATCCGGCATGTCTGGGCGCTCTTCGGCGCCGCTGTGCTGCTCCTCGCGACCCGTCGCGGGATCCTCTTGTACCGGCTCCTCATCGGCGACCGAACAGGCCACCCGGCCCTGCGGTTCGACGCCATCCTGATCCTCGTCTCACTGCTCCTGCTCGCGGGGCTCCTCGCCATGAGGCCGCGCGTGAGGGCGGCACGCCGGTTCGCCGAGCGCAGCCAGGCGGAACTCCGGCACATCATCAGCACCTCGCCCGACGGCTACGCCGTCGTGAGCCCAGACGGGAGACTCCTCGACGCGAACGACGCGTACTGCGCGCTCACGGGGTACACCCGCGAGAAGCTCCTGGGCATGCGGCTCGACGGGATCGACATCGGCGACGGGCCCGGCACGCATCGAGACGGCGCATCCGTCGGGCCACGGGCGAGTCCCTTCGAGACGTGCTACCGACGTAGCGACGGCGAAGTGTGGCACGTCGAGGTGAGGTCATGGCCGGTCGGCGACCCCTCCGGCAACCTCGCCATGTTCGCGCGTGACATCACCGAGCGACGCCGCACGGAGCTCATGCGGGCGTACGCCGAGCAGGAGCGGATCATCGCGCGCCTGCAGAAGACCACGCGAGCCCTTACCGAGAGTGAGGAGCGGTTCCGCGTGGCGATCCAGAACACGGCGGTCATGGTCTCGTCGCACGATCTGGACCTCCGGTGCACGTGGGTCTGGAACCCGCATCCGCCCCTCCGGACGGAGGGCATGATCGGGCGGACCCTCGAGGAGATCCTGGGGCCGGAGTACGGCGCGCAGTTGAGCGAGATCGGGAGGCGCGTGATCGAGTCCGGCGTCGGCGAGTACCGCGAGGTGGAGGTGGCCGACGACTCCGCGCGACGCGTGTTCGACCTCACCGTCGAGCCGCTTCGCGGCCCCGACGGGGAGGTCGTCGGCATCACTACGGCCTCGGTCGAGCTGACCGTGCACAAGCAGGTCTGGGACGCACTGAGGGAGAGCGGAGAGCGGCTTCGCCTCGCGCTGGCGAACTCGGCGATCACCGCATTCACGATGGACACCGACCTGCGCTACACGTGGGCGTGCAACGCGCCCACGTTCGACGACTCGCAGAAGCTGGTTGGCCGGCGCAACGCGGAGTTCCTTCCGCCGGACGAGGCCGCGGACCTGGACCGCCTCGGGCGCGAGGCGCTGGCGGCAAAGGGGCCCTCGCAGAGGGAGCTGTCCGTGTCGGTCGCCGGCGCGCGGCACGTGTACGACACCCACGTCGAGCCGATCTGCGACCGGGACGGCCGGGTCACCGGGCTCATGGGCGTCGCGGTGGACATCACCGAGCGGAAGCGCATGGAGGACGCGCTCCGTCAGAGCGAAGAGCGGTTCCGACTCGCGTTGCGGGCCGGCCAGATGACTGTCCTCACCACGGACCGAGACCTGCGGTGCACGTGGGTGTACAACGCACCTCCGCCGATCTCCGGCGAGGAGGCAATCGGCAGGACGGTGGAGGAGCTGTTCCCATCGCATGAAGCCGTGGCACTGGCGCGGATCTGGCGGCAGGTGCTGGAAACCGGCGTCGGCGCGCGTGCCGAGTCGACGATCACCCTCGGCACCCGTTCCCGCACGTACGATGTCTCCGTGGAACCCCTCCGCGGCACGGATGATGCCCTCACCGGCCTCATTGTCGCCGCGGTGGACATCACCGAACGGAAGCGCATGGAGGAGGCGCTGCGGCTGAGCGAAGAACGTTTCCGCGTGGCGATCGAGGACTCGCCGGTCACTGTGTTCACGCAGGATGCCAACCTCCGGTACACCTGGGTGTACCGCGCCGCCCACTACGGCGTCGGGGAGTTCATCGGCAGAACCGACGAGGAGGTGTTCGGACCCGAGGAGGGTCGCCGTCCGACTGCCATCGCCCGGCGTGTCCTCAAGACGGGCGTCGTCGCGCACGAAGAGATGTCCGTCACGGTGCGGGGGACCCCGCGCGTCTACGATGCGACGGTGGAGCCACTGCGTGATGCAGAGGGGAGGATCCTCGGCATCGTCGCCGCCCTCATCGACATCACCGAGAGGAAGCGGATCGAGGAGGCGTTGCGGCGGTCTGAGCGCGATCTGATGCTGTGGAATCGGATCGCAGAGGTGTTCCTCACCGTCTCCGACGAAGAGCTCTACCTCCAGGTGCTCACCGTGGCTCGCGAAGCGACGGGCAGCCGGCACGGCACGTTCGCGTACATCGACGAGCACGGGGCGGTGGTCGTGCCCACCCTGACGCAGGATGTATGGGACGAGTGCCAGGTGCCGGGGAAGACCATCGTCTATCCGCCGGAGACCTGGGGCACGAACATGTGGGGGCGCGCGCTGCGGGAGAGGCGCCCGCTGTGGCGGAATGGCGAGTTCGACGTTCCCACAGGGCACATCGCCGTCTCGTCGTACGTGGCGGTGCCGATCGTCCATCGCGACAAGCTCGTCGGGCTGCTCTCCCTCGGGAACAAGCCGGGCGGCTACACCGAGGACGACGTGCGCCTCGCGACGGGCATCGCCGACCGCATCGCGCCGCTCCTCGATGCGCGGCTGGAGCGAGACCGCCGACGCGACGAGCGGAGACGCGCGATGGAGGCGCTCCACGAGAGCGAGGAGCGGTTCCGCAGCGCCTTCGAGGCGGCCCCCATCGGCCTGGCGCTCATGTCGCCGGAGCGGCGACTCCTCAAGGTGAATCGCCGCCTGTGCGAGATCCTCGGCTACACCGAGGAGGAGCTGCTGGCGACGGATGGGCTCTCCCTCACGCACCCCGACGACCGCGAGCGGGACGCCGAGTACACCCGGCTCCTCCTCGGCGGCGAGATCCCCATGTACCAGATCGAGAAGCGGTACCTTCACAAGCGCGGACACGAGGTATGGGCGCTCCTCAGCGCATCGCTCGCTCGCGACGTGGAGGGGAAACCCCTCCGCTTCATCGCGCAGATTCAAGACATCACCGAGCGCCGCGAGTGGGAGGAGCAGATCCAGGATCTGAACGCCAGCCTGCACCGGCGCGTCACCGAGCTCCGACTCCTCAACAAGGAGCTGGAGTCGTTCAGCTACTCCGTCTCGCACGACCTTCGGGCGCCGCTGCGCGGCATCGACGGGTTCAGTCAGGCGCTCCTGGAGGACTATGGCGACCGGCTGGACGAGCCGGCCAGGGACTACCTGCGACGCGTCCGGGCGGCGAGCCAGCGCATGGCGCAGCTCATCGACGACATGCTGAAGCTCTCCCGCGTGACGCGACAGGAGATGGCCGTCCAGCCGGTGTGCCTCAGCGAGATCGTGGAGGGCATCGCCGACGAGTTGCGCGCGCAGCAGCGGGATCGAGCGGTGGAGTTCGCGATCGCTCCGGGCATCATCGCGAATGGAGACCGGCATCTCCTGTACGTGGCGCTTCAGAACCTCGTCGGGAACGCGTGGAAGTTCACGCGAGGTCATTCCACCGCGCGCATCGAGTTCGGCGCGACGGAATCGCACGGGCGGCGGGTCTACTTCGTGCGCGACGACGGCGCCGGCTTCGAGATGGCGTATGCGGGGAAGCTCTTCGGGGCGTTCCAGCGCCTTCACGACGCCAACGAGTTCGAGGGCACCGGCATCGGCCTCGCGATCGTCCAGCGCATCATCCATCAACACGGCGGCGAGATATGGGCGGAAGGTGAGGTCGAACGGGGGGCCACGTTCTACTTCACTCTCGGAGAACAGCACGGCGACCGGAACGGCTGAGGACGTGTTCTGGTCGGCCGCATCCCCCCGGTACGGGTCGGCGTGCCCAGGCGTTGCACCCAAAGGCGGCCCCCCGTGGCCGCCCTGGGGCAGGCTGACCTGCCGCCGCGCGTCTCCTATCCGCGTCCGAGCCGACGGTCTCCGCGCACGGGCGCGGGCGTCACGTCTCCGCGCGCGACGGGGCCCGGCGGACGAGGATCGCCGCGAAGATCGCGAGCGACAGCGCCAGGTCGGCGACGATGGCGATCATGACCACGCGCGGCCCGACCGGGCCGATGAGCTGCCCGATGAGGAGCGGGATCGTCATGTTGCCGAGGCTCCCACCGACGAGGAACCAGCTCGTGATGCTGCCGGTGATCGCCATGCGGCGTTCGGCGAAGTTGATGCCGGTCGGGAACATGGATGCCATGAAGAACCCCATGCCGATGGTGCCCGCCCAGAGCGCCGCGACCGAGCTCGGCCAGGCGAGGATGCCCGCCACGCTGGCGAGGCAACCCACCAGATCGACGAACAGGATCGTCCGGGGACCGACGCGGAGGCTGACCGGCACCGCCACGAGGCGGCCGAGCGTCATCGCCCCTCCGAAGGCGGCGGCGGCGTACGCCGCGATCTTCTCGTTCCCGAGGCCCTGACCGAGGGTGTACGTGGAGATCCATCCGCCGAAGCTCAGCTCCGCGCCGACGAAGGTGAAGAAGAACGCTGCCATCAGGAACAGGAGCGGGTAGCTCGGTCGGTCGCTCGCCTGTGCCTCCGCCGCCGCATGCTCGCCCGTTGGGCTCGGCTGCCGCAGCACCCAGACGGGCGGCACGACCATGAGGAGCGCGAGCGCCCAGCACGCCCACGCGATGTCGCCCGTCAGTCCGATCGCCTGGGCGACGACGATCGGCGCGATGAGCGCGCCGACGCCGAAGAAGAAGTGCATCCCGTTCATGAACGGCCCGACGCCGCGGCGGTGCACCCATACGAGAAGCGTGTTGCCCCCGACGTCGACGATGCCCTGCGCGACGCCGAGCACGACGAGGATCGCCGCGAGCGCATAGGCGAGCGGTACCGCCGGGACCAGCGCGAGCGTGCCCGCCATCACGACGAGCGCGGCCGCCATGACGCGGTGCCCCGGCAGGCGGTCGTACGCGCGCCCACCGAGGAACGTGCCCAGCAGATAGCCGAAGGCCATCGCGGTGAACACGTAGCTCATCTCGCCGGGCGTACGGTGCATGCGCGCGGCGAGCCCGGGCAGCGTCGGGCCGATCCATGTCATCGCGAGGCCGAGGGCGATGAACGTCAGGAAGTAGCCGACGGTTATCCGCAGCTTGCGTGCCTCGATGATGCCCGCGCCCGTCGTCGGCGCCACCGCCTGCGTGCTCATGGACGCTCCTCCCTGCCGCCGCCGGCGGCTGCCTCCCCACGCGGTCGATGTGGACGATGCTAGACGTCGGCACGGTCACAAGCGACGGTACGTCGCTCGCGGCGAGGTCGTCGGGTGCGGCAGTCCAGGTGCACGGAGGGCTGCCGCTGAGGCGTGTGCCGGGAGCGACGCGGACGTTGGAAGGTATCGAGAGGCGGGAGCGGGACAAACGTCGGCGCCGGGGCAACGTGGTCGCGGAACGCCCGTTCACCCCGCAGCCGACCCGCGGCGCTCACCTATGATACGGAACTGTCCTATTGTCGCTATAGTGGGCGAACACACGCGGGCTGGTGATGTCGCCCGCTGGTTCGCCCCTACGCATGATCCGACGGCGCGTGACTATAGCGTCAATAAGAGGGAAACATATGAGTCCCGAGGGGTTCCTATGCCCGCCAGCCGGCCGCGAGCTTGCGCAGGTTCAGCCAGACGTACGTCAGCGCGGCGAACCCGATGAGCATCTCGATCACCTCGGACGACTCGAAGATGGCGCGGCTCACGGTCCGCTGCATAGGGTAGAAGTCCTCGTACGTATCGACGATGCTGACGCTGGCGATGGTCAGAACCGCCGCGCCGAGGAGGCGCGGAACGGCGATCTTTCGGAAGGCTGGCCACCGATCGAGGAGAAGGCCGATGACCCCACCGAGTCCGAAAGCGAGACGGAAGAAGTCCGAGTGCCCCTGGAGCCATCGGACGTTGTGGAAGGTGACCTCGTGCTGCGCGTTCACCTGCTCGAACCACGCCGGAGTCCGGTAGTGCAGGAACCACTGGCCCCACGCGACCTCCTCGCCGGCGCTGAAGATGACACCCGCCGTGAAGAGCGCGTAGAAGGCGACGACAAACAGAGGTTCACGCTGGCGCACCCCCTGGAGCACGACCCAAAGCCCGATGATGCCGCCCGCAGAGAGGAACATGAACGTCGCCAGCTCCACCGGCTTGTTCTCCATGACTATCCAGTAGGCCAGCGCGCGCGTTCGAGGATGCGGCACCGCAAGCAGGAACAGGACGACCGAAGCGATCGGGAAGTACGTGATGAACCTGGCCGTCCACGGGCCAACTTCATCCTGACCGACAATCACTTGGTGATACCGACGCGGAACGGCCCGCGCGTTCGCTACTCCATCGCCGGTGTGCCCCAGCATCATGGGGTCCCCCGCACCGCCGAACGCCCAAGGAAAGAGCGCTCGTCCAGAGAGACGAGCTCAATGGGGTAACACCAAGGTGATGACAGCGAGTTCCGGCCGACGCGGCTCAACTGGCGAGGAACCGCCGGACCCAGGCCGCCTTCTCGGCGATCATGGCGGCGCACGGGGAGAAGACGCCGTCCGCGCGCTCGGAGAGGTCGAGCCACGGGCAACGCTCGTAGACGGGGAGCGCCGCCGCCGCGTTCGCGAGTTCGGCCGCGGCGATCTCCTTCATCCTCCCGAGGGCCAACGGACTGTCCGTCTCCTCGTGACGTCGCCGCGCGGCGAGGAACGCGACCGTGTTCGCGCACGTGGCGAACGTGCGGTGTACGAGCTCGACCAGGGAGGTCTCCTCGTCGAGGTTCCGCGCATCCTGCTCGGTCCGGACTGCCCCGCGCGCGCGGACCAGCGCGTGCCAGGCCGTGGCCGCATCGTCGGCGGCGCGACGGTACTCGCGCTCGACGATATCCCACCCATCGCCGGGTCCATCCCACTCGATGGCGACGCTGCGCGCGGTGTCGGGCAGCGCATCCATGACGAGGCTTGTCCGGATCTTGGTGCGCGCGCGGGAGAAGGTTTCCTCGCCCTCCTGCAGGAAGTAGAGGACGCCGTGGAAGACGTCGGGGATCGTGGCGCCCTTCTCGGGCACGAGGGGATGGCACGGGCCCAGGAAGCTCGGGCCGACGTAGTAGCCGGTGAGTGTGATGCAGGGGATATGTCCGACGGCGTCGCTCATGTGCCGCCACCCGCGCAGGACCTGGTCCGCCGCGTCGGGGCCGAAATCGCGCGCGGCCATGGCGCGGAGGAAGTCGTCGCGCGGGATGTCGCGCCCATAGGCGGCCCAGAGGGCGACCTCCTCCGCGCGCGAGCCGAACATGCCGTAGAAGAGCCACGACTGCTGCACGCCGTCCGGCGCAAGATCGCGCACGACCTGCCATTTGTCCGCGAGGCGCTGCATCGCCGGCACGTAGGGGAACTGGAAGACCTCGAGGCCGATGCCGGTCTCCGTCTTGAGGAACAGGGGCAGCCGGCGCCTCTTCGCCTCCGCGGCGCGGCGGCGGACGTCGTCGCACGGGCCGATGTAGTCGATGCTGTAGTCCCACACGAGCTTCCGGTAGCCATCCTTCGCGTACCATTGCCTGCGGTCGATCTGGTGGAAGAGCCCCGATTCGAGCGGAAGCCGCCGCACGAGTTCGACGGAGTCGGGCCACTCCCACGACTCGATGTTGTACGGCCACGCGACGACGAACGCCTCCGGCTTCGCGCGGTGCACTCCCTCCGCCGTCGCGCGGACGAGCCCGGCGACGACGTCCTCCGTGTCCCGCGCGTAGCAGCGCTCGCACCGGACGCGCGGGTTCCCCCACATGCGGCAGTGGTAGAACGATTCGCCGCCGATGATCAGGGTGAGGCCCGCAAGCTCGGGCACCTCGCGGAAGAGCTTCTCGAACGTCTCGCCGTAGAACGCGAGGCACTCCTCGTCGCTCGAGCAGAGGCAGTGGATCGTGTGCCCCGCGTGCAACGACTTCATGCCGCTGCCGCGCGCGCCCGGATGTCGCTCGAAGATGGGATGCTCCGCGCGGAGCTTTGGCCCGACGACGACGTAGGTGAACCGCACGCCGTATGCCGCGGCGCGCCGGGCCGCGTCCTTCAGCATACCCACGTTGCGGGCGTAGTCGGGGCAGTTCAGCTCCGGCAGAATCTCGCTCTCGACGTAGCAGAGCATGTCCCCGTAGATCATCATGCTGTTCACGCCGTAGTGGGCGTAGAGCCGGAAGGCGTCGTCGCCGAGGAACTCCGGCGAGAAGTCGGGCACGGAGTAGTTGCCGCCCCACGGGCCCTGGCTGATCTGCGTCCGCCACGCGGCCGTGCGCACGCGCGTCCCGCGCGGGAGGAACGGGCCGCGACGCGTCCGCATCTCCCATTCGAGCCACGCGACGCCGGCCCAAAGTCCGGCCGCGTCCGACGCCTCGATCCGCACCTCGTCCGGCTCCGAGAGGATGCGGCAGGCCCGCGGCGGGAGGTCGTCCGCGGCAACCAGGCGGATGGCATGGGTCTGGCCACCGGCGGCGCCGCTGGCGATGCCGGTCATGCGGCGCAGGAAGTCCCGCAGGTCATCGGCGGCCATCCGGCCCACGTCGCCGAGTCCCGACTCGGCGACGACGCCCCACGCGCCGGCAAGCGCGAAGTCGCCCTCGCGGGGACGCGCCGCCGGGTCGGAGCCGACGGCTCGGTGCGGGTCGCGTCGGTCGATGCGGAGCGGATCGGCGTTCAGCTGCCGCAGGAGATCGCGGATGTGGAGCGAGTTATGCATCGGCGTCTTCCTCCGATCTCGGCGGCGTGTCTCGCCAGCGCGCCGATCCCCACGGGATGCAGAGCGACGCGAAGTGCTTCAGCGCGCCGCTCTTCACGACGATCGCCTCCGGCCGCAGCACCGTGGCGTACATCATGAGGAGCGAGACGACGTCGAGGAGCGACCGGTAGCCGGAGAAGCCCGAGACGTCGATGTACACCTTCGTGAACCGCTCGCCGAGCGCACGCGCGGCCATCACGTCGAACACGTCGAGCAGCTCGAACCGCAGGGAAGGGTGCATCCGCCGGGCGCGCTCGACGCACTCCGGGCTCACGTCCGTGCCGACGACCTCGCGGCAGTGCTCGGCGAGGATGGCCGTCGTCGTGCCCCATTCGCAGCCGATCTCCAGGACGACGTCGTCCGGCTTCACCCAGACCGGGATCGTCTCGCGGTACTCCTTCACGTCCCGCGTCGCGATGAACTTCGTCCTGACCTTGAACTGCCGTTCGCTCGGCATCCGGCACCTCTCGTGTGGCCAGTAAGGGCAGGCCGCGTCCTTGCAGGACGTCGGGGGCCTGCCCCTACGTGCCGCGGCGAACACCACCGATCCCACTCCGCCGCTACACCATCCACCATTTGCCCGGCACGATCGCCTCGATGCCGAACGCGCGCTGCTCCGGCGGCAGCGAGGCGAGCAGCTCCTGCGCCTTGCGCCCGATGGCGTCCACGGCGAGCTCGACGTTCCGCCGGCCGACCTGGGCGGAGGCATGTTCCCGCGGATCGAGGCCGCCGATGCCCCACGGCGCGGACATGTCGAGCTTCATCGGCTCCTTTCCGAGGGCGGACATGTCCACGCGATCGGGGTAGAAGAACATCATGTTCGACGTCTCCCACTTCGCCGCGTGATCCGTGTTCGACTCGTCGCACTTGCTCAGCGTGACCTCCCACAGGCCGATGCCCGCGACGCCGCCCTCCGCGACGACCGGCGCGAGCCCCTTCTCGATCATGTCGACCTGCGCCTGGATGTTGTGGCCGGAGACGCCGATGATGACGCGGAATCCGGTCTTCTTCAACTGCCGGAACAGCGTCGTGAGGCACGGCACCACCAGGTCCTGCCCGAAGTCCGAGTGGAAGTACACTGGCGGGAAGACGACGCCGCCGAACTTCTCCGCGCACTTCACGAGGATCGCGTGCGCCTTGAGCGCGTCGTTGCCGAGCGGCAGGTGCCGGCCGTGCCACTCGATCGGCCCGAACGGCACGTACACGACCGGGAACCGGCGTCCGGCGGCCTCGAGTTGGCCCGGCCGCATGAACTGCATCTGCACGTCGAGCGAAAGCGCGTTGTCCATGATGGTCTCCTCCGGCGGCGTACCTATCGCCGCGTCGAACGCACCACATGCGCCGCGCACAGGCCGCGACGACGGCGTCCGCGCAGGCGCGCTGGCCCTCGTCGCTCAGGTGAAGCATGTCGGAGCCGAAGAAACGGTCGCGCCCGGCCCACACGACGGCATGCAGGTCGTTCACGGGCACACCCTCGGCCTCCATGAGCCGGCACGCGGCGTCGTTGTACGCCTCGATCTCCTCGTTCCGCCAGCCCTGTCGTGTATGCTCATGCCGTCGCGCCCGGGACTTCCGCACGGGTTGCGGCGCATGTCCGCACCCAAGGTTTCACGACCGCCGCAACGCGACCATAGCCCGGCCCACAAGCGGAGGGTCCTTTCGGCACCGCACGTCGAAGATACCTACCCCGTCCTCCGACGTGCGAGCCACCGGATAGTATGCGTCCATCGCGTAGGCGCCCCAATCTCCGACGAGTCGGATGAAGGACTCGCACGTGTACTCCCGCAGCGGGGCGTCGCCCCAGTCGAGCGTGAGTTTCCCACCGGCCGCGGGATCATCGACGCGGATCACGTCGTCTACGGCGGCGACAGTGACGCCGTCGCGCGTCATGGTCCACTCGCCCACGGAAGGCCGCGCTTTCGGCAGATCCCGGTTCGCGAACGCCATGTCCATCACGTAGACCCCACCGGGACGGAGCGCCCGCGCCATCGCCGAGAGATGAGCCAGAGCCGCCTCGTCGTCGGGCAGCAGCCGGAACGAGCTCATCGGGCTGTATGCCCCGTCGAAGGCGTCGTCCGTCGTGAAGGTCGCCATGTCCGCGCAGATCGTCCGCACTGACACGCCGGCATGCGTCGCCGCGGCAACAAGGAAGGCGAGCATATCCGCGGAGATGTCCAAGCCGGTCACCTGCCAGCCGTGGCGGGCGAGGCGTACCGCAACCTGTCCCGTGCCGCACGCCACCTCGAGGATGCGGCTTCCATCCACCAGCCCGGCATCGCGGAACACGGCGTCGTAGAACCCGGCTTCCGCGTCCCGGTCCCAACCGAACAGAATGTCGTAGTACTCCGGGTAGTCGTAGATGGATGCCATGCGACCCTCTCGCCCCCTCATAACCCAAGTTGCGTCCTATGTGACCTCGAAGGTGTAGGCGACGATGAACAGCAGGAGCTTGAGTTTGAAGCCCTCTGCGGTGACGGCATGGATTCGTTTGGGGAACATGACGTTGATCATGCTGCCGACGGTCTCGATGTATCTGCGGTAGTGTTGTTGAAGGTACACGATCCAGCCGGGCCAGGGCCTGCGGGAGTTCTTGGCCCTCGCCGGTCGGAAGGAGATGTCGCGGTTCTCCTGGAGGTCCCCTTCGAGGGCGTAGTAGGTGTATCCGGCGTCGGCGTAGATGGAACTGCCGGGCGGCAGGTCGAAGTTGAACTGTCGAATCGCGGAGTTGTCGGGGACGCCCCCGGGGGTGAAGAACGCTTCCACGGGACGCCCGTCGGCGGTGGTCATGAGCTGGATCTTCAGGCCG
>Ga0315279_10009101_pt1 | contig 11906 bp, 8 predicted proteins | sample YL17G06_20_MG_FD_203694 | JGI IMG/M metagenome (GOLD analysis project Ga0315279, IMG submission 203694) | Sediment microbial communities from Yellowstone Lake, YNP, Wyoming, USA - YL17G06_20 | ecosystem: Environmental > Aquatic > Freshwater > Lake > Sediment | place: USA: Wyoming | collected...
TACCATCTACACCATCGACGGGGGGACGCACCTCACCGGCTTGCGGGCAGCCGTCACGCGCACGATCAACGATTACGCCCGCAAGAGCGGACTGCTCAAGGAAAGTGATCCCAATTTCACCGGCGAGGATACCCGCGAAGGCCTGACCGCTATTGTCAGCGTCAAACACCCCGACCCGCAGTTCGAGAGTCAGACCAAGGTCAAGCTGATGAACCCCGAGGTGCAAACCCTGACGCAGCAAATCGTCGGGGAGGCGTTCGGCACATTTATGGAGGAGAACCCCTCTGCAGCCAAGGCGATTGTCTCCAAGTGTCTCACCTCTGCCCGCGCCCGAGATGCCGCCAAGAAGGCCCGCGATCTCGTCATCCGCAAATCGGCTCTCGAGAGCCTCACCCTGCCAGGTAAGCTGGCCGATTGCTCGGAGCGCGACCCCGAAAAGACTGAGCTGTATATCGTGGAGGGTGATTCAGCAGGTGGTTCAGCCAAACAGGGCCGCGACCGCCACTTCCAGGCCATCCTGCCGTTGCGCGGCAAGATCATGAATACCGAACGCGCCCGCCTGGATAAAATCCTGACGAGCAATGAGGTGAAAGCGCTGATCTCGGCCCTCGGTACAGGCATTGGCGAAAACTTCGACATTTTGGGACTGCGTTATGGGCGTACTATTATTATGACGGATGCCGATGTGGATGGCAGCCACATCCGCTGCTTGCTGCTGACCTTCATCTTCCGCTTTATGCTACCGTTGATCGAAGAAGGCCACCTGTACATCGCCCAACCACCCCTGTATCGAATTGCGTATAAAAACCAGGTGCGCTATACTTACACTGATGTGGAAAAAGACCGCGCCTTGAAAGAGCTTGGCGCAGGTGCTGAGAAAGCTGCCATCCAGCGCTACAAGGGTCTAGGTGAAATGAACCCCGAACAGCTCTGGGAGACCACCATGGACCCGGCAAAGCGCACCCTGCTGCTGGTGACGGTTGATGATGCCGCCGAGGCTGACCGGACCTTCGATATGTTGATGGGTTCTGCTGTGCCTCCGCGGCGGCGTTTTATTCAAACTCATGCAAAAGATGTTCGCAACCTGGATATCTGACGCGGCTGCCATATCTTTATCCGTGTCTTCTTCAAGGAGGTAACAACAATGTCTGGACAGACCCCCAAGCCGCCAGTACCAGGCAGGCCGCAAATTTCCAGCCCACAGAAACCGGGCATGCCCCCTCAAGGCCGAGATTTGAGGTTTACTCCACGACCCGGGGCTGCCCTGCCGCGCCCAGGTGCGGCGGTTAACCTGGTGCGCGCACAGCAGCAGGAAGCCAGGCGTGACGCCATGCGCCAGCTGGTTGGTCAGGCTCTGTCGCGCCCGCAGCCTACGGTTCGCCCGGCTGCACCGCCTCAGAAGGTGATGACGCATCAGCCTACGATTACACCCAAGCCTGCTATGCAGGCTGCTGCGCCCAGGCTGGTCATGCCGCAGATCCCCACACCTCCCAAGGTGATATCCCAGCTGTCCAATTCTGCGGCTGCCGCGGCCCCTGTTGCAAAGTCAGCTGCTCCTGCCCAGGCGGGAGGGTTCCAGAAGTTATTTGAGGCTGCTAAAGCTGCCAGCGCGGCAGGCGCAGCCTCCGCTGCAGCGTTATCGGTCAACACTGCCACTGTTGATCCCCAGATTACCACCGAGGTGAACGCGCTGCAGTCCTCGTTGAATGATTTACAGCGGCGCAGCACTTTTGCGGATTTGCAAGACCAGATCATGGATCTCGATAAGGAGGTTAGCAGAGTTACGAGCCTTTTAGAAAGCGCCCGCAGCAAAGGTTATGCCTTCCAGAAGGATTTGGATGACACTATTTACCGTGCGATCGATCAATGGCAGGTGGCGCGTGAAAAAGCACTGGACATGATCCCTAAGCAGGTGCCGGTGATGCAGAATAATCTGGCGCCACTGCCAAGCCAGCTCCAGCAGGTGAACGCTACCCTTACCAATTCAGTACTTGCCCGCCCTTTAATAGCCCGTACGCAATCGCAGATCAACAACCTGCTTTCCACCGTGAACCAGATTGAGTCAAATATCCGCAGCTCTTATACGGAGGTTGAAAGCAACATTTCCCAGGTCGGCTCGCGCTTGAGTACCATTCACTGGGCGTTGACGCAGTTGGATGAGGCCAGGTATAAACTCGCCGTTGGAGAAGACCTGGTGATGGCGGTAAAGGCGCGTTGGGATCAGGAAGGGGATGACGACCCGGAGGGAATCCTGTATCTGACTGATAAGCGCCTGATCTTCGAGCGCAAAGAAAAAGTGGCTACGAAGAAAGTGCTGTTTGTCACCGTCTCCAGCCAGATGGTGCACGAAGTGATGATCGATCAGCCGCTGGGCAGCCTGCAAGGTGTGAATGCCCAGAACAAGGGTCTGTTCGGGCACCAAGATTTCATCGAAGTGCAGTTCAACGATCCAAAGCTCAAACTCGTTTCATTCCATCTCGATGGACAGGACTCGAAACAGTGGGCAAAATGGATCGATGATGGCCGCCTGAACCGCCTGAATGACGATCGCGCTTCAGGCAGCGGCCTCTCGTATGCCGATCTGACTGGCCCACTCACCCCCGGCGATGTGATGAACATGCAAACCGAGGTGAATGCTCTGCAAGAGCAGGCCATGCTGGCCAGCGTGGAGCAGGAATTAACCGCCATTGAGAATGATGTGGTGTCGATGTCCCGCAAGCTGGCTGATCTGCGCGCCCGCGGTTATGCCATCGAAAAAGCTCTGGAAGCAGACGTGATCATCCTGACGGCGCAATGGGATCGCATCAAGCTCAACGCCCAGAAGACGATGGAACAGCAGCGTCAATTGATGTCTGGCCAGATGCAATCGATCCAGCAGATGCTGGCCCAGCTAGTAGGGCAGATGAACAACCTGACAGCGGCCCGGCCTTTGTATATGCAGACGAAATCTGCCGCGGCCTCTGCCCAGGCCCAGGCGGAAGCAGCCCAATCCACCGTGGTAGCCCAGTACGACGGCTACGCCAATGAAATCGGCACACTCAGCGCGCACCTGGAATGGGTGGGCTGGATGCTGGATGCCCTGGCGACAGCCACGTTCCAGCTGCTCGCCACGGAGAGCGGTGTAGCCGCAGTGGAGGCGGTGTATGCCCGGCCTGGCCTCGAGCCCGAAAATGGGATCTTGTTTTTGACCGATCAGCGCATTTTATGGGAAGACCGTGTAGGCGAGTTTGAATTAAAGCTGAATGTGCCCCTCCAGCAGGTCACGGATGTGCAAAAAGCGGTCTCCAAAGATGGGCAGCAGGAATTCCTGGACTTCACCTTTGGCCCCGGAGCACCCTGCCCCAACGCCCGTTTCCAGTTAGGGGCGCCGGTGGCGGACAGCTGGTTAAAGATGGTCGGGCGCGCCCGTTCTGGCGGTTATGCGGGCGATCGGGCGATCGAGATCCCGCCCGAGGAGCTGGAACGCATCCGCAACGCCCCGCAGCAGTGTTCGAAGTGCGGCGCGGCGCTCACTGATCCGATCCTGCGTGGGCAGGTGGATGTTACCTGTGAATACTGCGGTAATGTAATGCATATCTGAGTTATCTTTCTCGAAACCTGTAGATGGAACGATAGCACACACGCAGCAAGCATCATGACCCTCGAACGCGGCTCACTACTCAACAGGCGATACCGGATTGTCGAGATTCTTGGCCAGGGTGGTATGGCTTCGGTTTATCGCGCCGTGGATGAGAACCTGGGGGTGGATGTCGCTGTCAAGGAGAACCTGTTCACCACGGATGAATATTCTCGCCAGTTCCGGCGGGAAGCCGTCATCCTGGCTAACCTGAGACATCCCAATTTGCCGCGTGTCACCGATCACTTCGCCATCGAGAATCAAGGTCAGTATCTGGTGATGGATTACATCGAGGGGGAGGACCTCCGCCAGCGGCTGGATCGCCTTGGACCGCTCCCCGACGAGGAGGTCATCCTCCTGGGGGCAGCCGTCTGCGATGCGCTGTCGTACATGCACGCCCTGAACCCGTCAGTGCTGCACCGTGACATCAAGCCCGGAAACGTCAAAATTACTCCCCAGGGGCGGATTTTCCTGGTCGATTTCGGGCTGGCCAAAGTGGTCCAAAGCACCAGCCTGGCGACAACCACCGGGGCGCGGGCGATGACCCCCGGGTACTCGCCTCCCGAGCAATATGGGACGGCTCACACCGATGCCCGCACCGATATCTACTCCCTGGGGGCCACGCTGTACTCGGCGTTGACGGATGCATTGCCCGAAGATGGGTTGGCGCGGGCGATGGAGCAGGCTGACCTGACTCCTATTCGCAAGCGTAACCAGCGTGCGTCACGCCATTTGACCGCGGTCATTGAACGGTCTCTGGAAGTCAAGCCGGATGATCGTTATCAGAATGCCGATGAGTTCAAGCAAGATTTGCTGAACTCGCGCAACAGCACCCGCAAGCGGGCCGATTTCAACCTGCCGCCCGCGCCACCGGCCGAGGAGCCTGCTGGACCTGCTGAAGGCGCCGAGCCGGCACCTTCAGCAGGTGCGCCCGCTGAGAACCCCGCTGACAGCGCTCTCGCGCTCCTGCCGCCGGATGACTTGATACCCGAACCACCTTTTCAGCCCGCTTATCGCCCTCGCCGGCGGAGGCGCAAGAATTTATGGCCTCTGATTGCCTTTTTAACGCTGGTCGCAACTGTCCTGGGTATTTATATTTCCAATCGGCCTTTCTCTGAGAATACTATAGCAGCACTCCTGGGCATGCACTCGCCTACGCTGACTCTCATGATCACGCCACTGCCTCCTGCCGAAACGCCGATGGTTACACCCATGCCCCTCGCAACGGCCACCGCAACCGTCACGTACATACCCACGCCTACATTTACTCCCACCGAGACTCCCACATCTACACCAACTTTCACCCATACACCCACGCGCACGCCGATGCCAACACGGACGAACACACCTACCAGCACACCTACCAGCACGAGCACGCCTCTAGGCGGCGGAGGCGGGCTGATCGCCTTTGCCTCCGATCGCTCTGGCAAGAAGCCGAATATCTGGGTGGTCAATGTGGATGGTACCGGGCTGACGCAGCTTACGGATTTGAAGGACGGGGCCTGCCAGCCGGAATGGTCTCCGGACGGTAAATACCTGGTTTTTATATCGCCGTGTGATGACGATAAGGATTATTATTATGGTGCGGGCCTGTTCATGATGAACGCGGACGGCAGCTACCAGAAATTGTTGATGAAAGTCCCCGGCGGGGATTACGACCCGGCCTGGTCGCCGGATGGGAAGTATATTGCCTTTACTTCATTGCGCCGGCAGGATAAAATGCCGCAGATCTATCTCCTCGACCTGAAATATAATTCGGTGGTGAAGCTGTCCGATCCCGCTGACCTCCCTAATTCTCAACCGGCATGGTCTCCTGACGGCAAGGAGATTGCTTTTACGCGGGCTTCCACCCATGTGTATATTATGAGCGCCGAAGGCAAAAATTTGCGGCTGGCATCGAAGGTGGAAAATAAATCCCTCCAGAATGGTGAGGCCGATTGGTCGCCAGAGGGGGATGTGCTGGTGCTCACCCAGAGAATGGCGGGTGTAGCCGGCGACCCCTGGCTGGCAACCCTCCCTTCCGCCGGTCCTACGTTTCCGGTCGCGATCCCGCATGACCTGCCCATGTCGGCAGCCCAGTATTCGCCGGATGGCGGTTGGCTGGTTTACCAGGCCTGGCTGAAGCCGACCGATAAAGATATCTACATCATGATTGCCAATGGGGTGGACCGCCGGCAAATTACCTCAGGCCCGGACCAGGATTTCGATCCCGCCTGGCAGCCATAAACAATCCCCCTCAGCGATAACGGTTCACGATGGTGTTCATGGCCTCTTCCTGCCGCTCCATCTCGGCGATCATTTTGAGCTGGGTACGGGCGCGGTCCAGGTTGTGATTGGGGTGGTGGGTTTTATAGTAAACGTCGCCATTGAGGTAATCTCCCAGGAAGCGGATGGCTTGCTCCAGGGTGATCAGGCGCGCCGAAAACGCCAGGTGTTCGATCTCCGTCGGGCTCAGGAAATCACGCGCCGCATCCAGGTATCCTTGCGCCAACGCCTCGAAGCGGGCCAGATCGAATCCCACCCGGGATAAATCCGGCTCATCCTCGGCCGCGGTGCTGGCCCCAATGCGCACCGAATCGCCGAAATCGTACAGCACCGAGCCGGGCATCACCGTATCCAGGTCAATCACGCAAATTCCCTCGCCGGTGCGATCATCGATCATCACGTTATTCAGCTTGGTGTCATTGTGGGTGATACGCTCGGGGATTTGACCACTCGCCAGGAGATCGACCACCACCGAGGTTTCATCCTCGCGCTGGAGGATAAAATCGATTTCCGGCTTTACCAGCCGGGTGCGGCAGGCTGGATCGGTCTCCAGTATGCGGACGAAAGTATCGATGCGTTTACGCGTGTGATGGAAATCGGGGATGGTCTCATGCAGCCGTCCACCTGGCAGATCACCGAGCAGCTTTTGGAAATTCCCGAATGCTTTGGAGGCACTGTACACATACTGGATATTTTCAGCCGTATCGTAAGTATGGGCGCCATCAATGAAAGTATAAGTACGCCAAAAATCACCCTGGGGAGTCTGGTAAAACGAGCGCCCGTCTGACGCCGCCACAAGGGTCAGCACCTCACGAGCGGGATCTCCTCCATTGGCGATTACGCGCTGGCGGATAAAATTGGTTACCCGCTCGATATTTTCCATCATCCGCACAGGGTCTTTGAATACATGATGGTTAATCCATTGATGAACGTAACGGATGATCTTGCTATTCACACGGAAGCTGCTGGCGTAAGTGTCGTTGATATGCCCCGATCCCCAGGGGGCAAGCTCCAGGAATTTGCCTTCCAGCTCGAAAAAGCGGATGATTTCTTCTGGGTGGTGATCCATACCGGCCGTATTAAACCACAGAACCAGAAATTGGCAACCGGTTGAGCGAGATGGGATAATGGTACAATCGCAGCATATGGATATTTCACCATCCGAAAATCATACTACGTCCCGCCTGTCTCGGCCGATACGCGTAACCCTGCTCGCCGTAGGGGTGTTAACCATTACGAGTCTTCATCTGCTGCGTCTGGTAGAAGCGGTTCGGCAGTGGCAGTTCTTAACTGGTCTGCCCGGCGTATCGCCTGTTTACCTGGCCCTCACCGGGTTGATCTGGGCATCCGCCGGACTGCTGCTGTTTTGGGGACTGTGGCGTGGTCATGCCAGGGCAGCGAGATTTGCCCCAGGCTACCTGCTGGCATTTGCGATGTACTACTGGCTTGACCGGATATTTATTGCCAACCGTGCCGTATCTCTTGTCAATTGGCCTGTTACCGCGGCCTTGACCATCGTCGGCCTGGCTTACATGTTTTGGGTGCTGAGGGTGCGAGCCAGCAGGAATTATTTTAAAGGATAGGAGTTTTCTATGCCCCTCGATTCGGATGAATCTTTGCCGCCCAAGATCCAACAGTTACGCGAAATGCACGCGGCCAGCCGCCTGGGAGGCGGCCTGGAGCGCATTGAGGTCCAGCACAAGCGCAGCCGGATGACGGCCCGCGAGCGGATCGAGCTTTTACTCGATAAAGGCTCCTTCCGCGAGGTGGATCCATTTGTGGTTCACCGCAGCACCAATTTTGGCCTGGAGCAGCAGAAATACCTGACGGATGGGGTTGTAACCGGATGGGGGACGATCAACGGGCGGCTGGTCTTCCTGGCCTCGCAGGATTTCACCGTGCTGGGGGGGAGCCTGGGCGAGATGCATGCGGGGAAAATCTGCAAGGTGATGGACATGGCAATTAAGAATGGCGCACCTTTCATCGCCTTGAATGATTCCGGAGGGGCGCGCATTCAGGAGGGGGTAGCTGCGCTCAGCGGCTACGGCGAAATATTCCTGCGCAACACCCTCTCTTCGGGCGTCATCCCTCAGTTCAGTGTGATCATGGGCCCCTGTGCGGGCGGAGCAGTCTACTCCCCGGCACTCACCGATTTCACAATCATGGTGCGTGATTCTTCGTATATGTTCGTCACCGGTCCCGAGGTGATCAAAGCTGTCACTCACGAGGAAGTTACCTTCGAGTCTCTGGGCGGGGCGGGGGTCCATTCGGAAATCTCGGGGGTGAGTAACCTGGTAGCCGACACTGAGCCGGACGCGTTGTACCTGATCCGTAAGCTGCTCGGGTACCTGCCGCAGAACAATATGGAGGATCCACCGTTCGTACCCACCGTCGATGACCCTCTGCGCATGGAGCAGGCCCTGAATACCATCATCCCCAGCGAGCCTAACAAACCTTATGATGTTAAGGACCTCATCCACCTGATCGTGGACGACCGGCAGTTCTTTGAAATTCATCCTGTCTATGCCCAGAATATTGTGGTCGGGTTTGCCCGGCTGGGAGGGCACAGCATAGGCATCGTCGCCGACCAACCAGCGGTGCTGGCAGGCGTCCTTGATATCAAGGCTTCCGAAAAAGCCGCCCGTTTTGTGCGCTTTTGCGATGCTTTCAATATCCCGCTCGTTACCCTCGTGGATGTGCCTGGATTTTTACCCGGAACCGATCAAGAGTATGGCGGCGTCATCCGCTGCGGCGCCAAGCTGTTGTATGCGTATTGCGAGGCCACCGTGCCCAAGATCACCATTATCACGCGGAAAGCTTATGGGGGAGCGTACATCGTGATGAGCAGCAAGCATATCCGCGGCGATGTGAACCTGGCTTGGCCCACAGCCGAAATTGCCGTAATGGGTCCGGACGCGGCGGTAAACATCATCTTCCGCAAGGAATTGACCGCTGTGGAAGATCCCGCCCTGCGAAAAACCGAGCTGGTGACCGAATTCACCGAAAAGTTCGCTAACCCTTATGTGGCGGCAGCGCGCGGCTTTCTGGATGATGTGATTGAGCCGGGTGAAACGCGCCCGCGTTTAATCAACGCCCTCGAAATGCTGGCCAACAAACGTGACACCAACCCGCCGAAAAAGCACGGCCTGATCCCGTTATAAAAGGAAGTTTGAGCATGTTCAACAAAGTCCTGATCGCTAACCGCGGCGAGATCGCTGTCCGCATCGAACGGGCCTGCCGCGAGTTAGGTTTGCTAACAGTGGCAGTGTATTCCGATGTGGACCGCTCGGCCATGCATGTGCGCTACGCCGATGAGGCCTATTGCCTCGGCCCGGCTCCCTCACGCGATTCATACCTGCGCGGCGATAAAATCATCGCTATCGCTAAACATTGCAAAGCGGGCGCTATACACCCGGGTTACGGCTTTTTGGCTGAGCGGGCTGATTTCGCCCAGGCCGTGCAAGAGGCCGGGCTGGAGTTCGTGGGGCCTCGCCCCTCTTCGATATCAGCCATGGGAGATAAGGTGAAAGCCCGCTCCACAGTATCTCAGGCGGGCGTGTCGGTGGTCCCCGGCACCGAAGGCGAGGGATCTTTACGGGATGATGAATTGCTGGCGATTGCCGACAAGATCGGTTTTCCATTGCTGATTAAGGCTACCGCTGGCGGAGGCGGTAAGGGCATGCGCGAGGTGCGCAGCCTGGAGGAGATGCCTCCTTTGATGGCGGCTGCCCGCCGTGAAGCGGAAGCCTCCTTCGGCGATGGGAACATCTATCTCGAAAAGCTGCTGGAGGGGGTGCGTCACATAGAATTCCAAATCCTGGCTGACAAACATGGAAATGTCATCCATCTCGGCGAGCGTGAATGCTCGATCCAGCGCCGGCACCAGAAAATTCTGGAGGAATCGCCCTCGATCTTCATTGATAAAGACGAAGAATTCCGCCAGCGCATGGGGGCGGTGGCTGTGCGGGCCGCGCAGGCTGTGGGCTATCTCAATGCCGGAACGATCGAGTTTTTGGTGGATAAAGACAAGAATTTTTACTTTCTTGAGATGAACACCCGCCTGCAGGTGGAGCATCCGGTTACCGAGTGGGTTACGGGCATCGACATCGTCAAGGAGCAAATCCGCATTGCCCGCGGCCGGCAGCTGCGTTTTTCCCAGGTTGATATTCGCCAGCGCGGCTGGGCGATCGAATGCCGCATCTGCGCTGAAGACCCTTACAATAACTTTTTACCCTCCACCGGACGGATCACGCACACTCTCCTGCCCACCGGGCCGGGTATCCGCGTGGATACTGGCGTGTACGTTGGGTTCGAAGTCACCCCCTATTATGATTCGCTCATCTCCAAGTTAGTGGTGTGGGGTGAGACGCGCGGCGAGGCCATCCTGCGCATGCGCCGTGCGCTGGAGGAATACAAGATCATCGGCGTGCGTACGAATATCCCATTCCACCAGCGGTTGATGGACTCACACCGCTTTATGGGCGGGCAGATCGACACCCGCTTCGTGGAAGATCGCTTTGCGCCGGATATCGTTGAGGAGGAACGGCCGCCTCATCCGCAGATAGCGGCAGTCGCGGCGACCCTGGTGGCATACCGCCAGACGCAGCGCGCCGCCCACGTGATCCAACGCGCCGAGCGCGATACCAGCAACTGGAAATGGCTGGGGCGCTGGGAAAGGCTAAGGCGTTAGACTATGAAATACATCACCACCGTCAACAGCCACGAGTACGCCATCGAAATCCTCGACGAGGCCCACCTCAGCCTGGATGGTGTGGTGTACGAATTGGATTTCGAGCGCGTCGGAAACCAGCCGGTTTATTCGCTCGTGCTGGGCGGGCAGTCTTTCGAAGCGCACGTGTACACGGACGACACGGACGAAGAACAATGGCAGGTGCTGCTGCGCGGCGACATGTACCGGGCGGTCGTGGAAGATGAGCGCGAACACCGGCTGCGTTCACAACTGGAGGGAGTGCCGGCTGAGCGGGGCGAGTTCCATCTGAAGGCGCCCATGCCCGGGCTGGTGATCGCGATTCCGGTAGGGGAAGGCCAGCCCGTGGAGAAAGGTGACGTGCTGCTGATCCTCGAGTCGATGAAGATGCAGAATGAATTAAAAGCCCCGCGTGCCGGCAAGGTTTCGCGCGTGCGCGTAGCCCCCGGCGAGCGCGTGGAACAGAAGCAAACGCTGCTCAGTGTAATCTAACATGTCAAAATCCGATCAGGAACTCGAAGTAAAATTCTATCTCTCCGATCTCCCCGCCTTGCGCGCACGCCTCGAAGCCGCCGGCGCGCAGCTCTTTAAGCCGCGCGTGCACGAGATCAACCTGCGTTTCGATACCCCCTCCGGCGATCTCACCCACGGCTACCGCGTCCTGCGCCTGAGGCAAGACAGCGAAGCCCGCCTGACTTATAAAGGCCCCGGCGAACTGGTGGACGGCGTGCGTTCCCGCCAGGAATTGGAATTCACGGTGAGTGATTTCGAGACCGCGCGCCATTTTTTGGAGGCCCTCGGCTACGAAGTCAGTGTGATGTATGAAAAATACCGCGCCACCTACACCCTGAATGGCGTGTTGGTGACGTTGGATGAGATGCCCTACGGCAATTTTGCCGAGATCGAAGGGCCAGACGGCGCCAGCATCCGCAAGACAGCCGAAGTGCTGGGGCTGGATTGGGAGAGGCGCATCCTGGACAGCTACATCATGCTGTTCGACCGCCTGCGGGAGCGCTTCGGGTTGGCGTTCCGCGATTTGAGCTTTGCGAATTTTAAATCCCTGACTGTGACCGAGGATATGTTGGATTTGGGGGATAAATAAACCCCTACCCCTGCTCCTACCCTTCCGGGCAGGTTTCAAGGGTGGACACCCCCATCCCCTAACCCCTTCCCCCAGATGGGGGAAGGGGAAAATAACGGAAATTTGGGTGTGGGGCTGTCTAGAAACAATCTTTAGGCAGCCTCAAAATAAGCCCTAAGGGGGCAATTTAACGAAAAGCAAAAAAACTGGCGGCCATCAACCCGCCAGTTTTCGCA
>Ga0315279_10009102_pt1 | contig 11905 bp, 5 predicted proteins | sample YL17G06_20_MG_FD_203694 | JGI IMG/M metagenome (GOLD analysis project Ga0315279, IMG submission 203694) | Sediment microbial communities from Yellowstone Lake, YNP, Wyoming, USA - YL17G06_20 | ecosystem: Environmental > Aquatic > Freshwater > Lake > Sediment | place: USA: Wyoming | collected...
GCGGTCTCTGTAGAGTTCCGCTCGTTCAACCTCGCCCGTCTTCAGCATGTTCTTCCCAAACTAGTCCGCTCAACTATGTATGAATGCTCTTAAGCATCTATTTGAATGCTTAGGGTTTCAGTGCTTTTACCTTTAAAACGTTTTTCAGAAACGTTATTAAAACCTCCTTGAACGGTTGACTTGAAGAGGGCGAAGACGATTGAGCCAACGACAGAAACACCCTACACGATGCCCTAAATGTGGCTTTTCATTTGACATAAACTACGGCCGAACTTTCGCCTGCTCTGGCTGTCCCTCTTCCGTACATTGCGAGATGGCCAAGTGCCCAAAATGCGAGCACGAGTTTCCTTTGCAGCAAAACTGAAGACTGCTTTGACTCCTTAACACCTCTCAACGACCAAAGGCAAACACGTTTAGAATATGCAAAATGAGGACAAGGATCCTTAGTGGACTGGGCTGCGTATCATATGAGTCGATTCGAAAACATAGAATCCAACGCTGGGAAGAAAAGAAAGAAGAGTCGTGCGGGGGATGTTCCAAAAAGCCGCGGACTCGAACGAGCTTGCGGGCCTCATAAGGATCTGCGGTTTCCTAATGCAGAAAAAGTCTACCTGTATTGGGAAAAAGATAGAAAGTAGGTTCAAGCCTCGTTTTGCCGAGATCTGGTCTTTTTTGGGACAAGGAATGCAAGGGTGGTCGAGCCTAGAAGCAAGAGAACAAGTGTTTGCAGGGTGAACTCGGGAATCTCAGCATAATTATAGGATTCGACTGTCACTCTATAAGATGATACTAGAGCTGATCGGTTTGCATCTGACACGGTTATTTCGAAAGTTCCCGTCTCCTGTGGTTCCAACGTGGCGAAAGAAAAATCATTGGCTGTGTATACCACAGTGCCTTTCCAGTCATAGAAAGTGGCAAAAACATTGGACAAGGAAGAACCCTCGTTCCCAACGTTCTGAACTTCGCCAACGACACGAAAGTGTCCTTGCATATCAATCGAGCTGCTGTTGGAGACGATTCGGAGGCCTTGAGGCTTTCCTGTCGGGCATTCTTGCCAAGACACTTTGAGACTATAGTTGGCGATCAACTGAACGATTCCATAGTCGGAGGTATAAATCCCGAACGGGGTCTTTCTTCCCGGGAGCAAAACATCAATTTCAGTGTAGTCAGATGCATAGCCAATCGTGACATTATTGACATTGTAGAATGTCGCACTCACTTTCACTCCATCTATCGGAGTGTCACCCGTGTTTTCCACTTCACCAAATACATAGAAGCACCAGGACGTCTGATATGAAGAGTGGTTCTGGAGCATCGTTGCCTGTCCTGAAGCGTTAGCTGACGGAAACAGTATGACTATTAGAAAGACAAATGCGGAACCAAAGATCAGACTAGACAATACTTCTCTTCGCAATGATCATCACCTTTTCTCCTACGAGTATTGCCAATTTCAAGGTTATGCATTCCAAATCAATATCATGGCTTCAACAAGAAACGGCGTAGCCGACTACTTCATGCTGTGCTTTGTGAGGACTCGGAAAGAATACTGTTCTTTGGCCGTGCCAGAATCCCCTTAAACTTCTGAAGCAACATAATCTAAGGTGAAACAGATGACTCCGTAATGGTGAATCCAATAAGGATCTGCGGTTTCCTAATGCAGACAAAAGCCTATCTGTTTTGGGGAAGATAAAGCAAGAATTGGTTATTCGCAGAGCATTGATCGGCTGCCAGTCTGTTTTCATGATTATATCAAGTGATGCACAATAGATTCGTTCTTTGGTGAGATTCTGGAAAAGGAGTGCTGGCTATTCTTGATTTCTGTTATTTGTGTTGCATTTGATACATATTCATCATAATAATCTGCCGGTTCTATGTTATAGAAGACGATTCCACAAAGCACTTATGCGTAGACATAGAAGAATAACACATTCTCAAAATGGAGAAAAAGGAGAAAGAAAAATGAAGAAACTACAACCAACAATCCTTATTGCATTGATTCTCTCGTCGACGTTTACATTCTTGCCGTTTGGTCTCTCGACAATCTATGCGGATTCATACGCTTTCTCTTCGCTTGAATTCAATGCGCTTGACAATTTGGAAATCCTTCAAGGCGATAACACAGTTCTGATGAACCTGAAGCATTATGTAGACATACCTGCATCGCCACTTGCGGACATATATAGGCAAGCCTTGGGCGCTTCTGACTGTAGCATTGAAGAGGAGATGCTGATACCCGAAAATGGAACCGCGATTCCAAACATAGTCATCGGAGAGACCTCTGAAAACACCTCTGAGAATATCTTCCCGATTCGTAAGCAGTTCTATGAATCACTATCCCAAGAATATGATTCTTCGTTAGGGTTGGACACGTTGATAGTGAACTCCAGCATGGTGCCTAAAGGCAACTCAGGCGAATTCAGGATATATGCAGACGCCCTGGCCTTACCGCGAGTCTTCACCACCATACCCACCGACTCAGGCGATACATGGATTCTTGGATTTGGGCCAACAGACTCCACAAGGTTCGCAGAGTACGAGTTCACACAGATGACTTTCATGAAAATGCTGCTACAGCAATTGGCCGGGGAGCAGGTATACAAGAACTGTCGGTCAGTCAGAATCAGTCTTCCGGATGAAGCTGCACTTCTGAACTCCGATGAACTCTCAGGTCTGAGTTGGCTGGTGGATCTTGGAGGAGGAAACTGCCTAGAGGCATCAATTTGCGTAGAAACGCGCGCACTATTGATCTTGAACGAGACAATGATTGTGACCGAACAGAACACAACAATGCCGATTGCAGATCTCGGCTGCGCATTTCAAGGCTACAAGAGTTTCATAATCGAGTATTCTATACCTTGGGTCAAAGACGGCGAACTCTGTCAAAGCACTTCTTACCCCCAAAACTTGCAGACATCTGCTGTAGATATTGCTGGCGCACGTGTTTTTGCCGCAACCACTGCAGCCACCGGTTCCGCTGTTTCTGATGGTGACTTTAGCTGGTCATATTCGTTGAAATTCCCTACACTGAGCGCTAGTTGTGATAGCAGAGATGGCGACTTGCCAGATTGGCCGGATGACGCTCCAGCCAGTTCATTTCTCACGTATGATGCCAGCTTTGACCTCGTCGCCACTTTCTCTATTCAATGGGACCCCACTTTTCCCGTTTTCGGGTTAGATTACTTCAGATCTTCGATTAGGCTTGAGGCTGAAGCAAGGCTGAATGTTGAAGCTGGAATCGGTGGGTGGACATACAAAAAGGAGGTCAAGATCTTCGAAATCCCCGTCACCAAAGTTACATTCTTCATTGGCCCAGTTCCGGTGTATGTGGACTTGACTCTGGGCGCCAGAGCATCATTAGACATCAACTTTCAAGTAGGACCGACTGTCAGCGCTGGATATATCACAACTGGATGGACTGAATACGGGCTAGAATATGACAAGAACTGGGGGTTGACCCCCATTGCTCGATCAGGCATGACTGGCGAATTCATTCCAACAACTCTGACTCCTGGAACCGAAATAGTTGCTGAAATTACCCTGAGCGTCCCCATAGATCTCTGGGCAAAATTCTATGCAATTGCAGGGCCAGACTTGATATTCGAACCATATATCGACGCCATATTTACGTACTCACTGATCACGGGACAGGTCACGATAGATGTCACGATCGGTCTGAAGATTTCTTTTGTTTTTCGCCTTGACGACAACCTTAAGAAACTGCTTAAGCCCTTCAGCAATCTTAATCTCGGGTACAAGTGGGACTTCCCCTTGTTACACTTCGTGTGGACAACCCATCATGATGTAGGGATCACCAATGTCAGAGTCACGAAAACTTACATCTACCGCGGCGACATTGTTGGCATTTCGGTTACTATTAAGAATCAAGGCTCCACGCCCCAACACGATATGGAAAGCTTCGATGTGAAGGTTCTGTGTGGTGACACCCAGATTGGCACGAAATCCGTTTCAGGTTTGGCAGAAGGTTCCGAGACAACCCTGGATTTTACTTGGGACACGTCAGAGGTCCCGGTTGGAGAGCATACGATCAAAGCGGAGTTGCTAAACATCAATCCTGCTGAGGAAGTCGATGAAAATGATTATGCCAAGAACAACGTGTTTGAAACCAAAGTTGAAATATCGCCTATAGATTTCTACATTACTTACAGCCCTGAAAAGACATGGTATACGCCTGGAGATACCACATTAACTACAGTGTGGGTAAAGAATTTGCGTGGTACCAGAACCTCTTTCTGGTTGGGAGCAAGCTTCAAAGATTGGGCAGAAGAATTCGAAAAGTATGACCCACAGATATCTGTGACACCCGAGTCGGCCACGCTCGATCCGGGCGAAACGGCCACTTTCGTCGTCACGTGGACTATACCTGATGATGTTCCTTACGATGGGTTCAAATGCTACAAAATAGCCGCGGACTGCTGGAAAGACAATACTTACGAAGATGGGTTTGTAGACAACATTGGATGGGCTGAAGTCTTCTATGTTTACAAGTTGAACATTCTTTACCCTACAGCATCTTTGCCTGCGTCAGCTGGCGATTCAGAAAATCCTAATCCAATATCTGTGTGTGTCATATGGATACCTGCCGGATTAGGCTCACTCCTCCTTACAGACACAACGTTTTCTGTTAGCATCGACAATCAGCCGGCCATTGCTCAGCTTCAGCTCCTCAGTTATCTATCAAGTTGGATAGGATTGTACGAACTGAAAGTCACTCCTCCGGCACACTTGAATCAGGGATTCCATGACTTAGCTGTTACTGCAACATTAGACCAGCTAACGGATTCAGATACGGCGTTAAGCGCAATAGAATATGCTACTGGTCCATCCGCAGAACCAATTCAGAAAGGTCTGGCTTGGCTCCGCACCAGTCAATTAGGCGATGGTTCTTGGCGTAGCAATGTAGGAGTTACTGCTCTTTGCGCCTTAGCTTTTCTGAATGCTGGTTTTGACGAAAGCGACTCCACAGTTCAGAAAGCCATCCAATATTTGTTGTCAAATGCTCACGGCGATGGGTCAATCTACGGGAGCTATGCCACCTATGAAACCTCACTGGCGCTGGTCACTTTGGTAGCGACGCATAATAGTGCCTATCAAGCAAAAATTAATTCCGCGCGAGATTGGCTAGTTAATTCTCAATGGGACGAAAGTTGCACTTGGGGAAGTGTAAACAAGGATAGCTGGTATTATGGTGGATTTGGATACGGATGGAATGTAAGACCAGACCTCTCAAACTCTCAATTCGCATTGCTGGCCTTGGACGCATCTGGGCTACCAAAAGATAACTCAGTGTGGACAAAAGCACAAGTTTTCCTCCATAGAACTCAAAACATCAACTTTCCAATAACATTGAACATTGAAGGGAGCGAATACACGGTGCAACCATACAACACTCAAGGAGGATATGATGGTGGCTTCATATACTATCCAGGCGCAAGCTTGGCCGGAGACCAAAAATCTTATGGGAGCATGACGGGCGCGGGCATTTGGGGACTATTACTTTCTGGGGTTCCAAAAACTGACGCAAGAGTTGTTGCAGGTATGGAGTGGGTTAAAAATCATTACACGTGGGACACCAATCCAGGAATTGGATGGTGGCGACCATACTATTACTATCTGTCAATGTCGAAAGCGCTCACAATGTACGGGCAAACAATGATTGACGGGCATGATTGGTATCAAGAGCTATATGACAAGATAGTTGGAGTGCAAATAGATGCAGGTTCCGGTCAAGGATATTGGTCAACTTCAGCAGAAGATTACGATCCACAGCTAACAACAGCCTATGCTATTCTATCCCTCCAAACAAGAGCAGTAGCCCCACCAGTCCAACGCCTATCATACCTCACCTTCATCCTAAGATCGAACTGTCTCATAAGAATCCTGGATCCAGACGGCAACCCTGTTGGGTTCAACTACATGACTGGCTTAGGAGAAAACCAAATTCCAACAGCAGTCTATTCAGGACCATTCTCTGAACCTCAGTACATCGTCATCATCAACCCTAAGGCAGGCACTTATAAACTCGAACTGATTGGGGTCTCAGAAGGGCCTTACACGTTGACTATCCAAGGGAACTATGGGGAAGATGTGACTGACACGTTTGAATATACAGGAGAAATCAAACCAGCTGAACTACACGGCTCAGAGATAACAGTTACAGCCATCGTAGGACCAATCGACATCTATGCAAATCCACCAGAATTTGAAGAAATCATAGACAACATTCCACCAACAACAACTCTTGAGATTGGTGAGCCAAAGTATGTTGATCCCACGAATAACATCTACGTATCTTCTGCTACACCATTTACATTGACAGCCGAAGATAATCCAGGCGGTACAGGTGTGGCTTCAACGTTCTATCACATATACAACAGCTCATATGATTCAGGCTGGCTGGAATACTCCGCATCTTTCTACCTAATAGGGCTCACAGACGGCGAATACGCGATAGACTATTACAGTACAGACAACATAGGAAACACGGAACCAACAAACACGGCAACAGTAATCCTTGACAACACTCCGCCAACAACAACGTTAACCATAGGCGAACCAAAATACCTCTCCGGCACAGCCTACGTCACTCCAGACACTTCATTCACTCTGGAAGCTATAGACACGAGTTCAGGTATCTACTCCACTGCCTACCGAATATTCAACGCCACATATGACAGCGGTTGGCAAACCTACACCGCACCCTTCTACTTAACCTCTTTAACTGACGGAATCTATGCTATCGAATACAACAGCACAGACAATGTTGGCAATGTGGAAACAACCCAAACAGTCACAGCCAACTGCAAGACCCAATACCAGATCACTGTGACAGCCAGCCAGGCTGGGGCTCAAGGGGGAACGTTCAAAGTTACTTACACCAAATTTGGAACCACGTACACAAATGTGCAGAAGACAACACCTTGGACTGAATGGGTCGACAAATGCACTTGGGTTACTTTAACAGCTCCATTAGAAGCAAAAATCAAATACCATTTCACCGAGTGGGCAGTCAACAGCGTTACGTACTCTGACAACACCATTACGGTGCACATGGACGGACCAAAAACAGCCACCGCCGTCTACAAAGACTACCTCGGACACGCAAAAGAAGAAATCAACAGCCTAAGAACCTACGTAACCCAGCTCTACAACAATAGGAAAATTAGCAGGACTGAATACAACCATTTCACGCGGGACCTTGCCGGAATCGAAAAGGACATTGAGAGAGCTGTAAAGAACCTAGATAAGGAAAGAGTCGGCTACGACGACAAAATGATGGGCTTCGAAGACCTGCGCATAGCAGTCATGGAACTAAAGCACATGATAAAAGACACCCAAGACTGGGCTAGGAGAGGAAAAATACCGGCGGCCAATGCCACATGGATTATAGGGGAACTTGAAAACATCAGAATGAAACTAGTGAGCAAGGCAAGGGCCGAAGCTTTGGCAGAAAGAGCATTGGCTCTCAAAGCCATTGAAGACGCAGAGGCAAAAGGAACAGACACGACAAAGGCGGAGACAGAAATAGCCAAGGTAGACCGCGAACTCTTCAAAGCGGAACAAAAAATCGCCCAGGGAAAGCTAGCCCAAGCAATCCAACACTTCAAGCACGCCTTCGCCCACTCACAACACGCCATCAAAAAAGCCTACGACCCCACATGGACCATCAACTACAGAGACTGGATAGACGAACTCGAAGAAATGGATCCATAGAAAACCCGCGTAACAAACGTGGGTAAACCCCATTTTTATACTATTAATGACTTACACATAGATGCTTGTAAATCGAAGAGCGCATCGGCTAAAACAGAGTAAGAAACAAAACAATACCAAATATACTGCTCGTACCTCTCTTCACAAAATGAGACTTTTAACCTTGACAGACGCAAGACTAGATTTTTGTGTAACCATAGCATGGGACACGTAGACACGCAAGCAATACTTCCTATTTGACAAAACAGGAACAGAATAGAAAGCCAAAAACATCACATACCCTTTTTTTCTTGCATTCAAATAGCGCGTCCCACACTATTCATATAGAAACACACGCTCAGAAAACCAACAACCAAGATTGCAACCAGCAACCCCTACTTTCGTTCTCCTATTCTCCACTTTCATGTCCGAGCCCCCTATCCACTATCTCGTATTCCAGAGGTAAACCTTGGGAGGAACCCTTGTCGTCATCATTAGCCCGCGCTACAAGGCTAATCAATCTATTCATCCACAAGTCATAAAAACTGAAGCAGAAACATATTAGTGACGGGGATACTATGAAAGTGAAAAAAGCTGTTCCTGCGTTTGTCTTTTTTGGACTCACAACAATGTTACTGCTCGTTGGATACGCTAATGCAACGATGTCACGACCACAATGGCACGACTATTCCGGGAACCATTGCTTGAGTTTCGATGGAATAGATGACTATGTGTCTTGCAGCTCCCTAGCGTATAGGGCGAATGCGTTAACGATCGAGCTCTGGGTAAAACCCAATTACACAATACAAACAGGAAGCAACACAAGCTATGGACACATGTTGGGAGCTATCATAAGCAGCACTGCGACATGGGTAGGTCAGGATAACGGCCAAGGTGGATGGGCTCTTTACTTCGATTATTCAGATGGACACCTTTACTTCAAGTACAGACAAGCTCCTACTTATTATGTAGGGGTCGTGGTTACTATTGGAACGAATAGGGACCTGTGGAATTCGAGTTCTTGGTATCATATTACTATAACATATTCCTCAGATACGGGTCTGGCTTTCTACGTGAACAAAACAATCGACAAAACAACACCATCTGACGGAAGAAGAATTCAGTATGACACCTCGGAACTAGATATGGGAGGATATTCGAATTCAGGCTACATGTTTAAGGGTCTGATTGATGAAGTACGTCTTTGGAATGTCAGCAGAACGTATAGCGAAATAAGCGACTGCTGGGACAGGGTCTTGAATGACACGGAGTGTAATAGCCCAAGTTTAGTTGGCTATTGGCGATTTGATGAAGGAGTCGGAATGGAATCAGAAGACTTTTCACTTCAAGGTAATAACGCCTCACTTGGACTTGAACCCTATGACCCGGCGTGGGTAATAATACCCGAGTTTCCATCATTCCTTATTCTGCCATTGTTCATGATAGCAACACTTCTAGCAATCACACTCTACAGAAGAAAACGTGTTGGCATCCATAGAGAGGATGGTTCAGCAAGCCTTTCAAGCTCATAATGCCAATGGTACTATCAAGCAAAGAGACATCCCGAATAGGACTAGGGAGTTCGGGAGAAGTCGGCCGCGCATGCGAGTCTTTCACGCCGGATAGAAAGAGAAGGGTTGATTATGTTTCTTAACGTTTCTTCTTCTTGAGTCCTGCATGTGGTCTTTTCTTTGGCATGTTCTTACAGGGTCTATCTATGTCCATTGTTTCTTATAGGTCTGATAAGTTAGTGCCTACAATTCACACGAGCAGTCCTGCATGGTGGCATGGGCATGAGTGGCATACTTTTAGTGTTTAGGCTAGAATGATAGTGTGTCTGTGTTTTGTTGATGCCCTGCTTTATGGCCGTCCAATTTCCTCGGATCAGAACCTTGCCTATTGGAGTTCCCAGAATCAGAATGAATGGCCTATGCGGCTTCTCATTTCTCCCATTGGGAAGCTGATGACGGATTAGACGGCCGTCAACTGTCAAGTTCTCTGCCTCTACTAAAACATGCTTTCCCAAGAAATAGCTTGATGGATTGGAAAAAAAGGGGTTGTGCGGGTGATGTCTCCACTGTGGTGTGGGTTCAACTCCCATCCCTAGCTTCAAGAATGAGATAATTGTTCAACTGGCCTATGAAAAAAGGGGTTTTGCGGGAGACGTCTCCACTGTGGTGGGGGTTCGAATCCCACCCCCGGCGCCAACAACACAGTTTGGCATTGGATGCTTCCTAGTACGTTGTGTAGATAGACAGAAAAAAAGAGGGTCAAGTTCCCCTTTAGATTGGGACAGTTCTGCAGCTCTTTGGCATAGGTAGCATTACCCGAATTGTGTCGCTTCCTTCAAACATTGTTCCGTCGTAGAGTCGCCCTGTAATCGTCAGAACCACGTTGCCTGAGGTGATGCCTTGGGAAAGTATCAAGTCTGACACCGCTGTCCTATCAAGCTTAACCATCAAGTCTGGAACGCCGTCACCGTCATAGTCTCCAACCGCGGTAGGAGCACTTGGATCGACTAGAACCGTACCGTTGAGTAGAATCGTGGAAGCGTCAATGTTCCGTACATCATAACCCTCAGGGAGCACAATGTAACCAGTAATCCAATTGCCCTTGCTCTTCAGATTTAAAGTGCTGGGATCTATGTCTACTTGTGCAGCGAGCTGGCTTGTTGGGGCTTCCATCTTCCAAATGTCCCAGTTGCCCGATTTCTTGGATGTGTATGCAATCCATTTTTCGTCTGGTGACCATCGAGGATAGTAATTAAGGCCATCACTGGTTATAGGTTTCAGATCACTCGCATCCTCGTTCATGATGTATAGGTCTTGATTGCGAACGAAGATTATTCGGTGGGTTAGCGAAGACATGTCAGGATAGACATCTTCAGGTCCGCTTGTTAATATTTGCACATTGGTTCCATCGGCGTTCATCAGAGCTATGCGTGCCTGCCCATCAAGATGGATGTCGGTCTGAAATAGTATTCTTGTGTCGCTATAGCAGAACTTAGGGCTCTCTCCTCGACTGATGACTTGTACGTCGGAGCCATCAGTGTCGATCGTTGCAATCCAAGAGCTAATAATATGAGCTGTCGTTCCTTCCCAATAAGTGAAGATGAGTCTTTTCCCATCTTTTGACCATTGCGGCTCGTGATAGCATCCTTCTATTAGTCCAGGAATTCCGCTGAATGTTATTCGTTGGATGTTAGATCCATCTGTATCCATTATCATTATGTCTGTATTATCCCCTCTTAGACCCCACCTCGTAAAGGCTATTTTTGTTCCATCTGGAGAGAACGCTTGGTACTGATCTACAACGCTTCCACTGGTCAACTGAACTTGGTTGCTTCCATCATTGTTCATCACCCATATCGATCTCCACCAACCATAAACAAAATCGAAAGTGAAATACGCGATTCTTGCTCCGTCAGGGCTCCAAGAAGGCCAAACGTCAGTTCCAGGGTATGTAGTCAATTGATAATCAGACAGAGCTCTAGTACGCAAATCAAGTATCGAGAAAGTCGCCAGAATCGCTAGAAGTGCCAACACAAGAGATAGCGCTTTTTTCATTTTCCTTTCTCCTTTCAATTTGCAGAATAAGCTATTCTTGATTTTACGTATTTATGTTTTATGGAACCGTCTTCTAGAACATTATAGTACACAACTGCATGCAAACAAGTGTATCACATGCAACACGATTGATGAAATAGGAAACTGACCGTGGCTGCATGCCAGAGGACTTCCAATGAAGTAGGTCAGGAAAATGTATCATTTGATTGAAGAAAATAGAGTGTCAGGGCGTAGCAATCCAGTAACTGGAAAAGAAAAAAGAGGGATTTTGCGGGAGACGTCTCCACCAATCTCTTTTTTAATCAGAACCACCATAATCCATGCGAAGTCAAGAAAAGAAAGGGCTACTCTCGAAAGGTGAACAAATGTCGACTCAAAACCCCCCAAGGACAACGTTAACACGCTGGACTACGCAGAGAGGTTTGGCATCTCTAATTACGTTCCTAATCATATCGGTGTTGATTGAATACGTCATTGTGCTCTACGCCATTAACCTAGGAGTAAATGAAAGCCCAGAGCATCTCCTAAGCCTTCAAATTCTAGGGATCAACGGGGCAATAGAAATCAGCCCACTATTCCATGTGGTCCCAACTGCAGTCATAATTGCTTTGGCAACTGTTTGGATAAGC
>Ga0315279_10009104_pt1 | contig 11904 bp, 25 predicted proteins | sample YL17G06_20_MG_FD_203694 | JGI IMG/M metagenome (GOLD analysis project Ga0315279, IMG submission 203694) | Sediment microbial communities from Yellowstone Lake, YNP, Wyoming, USA - YL17G06_20 | ecosystem: Environmental > Aquatic > Freshwater > Lake > Sediment | place: USA: Wyoming | collected...
AGGGGGGGGCAAAACATATACTTCGGTCGACCGCATTTCAAACATTTCACAACGGTGTCGGACGCGCCCACTGAATACTCAGAGCAAATCCGCAACCGCAAATGAAAAATCCGATATCTAATGCGTGTCGCTCCAACAGAAAACTTGCATACAACCAATGACCGCGCACAAACTCGTGACAAATCATTTCCACACGCTCCCCCCTTCATCGGTATACGGCCCCGATCTCTTCCGACCCACACATCGGACACACGTTCATCGGTTTCACTTGCTCGTATCCACATTCACGACAACGATCCTGCGTACACGCTGTCATCAATGCAGCCCCCGGATCAATTCAAGAACCCCGGCCACGATCAGGAACACAGCACCGACACACGCGAGGACCGCGATCACTCGATCCAGAATTGCAAGACAGATACACGGTGACACTGATAGGAGAATCCCGGTGGCCTCATCAAGACATGCAAGGCCCACGACAAAGAGCGCAATCGCGCCCACGATAAGACGCGGATTCAACTCGTGCCACACTCCGCGCTTGCGGTCCTCAACGCTGGCGGCACTCCGATCACGATAGGATTGACCGGCCGGTCCTCAAACTCGTCTGCAAGATTGTGCTTTGCTGCGAGAGCTAGCGGAATGTAGCACGAGCGCTCCCATCCCTCATGTGACAGGCCACCATATCGGCTGATCCAAGGGTTAGGCTTGTAGTGATCGACGCGGAAGTATCGGCCTCGGTCAAGCTTCAACTGTCCCTTACAGAGACAGCGAGGACACACGATGTCCGGGCCGGCTCTCGACCGCATTTCACCATGAGGCCGCGCGCTCATCAATTTCCACCAGTGATGTCTTTCCAACATGGATCGCACAAGTGGACCGGTTCAACGGACACGCAAAGTTTCATACCGGGCATCTTGAACGAGAGTGCATCAGTCCCGCCGGTCTCTGCGCTCTCTATCTCCAAGACAAGCCGCGCATAGTCTTCCGTCTCGACATGGTGAGGAATCTCGCACGCTGTCAAGACGCGAGACAAGGCGTCAATGCAACCCTTGTCCCTGTTCGGAGCCAGCCCATCGGCGCTAATCTCTAATTTCATTCTTCGGTCTCTTCCTCTTCCTCGTCCTCTTCCTCTAGGTCAATCACTCGCGCCTTGAGAGTGCCGACCAGACGCTCTAGCTTCGCAACTCGCCTTTCCAACCCTTCGATGTCAGTCATTCAATCCACCATGACAGGGAAAGCCTCATAAGCTCCCTATAAGCCTATTGTGAAATACGTGAAACCTATGAAATGGATGAGAAGGAAATGTAGGATACCCACCGTTTGCCTTGTGTGCGATGCCATGATCTATAAGGGCTCGTACTATTGGCAAGCGCGCCAGAACCACCAGACGAAACGACACCTCAAATGCAAGGCGGTCAAGTAGATGCCGGCGTACACGATCAATCTGCGTGGATTCAGTGAGACCGTCGATGTGCCACCAGACTACAAGGGAATCAGGGCGGTTGCTGAGTACATCGGAAAGTATCTCGGATGGAAATACGCGAAGGCACTCGTTCGACGCTACCCCGCAAAGTACCCGAACCCCCCACTAGCGATTTCACGACTTACAGAGAATTGGATGGACTCACACATTGACTTCATCCAAGACGAGCTAGAACGCCTTGCGACCGATGCACGAAAGGAGCTAGAGAAACCGGCCGGTGGAATCCCAATGCGGGAGGTGCACCCGAGCTATGACGCATAACCACGTTTGGCTCCTGAGAGACTCCAAGATTTCTAGTGCGTCGATGGCCTATCAAATAGATTTCGCATGCAAGGAGTGTGGAACAACTCGGATAGAACTTGGAGATATTGAAGACGCAGATCAGTACGACGCATGGAAGAAGGCGTACAAGACATGAGCGACATTGACACGGAAGAGGAGCCGGAAGACATCTTAGAGCAGCTACGTCTTGACGAGTTTCTTGAATGGCAGGACGAGCAAGAGGCTGAGGAATTGAAAGAGGAGCAGCGCGAGGCCGGGGGAATCCCGGGCCGCATGGTGCATCCGATCTACGACAATCCGACACCGGTGGAGATGGACCTTGCAAGACACAATCTTGGACCAGACTTCGGATACGTTGTCTACTACGCACAGCCCCACTAGATTGTGGCTGCTGCATCCCAACGCTCGCGCGAGAGCGTTCAGGATACGACGACGCAGAAACCAGAGATACAAGGATCGCGGCCTATGCTGGCATGTTGGCATTTCATCATCATCAATCGCGATGCTCGACATCGACGCACCCGACAAGAAAGACGCGATGTATGCGGTGGCTGCACGACTCGCCAAGAGGCTTGTTGATATGTGGGGCGCTCCGGTTGCGGTCTACGATTCAGGCCGGGGTTACTGGCTCGTGCTGCTCAGAAGACTAGCGCCGAAGGACTGGGAGACCGTCTATCGGTGGGCGCAACTGCAAGGATCACCCTTCGACCAAATCCATATCGAAGCATCGCTCAAGTGGCACCGGACTACTCTGCGCGTGAGTCCAAAGAACGGAGAGAACGACATCAAACTTGTCGCGCTCTACACATCAACCGGGGGGCTGGCACGATGAGCAACGCGATAACGCACATTCTGAAAAACAAAGGCGTACACGTTGAAGGAAACGGACCGTACAGTCAGATCGACAACTTCACCGCCGAGACAGAAGTCTTGCATTTTCTATACTCGCTTGTGCGACTCATCAAACCTCTGCGAATCCTAGAGACCGGCACGTATCACGGATACTCTGCGATCTGGATGGGTCAAGCGTGTCGAGAAAACAGAGTCGGACGAATCGACTCGATAGAGAAGGACAGGGACATGGTACGAATAGCACAGAAGAACATTTGCAAGGTCGGACTTGACAAGCAGATCAGCCTTTGGCACCGTGACGCTCTGGACTTTGCGAAGTTGTTGGGGCAGTTCAAGCTAGTTGAGAAGTACGGGCTTGCGTTTCTTGATAGCGATCCGGCGCTCCGATTGCAAGAGTTCAACGCTTTCAAACCATTCATGGACACCAACGCCTTTTTCGTTTTCCACGACTCACACAGCCAAGAAGTCCGGGACCAACTCGCCAAGATCAACAACACCGCCGGATGGATGGACTTCCCAACAGGCCGGGGGCTAGCGATTTGTCAGATGTCAAAATTCTAATGTACACACCAACATCGATAGCTCGGCGCTCTAATCCGTTTCTCGGCCCATGCTGGACACGTAAACAGATCATCCGGGAACGCCACTTCGAGACAGTCGAACCCTTGTACCTCACAAGCGCGTCCATGCCTGAGGACCACGAGACCGCGTATCAGTACGCGCTAGCGAAGAAGATGGATTGGGTCTTGCAGATCGAGGACGACGTTCTGCCGCCCCTTGATGTGATCGACCGATTCCTAGAATACCCTCAGCACTCGGTGATGTGTGGCCGCTTGCGTATGCGGTTTGATCCTAGAATCTGGACCCCTTACCGATGCACCGGTTGGGATTTCAAACTGCAAGGATTTGCCAAGAGCCGCCAGCTTATGCCCGGAGAATTGACACGCCGGACTCTCCGTGTCGAGGGAATCGGACAGCCTATCATGTACAAGCCGCAAGCGCTAGCCAAGGCGCGCATTCACTTCCGAGGCCCGAATAGCCAATGGGACCATATGTTTTCAAGAGACCTCTACCTAGCCAATGTGCCAGTGATTTGCGTGACAGCCGTGAAATCGAAACACTACGACATCGAGAAAAGGAGAGTGCTATCCTGATGGGATGGTGGATATTCCAGAGCAACAGAGACCGCTACATCAAGCAGATGAAAAAGAAGCTTGACCGCATTGAAGGAATCATGGGCGAGGACTTGGAGGACGAGGAACTTACGCAAATATCGGATCGGATCGGCAAGATTGAAAGGCTTCTGACAGAGGACACCGAGACACCGGCCACGCCCGGAACACCGGACAAAGCCGCAAGCGTGGACAAGCTCAACGAAACCGCGACAATGGTTCGCACAATGTGGGACAGAGTGCCGCCCGGAATCAAGCCGGTTGTGAACAGATTCGTGGAGAACTACCTTGGAAAGTCCATAGACGACCTACTCGCAGACACTCAGACCATCCAGACCATCGCAGCCGCCGGCGGTGCAGCGCTGAAAGGACTAGCAGCGACAGCCAAGACCAAGACCCCGGGGAAACTCGAACCGCTAGATGTTGAACGAGCGATGCCACTAGACGCAAGGGGAAACGTGATTGGCGAAAGATAAGAAGCGGCGCATCAGCGATCCCAATTTTGTTCTAAGGGATCGGTGGCCCTTTACCGGAGCGTCCACGGTGCATGTGAGTCGCAACGACCGGAAGCGATACGCCGGGGTCATCATCAATGAAAGCCCGGACACGACCATCACAGTCCAAATAGAATCCATGTTCGGGTACTATGCGCCTTGGAGAACGCTAGCGCCCGGTGCATCCATCGAAATCCGGGATTTCCCGCTTTCAATCATCAATTTCAGATGTGACCCCCAATGCACCGGCATCTTCACCGTCATGGTTTGGTCCAGTGAAAAGCCGCATGGCTTTGTTAGAACGACCGTCCCGGTTAGCGTGACAGTCACACCGGCCGGGGTCCAGCAAGTAGACATCGAGCAAGTCCTCGGCGCTCCGGTCTCAGCCGCTAACCCACTTTTCACAGACCCGATAGATCGCGCCGCCCGGTTGCTCGGAGTCGTGGACAGCCTCACCAAATGGGGAGGCACCGCGCTTACAGGCCGAAACATCAGCCTTGACCTTGCGCTCTTGCAGCCGGCAAGCGCTATAGGTACACTCGCAGATGTGACAGCAGCCGCAGCCCCGACCCAAATTGTCGTAGCCTCTACCCCATGCAAAAGCGTCATCGTGGAATCTCTCGCAGCAAACACCGGCACGATCCGCATAGGCGATTCAAACGTGTCTGCGACACGCGGAGTCGAGATGTCGAAAGGCGATGCAGCCGTGATAGATGTGGACAACGTGAACAAGGTCTACGTTTTCGGCAACGCAACGGACAAGGTGAGCGTCACATATGTCAACTAGGAATCGGATTCGATTGTCCAAAGCCGGAGGCGGCATGTCGGTCCATGATCGCACGTATCACACAGGCAACGTCATTCCCAATGCTACGCAAGATTTCACAGGCAACATACTGAAAGGATTGAAACGCATGTCCACGGTGCCGGTAGCGGCTGACATCGGTACAGATGGACTTGTACTGTATCAGGGCACGACACCAATAGAGCATAATTTAGGTTGCACCGACGTTCTCGTTTCGGATTCCAATGGCTACGGACTAGCACTCGGAGACAAGCTCACTCTTCCGGAAAATGGAAAATTCACTAAACTTTATCTATACATAACCCAAGTCACCAATGCGAGGGCTGCCATATACAACTATGATGCTGTGAATGCCCGTCCCGGCAACTTACTTGTGGAAAGCGGTAGCGAGGCTTGCAGCGCAAGTGCATGGCATCTGTTCGACCTAGCAGACACGGACATAGTTGCCGGGACAATCTACCTGATGTTCCAGACGAGCCTGAACGCTAACACGACGAAAATCAATGCCGTAGCTACGGGATACAATCGTTACTACAAATCCTATGCTTATGCTGCTTTTCCCAATCCTTTCGGGGCAGGGACTCCTGTTGCAAATCAGCGAACATCTATCTACGCTGTCTACGAGACAACTGAGACCACGGAGCGCCTCTACTCGAATGTGAACGGCACAGTCGTTAGCGTGCTCTTGACTTGAAATCTTTGAAAGTTATGAAACGTTTTTTAGCGAATTCCGCCCTTCCGGGCAAGCCTTAAGAGGCCGAAACGCCGGAGTTCCACCGATGGAAAATGTCAATGGACAATCCAGAAATGAACCCATCAGACCCAACAGACAATTACGATCCAGCACGACGCAGACGCAGCCACCGACGCGGCCGGATGCCCCCGGCGCTTCGCCGCTATTGGGCTACGCACCGCAGAGGCAGACGCAGCGCTGCACTTTACGATACGCCAAGACGCAGACGGCGCAGAATCCGTAGACACCGCCTAGACCCGGGAAGACGACGCAGACGCAGATTCCACTTGAGGATTCCAAGGCTTGACCCCGGAAGACGCAGACGCAGACACTTCGACCCGAGCATCAGAGGCATCTCTCCGTTTTGGAGCGCCATTCTGACACCGATAGGGACGATACTTGGCTCAGTCGGACACAACTATCTCACGGTGAAACAGGGCAAGATGGCCGGTGCAATCACGCTACCAATGAACGCGAAGATCACACACATCGGACTCGGCGGAGTAATCGCAAGCACCCTGCTCGGATACTTCGGCCGTGGACCATTCACTGACTTTCTCGCGCATGTTGCCGCCGGTGCAGCCGCAGAAGGATTCAACGTGCCAACAGTCGAGAACATATCTCGTCCCGAAGGCTCTAGCGTCATCGCGTCATCGCCTTCGCTGACTCCAACGCCTTACGTTCCGGCGGAAGCGAGTTGGTACCGATGAGCGCACAACCGAAGAAATGCAGACACGATCCCCTACCAGATTTGACGGGCCGCATTGTTTCGCCCCGTATGCACTATGGGGATGGAGCTGATGGAATGATAGACTGTCTGAGATGTGGCAAGTGGTTCAAAGGTATTGAAGCACTTGCCAAGGATTTGGAAAGGAGGGATTGATAGAAAATGTCTCTTGCAGCAGTTTCACAGGTCACACCCGAAGAGTGGATCATCACCGGAACCGTCGCTGGCTCAGCAGCAGCCAACACGCGCGTAGCGTGTACAATTCAGAGACAGGCCGGAGCCGCAGCGCTCGCAACACAGCAAGCGCCATTCCGGGAAGTGTGGCACATACATGACATCTACTATGTCGGAGCCGCAGTTCCAGCACCCGACTGTCAACTGATCCCGCGTGTGGATTCAGTCGATCAGTCGTATACTCCGCTTGCTAGCTCTGTTCACATAGCCACGCTTACAAGGCTGACGTTGCCGATGACGATTCCGATTCCGCGAGGGTCGGTCGCGTCGTTCGACATGATTAACCTTGTCGCAAACGCACTCACTACAGCCGTCGTCGTGACCTTCAAAGCCAAAGTGATTCGCAGAATCGTGACCGCCTGAATTGGTGGTCGGTGACCGACCATGAGCGCAGCGGTCAAAGACATATCCGACACTTTCGAGGGCTTGGTTAAGAACGTAGGCACCACTCTGGGCCTAGTGGTCGGAGTGGCTGTCTTCACGTTCATGCTACCGGTCCTCTTGCAACTCGTCGCACTCATCAAGGGGCTGACTTCGCAGAAATGAGCAGCGCGGTTCAGGAACTCCAGTTCACTTTCAGGGACATCACCAAAGACGTTGTTGGTGTCCTCTCGACAGTGGCAATCATGGGCGTCCTCATCATCGTGTTACCGATCTTGATTCAACTGCAAAAGACCATAGCCAGCCTTCAAGGAACCACCGGCGCCGGAACGGCCACTAGCAGAACGCAGACCGCGCAAGTCGGGACATACAAAACACCGGCCACGTATAGTGCGGTGAAAATGAAATGAGCCTTGCACCACCGATGAAGAAGATGACGAAGCAACAGAAGATCGCGCTTGCAGCTATCGGAGCCGGGGGAGCTATCGGAGCCGCCTTGTACTATTGGACACAAATGAAAGGGACCACGGAAGACCTACTCGCACCATTGGACACAAGCAACATTCCCCTCTCATTCATACCGGGCGATGGTGGCGGCACTGAGACTCCAACGACACCAACGACGACACCACCGGGGATGGGGTCCACTGGAAGCGGTGGGGTGCCCCTCACGCCTACAGTTCCCATGGTGACACCGACGACCCCCACAACGCCAGAAACGACGACACCCCTAACGACAACCCCGGAGACACCGACTACTACCACACTCACGCCAAGCGTGTCAACCACTCAGATCGCGCAAAGCCAAGGCGCAATCGCACAAATGACATTTCTAGGACAAGCGATTCCAATGCTCGGACTCGGCGTGAGAGCCGTCCCAGACTGGCTTGCGCCGTTCTACGCGCTCGGGTGGACTCTCAGCCGAACCTTCATCGCTCGGCCTCTTGAAACCGCGATCACAGCAAACGCCCCCGCGTGGCTCAAACCAATCCTTTCAGGACTGTCAACGATCCAAGAAATCGGACCTTTCGGCGCGCTCCTGAATTGGCTAACAGGTGGACCAACCGGCACATGGCAGGGAAGCGTCGCTAACGTCTTAGCAAATCCCCTCGGCGCGATCACTAGCGCCGCGTTCAATTTCATTCCGCAAGTTCAGGCAAAGCCAATGATACCCGGACTTCCGGGACCGTCAATCACAGCACCTCCGGCGTACCATGAGGCACCGAGAACATATGTGACCGGGCAGCCGCAAACATATTGGGGCGCACCGATCACATCGATGCCGGCATATCACGAGGCACCGCAGGGATACGTGTATGTCCCGCCTTACGTGCCACCAGTGTTCTATCCAAGCGCCCCGGTCTCACAGCCGGAAGCTGCGGGGATTCCGACCGTAGGGGGCCACTACTAGATGCCGAAGCGACCCCCGAAGTATTGGTCCGACCGAGTGAAAGCATCTCTCGCAGCTAGCGGAGTGACAGCCACACCGGGCCGGCTCATGGGATGGATCTGGAGATATGGCATGAAGCCGGACACAAGACGCGCGATCTTGAAACGGGAATACGACTTCGCACCGGTGTCTACAATGACAGCACCGCCCGGATGGATCGCAGCCACAAAGAAGGCATGGAGCGAAGACGGCATAGTTGTCGATGACCCGGACGCGCAAGCTCGCTTGTTCTGGAGCAAACTCTCACCAGAATCTCGCAGACAACTCACAAGCAAATATGGGAAGCTCGACCCTCAAGCCTTGCCAAAGCCAATAGACCTTCGCGGATATGACCACACGCTAGTCCGAGTCGTGCCGCAGATCGACAGACTCATTGAGCTACAAATCAAACTACCCCGGCACATCTGGAATGACCTGCATGACATCGCGAAGGACTGGCCAGACGTGGAGATAGACGAGAAGGCCCGGCGGATCGTTCGACGCGGCAAGAAGAACGCGGCAACGAACCTGTTCATAGATGGTGAATGAAATGGCAGCAGACCCACAACCAACAAGACCGTATGAGCCGTGGCCTCGACACCTAGAAGAGACCTACTCACCGCCCCCGCAAACGATTGTACGGACATACAACGATCTTGGAGATCTACCAGTCGGCGGCGTTCTCGTCATAGTCAACGCCGGCCAAGCCGTTCAATTCATCACCACTCCGACAAAGATACGGACGGTGATCTGTCTAGCAGCCGTGACAAACGCCGGCACGATCTTCGTAGGTGGCCGAGAGACCGGGTTTCCGCTTGCCGCCGGTGCAGCCGTAACCATCCACGTGAAAGACCTTTCAACAGTCTGGTACGCGGGGACAGCCGCGAATGATGTGCTGTACTATCTGCTCGAACAATACCTAGGATGAAAGTGGAAAACATGAAATGGAATCTGATCAACGGGCAGAACTCAGGGAAGAACCTGCATATCGGTCTAAGGATCGTGATAATTATTTTCTCAATCACGTTCCTTTCGACCCTTCCAAGCGGCTACCTGCCAAGCCTCATAGACTTGTACAGGGCAGGACTCGCAGCCGCAATCGCAGCCCTAGTTTTGCTGGAACGGAAAGGGAAATGAAATGAGTGAAATAAGCAAACCTAGATGGACAGGCAACTGGCACCACTGGGAGAAAGATTGGGCGCGCTATTGGAGAGACAAGTCCGTGAAAATTTACAAAGAGTACAACGCAAGCGCCGGGACAACGAAGGATCAGAAAGCGCTAGAAGATTCGCTCCGTGCGTATGCGAATGAATTGGCGACGACAGTTCACCCGCGTCTTTGGGCGCTCGGACAAAGAATCCTCAAGGGAAGGCTCGATGGAGATGCTGGCACAGAAGACGGTGTGACTCCACCAACCGGCGACTATGCAATCGCAGATTTCAACATGCGCCAGCACCCGGTTGATCCGCTAGGGCCGGACGGTGGAGTGATCCCCGGACGGACCGGATTCTCTGGTGCCGCGTGGATAGGAAAGTACGAACTTAGGCAAGTCTACGTTGCAGCCAAATACGGGCTGATCATGCTAGAGCTTGCGATCCGGGATGCAGAGCAGCTTACCCCGGCACAACTCGCGCAAGCGAAAGCGGATTGCGACACGTATTCGAAATGGAAGCCGGAGCAGTACGATCCCCGATATGGACACATGCCCGGATACCCGGATGACCGGTACAACATCATGTGCGCGCACAGTTGGGGCGGATTCATGCGACGAGGCAAAGAATACGTGGGTGCCCTTGCATGGTTGACGATCATCCGAATGTGGCCCATAGTCGGACTTGAGAACGAGCCGAAGCCGGGCGACGCAACATACACGCCACTACCCCCGCTATCGGACCCATCTTGGCAGGATGCTGGACATCACGCCGGAGAATCCATGTTTGGACAAGGCCGGAGGAGTGACTGATGAGCGAAGATGAACCTCGGAAGCAAACGCGGGAAGTCTCTCGGTTTTGGCTTGCTCTCGCGTTCTTAGGTTCGACAATGGCATGTGTTCCATTGAAGGCTCCTGAATCACTCATGGCAACTCTCGCAACTTGCACAGCCATGATTGCGGCGTTCTACTTCGGAGAGAAGGGAAAGAAAACAGTTCAGGTCTAAGAGATGAGCCAGTACACGCCCCCCGGCACCACGCGGCCCATACCAGTCCCGGCCTATGTTACCGATCCACTGGCTCCGATCATCGGCCAAATGTGGCACAACACCACGGACGGATTCACGAAAATCTATACAGCAGCCGGCAAGCTCAACATCACGACAGGCGCACCGCCCGGCGGATTAGCGATTGAGGCAACCGTTCACCAGTCCGGCGTGAATGTGTGGAGCCTATCGCAGACCATCACCCACGCTGCAAACGCCGACATCATCATCATCATCGCTCTACCCGGCGGTGCCATTTCGAGTGTCAAAGTAGGGGGAGCCGATGCGACTGTTGAAGGAACACCCAATACTGTGATCGCGGTCTATCGAATAAACCGGGCCGCAGCCGCAACCGAGACAATCACTGTCACATTCTCAGCAATTCGTCTTGCGACCGGGTTCATCGCGTCCAGCATCACCGGAAGCACCGCCCACGCATGGGAGGGAATCGCGTACACGCTCACAAAGACCGTCACCATCGCAGTAGGCACCGCCGGTCGGCTGATCATTCATGGAATAGTTGGAGGCAATTCTAACCCAACGATTCCAACGATAACGCTTGATGCTCAACTCATAGAGATCGACACCGTGACAGCAAGCGGTACAGTCGCTTTCAGAGAGAAGGAAGGATCACATGCTGACCCGGCCGGTGCAGCTCACACCTTCCTAGACACGAGCAACGCAGCAACCAACGCATGTGCCGCGATAGCAATTCAACCATGACACAATGCTTTCCCTGAAATCTTTGAAACTTTGAGCGTAGGATCCCGGAGAGTGATCGAGAGAGAATCCTGATTGTGAAACGTAGATGAGGCATGAAGTACGGAAGCGGCGATGACTCGGCGAAGTAGCCAGACTGAGGATTGCAAGGGGGCCGCCCCGGCCTACCCCGTCGGGAACCCTGTTGGGCTCCTGGTTAGGGAGACGCAACAGAAGGCCGACAGAAGCCCGGCGCAGCCCAAATCCTCGCCGGATAACGTGATGTCGCATTCTATACATTAATGTTTCGTTTGGGTCTTTGCGGCTCTTAATCAGACGGCCTACTTGTGAGTCCGTCTGAGAGAGAGAGAAGAGAGAGAGATTCTCGCGTCGACCGTTTCCGTCTTGCCCCCCCCT
>Ga0315279_10009105_pt1 | contig 11904 bp, 11 predicted proteins | sample YL17G06_20_MG_FD_203694 | JGI IMG/M metagenome (GOLD analysis project Ga0315279, IMG submission 203694) | Sediment microbial communities from Yellowstone Lake, YNP, Wyoming, USA - YL17G06_20 | ecosystem: Environmental > Aquatic > Freshwater > Lake > Sediment | place: USA: Wyoming | collected...
GGTATTGATAGGCGCAGGTTGGATTTGTGCGTCTGGAAGAACTTGGTTATGTCTCGTGTCTTGGTCATTATGATCACTGCTGCAAGAAACGCTATCCATTCTATCCCCACGTTTGTTTGGCTTCTGATAGCTATCCCGGTTCCATAGGACTGCGTTGTCAGAGGCCAAAGCAATTGAACTCCCCCTCCAGCAATGAAGTCGCCTATCAGAGCGTGCTGAACCAAGGCCAAAAAGTATGGTACTGCTTTCTTATGATATACTGCGAAAAAGGGCGTGAAAACTATCAGCATCACTATGACTGAGTGCGTGGGTCCCCTATGCTCAAGAAAAGGAATCAGAAGATCAACGTCGGGAACAATGGAAAGCACCAATGCAGCAGGAATGTTGAAGCTTGTCTTGGAAAGCTTCGCTGATCCCGCACCTAGAATATACCCAAGAGCAAGATGCCCAACTGCGAAACGAATTCTTCTCCTCCATTCTAGGTAAGAACGGTGTTGGTTTGGCTATTAAGGCTGCCGTCGTAACCATCATGGCATATGCTGGGTGCTCGCCAGCCGAGTGCATTGTTTCTACTCAGCTGAATTGCCGGCGGCACAGTTACTTTTCGCGTTTTTGGGGAAAGTTCTAAAGCGTTAGCTGCAGCGCACGAGCTGCGCCATGATTTTGGATGGGCTAGTCCTCGTTTTTCTTCTTGTCGTCTGATGCCTTTTCTTTTACCTCTTCTTCTTCGCTTGCCATTTCCTCTATTGGCTTTGGCGGGGGTGTTGTTGCCATTGTCCAGCCTATCCATGCACCTATTCCCAGAATTGCCACAAAGCCTACAAGAACAGGTATTGCTACCACCCAAAAGCGGAAACCTTCGAAGTAAGGCAGGAAAAGCCCCATCGTGTAGAGAATTGCGATTACCGCGCAGGCTAGGAAGATGAGAAAGCCTAGCGCCTTATCTTTGTTCATGTTTCTTTTCACCTCCGTCCTTTCGTTGTGACGCAGCATGCGGCTGCTGTTTCAAGTTGTGTTTTCTAAGACGTTCTCTTACATTTAACAGTTCTTTCATCGTGTTTATTGTCAGCCACTCGCCATCGTACTTGTAAGCTCTGATTAGCCGTGCGTCTGCAAGCTTTGGCAGCGTCTTCAACTCCAAGTCTCCTTCATCTGGAAAGTATCGTCTTATTATAGATGTTTCAAAAACATAGTGCCCTGTAGAGACATGGAAGTCCAGCTGCGGTTTCTGCGCGAATTCAGTTACATAAGTATCTTCGGTTAGGACTCTTCCGAATGGCAAGGCAGGTTTTGCCACTAGGATTGCTGCGCCACTATTGGCATATTCATACAGTTTCTTTGGGTCATAGAAGACTATGTCGTCCACATTCATCACATAGACTTTTTCGTCTCTAACTTTTTCCGCGGCCTTCTTCACGGCACCACCTGTGCCAAGCTTCCTTTGCTCTATCGAGTAGGTTACGGATGTGTCTTCAATCAAGTCAGTGATGTTTGTAGCAAGCACTATTTTGTTCATCCCGTGCTTTTTGAGCCAGTTCACTTGGTATGAGATCAGTGTTTCATTGTTTATTTTCAGTTTTGGCTTTGGGACCCATATGTCTGGCTTTAGCCGCCAGCCGCTTCCTCCGCATAGGATTATGGCCTCCAATTTCTCATGTCTCCTTTTATTATGAATGGGGCTTTGTTTGTGTGATAAAATGATTTTAAGTCCGTTTTGCATATATAGGCTCATTATGGATTTGTTTGATGAGCGTATTTTGGCTGCGCTTAAGGAATAAAAGTCAATTTCGGAACGAGCATGCGCGCTTCTGCTGGAAAAATCATGTACTTTCACGGAAAAGTGTTTGCTTTCTAGGCAGTCTAGGGGCAGTGTGGCCTGAGGATGTAGTGTGCGTTAGGCTTCAAATTGTTCTGGTTCTTCTGGTATCATGGGTATTATCGTGATGGACTCGTCTTCTGTACGCGTTTCGGCTTGGGTTTGTTGGGTTTCTTGCTCTTTTCGGGCGCCTGCCCAGAGCATGGTCCATCCGATTATCCAGAGGAATATTGCGATTGGCAGGAACAGTAATCTGATTACACGGTTGCGCATAGGGGTGTTCACGTGTGGCCTTTTTTGGGGTCAAACGTTTGAGTGGTGTTACGTGTCGTTAAAGCTTTTGTGAAGTTGGAATAAGTATTAGAGATGCGTCTTGTGGTCTGTTGTACATTATTGAAGGTTTTTGCGGTCGTGTTTGCATGCTTTTGCTTGTGTGTATGTTTTGTGATGTGTATTTGTGTTGTTTATGTGGACAATAAGGTTTATTAAGACTCACGATACCTCCTTTGACTTAGTGAAAAAATTATGGCAATGCAAAGAGCAACCATAGGAACGGTCGTGGCAATAGCGGTTATGGGCTTAATGGTGAGCGCTCTGGGCGCACTTGTTGCGACTCGCACGATTTCTAACAGCGGGAGCGTTACAGCCGTGGGAGTAGGCGTATACTCAGACAGCGGTTGCACAACTGCGCTCTCGGCTATCAGTTGGGGAACCGTGAACCCTGGCGATGTAAAGACTTACACGATTTACGTGAAGAACACGGGCAATGTGCCAGTAACGTTGAACATGACCGTGAGTGGTTGGAGTCCTTCATCCGCTTCGAGCTACATTAAATTGACTTGGAACCAAGAGAAATCCGTGCTGACAGCCGGCCAAGTTGTCTCAGCCGTGCTGACTCTTTCGGTTTCGTCAAGCATTAGCAACGTTACAAGCTTCAGCTTCAACATAATTATAACGGGAACGCAATAAGAGTGCAAGTATACATGGTGAAGCATTATTCCTACAAATGAGATCCAAGACTGATGCAACTGGATTACTATTGAGTATCTCACGTTTCTATTTTTTTTGATTACCCTCAGCGCGCGCTGGTTACGTTGATTTCTCTGGCTGCTTCTTCTTTGCTGATTTTGTCTGTGCGGCTTTTTCCGCAGCTTTTAGTGGGATGTTTATTATTTTTGAGACGATGCCTAGGCTTGAGAACATGTTTCGGAGGACGTCTATGTCGGATTGAGTGACGGCGCCGATTATGGGGGCTCCGAGGATGTAGACGGCTAGGAAGACTGCGAGGCCGAGGATGAGCTGTATCGAAGCGTGTGTGTGTAGGAAGCTTATGACTAAGAAAGATGTTATGGCTGCGAGGGTTGAGGCTGTGAAGATTTTTGCTGATGAGCGGAATTCGGCTTTGGCTTCGTAGTGTTTCCACACCCAGTGGAGACCCCATACCATGCTTGGAATTCCCGAAAGGAGTCCTCCGATTATGACACCTAGTACTCCGAGAGGCGGGATTAAGAGGAAGGCGAGGAGGAGGCCGATGATGACTGTTAGGACGGCTTGTTTCATGAGCACTTTTGTCTTGCCCAGGCCTGTTAGGAAGCTGCCCAAGCTGAGGTTACCGACAACTGCGTACAGGTTGCCGATTACATAGAGGGTTAGGAAGAAGGGTGCGTACGCGTATTGTTGACCGAACAGCGTGTTGACTATCGGCGTGGACAGGGCCATCACGGCCATGGTTGCTGGAATGAGGAGTATGGCGGTGTATTTTATGGAGGACGCGAAGACGGTTTTGACGAGTTCACGCTCGTTCTGGGAGTCGAGCTTTGCAAAGGCTGGGAAAAGCACGGTTGCGATTGGGGTGGTGAAGAATGTTAGGAGCACGGTGAAGTTGATGGCGGCTCCATAATTGCCTATGAGTGAGTTGCCTGTTGTTGTGTTGGGGATGTAGACTCCCATCAATAAAATGTTAAACTGGGTTAGGAGGCCGAGTAGGATGCTGGATATGCTGAGGGGTATGCCGTATCTCAGCATAGGTTTCAGGGTTTTGGCAATGCTACTTCTGGCTTTTCTGGACTTGGTTAGGGGCTTGTAGAGCACGAGGTAGAGGATGGCAACGCCGATTAGCCCTGCGGCGATGGAGGACAGGGTGTAGCCCAAGACAGCGCCGAGGATTCCGTACCCCAAGAGGACTAGGACAGGGCCCACGGCGGTTTTGACGATGGCTTGACAGATTATTGTAAGGCTGTTCAGATTCATTCTTTCGTAGCCGATGAAGCTGGATTGAGCGGCTGTGAGCAGTGAGCCTGAGAGTATCGTAATGGACATGATGGATATGTATGGGTATATGTCTGGTCTTTTGAGGATGGATGCGAAGAGTCCTGCCAGCAAGAAGGATAGGCTGGACAGGGCTACGCCCGTGGCGACCTCGAAGGTTACGCCGGCGAGGAGGATGTCGCAGGTTTCTGGTTCTTTGCCTTCAGCGCGGAGGCTGGCGACGTGTTTGGTGATGGCGCTGTTGACTCCCCAGTCTCGGAACAGGTTTATCATGAGGCTGGGAGCCATAGACAACGTGTACAAGCCGTAATTGTCTTTTCCCAAGAACCTCGTCAAGAACACGGTTCCGACGGCCATGATTATGGTGGACGTGACCACGCCTATGAGCAGCTGGAAGCTTCCAGTGACCGAGGTCTTGCCTATCTCCTGCGCTTTTTCCACGGCTTTCCATCCTTTCAGGGTCTGTCCAAAAGTGGCCAGAACCTATTTAACTATCTTATGGTTTGGTTGTTGAGTTGTGAGCCTTCTGCTTGTGTGCTCACAGCCTACCCCCTCGGTCTACTATACGATCCAAATATGATCTGGAAAACAGAACCAGCACCGCAGCCCACTGAAAAACTAATTCAGGAACAGGCATGCACGCTAGTCGGGGTATACGTCTTCAGTCCAAGCCTGAAACCCTCTGAGAGCACTGTAGGGTAGCGCGCACGAGCCGCTTTTTCAGGTGTGTTGGCTGAACAGCTGCCAATAGGATGGACTATGTTTCGCATTCCTCTGGTTCTTCAGGTATCATGGCCGTTATTGTGATGAAGTCATCTTCGGAAGTCGTTTTGGCTGGGGTTTGTTGGGTTTGCTGCTGTTTGTGAGAGCCTGTCCAGAGCATTATCCATCCGATTATCCAAAGGAACACCGCGATTGGCAGGAATAGTAGCGTGATTACACGTTTGCGCATGTTTTTTCACGTGTGAAGTTTTGGCGTCGAAGGGTTGAGTGGTGTTGTGTGTCGTTAAGACTTTTGTGAAGCTGGAATAAGTATTCGCGATACGTCTTGTTTGATTCTGATTTGATATTCTCTTGCGATGGCTGTTGTGGCGAAAGCTAAGGTCAACGTGGTCAAGCTTAGAACGATTGGGGTTAGGCGTATGCCCCATGGCGTGTAGTTTAGGAGTAGGCCCACTATTGGGACGAGAGCTATGCTCATGCCGAGGCTCAGAGCGACTCGCTCAATTATATCCAGGTCCTTTTCGGTTGTTCCAAGAGAATGCGCCAGTGCACGTGCGAAGGGGAGGGTTTGTGGAAACAGGGCTTTTATGAAGGCGTAGCCTGGTAGCCACAGGACGAATATTGTGCCCAGAACGTATCTTAGGTATACTAGTGGGAAAGCGTCTTCTGGGACGGAGAACACGACCATTGCTGTTGCTATGGTGAGTGTCATTGTGACCCAGTACCAGCGGGCGTGGTTTGAGCCTAGGTAGCTGCTGAACTTTTCTGGGGTTGGCGTTTGGGGCGGTTTGAGACGGATTTTTTCTTCTTGTTCCAGATGCATTATTCGATTTAGTATTTCCTGTTTGGATTTTGATGACAGTGCTTGCACTTGGTCGACTAGTTGTTGAACACTTTCTGGTTTTGCTGTTTCAACAGTGTGGATTATTTGTTGGTCTAGTTCGTCTTCGGCGGGTTTTTTGGGCAATTGTGTTGGCTCCTTGGCTATCGGCTTGTAAGTTCTGTGAAGGTTTTAGGGTTTACGCTTCTATGTTAACGTTGTTTCGTTGTTGTAAGAAAGAGCGTTTCCAGTAAAGGCACGTATAGCTGCAGAATCTTCGTCTGCGTAGAATCCAGATGTGCCTTCAAGTTCGTCGCTGTGCAGAATGTGGGTTGTAAGCGTGCTGGTCTTCGTGTTTCTTTGCGTTTCATGGGCTGATTATGATGGTAGCTATTCTTATCGCCACTGTTATGAGGAAGAGTGTTGAGACAATTATTGATACGTTTCGTATTCTTCTCTTGTTAATGAGTATGTTTGTTTTTCCGTAGTATGGTGAGATGAGTTCTGATGTTATGAGTAGGATTATGGCTGTGATGGCTAGCCACAGGCTTATGTCCCAGAAGGATAGGGGAAAATCCATTGTGCTATTCCTCTATGATTTCGTAGCTGGCTTCTATGATGTTGCCGTCTTCGGAACGTTTAGTGTCTACTATTCTTACGGGTTTGCCTGTTGCTTTGGTTATGGCTATGGCGGTGGCGCTGCAGATTGGGCAGCCGATTGAGACAGTTATCTGTGAGGGTTCTTCAGCTTCTTTGAATATGGTTCCGTAGATTGGTTTGGTTATTTTCACGTGGACCGTGGTGCTTTTCATCTGAGTGGGGGATGCTGGGTAGTCTTCTTGTCTTTGAGTCATGTCATTTTCTGCTTGTATCTCAAGGTTTTCGGCGATTTCCAAGTTTTCAATGAAGAGTTTTGGGAGCTTCTGCTGCAGGCTTTCGAGGTCTGTTTTGATGAAGCTTGTTCCGAGCGACTTTTCAAGCAGCTTTGACAGTTGAATGCCTGGCGGTGTGATTAGCATGCCTCGCATGGTTCTTGCTACGGGTTGGTTTTCGCGTTTTTGGACTTGTTCTGGTGTCGGCAGGCTTGTGTCCTTATGTTTTGATATGTATATCTTGGTGGTTTCTGGGATTGCGAAGTATTTTGGCGGCAGGTATATTGCGTCTCCTTTGTAACCGAGTTCTTGTATTATCTGGTTTAGCGTTGTGAGCGAAGGCGACAGCGCTGCTTCTAGGAGGCCTTTTTTTGTGTATTCTTCGGACCTGATGTAGAGGAGGACTGCTCCCCAGAAGACTAGGCCAAGTCCTATGAATGCCAGTATGGACGAGTTGTAGCCGATTGAGGCTATCAGGGAGAGCGTACCCAGCAGAAGCATCGTCATGATTGCCAAGCCTTTTGAGTTGATTATTATGCGCACTCTGGATTCCTCTTTTCTATTTTAGCCTGGGGATCATTGCTTGCATCAACCTGTCTAAACGTATGTGTTCTCGACTTTTTGTGGCCATTTTGATTTTCCAAATGTAGGTTGCCTCGTCTTGGATGTTGGCTACTGCACTTTCTATTATGCCTGTTTCTTCTGTTTCTGAAAGTCTTTGTAACAATTCTTTTTCTTCTGTTTGGAGGCCCGTTTTGCTTTTGTATGTGTTGGCGATTACTTGTAGTGTTGGCGCGCGCGGTGCTTGTGCAAATCCGACTTCTATCCGCACTTTGTGTCCTCCTATTTTGCTGCGTCTGCTTTGGTGATTTGGAGTACGTGATGAAACTTGAAGTTTCTGTGGTTTTTTGCTCTGTTCGCTGAGTCTGCTTAATCGCTTATATCTTCCACGTTTGTATTGGCTCGTCATTCTGGCTGTATACCGAGCTGTTTATGATGCCTGTCTTCTCTAGTTCTTGGAGCTTCTGTTCGAGTTGTTCTGTGGTTATTTTTTCCTCCGTACTTTTTTGAAGGGTTGCTGCGATCGATCGATCGATCGAAACTTACGAAAAGTTATGGGATACAAAGTTGAATCCTTGTATGATTACAGTCTTTCTGACGTGTATTTTCTGTCTGGCACAGAAGGAGATTTTGTACCAACTGACTTCCTTTTTCCGTATACGATGATTAGAGACAAGACAATCATAAATAACAGTAAAGCTATCAATGCGAAATGTTCGGGAACTACGCTGTAGACGTAATATTCTCCCGCGTTGTCTTTGGTTGCCATGTTTTCGGCGTTGTCGAAAGCCGTTATCTTAAAGGACACTGATGTCTGATTTGGTTGACCAGGAATAATAATCTCATAAAGATGACTGGTTTCGTTGTAGTTCATTAACAGATCAGTCCAAGAGGTGGCGTTGCCCAACTTGTATGATAGTGTTACGTTTTTTACTTCACTTTCCGTATCCGTCACATTAACGGTTACAGTTACTTCTTGGTTCAGTGGAACATCTTCGCTAGGCGTGTAGGATGGAGTTTCAATTGTTGGCGGTGTCTTGTCTTCTGGTGGGCTCCATGGTTCCATCAATGGGTAATTGTCTTTATTATCTGCATTAATGGGGTAAGGTGTATCCCCTATACCGTCACTACCTGTTAAGTTTTGATATGGTCCACTATACAAGTCTGCGCCCACATAGTCACTCCAATGGTTTCCGCCTGATGGATAGCCATCGTCCCAAACGTTCAAGCTAGAGTCAGTCTCTACTTGCTTCTCATAACTAAAGAAATCGTTATGTAATATTTTATTACCTGATGATCTTATTAGCTGAACTCCACAATAATTGTTGATTATTTTGTTCGCTACGATACTGTTGTTAGATGAATACATAAGCCAAAAACCATAGTCACCCATTTCCATTTTACACTCAGTAATTGTATTGTTTGACGCCCAAAACATTGGAAAACCATAGAGGTTGTTAAGTGACGTAGCATTTTGTATGATCGAGTTGGACGTAAAACATAGTAAGACGCCTTCGTTATTGTTCGTCAAGGTTAAATCTTTGACAGTTATGTTGGTTGAGTTAATTATTGCGACATATCCCGCATCAGGTGGAATTTCCATGTTATGCTTGTTTGTCCAATAGTAGATGGGTTTGCCATTAACCGTGTTCGATGCATCAATATCATTCATCAGATGGGAGATTTGATCTCCTTCAACAGCAAAGTTGTACCTGTTTCCAATGAGGGTATTATTTCTCATAGTCACCATTGAGGAAGTCACCAAAATTCCTGCATAGTTGTTGGATACGAGATTGCCCGACAAGTTACTGTTAGGTGACCAGTTTAACGATATTGCCTTGGAATTGTCTGTAAATTCGTTGTCAATAACAGAGCTTTTATTTGAGGAGATTATTTGAAGACCGAAACCGATGTTTATCTTGATATGGTTGTTTATCACAAATATGTCCATTGAGAGATATGCATGAATGCCTATAAGGAAATTTGCGATTGTGCAGTTTGTTATGGTTACGTTACTTCGGCTGGTTAAGTCGAATCCGTAGCCAGCTCCATCTCCTTCGATCCAGTAACCATTGCCATCTATGAGTATATTATCTTTTTGTACTAATATTACTGCAGAAACGTTATCAGCGAGTTTGTACAGATCGCCTATATGTTCAATTGGTGCCCCTACGGGCTCCACTGAACCATCAGGCCGAATGTAAATCACGTTCGAGTCACTAGCAGCGAAGAGCTTCGAAGGTGCAGCTACTATAAATGCAGCAAACATCATTAATGCTAAGTTCATAAAGATTGCTTTTTTCATTTAGTTGTTCCTTTAAATTTGAGCAATGTGAGTGTACTTTGCTTGTCAGATTATTTATGTGTTCTTTCGTTTCTTATACTATAATAAATCTGTTAATCTTCCATCCTTATTGAGGGTAAAGCAATGGTTTTTTCATGGCTCTCTTGTGCAGAGTTTTATTGTTGAAATGACTCTCATTGCCTCTTCTAGATTCATGGGATGAGCACGCGCAACTGGTAGAGGAAGAATATGCTGCCATACATACACACACTCTTTTAAGGGGCGTTTCCATTCCATCCAATCAAACAACGGTGATGTATGCAATGGTTTATATCGACCGTCGATATGGAAGCCTGCTTGGCTCATTTCTCTGATACATCTAGAAAGCTTATCTCTATCCAAAAAAAGAATAGGATATCTCCAATAAGAGGGCTCAGAACCTTCTGGTACAACTATCTTACTAAAACCTACTTCTTCCAGATGCTCATCGTACATTTTTGCTATCGTTCTTCGGCTCTGCAAATATCTCTCCCAATAGCCAAATTCATGTTTGAGACGCAAAGTCTCTGCTTTCTCCAGTTTTCGTCTATGGGAATATGATCTGACATAAGCCATTAGATCATCAGTTATGTCTATTGTAAGTTTATCGCTGCGCCACAATTCAATGATATGAGGAATGAACTTTCTCCAATCATAGGTGCTACGAAAACGTCCTTTTGCAAGCATGATGTCTCGTAGCCTGTGAAGATACTTGTCACTCCAAAAAATAGTTCTCATAATCTGTTCTGATTCCAATCCCAATGAAGCAGTCACACCATAACTGAAAGAAGCAAAAAGCCACTTGGTTTCATGTTTTTTTCTAATTTGCCTTATCCTGCTAGCGAGATCTTGGTCGTTTGTTGTGATTGCCGCGCCATGATCAACGTTGAAAGCCTTGTTGAAAGTTAGGATACCAACGTTTCCAAACGACCCAGTTTCTTTGCCTTTAACTGTAGCACCAAATGCTTGTGCGGCATCATCGATGAATGCAATTCCTAGTCTATTGGTGATTTCAAGTATTGGAGAGGGGTCTACGGCGTAACCAAAAGGATGGATGAAAATCACGGCTTTTGTACGTTTTCCCACGACTTCTGCAAGGGATTTCGGAGACATCGCGAGTGTTTTCCTGTCTATGTCACTGAATATAGGAATTGCTCCATTACAGAATACGGCAATCGGCACAATCTTGCTAGCAAAATCGGGAACTACAACTTCGTCACCATGTCGAACTCCAAGGGCCCACAAACAGAGTCGAATGGCCGTTCTTCCAGAGGAACACAAAATCGCATATCGAGTCCCAACATATTTTGCAATCTCTCTCTCGAATTCTTCTTCTATCAGATTTATGCTCGTCAGGTCAGTGGACATTAATAAACCCTCCAAGTTGTGGACTAAGCTAATTACGGGAGATTATGATCTGTCATTCCCTATATTGCACTGGACATATCTGTGCATAAGTATGTAGTGCTAGTGTCAACATAGCTTAGCGACGACTTAAATTGGTGTTACAAGTAACCTTCATGAATCTGACTTTCTTCGGCTTTTTTGGCTGCTGAAAGCATTGTCTCAAATGTTAACATGCCACTTCTTTCCTTTTTCTTTGCGTACCTAAGTATTGGAACCAGAATCTTGTTAGTGTTTCGCTCTATATGTTCTTTGTCTTGCCCAAAATTCCACAAATGCAACCAGAAATGTAGCGGCGACTTCTTTGTGATGCATAGATCCACTATTCTTCTAAGAAGAAAAGGGTTCAATCCTAGACTAATATACATGCTTGGACAGATGTTATACAAGGCTTCACATCTTTCTATATTTATGTTGTCTCTGAGAAAGCCTCCGGGCCCTCTGTAGCACTTATACCCATATCTTTTGAGCAGGTCTAAGTGGGCTACACGATTTCTAGGAAAAACAAAACTCTTAGGAAAAATGCCATGTCCACTCATTCGTAGGTGGATTTCTCTCAATTCTCCTTCAGCTTCTTTTTGCGAGATTTCCGTAAATGCCCTGTGATAATAGCCGTGAGCCCCAATGTCATGACTTACAGGAGAGTCCAGAAGCAAATCTATGATTGAACTGTCTACCTCAAGCAGCTGTCCTCTAATTGCAAAGGTTACGGCAATTTCAAAACAATTGATTATGTCCACAAACTTGGGCAGAACTCTTTCTTCTACTTCACCGATTAAAAATTCTCCAAAATGTGAGCCAACATCTTTATCATGTTTTCCGTTATTCAGCACTGCTAGTTTCTTGCTACCCACATCAACGTCCACAGACAGAATGAACATCGCATTATCGAAGACCATTTTTCGTCTTTTGGTCATGAACATCGGAAAATGGGATAGTTGTGACAACAACATGGGATGTATTCTCATTTCTACACCGTCTCAGAAACTAAGACCAGATAGTATCACTAAATGAGAATAATATAAATGATTAGTAATCTTATGACTTAGGTCTACATTATCTATGTGCAACAATTTTTGCAGGGGCTTTATATTGATGCATGCATGTATGCATGCTG
>Ga0315279_10009107_pt1 | contig 11900 bp, 23 predicted proteins | sample YL17G06_20_MG_FD_203694 | JGI IMG/M metagenome (GOLD analysis project Ga0315279, IMG submission 203694) | Sediment microbial communities from Yellowstone Lake, YNP, Wyoming, USA - YL17G06_20 | ecosystem: Environmental > Aquatic > Freshwater > Lake > Sediment | place: USA: Wyoming | collected...
TAATAAAAAGCGGGCGGCCGGTGAGGGCAGCCCATTTTTGGTATTGGTTAAACTTCGGAACGTTGAAGTTCAGTCAGGCACATTTTAAGATCAATGCTTGCCCAACATACCCTTGCTAAATTCATCCCCTGAGGGGGAAAGTATGCATTGATGACTCGGTATCCCTTTATCGCAAGTTTTTCGACGGCTGGAATAAAATCACGGTCAGAAGTTACCAAAACAGCCACGTCCCAGGCACCCTCCCAAGCTAGACCCATGAGATCTGTCACTATGGCAGTATCAACTCCCTTTTCAATTGTTCCTGATATATTACTTCCGCAATGAGGGCAAATAGCAATTGGAGTATGACACTGTTGACATATAGGCGGGTGTTTTGGCTTTCTCTCAAGCATGGTAACATGAACCCCTGTGAATCTATCTAAAACATTTACAGCCCAACCACGAAGATTTTTATCGCTAGATTTATGGGGATCAAAAGACATATAAACGCGCGTCTCTTCGAAGGTTAGTGGTTGCTCTATGAGATTGGATGCTTTAGCGACTAATAGTGGTGACAATTTTCCCCAATCAAGTCTGTATTCTTCAGAAGCATTATCCTTAACGGATAGTTGAAAGTTCCAAAAGTCAACAAAAATTCGAACCTTCATAGTTCATCCCCTTTGGTATAAAGATTCGGGGAGTGCATTCCGCACTCCCCGGGGGTTTCATTGCGGATAGTTTTACTCATCGGGCAACGCCACGATGAAACTAACCGCGGGCTATAATACACATTTTATATAACAAGTTAATCTATTTGTCAATGATTTTCATTGATTTACAGTGTTTTTTAATGAATTTCATGTATTTTTCTAGCCAAAAACCAATCTTTTTAATAAATTTTTGTTTTTGGTCGCTATCGGACGTAGTTTATCCGGTCTACCGCGGTGTTATCGTCATCCTCTAGGCTGCCGATGTAAAACATCGTTGTTTTTACGTCACTATGCCCGAGCATGTTTTGCACTTGGGGCAGGGTTGCGCCATTATCGTAAGCATTGCGCGCCGCCGTCCGCCTCAGGTCGTGGGGTGATAAACAGTTCTCTCCGGTGAGGGGCGCCAGGCCTGCCAGGTGACCGTATTCCGCAACAAGGCGCCCGATCACCGAAGCGTTAAGCGCCTTGCCGGTGGGCTGCCCGCCCTTGGTCAAGTTGCAAAACAGGGGTGTGTCACCGTCACCCATGGCCAGCGCAGCTCGTGAGCACCAGGCCGAAAGGCTTTTATAAAGCGTGTCATGGATCTTGACACGCCGGGTCTTGCCACCCTTGCCCATAAGCACCAGCCACCAGCGCCCGCCGTCCGCCTTGATATTGCCGGTTGTCAGGTGGGCAATTTCATCCCGCCTCAGGCCAGCGAATAGGGCAAGATCCAAAAGCGCCCGGTCCCGGTCCGCCTTGCTATCCTTGTGGGCTTTCAAGATCACCGTCTCGCGCAATGCCCGCACTTCCTCAGGTTTCAGGCGCCGCCCCACAGGCTGGGCGTGATCATGGTTGCGCTTTTCGTAGGGTTTCAGCCCCAGGTATAAGGCTTGCTCCTGGGTGAGGATGTGATCACGGAAAGCCACCGCTAAAAGGGTGTTGACCGCACCGCGCCGTAGGGCTTGCGTCTTTTGGCTATCGCCCTCGGCCTTGCGCCAGGCTATAAAGCGGTCAAGGGTGCCGCCGTACACGAGCCGCAATACTGCAGCCGGGCCACGAAAAGCCCAAACGGTGCGCTTGCCATCCCGCCCGGGTTCGGCTAAGGGCAGCCAGGCCGGGGGCAGTTCGTTGCCCAGCTCGGCGCCCAGGTGCACCAGGAAAAGCCCGATCGCCGTCATGTAAGCCTTTTTGGTGTTTTCGCTATCGCCGGCCGCCGCAGCCAGGCACGCGCTAACCACCTCGGAAAGCGGGCGGTTTATGGCCACCTCTACCGAGGCCGCCGAAAGGGTTTTATTTTGCTCGGTCACGGCCAGCCAGGCCGCGCCGGTGGTGGTGAGTTCGCTTGTGGTTTGGGGGGTATAATCGGCCATGGTAAAGCTCCTTTCAGCTTTGCCGCCGGTGCACTTGGCCCCAGCCAGGTGCACCAACGTTTATAAACGGGGTTGGTTGCTACTAATTACCATTATCACTTACTATCTTACCCCCGTTTTGTTACGCTGTCAATAGCGAATATAGCGATAAATGCGAATACAGCGCATAACGCAGGGACCGCTAAGCGGGCTTGCTTCGCTTGACTTTTGTTGACTTTTGTTGATGTTTGCCGCGCTCAGCCTGGGGGGTTGTAGCCAGCTTTGTCCACAAGTGATTAACTCCCCACTCATGCCCACAAACGCAGGTCACAATCAAGGCAAAGCCCAGGGCGCGTATATCTTCCAGTTTGCACTCACGTTTACAGCGCGGGCATTTAATCGCATCGGTCATCTAGCACCGCCAGGGCTTGCAGCTCATCGCAAACCACGAACACGCGCCCGCGCCAGGTATCTATAAACTCCCGCTCGGGCAAGGTGTATCGCATCCCGCGCCCGGATGGGTTCTTGATTTCGAGCAGAAGATTAGCGCCATTCCAGCCCACGAGCAGATCGGGGCAGCCAGCTCCCACAGCCGATAGATCGCAAACGGTCGCGCCTGCCCGCCTTAGGGCGCCGGCAATCTCCCGCTGGTTGCCATCGGTTCGATGTCTCATGGTTTAGGATTAGGGCAGCCCAGGCAGGGAGGTCGGGGCTGCCCATTATCCCCCCAATTATTTTGCACGCTGCCTGGGCAGGCCACTTGCCTTGTAAACATCAGGGGCGCAGCCGTTGATCCCGTTCAAAAGCCGGCTTTCGGCCTCGCGTATCAGTACCGCCAGGCTACCGGCCTGGGTAAAACCACGGGGTAAGTCCTGGGGAGATATGCCCGAGCGCGTGTATTCATCGGCCAGGCCTGCCGCCTTGGCGCGTACCGCTTCCAGCTCGTGCAAGAGATCCACCACGCCAGCGGTAATCTTTTCGGTAACATCAGGGGGATTGTTTGTCATGGTTACACCGCTCCCCATTGCTTGGCCTCATGTTTGACGGTTTCGCGCATGGCTTCCAGGGCGTCATCAACGCCATCCGGATCTCCTTCGCTAATTTTCGCGGCAAAACAGCCCGCCACAGTCAAAACGTCCAAAAATGGGTTTTCTTCCATCATGGCAGCCGAATCAATCCCATATTCGGAGCAAAGTCGCTGCCAGGCTTCAGAATAACCGCAGTATTTGTTAGCGGTTGTTAGCATGGCTTCGTCCAGACCGTCTATTTTTTCGTCAACATCCATAATGCACAACAGAAACATTAATGCCGCATAGTGCAATTGCTGAATCAGGTAAAAGGCTTTAGCCATGCGAAAACCCTCAGTAAGGCCAAAAGTATCCGGTATGTTATAGCCCAGCATCGGGGTAGTATCCTGTAAAACTTGCCGTTCCTCGTTATCCCCACGGACCGCAGCCGCCACGATCGCCGCAAAGCGTTCGCGCGGGGCTAACAGGTCATAATTTGCTCGTAGTTTTTTTGTATCTGTGTTCATTTTTGCTCCCGTGATTTCAAAGCATTTTCAACCGCCATTAAGCGGGCCTCAAACTCACCGACTTGGATCGCCTTGATAAACTCCCCAGCGATCGCCACAAGCAGCCGCCCGCGGGCAATCGAGTTTTCAAGCGGTAGGGCTTCGGCCAGGGTGAAGTCAAGGATCGTCAACACATCCGCCAGGGTCCGCACTTTTTGCGGTAGGCCAGCCGGATCTCCGCCATGCCCAGCTCGCCGGCGCAATCCGCCCAGCTTATGGGCTACCGCCCGATCTGGGGCACGGGTGGGATCGTGAAAATAACAAAAACCACTTGCCCCAGCTCGGGCTAAACAGGGCTGCCCAATCTTTGTTAAACCTTGGCATGCTGCCATAATTCCGCCTTTACAAGTTCTACTTGTAGGGCTTGCTTGTCATCTTTTTGGCGCGGTCGCATCGATGCGCTTATTTGTGATGTCAACCTTAATTTGTTTGATCTTGCGGTCAATCCAGGTTGTGGCAATTTCGCCATATCGGGCACCCAACTCGCGCCGTAAGACCTGCAGCTCGTCTAACTGCTTTTCAAGCGCATCAATGGGGGTCTGATTTGATTTTTTGGATATTGTTTTCATGGTTAGCCTCTCCTCAAACTATTTGGGGTCTCCGGGTTGGGCGCGCCAGGATAGGACAAGGGGCTATCCTGCCTTCCAACGAATGGCCCACTTGCCGGTCTGACAAGGGTTGGGTTTCGCAGCGCCCGCGCAAAATCGCTTTCTTTCTCGGGTGTGTGGATCCCGCGGGTTATAACAGCCTTTTTGCGCGGTAGTCTGCCCTCGGCAATATCCGCAAAAACGGTCGGATATGCTTTCTCGATGAAACGCATATAATTCGCCAAGGCAGTCCGCAAATCATTATCGAATTGCACGTAAAATATGCCTGGGCGCGGGGTGGGTAATTTGTTCTCGGTCGCTAACTTGCCAGCGGATTTATAATTTTCCTCAACCACATCCAGCATTTGGCCTGCCGAAACAAGAAAACCTAAAAGTTCGACAAATAGGGCTTCCGCCTGCCCCGCGCGCTTCTCGATCTCCTTGACTGCCGCCTGGGCTTGTTCCGCGCGCAAATCCGCACCCAGCGCGCTCAATAACTTGTCGGCCTCTTGTATGCCTGCCTGTAGGGTTTCGGCTAATCCATCGCGCCGCGCCTGTTCGCTGCTGATTTCTTTCGCATCTCCACCGGCCAGTACCGCCGCGCCTAGCGAAGCGCGGTATTCATCAGCCGCTGCCTTGGCCTGGGTATACCCTTTGTGCAATTCAGATCGCTGATCACTCAGCTTTTTAATTTCCTTCTCAATCTTGGTCATTTCGTTCCTCCGTTCATTTCGTCATTATGCCGGGCCAGCTCGCTCTTTACTTGCTCCAGCGCGGATTGTAGGTTCGTGGTGATGATCACGCCCTTGAGTAGGACTAAAAGCTCTTCCAACATGGTTTTAGCACTATTAAGTTTGTGGATTTTAAAGGCAATTCCCGTTCTTCGCACGATGTCAGCATTACCAGGTGGAATTATTGTTCTCATGTTTAATCTCCAAATAAACTAAACGTTTGAATGTCTCCCAGCCGGGCGGATCGTCTGGCTGGGGTTGATGGTTTTTTACGCCCTTATCGCTTTCAAGTAACCAGGCCTTAGCCTGGATATCCGCCGCACTCTCGAGGGGCGAAGTTTGCCAGGCTGCCACACTTGCGCGGGTGGGCGGTACGCTCGCCGCCGGTAGTAAATATTCGTGAGCATCCGCCGCAGCATGGTTAAGTTTTAGGTGACCGCACTCGTGGAGGAATGTCGCAAATCTATCCGACCAAGCAAAAACACGCGGGTCCAGGTCAATTATTCCCGTACCGCCAGGGGTCAAAAAGCATTGGCCACCCCACCCGATATCTACAGGTGGGCGCAAGGATACAATACAGCGCCGCCCGGTAAGCGCCCGCGCGCAACTCTCAAACCGCGCTAGAAGTTCCTCGCGCCAGGCTTCTTCGGCGCGGCGTTGTTGTAGCATGTCAATCCGACTCATCGCGTTTTCTCCTTCTGGCGGAAAAAGTTTCGGCCAGCCAGGGCAAAAGCCCGTCCGGACCCGGGTAATATCCGCACTCATCGCACCAGCTCGGGCCGCTCTCAAATAGCCACAGGGCAGCGTCAAGGGCTTCTAGGCTATCTTTCCCGCGCAGTTCTCGGATCGCCTGGTATATCACGCCCACACCCAGGCCTTTGTATCCGGTCATAGCGATCGTTCTCATTGCCATGGGTGCCTCCTTTTGCTTAGCGATAATGCCTGCTATAAGCTACTTTTGCGCCTTGCGCTTTTACCGCTTGCACCGCATAAATAGCGATGGTTGCGGGTAAAAAAATTTCAGGCTGCCACCATCGCCTGCAGAAAGTCGAGCAATACATCGGCCTGTAGCATGGCATTTGCATCCAGCTTTACACCGTCACGATCGGGGCACCGGCTTGATTGCATCGTTGATCAGCGACCGCAGGGTAATAACCTCACGGGTGGCTTTACGCACTTGGTTACAAATTTTTGTGCCTGGGGCGTAGGTATTCCTCACCTCAGCCTCCAGGCGCACAAGTGCATTCCGCATCTCGAACAACTCACGGGTGATCTCCTTGTGCCGTTCCTGTGTCAAAACTGGTTTACTTGTTAGTTTCACAGGTTTTCCTTTCTTGCAAAGTGTTGTAAACAGTTAAAAGTCAAGGGTATCAACTTGATCACCTTGATATATGATCACCTTGATAATCTTGATAACGTTATCAAGATTATCAAGACTATCAAGATTATCAAGACTATCAAGAATATCAAATATATTAGTTCTCATACTGTCCTCTTGCGGGTAAACTCCAAAACCAGCCCTCGGGCTTTTTTACAGATACTACTCCTAACTTCTTCTTGGCGCGATTGATTGACGCAGAGGATATCCCTGCTGCCTTATACTCCTCTTCGATGTGGGTGTATGCCAGGGGTTCGTCATTCAAGATAGCCATAAGTAAATCCGCTGCCTTGTCTGCTATAGTTTCAATCCTGGGCGGTTCAGGTGCCAGGCCGAAACGCATACCGCTATCCTCGATCAGAAGTCCAACAGGGCCAGGGAACCTAGCCAGGTTATTCTTGATCACCTGCAGGCGCATCCAACCGCCTGCCTGGGGATCGGGCATATCCAGCGCCCAAACTACGCGGGCAGTTTGCACGATAGCGGAAGATCCGCGCAATCGTTCGAGGTTCACGCCATCGACATCAAATATGCCACGCTTGCGTAGGTGATGAGTAACCAGGATCGGCTTGTTGGTATCTCTGGCTAGGGCTGCTAAGAATTTCATCAGCTCCAGCATATCCGCGTCTTTCTCGGATTTCCCACTGGTGGAACCGCTTAGGCTGTCGATCACGATCAGCTTTATTTCTGGATCTTGCGCCCGTACCGTCAATATATTCCGGTGTGTTTGGTTGTTGATCTCAAAATCTTCTGGATTATCGCCATTGGTCAGGTTTGTTACTTGTTCGATAGGGAGGCCCAATTGCCGCGCCCGGCCAAGGTGTATTACTTGTGCCGCCTCAGCTTCACACCACAACACTTTCCCGGTTTCCTTCTCGAATGGCTTGCCATCTGGCCAAGGATCACCCTGGAGGAAACAGGCTGCAATCTTCAATGCCAGGTATGATTTACCACTGCCGCTATCGCCGGCGATGATGGTTACCATCCCATCGGGTAACCACGGCTGCCAGGACCAGGTAATATCTTTCAGCACTTGGGCCAGATCTGCCCATGTGGTGATCTTCCCGTTATAGCGTGATTTCATCGCTTCCGTGATAGATGCAACAACCGGAGATGGGTCTTTTGTGGAACTATAAGCCGCTGCAGCCAGCTCCCCAGCCAGATCAGCCAGCCTCCGGCGGTATGCCTGCTCTTTGACGATGTTCGCATAATCGATCGCATGCAGGGAGGTTGGAGTATTTTCGATCAGACCTGCAATACGAGAAGGACCACCCGCCAGCTCCAATTTCCCCTCGCCTTCAAGCCGATATTGGATGGTTACCATGTCCATATCGATGTCATCTTCGATACAGCGTGAAATAGTGCCCCAAATGCACGAATTTTCCGCGTAATAAAAATCCTGGGGCATTACAAACGACACATCGGGCCAGATGTTAGGACTGATCAGCACAGAACCGATCAAGCCTTCTTCGGCGTCGCGGTTGCTGGGAGGCATGGGTATACCGATATCGCTCATGATACCCTCCGCTCGCGCATTTCTTTCCTGATCTTGCGCCGCATTTTTTGCCAGTACATAGCTTGGAGTTCGATCTGTCGTTCCATGTCTAGCAAAAGAGATAGGGGCGCATCTCGAAGCGCCCGAACCTTGGCAGGGATATCCGCATTTTTATCCGTGTTATTTTCGGTCGTTGTAGTAAAATTGGGGTATAGGTTGGTCATAAAGCCGTCTCCTTTGTGACCGCCGCCCGTTGTCCCAAGCGCCCCATGCCCTGGGGTCGCTTGGCTTAACAGGGGGTCACTCTAAAACAAAAGCGCCTTGGAAAAAAGAGAGGTCGCAAACTTCCCGAAAATCGGGCTTTGCTCCCTCTCTTGCTTCCAAGGCGCTCTCAAAACTTGTTTGACTTGCCTTGATTCGCACGCTTCCGGTATTAAACCTTACACCGGGGCGCCTATGCTTTTCCGCAAGAGTGTTTTTATTGCCCGAAGTATAAGACAAATGTTCTGAATCCGCAAGGGTCAAGCAATTTCGCTTGACGCCTGCCTGATAATTTGATAATATAAACGTGCAAACAAAGCAACAGCTCGCCAGTCGCAGAAATGCGAACGGCGCCACTACCCGAAAACGCCCAGCCCGGCCAAGGTCAAGGGCGTTTTTGTTTCCCCATGAGGATAACATGGGGAATGAAATCGCGCAATATGAGGAATCATTAATAAATTTTCTAAGTGATAAAACTTCCTATTGGCAGCCAATTGCTGATTGCTCGACATAATCCTTATGCAAAAAATTGCGGGCTTTCAAAAGTTCTGGTGCATATTCTTCCGCGCATTCATCACAAATAGCTACCCTTCCGCTTCTCAAAAATAACGCGAATGGTATATCAGGGGTATTCGATTGCCCGCAAATGGGGCAGGATGTTTCCACGCAGTTTGAATTACGCGCTAATACAATATCAAAAAATTTTCTTTTTTTGTTCATTTTTGCTCCTTTCGCAGAATTATCTTACCACTTGTCCAGCCTGGCAGCCTGCCCCCTCAGGCTGCCGGTGGCGCGCCGTCACGGTCTACGCTTTTCCTTGCGCTCCCGGTAAACCGCCTGTTTGCAAGCGCTCGAGCACCAGCGCGCCCGCGGGCTTTCGGCCGTGAAGGGCTGCCCGCAATAAGCGCAAACCTTGGATATGGTCTTTAATTGCCTGAGTTTACGGGTCATTTTGCCGCCTCCTGGGCTTGCTTCCGCAGCTCGCGGGCCTCAAACTCTTCTGCTATCCATGTGCAAAAGCCAGGGGCTTTTTCCAGCACCGCGTCGATCAGCTCTTGAAGTATCCGCGAGTCATCTTGCCAGACTTCCACTTGTTCTCTTGCGGTCAAGTTTGCGTGAACCGGGAATTTTTTGCCGTCAAGTTCGAGCGCCACGCCCTTCTTGCTTTGGTATTCAGCGAAGTCGTCCTTTTTTACCTCGTCAGTCGTTAGGTTTTTCGGTTGGTCGTTCATGGTTTCCTTTTCCTTTCGGTGTGTGTGCGGTGTGTGTGCGCCATAAATGCGCCTGCAGCACCGTTAATCGTCACGTTCGCCCCGGTGGGGTGTGGTGGGGGCCGCCAGCCTCCTGAAGATTGTCACCCCTCGCGCGGTCACTTCGCAGCCATGCGCCCTACTGCCAGCCCGCCAGGTCAACAAGCCCGCGCTTATGAACCTATCGCGCAAGGCCTCCCAGCTCGGGCGGTCCAATATTTCGCTCATGGCCGCGGTTGTCAGGCTTTGCCCGGTTATAGCGCGATTGGCCAGGGCTGCCAGGCTTGACGCACTCACAGGCAGCCGGTCTAAAAATACGCCCTCATTGTATCCATCCGGATCTAATTTGTGGATGTGCAAATTGACGGTTTGCGCGCCGGCCTCATGGGTAAGCGCGGTGTGTATCTTGGGCAGGCCTGGGGCGATTTTATACTCAAGCGCACTTGCGAAGCGCGCACTCCACGCCAGCCAGCTCAAAAGCGCAGCCGCCGCGCTCCCAATCGCTGCCCATGCCACCGGCCAGCCGCGCCAGGCTGCCAGGGCAAGCAGCAACAAGCCACAAAGGCCGCCGGTCGCCATGGCCAGCCCCAGGGGTATAAACACGGTCCGCCGCAGGTCGTCAAACATCGCGCCACCTCGCTTAATTATCACTCCAAAAATCAGTATATTTTTGGCCATGGATCCACACGCCGCGCTTCGGGCCGAAAACGTGAGCCGCTATAAAGCCAAGCCCCAACACTACCACGAGCAGGCAGCCGGCGCCATAAAAAAGCAGCTCGAGCCGTTGCCCTAGCCATGGCCAGCGCCCCAGGGCGTAGATTGCCAGGCCGATCACGCCGCCCAGGTCCGCCAAAAATACAAGGTTCCAAAAGACATTCGCTATCATTTCGCCCCCTTGTATTTGCGGTTCACTTGCCAGTCATGCCACTTTTGCGCCTTTGGTCGCAGCACTACCAACACATAGGCCAGCCAGACAACAGACAGTAAAAAACAAGCTAATGCTAGGTAAATCATGTCAAACCTTCGCCTTTCTTGGGGCTAATAAAAAAGCCCCGGGTGTTATCCACCAGGGGCGAAGGTTGGTATAATTTGCCTGAGAGTGACCGCCGCCCACTGGTGGTTGCTTTAGCAGCCGGTGAGGGTTCGCGCCCTTGCCGGTTGCGCTTTGTTACGCAGATAGTAGCACTTAAACTTGTTACGGTCAATAGCGAGTATAGCTATTCATGCGAAAGACGCATAAAAAGCGGGCCATGCCATCGCAGCACAGCCCGCTTAAGTAAGTGATAAAAGGGACTATAGACTAGGTTCTCAATACCTGTTTTGTTTTGGTTTCCGGCCGCCAGCCACTATCCCACCGCTTGATAAAGTCGCGCAAGATCCACAGGCTTAGCGTGTGGCGCGTTACCCCCAGCTCAGCCGCCATTGCTTCGAGCCTTTGCCATTCCGAAGCTTTCAGGCCTATGCCCACGGGCCGCACCGGATCAGGCGCCGCTTCGGGTTGCCCCGTTTCGGTCTTAGAGAATACTTCTAGCTTTGGTTTTTCTCTAGCCATTTATCTACCTCCTGGGTGAGTTCTTTGTATTGCTTCGCCAGTTCGCCGCTTGTGATAGGCTGCCCCGCGCCGCTTGCCTCTGCCGCTCGAATACTTTTCTTGATTATGGTCTTGAATACTGGCAGCCGCCCGGCTTGCAAGTCTTGGAGGGCTGCAATGTGTAGCCTTAAGCGCGGGTCAAATTGGCATAATACCACGCCGGCCAGGGCAAGGCCTGGGTTTACTTCCCGCACTTGGTCAAGGCTTTTTAGAAACAATTGCAAACCTCGCAGGTCTAACCCGGTAGGCAAGGTCGGGCAGATCACCGCGTCCGCAGCCACAAGCGCATTAACCGCCAACAAGCCCAGGGAAGGGCCGCAATCGAGCAGTAGCACGTCATAACTACCGGCAAGAGGGGCAAGCGATTTTTTCAAGATCGCCTCTCTCCCCATGCGGCTTGTAAGGCCTAATTCGGTATTACTCAGCGCAAGATCGGCGGGTGCCAGGTCCAGGCCTGGGGCAAGATTGCGAATGATTGCACCCATGGCCAGGTTGCCGGGTTTGGTATCGCCTAATACCTCCGCCAGGCTTCGCCCCGAGCACTCCCCCACGGTTGCCAGGGTCAAACTACTTTGCGGGTCCAGGTCGCATAAAAGCACACGCCGCCCCAGCTCAGCCAGGTCATAACCCAGGTTTAACGCGGTTGTGGTCTTGCCGGTGCCGCCTTTTTGATTTGCGATCGCTATTGTTTGCACCGTAACATTATCCCCGGGGATAGTAAAACGGTCAAGCGATTAATGCTTGTTTCGTTATTTGCGCTACAGGTTGCTCGGGTCGCTATAATCGCTAAAAACGCAACAGGAAGGCCTACAAGCGATTTTAGCTTATGCAAGGTGGTTTTATACCTTTTCGCCTATAGCGCCGCTCCTGGGCTTTCCTGTGGGCTTGTAGGGGTATTCTAGGGCAGGATTGACAAATAAAAGCCAAGTAAAGGGGTATGAGGTACTTTTTACGGCTTTTTCGGATCGTACATGGGACTTAACTAGGACCGTAAGCAGATCGTGTAGGGGACAG
>Ga0315279_10009110_pt1 | contig 11899 bp, 13 predicted proteins | sample YL17G06_20_MG_FD_203694 | JGI IMG/M metagenome (GOLD analysis project Ga0315279, IMG submission 203694) | Sediment microbial communities from Yellowstone Lake, YNP, Wyoming, USA - YL17G06_20 | ecosystem: Environmental > Aquatic > Freshwater > Lake > Sediment | place: USA: Wyoming | collected...
GGTTTTCGTCTCTTCTCTGAGTTGTTCCAACTCTCCCCTAAAATCGGGATTGTTGTCCCATTCGTGTAGCAACGGTAGGTCTTCCTTCTCCACTATTCTAAGGTTCACATTCTTGCCTTCAAGCAAGCCGAGTCACCAACCTAGCAGTCTGATTCGGTGTGGCTATAACTTTTCCGCAAAACCAAAAACCGAGCAGCAGTCTGTCTGTGTTTGTTTTTTTTCCTGCGTGTGTGTGTTTGTGTGTGTGAGTGTACATCTTGTGCGTGTGTGTGAGTGACTAATAGTATAGAAGAGGAAGAGGAAGAAGGAGTACGTAGGTACGTATGTAAGAGTGCGTGCGTTAGTAAGAGTGTGTGGTAGTAGCAGTAAGAGTGTGTGCGCGTGCGTGCATTAGGGGTAAAGTTTTATCCCAACCAACCAACCACACTACCTACCACTCACTCTACCACACACTACCAACCACTCACAACCCCTACCACTGCCCCCACCACTCCTCCTCTACCTGTGCCTACCTACCACCACACAACACACACGCACACGGAGCGAGTGTGTGAGTGAAGAACGCGCATTTCAGACTAGTCTTTCTTTCCCTGCTGATGCAACATTCAACAAACCAAGGAAGTAGGATTCTGGAAAGTCTTTAGGATCTGTGATACTTGTGAGATGAAGAGGTGAGAATTTGCTGTTGAATTTCTCAACGCCAGTTGACCAATCATCTGAGCCAGGATTCGCGACAGTGAGTACTAGAATGTATTTCAAACCATTTGGAATTCTCAGCAATTTCCTAGCATCTACACTGATTCCTACGGAGGTTGGGTCTCCAAAATAGAAACTGGCATTATATGAAGATCCTCTTTGATGCCCAATCAACCAATATTTCAACTCGGTCCAAGCATCAATAAAGCCGGAAGGTGCCGACAATGTGAGCCTAAGATCTACTTTCCCTATCTCCTTGCCTAGGGCGACTTCTCTATCAAAATCAACAATAATCTTCTGTTTCCTCTCATTGTCCAAGAAGTATAACAACTCCCCTTTCAGCCAACCTTCCAATTGCACACCATGCCTGCAGAAGGACCCGAGAAGTTCCTCATGATTGTCCAGAGTTTTCTTGAAATCAGCAATTAGCAGTTCAAGACTTTTCTTGCACGCCACTCTATCAACTCTCATTTCTTTGAAATGAGTAGTATCATCAAAACTTAACCATTATCTTGACACGCTAACGGGGTTCGCGGGTACTTCATTCATAAGTCCGGGGTTCAAATAGCTCGTGCTGAAGCTGATCTTGCGACGTTCGAAAAGAGATCAGAATTGTAGTTCGTAAAAATTATGACAGGCAGAGAGAACATCTAAAAGCAATGGAGTTTACACGTTAGTCAAGGGATGGTTTTGATCAATGGCTTCGCCTGTGGAGTGGGACAAGCGACACGATTGGTTCTGGGAAGGAAATGTTCAAGAAAAAATAGTCGAGTATATGAAGAACGTCGATAAATTTGATGTTCTATCAGAAAGCAACACTTTTGAAAAAACCCCTGGCCCCGACATACTTGCCAAACATGGCGACAAACTCAGACAGGTTTCGGTTAAGGGTTATCCTTCTGACAAATATACAAGCGACTTTCCTGGAGGTAAGAAGGGTCAAAAAAAGAGAACTCAGCCTCCAACGCAGGCGAGGCACTGGTTCTCCGAAGCCCTCTTTGAACTTATCTTGGCAAAATCCAAGAACCAAGATTTGGAGATAGCGTTAGGTCTACCCAAGTTTCAGACATACATTAACTTTGTCAGCAAAATGAAGTGGTTGAGGGAAAGGATAGAGCTATTCTGCTATTTTGTAGGTGAAGATGGACAAGTTGAGCTTGTACCCCCGTGATTTCTTGTATACGCGAGCCCAAAACCTGCCTGTTCTGAACAATAGCAGACTCTATTGGAGCGCATGTACGTCAATGTATACATCAGTTGTGAATTTCTGCAGTTTGTGCCTTCCAATTCCCAAATATGACTTGAGTAGCTTAGTTGCACCTTCCCATTCAGAGAACGTTGCCGGCCCCTTCATCTCAAAATCATTTAGGAAGTAAACGTGCACCAAGTATGCACGTAAGTCATTCTTTCTTAGCAAGTAGAGATGAGCCAAGCGATTAGTGTACTGATAGAAGCTTTGAGACCAGTCTACGTGAGCCTTGGAATTGAGATATTGCATAGTTTCCTCGAGGCTCTTTTGTATCTTCTTCATTGACCCTTCATCTTCAGCCTGCGATTTTGAAATCAATTCCGAAATGTGTGATTTCGCCTCAACCAAAAGCAACTTTCCAGCAGAGCTTTTCCCCAAAGCATCCCACTGAGGTCCTCCCTTGGGCCAAAACTGTGCCAAAGATATCTTCTCTAACTTGACTCCAAGTAGGTTCAGGAAGTCTTGATCACGATATTCCGCGTAATCGTCGCTTTTCAGAGGTGAAAGCCATCGAATATCCTCTTCCTCTGAGAGATCCAACGCGCTCCAAATCTGCGAGTTCAGAATCCCGGGCTTATCGCTGACAAGTTTCTGAATCCATTTCTGACTTCCTTTCTTTGCTTCAGGTTGAGGAAATCGAGCCATTTCGATCCAACTTTGATGTCTATCAACATGACCTTATCTTCTTTTCCGCTTGCGTTAACTAGGGTAGCGCGCATGCCTTTAAGGGAGGATACCGATTAGCGCGCGGTAAGTCAAGGCACTGGTTAAGACTCTGATCTTTTGGAAGGTGTGTCAAGCTCCAAATGTTGCTGGACTATGGTTTAAAGATAGGAGCATTTTGCAGCTTTCAGGAAGGATAGAACTTTCACAAATGTTTTATTCGGCTGAACTCTATCTCTTTGTAGGGGTTAGGAGAGGCAATGTCTAGGAGAACAGTTTCTGTAGTAATAGTCGCAATGCTGTTAGCGGGCATGTTAACAGTGGCGTTTAACGTTCAACCTGTTAGGTCCGATTATGTTTGGACCGAAACCATTTACATATGGGCTGACGGAAGCGTACAACCGTCAACGGCGCCGATTTCCAGCGTTGACAACGTGACTTACACGCTAACCGACAACATCGTGGGAAACGTTACAGATTCCAGCGCAATCATCATACGAAAAGACAACATCATAATAGACGGAGCAGGCCACACGCTACAAGGCACACAAGCTTCGAACTCTACAGGAATAGAGTTGTATGCCTCCCGCAACGCAACAATCGTAAACATGAAAATCACGGCATACGGGCGGGGCATCTGGCTCGCTTCTTCTTCAAACAACACCATAAGCGGAAACAACATAACAGCAAGCAAGTGGGATGGCATCTATCTCTATTCTTCTTCTAATAACAGCGTGAGCGGAAACAACATAACAGCAAGCAACGCGACTGGCATCGGCCTCTATTCTTCTTCCAATAATACAATCTACCGCAACAACTTAAACAACACCAGCCAAGTTTATTCGTATAACTCAACTAATGTTTGGGATGACGGTTATCCTTCCGGCGGCAACTACTGGAGCAACTATCCTGATGTGGACTTGTACAGTGGTCCTTATCAGAATGAAACGGGTAGTGATGGCATATGGGACCATCCATACGTAATAGACGCATACAATCAAGACAACTATCCGTTGATGACAACTTATGTCCCCTTTGAGAATCAGACCATTTATATTAGGGCTGACGGCTCAATAGACCCGTTACGGGCGCCAATTCAACGAAGTGGAAACTTTTACACCTTTACTGGCAATATCAACGGCTCGATCGTGGTGGAGAGAAACAACACACTGATAGATGGAAACCACTTGACGCTTCAGGGCTCTGGCTCTGGATATGGAATATACTTGTTCAGGAGAGAAAACGTTACGGTTCGAAACGCGAAAATAAAAGCCTTCGGTTATGGCATCTGGCTCGACTCTTCTTCCAACAATACGGTTACTGGAAACGACCTGACAGAAGTAAACGGCAATGATGGCATCGGGCTCTACGGTTCCTCCAACTACAATAGTATAACCGGAAACAACATAGCAAACAACGGCTATGGCGTTTGGCTCGATTCTTATTCTTCTAATAACAGCGTGAGCGGAAACAACATAACAAACAATTTTTATGGTATTGGCCTTTATGGAGCCTCCAACAATAGCATAAGCGGGAACAATGTAATAGCAAACAGCCAATGGGGCATCAGCCTCCTTTATTCTTCCAGCAACAGTATGACCGTGAACAACATAACGACAAATGGTTGGTATGGCATAATACTCTATGATTCCGAAAACAACAGTATAAGCGGGAACAACATAGCAAACAACGATTACGGCATCGAGCTCGAATCCTTTTCCGACTACAATATGATATACCACAACAATTTCATTGACAACTCAGAAAATGCACATGTCTCCATCTCCGGCGGTTATAGTAATGCATGGGATGATGGTTATCCTTCTGGCGGAAACTACTGGAGCGACTACTCATCAAGGTACCCAGATGCAACGGAGATAGACGCTTCAGGAATATGGAATACACCTTACGTGATAGACGCGAACAACATAGACAATTATCCACTCGTAAACCCATGGACACCAACACTCCCCTATGTAATTCCCACTGCAATCATCAACGTACGTTCATATCCCGGAATACCCGAAAACGATGCGAATGTGATCACAAAACTACCCAAAGGCAGCGTGTTACAAATAGTTGAGCATCCGGACAACGGTAAGTTCGTTGATGGATACCATTGGTGGTATGTGAAATTTGGGATTGTAAAGGGATGGGTCGCAGAGGAGTACGTGAAGGGATATGATTTTCAAAAACAACAACCAAAAACACTTAATGGTGTGAGCTTGACTGCTTATCATGTATGTTATGAGGGCGAAATGGCTGAAGGCCCCACGGTTATTAACCCACCCAAAATCACTGGTGCATTTTATAAAGAATTCTTGTACTCCGCTCAAGGCGTGGCTATGCAGGGCACTGGGCGGGCAATTGATGGAAGAAGCATTAAATATCTAAGCGGTGGTGGAGGTTGGGTTGACATAGATGATTAGTACGTCTATCGTTGGAAAGATGGAAAGTGGAGGCGTGCTGATGGAACTTTGAGTTCTCCTTGTTGGGTTGCAAACGAAGAAAGCGTAATCTTCCAGGAACTTCCGGAAAACACCTACAAAGGTGCATATTGGGACATATATCCTTGGTACTCCATTGCTACAGACCCAACTGTAATACCACCTGGGACGATAGTTTACATCACAGAACTGGATGGTCTAAGGTTGAGCAATGGTGAAACGCTAAACGGTTATTTTGTAGCTGCAGACACTGGCGGCGCAATAAAAGGAAACAGCATCGACGTTTTTGTTGGTGCAGGAGAAACAGCCTTACTGGATTGGCCTGGTAATTTCAGGGCGAACATAAAATATGACGATAGCACAGCGTGGAAACGTATTCAAGCAAAGTTGAAGTCTCCAGGCGAGCTGAGGGCCTATGATACACAGGGTAATGTTACTGGTGTGGTGAATGGAGAGGTAAAAATCGATATTCCAAATTCAAGCTACGACTACGTTGATAATGCGGTTACACTAGTTTTTCCGACCGATTCTTGCCAGAACTACTATGAGGTAGCAGGAACAGAAACGGGAACTTATGGATTGGACATTTGTCTCACTAATGACAGCGAAGTTACTACATTCACTGCAATTGAGATTCCAACATCAGTTAATGCAATACATCAGTACAACGTCAATTGGACAGCCCTCTCACTTAGCGAAGAAGGCATTACGGTGAAGGTGGATTCTGACGGAGACGGCATTTTTGAGCACATTTTTGCTTCAGGCAGCATGCTTACTCGCGACGAGTTCTTGTCGCAGACTGCAATCGCCGGTGGCGGTGGCAGCCGAATGCCCTACATGGATTAGGTCTAGTTTGTTTTTCTTTTGATAACATGTTTTGCAGTTGCTATGTTCTCTGCAGCTGTTAGTACTCCAACGGTGACTTTCGTTGGAAGATCATTGTATAGTTTTATGGCAAATTCCGTGAACTCTCTTTGAGGAGATGGTAGAACATTCACGGGAGCACTCGGAGTATACATTCCATAAGTGAAACGCGCGAGAGGTGGCCAACTTAAATCGAGATGGGCTATCAACCTATTTTGTCTTATTATTTCAGATGCAACCACTTTGTCGGCGTAGATGTTGAAGTATGAAGCAGAGAAGAAATATGCTAGGTATCCATCCCATCCAAGACCTAGGGCTATCAACACACATCTTCCTGGATTCTCTTTAATCCACCTAGCTATTTTTCTCAGTCTGCCAACTTTGTCATCTTCGCTATTGCTAGTATCAAGTCCATATACTCCAATTTCATTTCCAATCATTCTGCATGAAGGGTATGGCGTCAGAGAAAGGATGCCGGCTATAGCACTTTCTGCTAGTTCCCTAAAACCATCTTTCTCTACATCAGAAAGCAAGAACCACTTCAGTTTGATTCGCGCGCGTGCTAATATACTGAATCTGCTACAGTTTTCTTTAGTCATTTGTCTGTATCATCTTCGCGCGCTTCACCTTGAATGGTATCAGCTCAAACTAAAAATGCTATGGATTAGAACGGCATTGTGCCAAAAACAGAACAAGCTGAAATTCGAGCTTTCGTGCACGCCAAGTCATTTCAGTATGTTAGTGTACTAATAGTGTGGAGCTATTCCGAAATCTTCATCTTCGTCATCTTCTTCATTTTGCTCGCAAAAGTCAAAGTCCTTCGTGGTCTTCATAGCGTTCTTTGTCTATCTCTGTGCCACATATACGACCATAGTACTTTTCTTCAGTCATGTTCTCGCAACAGGTAGATCTTGACGCCCCACGTGATTTAATTTATCGTTCATAAATCTCAAATAAGCGTAGAATTCGCGCAGACTTCTGGCGAGCACGCGGCATATCCATTGTCCTTGTTCTTCACTACTCTTGCTTGAATTCTATTAGAGAGGTTTGTTGTTTGGCCTTCTCATCAAGAACGGGTTTCCTCGGAAGATGGCTAATGAACAGACGGCAGTGCGCCTCAATCATGTAGTCTAGGATGTCTCGCTGAATTTGCTTACCACGAAGTATCTTGAATCTTTCTGGATCATTTCCTATAGATTGAGCCAATCCTACCTCGGATAGGACATCCAAAGCTTTCTTGATCCATCTTCTGCGTATCTGGGAATACTCGTTTTCAACATTTGACCAAGGTATATAGTATTCGTAAGCAATTTTCAGGATCTTGTCAACTGATGTCTCGAAATCCTCAACTCTTGCATTAATCTCGGGAAATATGTTGAGCCATAATTCCTGCATTACGTATTCAACGGGCGGCTCCTTACGCGTGAATTTGCATATCTCGTATTTTATTCCTATCGTTTCAGCGTCAACCAATATGTTCTCTGTTAGCGCCCTATCCAGTTCGCTGCAACTGGTATCACCAAAACGTTGTTTCACTAGAATCACTTCTTTCCCCGTCTTGGGACTTGCAATCATACTCCATTCACATACGCACAGCTTTTTTGATATTCTCAGGGAGTTGTCGTTCAACCATTTACGGATTCTTTCAATCACTCTATCGGAATCAATTGCATGACAGAAAAGAATGACGTCGTGGTCTTCGACTTTGCGATCAGGTGTATCCCATCCAATAACCTCCTGTGAGTATTTCTCCAATTGCTTGAGAGAAGAAAGCAGATATCCATCTATGAAAGGTAGAGACGTCTTTATCTCGCAAAGCGCACCACGATTGCTTTCATATTGCAGTACAATGTCAGGTCTGACCTCATCGGATGACTGTATCCCAAAGAACCTGGGTTCTGCAGACACAAAACGGCAGGACCTGCATTTACTGTCTAAGTAGTCTTTGATACCCAGAGTCAAAAGGACGGTCTGGTAGTACTTGTCAACCTCTGCCTTCCGTTCTTCTTTGCACTTCTTGAGCTCGGTTTCAATACTCAAAAGCTCGCCTCAAGCCTTGAAGTCCATTGTTTTTCCTTCTTGGAAATTGTCCAACAAATGCTTTGAGAAGCGTGCCAAAGCAGCTTTCGTCGTTCTTATCTGAGGCATCAGAAGTATAGAATTTGGTCCGTACGTTCTAATCGTGAAAGATGAATTATCGGCTCTGTCGAGGATCGCAACATACAGATGCGGGTTGCCACCGTGAATGACGGAATATGCGCAGTTGGAATATGCACTCACAGTCTGCAAAAACTGCTTCCTGGTTGACAGATCCTCGAAAACATTAGTGTCAAATTCAACTAGTATTGGGCGCACTTCTTTTTGGGGCGATTCGCTTCTCCCTCTCTTCTCGAAGACTTTCCATCGTGCGTTCGCAGAATCCACAAATTGACTCATGAAGTATTTGTAATAGTCACTGAAGCTGCCCTTGTATAGTCTTACGATCCCGCCTCTTGAAATCGCAAAAGTGTATCCTCCACCAAAGACACGAATTCGATCAAGCCATCCATCTTGCTCTCTTGCCTTTTTGAAGGCTTCTTGGAATCGTTTGTATTTTTGAGGGTCAAGTCTTCTTTCGTGTCTCCTATCTGTAAAAGCTTCACCGAACATCTTTTTGTACACAAATTCGTTGTATCGGAGCTCAACTTGCTCGGCCTGAGAGAAGTTGTTCAATAAGACGAGAAGTTCTTCTGATGTTACGTAGGCTCTGAGGATCTTCGGAAACAGATTCTTGGTAATGAAGAGGACAACGTTTCTCAGGAAGATGTTTTTCTCTCCAGTAATTAGAAACGTCGCAGTTTCCTTCTGCAAGACAAAGAAAGTTCCTGTTAAAATAGCCCCACGAACTCGACGCGCAGCTGCACAACGCCACAAAACAAATCCATCTTCGACTGATATTCTAGTTTGTTCAAGCTGAATCTCGAGTTCAATAATGTCATCGACCATTTTGTCAAAGGAAAGGTCGGAAGTGCATGCAACAACCTTCATAGACCCACGTTTTCTTCTCAAATAGGAATTCGCTACTTCGTTCATCATCAGTGTCAGGCCGATAGGAAGTTCCGCTACTGGAGAACCCGCCAAGTTGTACATCTCCTATTCAATAGTAACTATCTTTCTGTCTTAAGGTGTTCGCTAGAAACCAAGGCAAGAAGGCGATATGTCTCAGCAGCCTTTATGCGAGTTCCCTTATGGTGAATTGTCGCGTGCGATTAGCTGAATTGGATCATGTATTTACTTTGGAAGCCTAGGAACCCAAGTAGGCCTTTCGTTTCTCAGATACCTAGCCAGCAGCAAAGCCTCTTCATTGATCAGAGTCTCCACAGTTTGTTTGTTTCCGTGCTTTACCCGTGGTATTTCAACTATTGACTCAAAAAAGGCGTTCAGCTTCTTCATCATGTCTTTTGCTAACGGCTTGCTCATGAACTGTCTTTCTCCTTTTCTGTTTGATGAATAATCTTCGCGTTGCATCATGAAATCCTTCTTTTTCAGGCTCATGCAATACTGGATTACGAAATCGTCAATCAGGTATCTGTACGCCTCCATCAAATCGCATACAAGTGAGGGCTTGCCGAACTGTTCAGAATGCAAGAAACCCAGGTATGGTTCAAGTTTGGCCCTGATTATTGCCCTATGAACTTTCCATTTGAGAACAGTATAAGCCAGATTGAGCGTGTTGTTGATTCCGTCGTAAGCCTTAAACGTCCTTCTTCTTTCGAAGCCTAATGCTGTCGGCAGCAGTTGAAAGACCTGCCCAAAATACTTCTCCGTAGCATGCCCCTATATCGTAAGCAGCCTGTTTCTCGCATCCTTCAGATCACGAGAATCAACGCTTTTCACTTTATGCTTGATCTGAATCATGTCGTGCTGCCTGAACCCATATCTTCTCAGAATGCGGTTCTGGCCTTCGATTTTGCCTAATACTATTTGTTTGGCGATTGAGATTCCTTTGCGATTCTTCAACGCTTCATACTGTGCAATCCTCGTTTTGACATGGCTATCGTCGTCAAGGCTTCTCAGATATGCAACAGGGTTTCCTCTTTGCGTCAGTACTAACAGGTCTATTCCCCAAAATGCACACGTTGCCAATGCACCGGAAGACACCGAGTTGCCAATTTTGACGTGCACTTCTCCAATCTCGTTCTCAAACAGCGGATACTTCTCAACTTTCCCTTTCCTGTCCCTGACTATCAGGCAGCCTTTGCCTCTGCCCAAGAAGGAGCCGAAATCGTCCATGAATATCTTCGATGTTCTGGTTTTCATTTTCTCAACTCGTGGGCTGGCCCCCAGCGAAGCGCTTAAAAAAGATTGCTTCTGACGATGCAGCCGCCAAAATTTCTGCAGCAGCACCGATGACTGACGCTTAAATAGCCGTTTGCTATGGCGACCCGCGCTTTAGAAAAGCAGGAGGGATACGTTTGAAAAATGAAACAGCAGAAGTTGCAGCAGAGGTCCCGCAGAGGAAGCAGGGAAAGAAAAAAGGCAAGATCGCACAGGTCTACAAGCTGCATCAGAAAGGCCTATCTGCAAAAGAGATTGCCTCAAAACTGAAGATCAACGAAAGACTTGTTCGTGCCTATATTTGGAGAATGAAGAATCCGGAGAAGTACAAAGCACTGCTAAACAAGTATTTTGCAAGGAGGAGACAGAAGGAAGAGAACGAGACGATCAAAACTATTGTGAAAAACAATCACAAAACAGGGACAAAAGAGAAAAAGGCTGAGAAGGCATAGGAAGATCCTGTCATTTGCTGCAGCGCTTGTTAAGTGCTCCAAGATTCTTCACACTATTTTGCCCGATTTGATTGTAATGTGGGACAGGGAAATTCGGAAAGGCATTGTTGGTAATGAAAACAGAAAAGAAGCCGAAATATACGCCTTCAATTTCCTGCCTAAGATGCAAATAGAGTTGAAAGAAGCCATTGGTACTTGTATGGAAGCCGAAATGTTAGGTTTTGAGGAAGCTGCAAGGTATATTCGCAAATCATGCGGATTTGAATCGCTCCCAAAACTCATTGATGAACACAATTACGTGATATATACGCGATTGGCAGATTTCAGGTTCTACTTGGAGAGCCTTAAGCAAAGAAATGAAATAAGGAACGAAGACTGCGACCGGTTGAAGACGAAATTGCCGCGTATTTAGGGCGCCGCCTAGTTGAAGTCTCTCCTTTCTCCCTGATTTTATTCGGACCTGGCGGACCTCTTTCAGCCCAAACGGATACTATTGTGTCGCTCAGCAATCCTGAGGGGACTCCGGGCAGAGGTTGCCGCCAGATCCTCAAAGGCTCTCTCGTGAAAAGTGGATAAAAAGGGATTGATGAAACGACGTTCGCACATAGTAGAGAGATGAGTAAAAGTGGATAATGCCTCGCTAAAGCACACTCTTTGATTGTCCACACCTTTTTCTTGCACAATCTTTTGAACTTACGGGATGCCAAGTTGCTATTGAGCTAGAGTTTACTGGGGATTTAGAAATTTGAGCTTTTGAACTTTTGCATGACTACGAAACAGAGTTTACCTTCTGAGGATATGTTCATCACTTTTACTTCATAACCTTTCGTTGCTAGTAGCTCGATGGCTTTCGCCATGTTGTCATAGCTCCAACCTTTAGCAGTACTATCTTTAAGACAGACTGATTCTCCAAAATTCTGTTGTGGACTCTTCACGATTTCTTCGGCATAAATCCATTTTTCCATGGTTTCTTACCTCTTCTTAGTTTTGAAAACGAATAAAAAAGAGTTTAGGTGTTTGTTCCAGTATAGGATTCGATTGTTGACAAATGCAAACTCGCTATTTGCAGTTATCTCAGAATCTCTTTCATCAATGCAATTATCTAGTCATTTTCAGACATAACTTTTCAACTCTGCCCAACATGCGGGAACAAGATCGTATAGCGCCTGCGGAAACAAACTGATGTAATTCTACACTTCAAACCAAAGGCA
>Ga0315279_10009112_pt1 | contig 11898 bp, 9 predicted proteins | sample YL17G06_20_MG_FD_203694 | JGI IMG/M metagenome (GOLD analysis project Ga0315279, IMG submission 203694) | Sediment microbial communities from Yellowstone Lake, YNP, Wyoming, USA - YL17G06_20 | ecosystem: Environmental > Aquatic > Freshwater > Lake > Sediment | place: USA: Wyoming | collected...
GAAGAATTCCGTCGAGGTGCAGATGCTTGAGTACGCGAGATTGGGCCAAAAGTTTGTGCCCCAATCGGGGGTGCCACTGTTGAGATTGCCGTGCGACCAGATTGACGGCAGCAGATACACACCGGCGGCTTCGGCGCGCGCCACGACGCCATCCAGATATGCGCACGCGGGCTGATTGTACACGCCAATGCCCTGCGTGATGTTTTCAATGGGCGCCCGCGGTTGAGAGTCATCCGGCGTGATCCACGGCGAGTTCATCCAGAAACCCATCAGATTGATGCCTTGCGCCGCCAAAGTGGAAAAAGACGGTTGTTCGACATCGTACTGCCAGCCGTTGTTGACGCCGATGGCGTACAACACTGAGCCTTCACAAGAAACGGGGACGCGCACGAAATCATTTGGCCCTGTTTAAGTAAATTCGCTGGCGTTCCCCTAACCCCCTGGCCATCAACCCTCATTCTACGGATAAGCCCCCGCTTGGCGAGGGCTTATCCTTGCCGTCAACTCACTACGCAATCACGGCGTTCTGCATGGGGCTCCAGGGGCCGGGTTGTCCGCGGGTGCTTATCCAGCGGGCGCGAATCCAAATGGGCTTGCCGATATCTCCTTGGCTCATGGACAGCATAGCGGGTGAACGCTGGGCTGCTTGCAGGAACGCCCAATCCGGGTCGTTGGCCGGCGCGGGCGGGCCAAAATCAAGGATGAAGGATGAGGGATGAAGGATGAAAACGATGGCTAAAGGCGGAACGAGGGACCTATTCTGGCCCACCTTTCATCCTTCATACTTCATCCTTCATCCTTGGCTCGCACCCCTTCCGGCTTGCCACGGTTTAGCGCGCCCCCGCCTATGCCGCTTGCCCCAAAGGGGGCAAGCGCGCAGCCTTGCCCGCCCTCTATCTCGTCCATTCTGTCCATATCGTCCATCTCGTCCATGCTTTCCGTCCCAACTTGCAGGAGTTCCGCGGACACCCCACTTAAGGATTCCCGGAAACTCCCGACTTGTGGCTGTTGCTAGACCCCTGCTTTAGCAGGGGGTGAGCGACGCGAAGCGACCCCCGGCAGCCGGCTTCCAGCCGGGCTTCCGTCGGGAGAAGGAGGGGCTTAAGCCCAGGGTATTTTCGCGCAAGCCGGCTCGAAGCCGGCTGGGGGGAGGCACGGGGCGCTCACACCCCACGCTGAAGCGCGGGTCTAGCAACACCACCAAAGCAACGAGGCTTCGGGGCTGAAGTTGGTCCCCGCGCGTGGACGCGGTTTGCTCTGGAGGCCACAAGTGGCACAAGCCAAGGGCGCAAGGCGCGATCCGGGTCCGACGGCACCGGTCCCAGAATTCCGGCCAGAATTCCGGGGACACAATACCTAATTGATCTTTGAGAGACTGTGTGCCTTGCGCCAGTTTAACTCATTTTTCCACAAGAACTTGACGATGCCTTGTGTAGGCCCCGGAGGCATACACATGGCAAAGAGATTCCTGTCCCTCGATGACTTCGTCACTGCCACGTACTGCGCGCTCGACGATGCGCTCGCCGCCACCGGTATTAGCGCGGTGGACGGCAAACTACTTCCACGCCCTGGACCAGCACCTGAGGTAGATGACCGCGAGGTGCTCTGTCTGGCCGTGCTGCAAGAGATCTTGGGCTTCGAATCCGACAACAAGTTCCATCTTTGGCTGGAAGCGCAGCCCCTCATGCGCAGCCTCTTTCCCAAACAGTTATCCCGGCAGAATTTCGCAGACCGCAGAGCGCTGCTGACGCCCTTGATCGAGCCGCTCTGCGGGATATTTTGCGACCTGGTAGGCGAAGGCGCTCCCCCTTTTTCATCAGCGACAGCCATCCCGTAGATGTCTGCCGCACCTCCCGGGCTAAGCGCGGTGACGGGCGCTTGGATGGCCTGGGCGAGATTGGCTACTGTGCAGGCGCGTCCCGCTGGTTCTGTGGGGTACGCGAGCATCTGATATTCACTCCTCACGGGATGATAGCCGGCATGGCCCAAGTGGCCGGCAATAGGCATGATGTCCAGGGACTCTATGCTCTGCTGTATACGAGCTTTCGCGGACGTTTGCTGGGCGACAACGCCTACACCCCAGGGCGCAAGCTTGATGGCGCATTGCGCCAACAGCACATTGAAGTTGTGGCCATGACGCGGAAAGACTCGCGCCAGCCATTGCCACCCCGCACGCATGCGTTTGTGAAACTCAACCGCGGTCGCGTCGAACGTCGGATCAGTCTGTTTGACCAGCAACTCCACGCGAATCGAACGCTCTGCCGTTCTGCCCGGCACTATCGTGCGCGCCGCTGGTTCAAAGTACTGTCCCATGACGTATCCCGTTACATCAATCCCAAACTGCGACGCGCCCCCGAGAGCATGTTGCATTTCCGCATCGCCGCGTAGATAACCGGCGCAAGGCACACAGAGGCACAGAGAAGGGATCTTAGATTTCAGATTTTCGTAACCGTTCAGCCTCCCAAAGGCGGGAGAGTCCGTGTCAGTCCGTGTCAGTCCGTGTTCGTCCGTGTTCGTCCGTGCTCGTCGGCCTCCCCACTGAACGGTTACAGATTTTCGATTTTCGATTGCATTGGTCCGCGAGTTCAAATCGAAAATCGCAAATCGCAAATCTAAAATCTGTTCTCTGCGTCTCTATGCCTCTGCTCCGAAAATACAGCATGGCCGCGTCCACTCAGTCCACTTCGTCCACGGTGTCCACTTCGTCCACCGTGTCCACCGCACCAGGTCCAACCATTTTCATCATCTCTGGGTGAGGCGCAGCCTCATCGTGACTGTGGTGAATAGGCGGAACGGCATTGAAAAACAAGCGTTCGCGGGTTAGGATTCCAGCAGTGGCAGGCCGGCAGCCCCACATAGGTGGGGAAGTGCCTGGATATGCAGATTGACCTGAGTCCCGCGCTGGAACACCGAATCGCCGAAATCGCGAGGCAGCGTGCCGTCCCAACGGCCAAGCTGGTGGAGGAAGTTCTGGCCTGCTTTCTCGAATCGCTGCGTGATGAACCGGCTGCGTGGGTGAAGGCGGCCGGGCAACGTTTGCCGCAAGTTTGGCCCGCCGAAAACTTCTCTGACTGGATGCCGCCGCGTGGAACCTGAGCAGGGCGAAGTGTGGTGGGCCAACATGCCCGAACCACTCGGTTGGCGGCCCGTTCTTGTGCTAACCCGTCCCCACGCCGTACCGAAACTGCAATGGGTGACGGTTGCGCCCTTGACCGGAACCATTCGCGCCATACCCACCGAAGTGGCACTGCCGCCGGAAGACGGTGTGCCGCGCCGGTGCGCCGTGACTCTGGATAACATCGCCACGATTGAGAAGGACTTGTTAGCGAGGCGCATTGCGGCGGCCGCGCGCTTCATCTACGAGGCCCAGATCACGCTGGAGCGCGGCGTGGCAGCCGGCCTTGCCATCCGCCTGGACCAGGATATGGCCGGCGCCGTTGTGGTGCTCGAGGCGGCTGAGCAGGCGGTGGCATACTACGAAGCGCCAGCCTTCGACTTCGTGGAGAAGCGCAGGACGCCCCTGCCCATCGGGCCTCCTGTGAACTTACGCGTCGTGAACCGGTTGGAGCACGTGGCGATCTACGTGAACGATGATCTTCGCTTAGCTTTCAGCCGTTACCGGGGGCTTGGCCGAGAAGTAGGTCTCTTTGTGGATCGTGCACGGGCCACTTTCGAGAACCTGCGTCTGCGATCATTGCAGGTTGACAACCCGACCTGATACGCCCTGCTATCCATACATGTCGCCAGACTCAACACGGTTTTGGCTAGCCACCCCAGGGATCTTGTGATACTCCAGGTGGCCAAAGGAGGTAACCGTGCGACGGGCGACTGAGGTGTTGTTCGTGGCCGCATTGTTGTCTGGTGCTGGCGCCGAAGAGCAGGCCGCGGCACCCAGGTTCACGTCCAAGCCCACAGCCACCAAGGGCGGCGACGGAGTCAAGATCGAGTTTGCGGTCAGTCGCGAAACGGATGTGGCTGTCTGCATCGAGCGCGCCAAGGGGGAGATTGTCCGGCACCTGGTGGCCGGAGTCCTCGGCAAGAACCCGCCCCCGCCGCTGAAGGCCAATTCGCTCTCGCAGACCCTCGAGTGGGACGGCAAGGACGACGACGGCAGGCCGACGGGCGACGGGCCGTTCAGGCTTCGCGTCAAGTTGGGCATGAAGCCGGCCATGGACTCCTTCCTCCTCTTCAATCCGGATGCTTCGCCGCCCATCCACAACCTGGCCGTGGGCCCTCGCGGCGAGGTCTACGCCTTCTATGCCGACCCGACGGCCAATGGCAACCAGGGCGGAGTCAAGGTGAAAGTGCTTGATCGCCAAGGCAAGCACTTGCGTCAGATCGTGCCTTTCCCCGCCGACCTCCCCTACGAAAGGGTCAAGGCCACCGGCGCCTTTCAAGACGCAGAGGGTAACCTCGTCCCCCACTGTCACAATTGGCACTCGCTCAGCTTCTATCCGGACACGATCCTTGCCCGCGGCCGAAGCACCTCACCCTTCAGCCAGCCGCTCGTGGACGGCAGCGGACGCCTCTACTGGCTCCTGGACGGCGGCCGGCTGATCGGCCTCGATGCCGACGGGCGCCTGGCTTACGAGACGTTCCTCAGCGAGCCGCTCTTCCCCGAGATCCGGAACCCGGAGCGCGGCAGGCCCGCCTTGGCGCTGAGCAGCGACGGTAAGCAGCTCTATGCGGCGGGCATTTACGCCGGAACCTATGACAACAACAAACCCGTGCCGTGCGTCTTTCGGATCGAACTGGCCACGCGCAAGGCCGAGGTCTTCCTGGGAAAGCCCGACCAGCCGGGCAAAGAGAACGATCGGTTCATCAGCCCGCGGGGCGTGTCGGCTGCGGGCGGGCTGCTCTACGTCGCCGATCCCGGTGCCGACAGAATTGCCGTTTTCCGGGAGAGCGACTGCGTGCTGGTTCACCAGATGCGGGTGCAGCTTCCGCACCTGGTCCAGGTCCACCCGAAGACCGGCGCGGTGTACGTGTGCGCCTATGTGCCGGAGCCGCAGCCGAGCAAAGACGGCAAGTGCCGGGTCAAGGACGCCAACTTGCTGAAGTACGAGAGCCTGAAGGCCACCGCGCCGCTCTACCAGATGGCCCTTCCCCGTACCGGGCTGAGCCCCAACGACGGGACGCACCGCATCGCCCTGGATGCCGCGGCCGAGCCGCCGCTCCTCTGGGCGCCGGGGATACCCTATGGACGACCGGGTGGCCGCATCGCCTGTTACCGCGACAACGGCAAGGGCTTCGAGCCGGTGACGATCGCAGAGCCCGAGGGGCCCTGGGGCAACGGCCCTCGCGATCTGCTCGTGGACCGCCGGCGCGGCGACCTGTACGTCAAGGTCCAGGGCGAGCAATGGTATCAGTTCGACGAGCGTACCGGCGCCCTGCGCCGCACGGTGCTCTTCCCCAAGAACGACGGCGGACCGTACATGGGCTCGTCCGGGGCACAACTGGGCGTCGCTACGACCGGCAATTATGTCACGCACTGCTGGGGAGAGAAGGCCGGCCTGATGCGCTGGACCCGCGGCCTCAAGCCGTTCCCCTGGGACGGGCAGGACACGCACCGCACCGACTGGGGCGGGATGATGACCTTCCAGCTCAACTACATGGCCCTCCGCGGCGACGACATCTACGTGATCAAGCCGGTCCAGGGCCCGCACCATCTCGACGTCTACGACATGGCGCTCCGGCAAAAGCGGCGCGTCGTCTGGAACGTGCGTCGAGGAAGCTGCCCTCGCGTGGACGCCAAGGGCAACATCTACATCACCGTCCCCTTGCGGCCCCTCGGCCGCGACTTCCCCGAGTTCTTCGACGGCAAGCTCGGACCGATCCCCGACTACTTCCGCAACATCGGCGAGGGCCACTACTGGTACACCTACATGTGCGGCAGCATCGTCAAGTTCCCGCCGGAAGGCGGAGCGTTCCTGTGGCTGGAGACCGACCGCGAGAAGAACGACCTGGCGGGCCTGCCCGATTCGGTCCGGGCCAGGCCCAAACAGAAGTTCCAGTACTTCCAGAGCGGCTACTTTCCGCACAAGCTCTGCGAAGTGCAAGGCGCCGAGTGGGTGCGGTTCGGTTATTCGCCATATTCGGAGACTTACGGGGTGGGCACCCCCTGTTGCATGTGCGAGGGGACCGGTTTCGACGTCGATCCTTTCGGCCGCATATTCTACCCCAACGTCTGCCAGTTCCGCGTGGAGGTAATTGATAACAACAACAATTTCATCACTGCCTTCGGAAAATACGGCAACCAGGACTCCCTCGGCAAGGGGTCCGACCTAAAAAAGGCCGAGATTCCCCTGGCTTGGCCGACCTACGTAGCGACCTCGGATACGCATGCGTACGTGAACGACACGATTGGCATGCGGGTGGTGCGGGTGCGATTGGATTGCGAGCAAGAGGGAACGTGCGAGATAAAGTGACCGTGAAGGATTCGCCATGCGCGTCTCGGTGATTGCGACTTGTTTATTGACCGATGCCCTATCCGGCCCCGGGTCGGGCGAGTGAAACTGGGATACGCAGCTCAGGAAACCTGCCAGGTTTACTGAGCCGGCCTTCGGCGCGACCGGGCATTCGGGGCGGGATTTTCTGGAGATCGAACCATGCACGCGCTACGCGGGTTCTGCATCGCAATCGGCCTGGTCTGCGCGCCGGCGCAAGCCGGGGAGGACGTGGTCCCTGCGTGGCCGGCAATCGGCTCGCACTTCGATGAGGAGAAAGCGCGGCAGGAGGTGCCGCCGGAGCGCCTGGGCACCGCGGTGTGGGAGCGCCCGCCGGAGGTGCTCTCGCCCTACGAACCCTCCTGGTACGATTACGTGCCGATCGTCTGGGGCCTGGACAACCGTGTGAAGGATCCGTCCGCCTACGTCTCGCTGCTGCGGAAGATGTACGTCCGCGGCACGATGAACTACTCGCAGCAAGAGCCTGACGGTTGGGCCGCCACCCGGTGCCCCTTCTACTGCACGAATCTAACCAACAACCTCTATCTGAGGAACAAACCCGGCGCCAAGGCGCACGATGAGTTCAAGAAGACTCGCACGCGCGCGGCTTGCGTTCGCAGGCCGAGCCTGGAGGATCCGGCCAACGACGAGGCCGAGAGGAAGAGCGCGGAGGCCGTCGCGAAACGCTGCGCGGCCCTCAAGCCGCTGGGTTACGATCTCCGGGACGAGGCCACCTACACGATCTCCTCTGCCTCCCCGCACGACTTTGACTTCTCTCCAGTATCGTTGGCGGCCTTCCGCCGGTGGCTGAAAGCGAAGTACGGGCCGCTTGAGGCGCTCAACGCGGAATGGGAGACGAAGTTCCGTTCGTGGGACGAGGTTCTCCCGTTGATGACTGACGAGATTCAGGCGCGGGAGTTCCCGCGCGTCGCCCGAGCCAACCTGGCGCCGTGGGCCGACCACCGCGAGTACAACGACGACACGTTCCTGTCCGCCATTGCGCGGTACCGCGACACGATCCGGGCGGTTGATCCCGGCGCGCCCGTGGGCATCTCGGGCACCCAGATGCCGTCCGCGTGGGGCGGCTTCGACTTCTGGAAGATCGGCAACACCATCGGTTGGATCGAGCACTACGACTGCAATGGGTCACGCGAGGCAATCCGTTCGTTCCTGCCGCGGCGGTATCCGGCCATCGCTGCGATGCCGTATACGACAGCCGGCGAGGGCCTGTGCCGGATGTGGTACCTCGCGCTCCACGGCGACTCGGGTGGCCTGGTCTGGCCGTATCGAGGAAACGATACCGGCAAGACGCTGCTCCTGGACGTCAAAGACGGCGCCCTCGCGCTCACGCCGCTCGGCGAGAACCTGAAAGCGATTTTCCGCGAGGCGCGGTGCGGCGTCCCGTGCTTGTTGCGGCGCGCGGAGCCGATGCTCGACCCTGTTGGCGTCCTGTACTCCCAAGCATCCTTGCGCGCCGACTGGATGTTCGAGGTAAAGCGCGACGGGAAGACTTGGTGCAATCGGTACTCCTCCTATGAGGGCGGGCACAACTACGCGGCCGCGGGGCGTGAGGGTCTCTACAAACTCATCGAGGACCTTGGCCTGCAGTATGCGTGTTTGTCCGGCGCGCAGGTCGCGCGCGGCGAACTGGTCAAGCGCGGCCTGCGGTTGCTGATCGTTCCGCGCGGGCTGGCGCTATCGAAGGCGGAGATTGAGGGCCTGAGGGCGTATGTCGAGCAGGGCGGAGTGCTCGTCACCGACCTGATGGCCGGCCGCATGAACGAGAACTGCCGCGTCTGGCCGGACTCGCCCGGCCCGCTGGATGTGCTCTTGGGCGTCAAGCGCGCGCCCTTCGCGTTCGAGGAGGAGACCAAGGACGAGGGAGACAAGGGCGGCTTCGGACGACCAGTCGAGATCACGATGCAGTCGGACTTTGGCGGCCTGAAGGCAGGCGAACGCCTCTTTTTCCAGGGCTTCCAGGAGCCCGGTTTGCAGGCCGGCGCTGCCAAAGCCCTCGCCAGCGCGCCAGGCGGCCCGGCGCTGCTCGCGCAGCCGCACGGCAAGGGTCTCGCATACACGCTCAACTTCGATCTGCCCAATTATCTCGCACAGCGCGGCGCATCCGACGCCGAGAAGGCGACACAACCCGCGCGCCGGCTGCTGGCCGCGCTGCTGCAGAAGGCCGGAATCGAGCCGGTAGTCAAGGTCCGCGCGAAGGGCGCCGACGTCCACCCCATGGGCTGGGAGACGTTTCGTTTCTCGATGGGCGAGGCCGAATTCTACGCAATCCACGTCAACGGCAGCGTGCGCATCAACTGGGAGGACCTTTCCGATGCGGGCGCGGGCGTCGCGGCGGCCCAGGGCCTGGAATTCACCGTACAACTCCCCCGCAAGGGCTTCGTCACCGAGATGCGCACGGGGAAATCCTTCGGGTTCACCGACCGCGTGGAAGTGAGGACGGCCAAGGATCAGCCTGTGCTCCTCTGCCTGCTGCCGTACCAGGTCCGCTCGCTCGCGATCGAGCGCGGCGCGGACAGGATCGCGGACGGCAAACTGAGCCTGTCGCTGGCGGTAGACGCGGGCGAGGCCAACGCCCGGCGCCTCGACCACGTCGTCCATGCTGAGTTGGTTAATTCCGCGGATGAAGTCGTGCCCGAGAGCGTCGTCAACCTGCCGCTCTCGCGCGGGAGCTATAGGGGCGCGCTCGACATGTCTTTCGTCCCGGGCGACGGTCCCTGGACGCTTCGCTTGAGGGACGTGGCCAGCGGCAAGACGGTCTGGAAGAAAGTCGGCCGTTGACGGGCGCCCTGAATTTCCCTCTTTCTGCCACTGGCTGACGGCCAGTCTGGGTAACTTGGAACATAGTAAAGCGCCGGGATGAACCGGCCAGGAGCAGCGGATGAAAGAGCTGCACGGGAAAGGTGAAGCGCACCATCCCAAGAGCACGCGTGCGCCTTGAAATGCCTACACTTTCAGAATTGCTTGTCCACACCCAATCCTGTTCGGCACTCGGCTTGCGTTCCTGCACCAAGCTGGAGTTTCGACGCGCAGGCGCGGGAGTTCTGGGGAGTTCTGGGGACACCATACTTAATTCGCCAGGAGTTTAGTGATGCGCATGGCACAGGCAGCCCGGAATCAGGTATGGTGTCCCCTGAACTCCAGCAGCCACGCGTTCCGGGGAAAAGGCGGGGGAAAAGTACATTGAAATCTCACTTGGCTGCGGTAAATGACCGTCAGACGCCGAGCTTGCGGTATGGCATTGGACAACTGGAGGTGAACTATGACAGCCTCTGAGAAGCCGGCAACTGCTTCACTCATTCTTTACCGCGACAGCGGCTTTTCCGATGCGTTTCGGAAATATGCGATCCTCGTTGATGGGCGGGAGAGCGGTAAGATCGAGAACGGCGGAACCAAAACGATCTCATTGGAACCGGGCGCCCACACTTTGAAATTGGAGATTGACTGGTGCAGTTCAAACTCCATTGCGTTCGATCTGACATCCAACGAAACGGCTCGCTTTCGTTGCGGGTCCAACCTGAGTGGCTTGCGAAGGTTCCTTGGCCTGTTCTATATTTTCTTCGCTCCGAGTAAGTACCTGTACCTAAGAAAGAGTATATAGTAACGGATTCCACTTCCCGCCCAATAATCGCATGCACCCGGGCAGCGGCGCAGCCGGGCCAGGAGCACGCCAACCATTACAGCTTCCGAAGAATGGTTGAGTCCTGCCCCGTGAACGCTTACAATTGACCGGGCAGACGGAAGTGAGAACACAAGGGTCCAGGTGAGGAGGGGCAATCACAGTTGCCGAGCAATATGATAAGGACACGGATAGGGCGGGCAGTCCTGCTTTCCATGATTTCTCTTGGGATTGCAGGCCGGTCCTCGGCGGAAGCCACAAAGGACAGCGCCAAGGCCACATTGTCGGTGACCATCCATGAACCAGGAAGCAAAACGCTGCTTCCTTGCAGGGCTTGGGTTCAGGCTGGCAACCGACGGCTGTTCAACCCGCTCACAAAGACATGCACTCCATATCCCAAGGACCGCAGTTTCTCGTGCGACGGAGAGTTCTCAATCCTGGCGCCGCCTGGAAAGGCGGTCATCCATGTTGAGCGCGGCAAAGAATACTGGCCGGTTGACCAGGAGGCCGTGGTTGATGGCGACACTCCGCAGGACGTGGCGATCGAACTCAAGCGCTGGGTCAATATGGTCCAGGAAGGCTGGTACTCCGCGGACCTGCACGTTCATTTCGGCAACGGCGAACCGCAGGTTCTCAAGCAACTGGCCTTGGCCGATGACGTCAACTTTCTGCCTGTCTTCTCGCTCTGGACACAATACGCGGAGCAATGGCCCAAATGGCAAACGGGCCCTGTGGCTCAGGCAGACGCGGCACACACGGTGACGCTGCCCAACGAGGAGATCGAGCGGATTGGCGGCCGGCCGTTTGAGTCCGTTGGCGCCCTGTTCATATTCGGACTCGCCAAGCCTGTGTTTGTTCCTCGTCATGAGCGCCATTACCCGTGCGACGCCACACTACAACGGTTAGCCAAACAGACATCGCCCGAATGCGTCATTGATACGGACAAGCCCTCATGGGCGGAAAACGTGGTCGGCGTGGCGCTCGGCCTGTTTGACTCGGTCCAAGTATGCCACAACCACTATCATCGCGAGGCCACGCTGGCGCCGGGATACGGAATGGCGGGCATGCTGGCCGAGGATGAGAAGCACCTGGGGAAGGATGAGCTCTTTATCAGGACGAACGCCATTTACTATCGTTGGCTGAATTGCGGGTTCCGGCTGTCAGTTAGCGGCGGTTCCGCCATGGGCGTCATGCCCGTGCCCCTGGGCTACAGCCGCACCTATGCGAAAATCGAGGGTCCGCTCAGTGAAGCCAGCTACCTGAAAGCAGTGCGTGACGGACGCACCTTCGCGACTTCGGGTCCAATGCTGGTCCTGACTGCTGACGGCAAAGATCCCGGCGCCGTTATCGAATGGCGCACCGGGAAGAGCCAGCCCATCCAGGTCAAGGCCGAGTTGCGCAGCATACAGCAGATTGACGCGCTTGAGCTTGTGTACAACGGAGCAGTGGTGAAAAGCGCGGCTCTCCCAGGCGCCCCGGTTGCCGGCGTCATGAAGCAGACGATCGAGTTGCCGTTGGAACCGCCGCGGAGCGGTTGGGTGGCGGCACGAGCAATATTCCAGAGCCCGCCGGGCCACCTTCGTCAAGCTCACACCAGCCCCGTATACATATCCGTGGACGGCAAGCCGCGAGCCTTCAGCAAGGACGCCGAATACATGGTCGCCTGGATTGATGAAATCCTGAAAGTCAGCGCCCAGCCTGATCGCTACGCTGATCCTGCCGGCCGCTTGGAGGCTCAGGCGATATTCAAGGAGGCAAGACGGATATACGAGGGAATCGCCAAGACGGCAAAAGAGGCGTGGGGAGACTGAGCGG
>Ga0315279_10009115_pt1 | contig 11896 bp, 16 predicted proteins | sample YL17G06_20_MG_FD_203694 | JGI IMG/M metagenome (GOLD analysis project Ga0315279, IMG submission 203694) | Sediment microbial communities from Yellowstone Lake, YNP, Wyoming, USA - YL17G06_20 | ecosystem: Environmental > Aquatic > Freshwater > Lake > Sediment | place: USA: Wyoming | collected...
CTCTTTGGCGAGTCGACGGAGATCTGTGCTATCATCCCTGTTCTTGGAATGAGCGAGATGGTGACCGGGTACATCCCATATTCTTTCACCAGTATGTCATGCAGTTGAACCTTCTTCTCCGCACCGTCCGGGTCATCATCGTCTCCGCCTCCGCGTCCTCCTCCCGGTGGCAGCGGGTTGCGTCCGAAGCCCGTGACCACTTTGTCCGTGACATTGACTGCCGTATTGCAGGCCTTGTTTGCTATCATATAGTCGACAAGCATTTTCGCGATGGTACCGCCTGCTCCAGCGGCTATGCCGGCTCCTCCGAGCAGTATCGCCAGTCCGATGATCGACTCGAGTCCCGTTATCATTTCACAGTCACCCCCATCAGCGTCTTCTCAGCCAGTATCGTCTCCTCCTTCCCCATCAGGTAACCCACATCGGCGTCTCTGAATATGTCATCCAACGCCTGGAGCTGCTCCGGCATTATGCTGACGAGCGGCCCCTTCGGATAGAAGAACAGGATAATGGCGCCGTTGCTCAGCTTGCATTTTTCTATGTTGCAGCCCCGTCGTGCCAACGCGTACAGCTCATCCATCCTCTTTCCCACGTCATCTCGAAGGCTTCTCATTCTCCGATGCGCATCGCCACGGAACGTCATTGCAAAGACAGATGCCCATCCGCCAAACATCCCCATCATCCGCTCTGCGCTGAACCCGTCCCTGACGCTGTGCTCCACTTCGCGTCCGCATCGATTGCAGAACTCCGGAACTCTCGCGCCCATCGGAGAGAAGTTGTAGCCGCAGGTCTTGCAGGTCGACTTCGCCAGCTCGTTCCCACAATCACACTTCACGGGCAACGTTCTCGGCTGGCGTGCGTGACAGTTCGGGCATTCCTCCAGCCCGCTCCACTTCATCATCAGTCCAGGGTTCCGCATGTCCTCCCTGGTGATGATGACTGCTGTTTCATTCGATGGCTGCGCCGGCGGCGGAAAACCGAACCGTACGTTAGGGATATCGAGTTTTCTACTCAACCTAACACATTCCTCCTTTTTCTTCCGATTCCACCTAGATTGAAAAAGGTCTGAGCCACAAGATCATGAAGGAGACAGCTCCCGCCCACACGCACCGACGAAGTGCTGCGTGGGCATGTTTCTTCCCCCGTCTTAGGGGGTCGCCGATCTATCGACACCCTCAACTTCCATCCTTGGCAGGCCTGAGTATGATGTCGTCGCCTTCGTGGAATATCGTGTAACGCCCTGGCCTGACCGTCTGGAACACTCTCGGAATCCTCAGTTGCATCTGCTTCCAGCGGTACATTTTTCCTTTTTTCTTTCCCTTCAGCTCGACCTCGTTTATTGTCACGTACTGCTTCACGGCAACAATCTCTTCGCTCAGCTTCACCGCTGCGTGCTGCTTCGGAATCTCTCCGCCTCCCACATACCAGCTCGCGCCACATTCACAGGGCAGGGCCGCCTGCAGGAACTTGCCGAGATCTTCATCGATCTTCACTGCCTTCACGATGCTTGAGATGGGGTCGGCGAAGTATCTGCCTCCGAGAAAATTGACTATCTTCGCGTCCCGCTCTCGCTTGCAGAACGGACAGGTCAGCTTTTTGGTGCGTGTCTCCAACTTTTCCTTCTCTTGTCTCAAACCTTTTTCTAAAAAACCGTTAGGAATTTCTAGCTCTCAGCCGTACTCGCGCCGGTACGCAGCGCGTTCCAGCCTCATCGCCAAACCCACTTCACTCACTTCATCCACTTCACATCACTCACTTCACACACGGATGGAGCGCACCGCATCGCGCTCCGTACTATACTGTTCTAGTCTAGAATATAAACACACCTTTTTTTGAATGGTAAAAAACGATTAATGACATGAAACAAGATTTGGAAGCTGGAAGCGGTCTACTCAAAGACGCTCAAAATCAAGGAATTAGGTATCTCTGTGGAGAGTTCTGTTAGGTCTGCGGGTGACTCACCGCGCGGTGATATCAGCCTAACTTTGGCCGCTCTTTCTAGTTCGTATGGCTCCTCTAACTTTAGGCTCATAGGAGCGGCCGCTCCTAATAGTACAGCGCGGTACTATCGCCTGAATCACCCGTCATCTTAACAGAACCATATTGAGGAAATCTTTATCTCTGCGTGTTCAGACCACATCTTGATGGAAATTGGTTGAACGATTGGAGAAAATCGACTCCAGAATCCTGTACGCGTCACTCCTGCTTATCACGGTCTTGGCTATCGCCACCCACCTCTCTCCCGAGAAATCATATTCTCTCATCACCGTATTCCTGATCGTCGTCATAGCGCTCGGTAACATCAGCTATCTGTACCGCAAATTCAAGAAAGCCGTGAAGTGAGTTTACTCCCATTAGTTGCCTACGCGATGAGCCCCCGCTTCCTCTACGAGAGCGCCCAGCCGGCGAGAGCGCCGCCGCTCTGACCGCGCCTATTTAACGATACTGAACGGCCATGCGAGGACACGGAACGCTAGAGTGCCTAGACAGAGTGCTCATTACCTAGAGAGTGCCTATGGCGTAGATTGTTTGCGAGAGCGAGAGTAGGTAGAGCGTAGAGGGAGAATAGGCAGAGCGAAGAGGGATTATAGGGAGAAAGAGTTTGGAGAGGAAGAGTTTAGAGAAGAGAGACAGAAAATCAAGAGCATCCTATGCAATAGTGCCTACATTGCCTATAGACTACCTAATAAGATTAAGAGCGCCAAATTTAGCTAGCCGGTAGTGGCGGTCTCGGACGCCACTCCTTGAGTGTTGGGGTTGGAAAGGCCAGGGGGTTCCCCGTCCCCCGTTTTTCTCCTCGACCACAGAGGAACGGGTAAGAACGCAGCAGAGAGCCGAGTTGACGAGAAGAGGGGTAAAACAGACAGAGTAGCCAGAGGACGCACAAAATCCAATTCACATAACACATACAATTCATTTCACATCAATTCATTCATTTCACTCAATTCACACATAGCACACACTTCAAGGTCACACGAACACAGACCGCTTTCTCCCCGCATTGGGAAAGGTTTCAGCCCACTCCGTCGTGGACCGTGCCGTCATTTTGTGCGCACATGCGCTCAGGCAAGCGGACGACCTTTTCTAATCAAATCGACCAGTCTTTCAGCCCGACGTCTCACTCGAGGCATCGAACTCTAGCGCCGGATGCTAGCCTCCCAGTGTTGCCACTGGAAGGATATCAGAAAAAGAAAGTTGGGTCAAGTTACATAGCGCTCTTGAGCTTTCTTTGACTGCCTATGTCTCTCTCGTTCGCGTTCCTCTTGTTTGCGCAGAGCCTCCTTCTCGAACTCTTCGTCGACAGCCTTCGTGATCGCTGCGCGTACAAAATCGCTGACGCGTTTGCTGCTGAGTTTGGCAGCCTTTCTGATCATATTGTCTTCAAGGGGGTCTAGTTTGATTTCCAGCCTTCTGTCGCGTTGCCAATGGAATCGAATGACCCATGTTTCTTTGGGGTTGAACTTGTAACGGGGCGGAAATATCTTGCAGCCTTTCAAGTTTTGGCCTATTTCGCGATACAGTCTACGCCAATCATCCTCTCCGAGCCCTGGAATTACACTCTCAAGATGCAGACGTGATAGTTCGAAGCGGTATGGAAATTCGAACAGAAACTTGTTGGTTCGCTCGTGCACCTTCACTTCCTCAACCGTTTTGATGTAGTCTGCGATGGCACTGTTCATTGGGGTTTTAGTGAGTGTAAAGGTCGGCAACAATATCACCTGCCTAACGGATCGCATAAAATTATACGACAAAATTAAGCTTTTTGTACGTACGAAATTCACAGCATGATCTGTAGTGCTTGCGCATTGTAATCAGCCCATTCTGCCTCTATCGGATGTGGCAACGCAGCCATTCGGATTCTGTAGACATCATGCAGAGCATACGCCAGTTTCGTTACGGTTTCTGAAAGTTGCGTTGGTTCTCTTGCTCTATGGGTTGAAACACCGCCATACGACGGCAATATCGTACCTTGAACTTTCAGGTCTTGTTCGTATGCTCGCCCAACGAAGGCACGGACAGCCCCAACATCAGGTGCATCTAGATCACCTATGAAAAGGACCCGCGTCTTTTGTGAGTCAATAATCCACCAAGATGCATGAACGTGTCTAATTGATTCATTCCTAACAAACGCGGCGATTTCTCTTGCACCGAGCTTGATTAGGTGTAGTGGTCGAACCTTTGCACTGTAGCTTACTCGCAAGATGTTTCTAGCGTTGAGTAGTTGCCTAGGAACTGTTACCTCGGCAGGCACTAGCACGACATCTTTCTGCACCAGATTCGTCGCCCAGTGATCCAGATGACTGTGGCTCACCACGGCCATGTCCTGCTCGCAGAGCTTCTTGGCGGACAGCATGAACTTCCATCGGTCCCACTGCACACTCGCCAGGATGCTCTCCACTAACCCATATTCACTCATAGAAATCCCTCCTCTATTTCCACCGGTCTTTCAGTCCAGTGGTTGTTGTTAAGAAGACTCTGGACCCTAGTGCCGAGTACTAGCCTCCCACCATTGCTGGCGAGAGGATATCAAGAAAGTTGGGTCAGGTTACATAGCGCTGTGAAGCTTTCACTGATCGCTTGAGTTCAACTTCAGCCGCTGGTACCTGACGCGGGTTGCGACTCACGACAGTACCGACGAGCCAACTGAACCACCGACTTCTCTTTCCCGCAGATCCTCTCCAACTCCTCGAACAATGCGGCTCTTTCCTCCCGCAACTTCTCCTGTTCACGACTCATTCGCCCACAGTCAGGGCAGTGCTCGATACCGTACTCCCAAAAGGCTTCGCGGTCACAGACATCTGCATTTCGACACTCCTCTTTCCGATCGTGTAGAATGCCGATTTCTTTGCCGATCTCCCACAGCCGCCTAGTCACCTCACGCACCCTCGGATTCACGCTCTTGATCTGAGTGAACCACTGCACCAGGTTCTTCTTTCGCGTCTCAAACGCCTTCCGACCAGCCTCTTTCCGCTTCCCATGTAACTCAACACCCCTACCACTCTTGAAAGGCAAAACGTCTTCCTCACGCCACAGCCGCATCGGAGCCGCCGACGAGAAATGAGGATTCTTCTTCTCAATGAAGGGGATATTCATCTTCAACGGATCCACACCGAAATTCTCTTTGAACCATCCCCGAGTATGATAGCTCATGAAAATCCCCCAAGGAAACCCATACCATCACAAGCCAACGACTTCAGTCGTTGGTCCCTGACGTCTCTGCAAGCTGCCTACGCTGCATAGCAAATCTCTGGGTCCATCTTTGCTTTTGCCAAAAGCTATCAAAATCGCCCACTCCTACTACATATTTGGTGAATTGGCGCGCTCAGATGTTGTCATCGCCGAAATCAATCCCCAAGACATCCTCGGTAGAGAGGAATCGCTGGTTCACACCCAATCCTCCACCATCGGGACGCCGCAGAAGGGTTCCCAGCTCAAAAACCGCAATTTTGCTTCTGTCGAACAGTACCGTATTCCCCATTTCCTCCCCCCATTCCTTGACTTGCGTCTCAATCTTGTCGACCGCCTGCTGAGGAAATTGGGCTATGACCACTCCTTTGACAAAGTACACTCCGTAGAGGCGGTCGAAGTTCTGTGCTACTAGAAAAATTATCGCGGGTAACTTCTCGATAGGGAATTCTATCAAGTCTCAAACTTCCCATGTAACAGTCTTCATTCCTATGCTCGAAATGAGCGAATCGCTTAACTGGCGTTCTCAGGACCCTTCTCTTTCTTGGTCGAGAACCTCACCTAGACTTCGACGAGATGGGGGGACTCTTTCCTGGAATGTGATTTTTGAACTCGCCGGGCCCTCAGGTGACCCGGCGAACCCATCAACACTGGCAATTAGTGTCTTGACTCGATCTTCCATGCCGGGTCGGATTAAGAATCTGTTGATCCTTTTCTCGCGGTCGAAGTGACTCGTGCCATCAATTGTACACTTCACAAGCTTACTGTACACTTCTCGCTCGGTCCATCCTTTTACTTCAATGACTGTGAAATCTCGATCATCAAGAGCAAGTTTGAGTAGAGTGCACACATCATCCACCAATTTTCTCACCTTCCCATCAGCATCTCGTAACTCTTCGGCTAATTGAACGACTTTTCCAAGAGCAGCGCTCACAATGGCAACTTTATCCTCTTTCAGTGAAAGAGGCTTCTCAATGACCAGCGGCTCTCCACACTGGTTGCAAAATCGTGCATCTGGACTAACTTCTATACCACAAATCGGACAGAACTTCTCATTCATTACTCTCTACCTCCCAAAACTAAGAAATGGCCCTCTTTACCTAGGCGAGATCGTCTAGGTCTCGCGAGAGCCTTACGAGCCCATCTCCAACCAGCATCTAGTGGCTGCAACAACTTGGAGGAAGCCTATTGGACGCGAATATTGCTCCTCATCATTTCTCCAAGCGAGAACATCTACTAGTTGGAACGGGATATCGAAAAACGGTCGGCCGGTTGAATATTTGGATGCAACGTCTGAACGTAAAGCGTTTTCGAGTATGGATACCTTGATGCAACATCTGAGCGTATGATGCTTTCGGGTATGAATGTAAAGGGGCGTGTGCTCAAGGCGGGGACACTATTGTAACATCAGGCGTTATTGCACATTGGATAGCTGGTTTTATGAGGCGTGTGTAGCGTTCAACACCTAGATCCGTGAACACAATCTTATCCCCCTTCTTTGTCAACGTTCCACTTGCAAGAAGTTCCTGAATCTTTCGACTTGGAAAGGTACGCGTCTTCTGGATAGCCTCGAACAGTGCGTCTCCATTATGTTGAGGTACCCTACCAACAATAGTGGTACCGTACATTGCTTTCCTGAAACTACTTGGCCAGACTCCGCGTCCATTGATTAGGAACTCAATGAAAGTCAATTCCGGAACAATGTTTTGGTGAATCTTGAGTCCATGCCACATCTTAATGTTGGCAGCTATTTTTACGAGCTTTTCGACTGTACCCCTCAAATCACCATCTGGTTTGATTGTTACAAGAATCAGCAACTCGGCTTTTTGATTCCCGTCGCTCTTTCCCTCAGCAAAATCACCGAGAAGTATTGCAGAATGGCAAATAGATTTCAATGATCTGGCGAGATCTGTAAAGGCTGCTCTGTACTGAGCCTGAGGGATCTCGTCTATGAGATTCTTGATTGGTAGTCTGACTGTATCGGAAAGCTCCAGCATTTTCTTCTTTTCGTGGCTCTCAATCTTCAAAAGTCCAGCTGCATTTAATGTGCGAATGGAATTCTGAATTGCCCTCAGACTTGAATATCCCAAGCGCTTGTGTATCCAATGGAGATGTACTGGACCATAGTTCTCGATAGTCAAGGCCACCCTTCGGACATTCCGCCTCATTATAGAGTCAAAATGGCTGTCATGAAGATTGATCACCAACCGTTCACCCGAAGAAATCACCGAACCACTCTTCTCCAGAAGCCCAGCTTCAATGAGCATCTTACGTGCACGCCAATAGGTTCGCGTTTGCTTGTAACAGATTCCTTTCTGAGGTTGTAGGAGACGTGGCATTATTGCACTTTTGAAAATCTTCGAGGATGATTGCGGATCAATACATAACATCTCTTCTCCCCTCCATTAACATAATTCAAGAACGATTCTAAAGGTTGTATTCGTTGGTGACAGTATTGTTGTGTAACCTCTCATGAGGTTGTATTCGTTGGTGACAGTATTTACGCATAACCTCTCATGAGGTTGTACTCGTTGGTGACAGTTTAGTGTGTCACCTCTTCGAAGCCCATCTTCACCGGTGACGGTGAATAAAAAAGGAGGAGAGCGCTTACTGCACGCTCTCCATTTTGTTTTCCAGGTCTACAACGTACTTCCGCATAGATATGGAAATGGTCTCAATTGCCTTTGCGTCGAGGACTTCTACCGCTGGCAATTCTTTGCTGTGGTCGAATACCTGCACGTGTACGCCATTTCCCGCGAACCTTCCTTGCTCGTCGAACATTTCTTTATTCATATCTACCAACCTCCATTTTCTGCTTCAGTTGTTTTCGCGTTCCGAACTCGTCGCGAGAGAAGCTACGCTAAGCAAGTGAGAACGCATTCCGCTCTCACGAACCAAATAGTTGGTTACTCGTGGCGGCTCAGTCAGCTAACAACAGAAGTTCGCTTCTCACTTTGCTTTGATGTCGCCATCAAAGTCTCGCGGAGAACTGCGAGCTCACTTCAACTGGTCTTGCCAGTCAAGGTGAGATATCAAAAAAAGAAGCGAGGTCTAATCAACCTCACTTAACGCGTGCTAGGAAGTCATTGGAGTTTTGCAGTGTGCCGTATGCGTATGTGCTGATTCGCCATTTTCTGAATCGTCTCTCCGGTGACTCTTCCCCAGATTTTCCTCGGGTCTCGCCATCGTAGATCCTGTCCTCCCGCTCTGTAGAGGATTCCAAGAACATGCCCCACTCGTACTAGTCGGACGCCATCACCCATCTCAATCATTGTGGTCTTTGGATCCCCCTCGATCCAAATGTCCTGCGTCTCTGGTAATACGTTGGTTGGCCCATCCGGTTTCAAGCCAGCGAGGTCGAAGAATAGGGAACGAGCCTTCATGAACCCGCAGTTTCCCTCCAATTGATGAAGGCGGAGCTGTACCGAATTGTCTCGAGTCTCAGTCTCCTGCTGCTTGGTCTTCACTGGTTCACATGCATGGTTGCCGTTTAATCGCTTCTGGGCGTGTCCGTACAGGAATAATAGAAACGCACGTGCGCTCACTGCTCACCGACCTCCTTCAGGAACTCAATTGGCACGACAACCGTTGGTCCCCCATCGTCCTGGCTCAACGTTGCTGTCCCCTTCTTTTTGTTCACCAGCTTGATGACCGCCGGCTTTTCACCGAAGAGTTCCTTGAACGGCCCCTTTACGACAACAACCCGCTTCCCAACGTCAACTGGAGCTTTCTCCTGCTCGGCGTTTGTCTCCACCTGTTCCGTTGCCGACATTATCTTTGGCATCCACGAAGATTCGTTTTCTTCCTCGTCCAAAGGTGCTGCTTCCGGTCCGCTCTCCACTTCTTCTGTGATCAGATCTGCCCCTTGTGAGTCAACTTTCTCTTTGACGACTTCCTCGGGTAACGTAGACACCTTCGTCGGGAGGCTGCTTATTCTCACTGCGACCTCGTCTGTTTTTTCGGTCGGTGCGTCAGATTCTAGCTCCGGAATCACATGATTTGTTTCAGCGACCATAGGCGGTTCCAACATCCTGTTTTCCCTCTTCGTCTCGTCCAAGCCCTCGGATTCTGGTGGCTCTAGATCCGTTTCAATGGTTACAGGTTGCCGCGGCTCTTCATCAGAGATGTGCGTGCGGTCCCTGTTTCTTGGGAGTGAGAGTTGTGGGGGCGGCGCATTTTCCAGAACCGCTCTCTCGCCCCAGTCTTCTTCAGTCGCTTCAATGTTGTCTCCTTCTAGAAGCTCGCCAAGCGTCGTTTTCATGTTTGGCTGCATGTCCTCTGGGGTGACATTATGGTCGTCGTCTTCTAGGAACTCTTTGACAAGTTGTCCCTCATCATAGCTTCCTAGGTCATCATTGATGTCAGTTGGTCCCTCGTTCCCAAAGCCTTTGGTGACGAGCTTCATGTCTTCCTCCGTTTCCTTCGTGAATGGTTCGTTGAGAAGACGTGCGTTTTCACGACATGCCGGACACATGTTGCCGTTTCCGTTCGACGCCATGATCGTTCTTCCGCATTGGTTGCAAAACTTTACGCGGATGATGCCGACTTGCAGCCCCGTGTGTATTGAGAGCATTTCCGTCAAGTTCCGAATGTCTTGTCCGTCGATCATGATGGTAGGAATATAAACGGCTGCCCGCTTCATTCCCCATGGATTATTGAAGATATGCGTCTCCGCAGCTTGGATGCCCTGCTGTTCAAGAAGGACACGCATCTGTTCGTACTTCTTGGCAACAAATCCCCGGTTGAAAGGATCGCCACCATCTATATTTCCATCAGAATCGATGACCCACTCTCCCTCGTTTTCTCGTTGGTTCTTGATGAAAGCTTCTCTAAACATATTCTTCTACACCTCCATTCTCTTTCGGTCTCTGCATCTGAATCGGTCGATGGAGCGGACTGGATTGATTGTTTTGTCCAGTGAAGACGCATGCCGCCTTCACGTCTCGAAGAATATTTTAGTCCGCTACACGCCGGTTGAAATGCAGAACCGACTGTTTCTCTATCTTCGGTTGTTACTCTTCTTTGCTTGAACGTCACCATTCAAGTCTCGCGAAGAAATGCGAGCCCGCTCCAACTGCTGCAGAAAGGCCGTTAAACACAGACGCTACCCCCTCTGGAGGTCTCGTAACCTGCTAGGCCTTTCGTCTCACCAGTCGAAGCGGGACATCTAAAAAAAGGAAAAGAATGTCTGAGCCTCTATGCATAGATTATGGTGGTCTGAACTCCGTGCATCGTTTCTGTTTCTTGGATGGCTACCGTGGCCAAACGCGCCCGTCTTGTCTGTGCGAGTCCTCGAAGTGTGAATGATGGTACGCCATTAATGATCGTCATCCATCCCTTCTTCATCCAATGTTCTTGATCCAAAGGGGAGAGCGGAGCAAACGCGTTGTACATTCTGTATATTTCCGCCAAGTCTCGCTTGGGTTTCTCTCCATGAATGCATAGGCCAAGCAACGCGTTTCGGAGCGCTATTGATGGCGGGTGGCGGAGCCTCAACAACTCTCGCAACCATGCATGATGAGATGAGACTACTAGCGCGTTCGGGTGAATTTTCGAACTGCTCAACCACCCGGCCACCCTTTCTGCGAATAGATGTATTTTGACAGCATCCAGACTTTCTGAAATTACAGTCATGTTTAGCTCTGGAGCGCCGTACAGAGTGATGGGGGCATTCGGAGATTCTATTCTCAAATGCGCCAAGAACTCGCGGAGTCTCTCATGTTGAGTATGTCCCGGCCACAATATTACAGGATCGGCCACAGGTTCAAACGCCCCCTCTATCAAGGACCATCTTTGGTTGAAAGTGAGGAGGCCCATGTCCTCCAATCTATGAACGGTTCTGCTCGTAGTTCCAATTGGGATGCCGACCAGCTTGCTCGTCTCCGTAATTGAGAGAGGACCAAAATCCTTTATGGCTATGAGAACTCGTCTTGCCGCTTTTCCCAATATTGCCTCGGAGGCAAGGTCGTATGGATTGAGCTTCCCGATCATATCGGTAGCGCAGTACTTGCCATCAATCCTCTTGATCCAAGACACCCTTTCAAGTTTCTTGAGGAGTCGCCACATCTTGTTGTGGCTTACATGCAACATCTTTTCCAGTTCGGCTCCAGTCTTCTCTCCGGTCTCGAGTAACCGGCAAGCATCGGCCATGAAGGAGTCTGTCTGATCAAAACCTCTAACTCGAAGCATCAGCCACCACCTCGCTTGTCTGAAATTTGGAAGGGGAAGTCTATGAACTGGAAGGGGATAAAGACTTGGATACACATGCTTTGTCGAAATTCTGAGGGAGAAGTCTATGCGCTGGAAGCGGGTAGAGAAAATATGCCCGCTCAGCTTTGCCTTTTGACCTTTGCGTCCTCACGGAACGCCCGCTCGATCGTGGCGTTAATCGTTTGCAGTTTTGCCAGCTTCTCTGCATCTATGACCGCCACCGGATCCTCGTCTTGGCTGTGGTCGAACTCCGTGCGGGTTCTCTCTCGGCCAACAAACCTTCCATCCTTGAACATTTCACTCATGTCTATCACCTCCGCTGTGCTTCTGGCTGTTTTCGCGTTCCGAACTCGTCAGGGTCGATAGGCTACGCTGAGTCAAGTTGACGCGCAAACCGCGTCAATCGCAGTCTTAGAACTTGGGACTCTGACGGCTCAGTCAGCTAACAACCGAGCATTCGTCGTCTGCCGCTTTCAACCTGGGAACTTTGCAAAGTCCC
>Ga0315279_10009116_pt1 | contig 11896 bp, 12 predicted proteins | sample YL17G06_20_MG_FD_203694 | JGI IMG/M metagenome (GOLD analysis project Ga0315279, IMG submission 203694) | Sediment microbial communities from Yellowstone Lake, YNP, Wyoming, USA - YL17G06_20 | ecosystem: Environmental > Aquatic > Freshwater > Lake > Sediment | place: USA: Wyoming | collected...
TAAAACTGGATAGTGGGAGTATATTGGAAAAGAGGTTGCGAAGCAAGAGGAAAGATTCGCCAGGCACTTTTGGGAACGGAACAATAGATTTGCTGTGGATGAAAGGTCAGGGGTGGTTCATGGAAAGTGTTGAATGGAATCTTGAATTTGTATAGGATCAAACCGCCTCCCAGCAAAAAGGTCCATTGAAGGAGAGGGTGGGAATGCCGGATTGTTGTTGAAATGTGCCCACCGATCGGTCATAATACAACCAATCGCGTGAGGAGAGTGGACGATGGGAAAATGGAAAGGCATTATGATTTCTGGATTCTTGGAAATACCGGTTACCGTAACCTATAATTCGCCTTCTGTTGGATTGCGCGACTGGTTTGGCAGCGGTATAACAGAGAAGTACTGGCCTATGAACCAGTTTGAGTTTGAAACAAACATTGGAACCGTGCTGATTGTGAATCAAGCCATCCGGTCGGGCAGCAGACATTACATCGATTTCAAGGGAAGTGGAAAGCCGAAGGGGCCATTAGCAGAAGTCATGGGCTGAACGAAACGAAGTCACAAAAGACGGAAGGCGCTTTTCGGCGGGTTCAGTGGCTTACCGGTGCTGCCGGTGTCATAAGGGTGTCAAACCCAATCAGCATTTAAAGACACTGGCGAGGGTTTCAGCGTCCACCCAATGCATCTAATCTCCTAAAACATAAGTAAATTCAGCCCCTTATCAATTTGATATTGATGGACTGACATACCGGAGATCCGGGGCTTTCATTTGGTCATTTTGACCCCGCCCTTGGCCAAGTACACTTTAAACCACTCATATTGGTTCCTTACCTTCTTCCCCAGCTCTTCCTGGTCGAGGTAATCGTAGGGAACGTCGAAGTTGGTCAGGACCTTCTGGAAGGAAGGCTCCAGGGTGACTTTGCGGATCGCCTCACCGAGCTTTTTGCTGATGGCCGAGGGCAGGCCCTTGGGGGCAATCACATCGATCCCCGCGGGGGGAACATCGGGGCAGCCGATCTCATTCAGGGTCGGTACGTCGGCAAAAGAGGGGTTGCGCTTCTCCGCGTTGACCTGAACGAGAAGGCGGAAGACCCCCTGTCGCACGTAGACGATCTGGCTGGAACCGGTGGAGAAGTCCGCGTGACCTCCCATGAGCATGGTGCTGGCGTCGGTGCCCCCTTTGGTGGGGACATGTCGGAAGGTAAGACCCTTGCACTGTGCCAGGAGCTCGGCGCTGATCTGCTGCCGGGTGTGCATGCCCGTCGAGGTGTAGGACATTCCGGGATGGGCTTTGGCGTGGGCGATAAATTCATCCAGGGTCTTCCACGGAGAATCGCTGCGCACGACGAAGGCCCCGAAGTAGGTGGCGTACTGAGCCAGGAAGGTAAAGTCCTTGAGCGGATCGTAGGCCAGTTTCTGGAGGAGGGGACTGGCGGTCAGGGCTCCTTCGCTGATCACTCCCAGGGTGTACCCGTCGGGCTTCTTACTGGCCACCAGGCCGGCGCATACCGTAGTTCCCCCACCCGGTTTGTTCTCCACGACCACGGGAACCCCCCACATCTTCTCGAGACCACTGGCCAGGGACCGGCCGGAGACATCCGTGCTGGCCCCGGGGCCGTAGCCGCAGTAGATGGTGATCGCTTTGTCCGGGTACTCGGGAAAGGCCGGAGAAGCAAAAAGCAGAAAGGCCATTCCCAAAACGACGGCGGAGATCTTCCGATATTCCTTTCTCGTTTCCATCCCCCCAAACCCTCCTTTTTTCATTATGTCATCGTCTCATAACGCAAGATTCTTATAAGCGTAGCGGCTAAGAAGGAAAGGCAAGAACGGTCCGATTCAAGCCGGATCATAATGGGTTGGCGGTTGATAGTCAAGGATATACAAATTGCAAAATTCGCAATTGATGCTCATCGGGAAAGGGGTCAGGCTTGCAATCTTGGGATTTCAATTTATCCTAATAAACCGGGAATCGGTTCGATCTCGATAGAATCCCCAGATTTGAATGACCCTGGCTGGGGTGGGATATGCCAGGGAGCGAGGAAAGGGCTTGGTCCATGAAAAGCGTGATGATTCACCCGGCGAGTGGTTTTTTATGCAAGAGCTTCCCGGCTTATTGTAAGATGGGCATGGGGTTGACCCCACCGACCGATAAAGAGAGAGGATTGCAGAAAAATGGCCGAAGCCGAAAGAATTTCTCATGCGCCCATGCCCCGATGGCTTCCCTTACTTGGGGGCATGGTCAGCAGCACAACCTGCGGTTTATTACTCTATGCGTGGAGTGTATTCATCAGGCCCTTGAACCAAACCTTCGGATGGAGTCGCGCCGAGATTGCCATGGCCTACGGCATCTGTATCCTGATTTTTGCCCTGGTGAGCTATCCGGCGGGGCGCTTGAGCGATCGGTATGGGGCTCGAATCATTGTATTTGTCGGCGGAATCATACTGGGAATCGGTTTTTTCCTGGCCGGTTTTACAGACTCCAAGGCCTGGCTGTACCTGAGTTACGGAGTCATTGCCGGGATCGGGGGAGGAATGATTTACCTTCCCCCCATTGCCACCGCGCCCAAATGGTGGCCCGATCGAAGAGCTTTTGCGACCGGGTGCGCGGTCGTGGGTTTGGGCCTGGGATCCTTTGTCATGGGGCCTTTGGCCACGGCGATTATTGAAAGCCTGGGTTGGAGGCATGTCTTTTGGTACGTGGGCGTTGCCATGGGGATCATGGCCATCCTGTCATCCCTGACTTTGGGAAATCCACCCAGGGGATGGAGCCCCCGGGGTTGGGACCCTCCGGATCTGCAGTCTAAAGGGAACCTCCTTGGGGATTACACTTTTGCAGAAAGTATCCGTACGATTCAATTCTGGCTCCTCTACATAAGTTATTTTTCAGCCTCTTTTGGGGGTCTCTTGGTGATCGGCCATATTGCCGGCCACGGGTTGGATTCAGGGCTCACGGCGATGCAGGCGGGTTGGGCGGTGAGCGCCTTGGCGGGCTGCAACGCGGTCACAAGGATCGTAACCGGCCTGTTTGTCGATCGAGTCGGAACCCGGGCCTTATTCCTTTCATATTTTGGGATCCAGGCCGGTGCTTTGTTGCTTCTGTACCCGGCGGGCTCAAACCACTGGCAATTGTGGGTGATCGCCGCGGTGATCGGCTGGAATTATGGCGGGATGTTCACCCTATTCCCGGCGACCTGCCTGGCTTTTTACGGGGGAAAATCGCAAGGAACGAACTACGGGCTCCTTTTTACCGCATTCGGCCTAGCGGGGTTCGCAGGCCCCTATGCCGGGGGGTTCCTGAAGGATGTGACGGGAACCTATTTCGTTCCCTTCGCTCTGAGTGCGGGAATGGTGTCTATTTCCGTTTTTCTCTCCTTGATCATCAAGCCTCCCGTGCGCACAGCCACGCGCCGGGAGTGAAAGAGACAATTTTCGCGATCCAAGACCAAGGAGATCTCGTCCCCCAAGGAAAATATTCTCTTGGGTTCTGATACGGTTGACTCCAGCTTTCCGATTTCAATTCCGCTTCTGGGTAAGCCACAGGCCGAGGGTCACGAAGGCAAGGCCCAGAAAAAACATCGCCGACACCCCTTCGGCAAGAAACAAAGCCCCTAGTCCCGCCGCGGTAAGGGGGCTGAGCGCCAAGAAAACGGTTACCTTTGTCGGGGTGGTGTGGTTCAATGCCCACAGCCAGAGGTAGTAGCCGATGCCGCTGCTAACCCCGATGAAGAAGACGGCGAACCAACCGCCTGCGGTGAAGCGGGGCAGGGAGTTGAAGAATCCTTCCCCCGCGGCCAGCACCGCGAGCAACCCGACCGAGGCGAGCATGGCCAAGGCGCTGACCGGCAGGGTCGGATATTTCCGCAGGTAAGGCCGGTAGAGGACGCTGCAGACGGCGCCGCACAGGGCGCTCGCCAACACGGCCAGCTCACCGACCCACTGATGGACTCCGCCACCCCAGTGAACCGCCTTTTCCCCAAGCGCGAACCCCACCCCGATGATGGTCGCGAGGACACCCAGGGTCTTTGCCAGGGTGAGGTTTTCCTGACCGAGGGCCGACGCGAGGATCATGGTCAGCAGGGGCAGGGTTGCGAAAATCAGCGCCGCGCGGGCCGAGGGGATGAATTGCAGGGCGTAATTCAGGAGGACGATCAGGATGCCGAACTGGGTGATCCCGAGCAACCCGATGGGCAGGAGATCGCGGCGCTCGAAGCGGACGCGCGGAGAGAGAAGCACCGGCGGGAGCAGGCAGCAGAAGCCGATGAGATATCGCCACAGCGCCAGCGAAACGGGATGAGTCTGGTCAATGACGAACCGCGTGGCCACCATGGCCGCTTCAGGGAAGGGGCCAGAGGTGAGGCCCACGGCCTCCACGCCGCCCGACCTTTGCCTGAAAGGGGTTCATAGCTTGAGTTCCCATGTTTCACCGATCAAATCGTGACCAAAGCTATGGTGAGGCTCCTCATGGACCAAGCGATACCCCGCTGCCTGGTAAATCCGGCGGGCGGCATGAAGCACGCTGTTGGTCCACAGCACGATCTTCTGGTACCCGGCTTGTCTGGCGAAACGCGAGCATTCCTGAACTAGGCGGGTGCCGATGCCCAGCCCGCGTGCCTCCGGCTCGACCAGCAACAGGCGTAGTTTCGCGGCCATTTTTGATTTCTTGACGAGGAACACGGAGCCGACGATCTCCCCTTCTCTTTCCGCTATCCAACACCGTTCTCTCTTCGGGTCATAGCGCTGAATGAAGTTCGACACGATGCTCGCCACCAGGGCCTCGAATCGCTCGTCCCAAACGTATTCCTCGGCATACAGCACGCCGTGGCGGTGGATGACCCAGCCCATATCGCCGGGGTGGTGCGGCCGGAGCAAATAGGGAACCTTGGGCTCCGGCCGGGCACCGAGCAAACCGGTGATGGTGTTCATCGCCTCCACCAGGCGGTTTTGGCCGGCCGGGGACAACCCCTTCAGGACCGCCTCAATTTGTCTGCGGGAGCGTGTATCGATCGTGGCGAAAGCCTTCTGCCCATTCCCCGTTAACTGCAAGATGCTTTTCCGTCTATCGGCCTCGGAGGGATGTTTGGCCAGGAGGCCGTGTTTTTCGAATTCACGCAAGACGCGGCTTACATAACCCCCATCCAGACCCAGCTCGTTGACCAATTCGGTGGCGGTTGTTTGTTCATGGTGGGCGAGTTCATAGATGACCCGTGCTTCCGTCAAGGAGAACGGGCTTCTCAATAACTTCTCGTGCAATACGCCGATCTGTTTGGTGTAGAACCGGTTGAAGCGGCGCACGGCCTCCACTCGTTGCTGCGATTCAGTCTTAATCATCTAGAAGATCTTCCTTCGCGCCCTGGACTTCTAAACCAATGCCATTGTCAATTAATTATCTGCCTTTGTCAAGTATATACTCAAAAAATCACATCTCCCTGGATGGGGGCGACTGTTGGGAGCCGAGATCAGCCTTTTTCCCCAAGGGTCGCACCCCAGCCCAAGCGTTACCCCTCGATCTCGCTGCATAAACCTGCCCACAGGGCTCGAAGGGCTCTGGTAAAGAGGGCTTTGAAGGCCTTGGCTTCACCGCTCCAGCAGCAAAGGGTGTTTCAGTAGGGAAAAAAGGTTTTTCACCCTCCCCATTTTACACTCTTTACAGCCTGTCAGTTTTTTTTACGAAAAATCATCCCCCAAATCGGGCGAAATTATAAAACGCCTATATAACTCAAATAGTTAAAGATTGGCACATATATTGCTGTCCTACTAAGAAGGGGTTGGGAATAATTCAACTCGGGCAGTTTGAGGAAAGGAGCTAGGCGGAGGAATGAGAAAAAGCATTTTATGGTTGATTACCGGGATTCTTCTTTTGTTGCCCATCGGAGCGATGGCTGTGGTGGTGAACGAAAATTCACGAATCTCAATTCCAGAAACCGCCACATTGCTTATGATGGGCTGCGGGGTTATTGGGCTCCGGATATTACGAAAGAGTCTGAAGTAGGAAGAATCCGGGCGAGTTCATGGGTTTCCAATAGGCAGAGATCATGCGGCTCTGCCTTTTCTTATTCGGGCGAATTATATCAATCCCCCTTTCATCTTCTTCTGATCCACTTGTCGATCTCCACCTGATGGCTTCCTCTTCGGCAAGCCTGTTCGGGCCGTATTGGCCCAGACGCATGCGGGCCTCTCCCTCGCTCAGGCCCAATTCAGAAATATGGAATCGCCGGAATATCTCAGCAATATCCAGCTGATAATCATTCATCCTGCCTCCACCAGGTGCAAAAAATTCAACTCGCCGGAACGGGGGGATACCTTGGGCTCGACCGGGAGCTTGGCCTTCTCCCACTCGTCCCAGCCGCCCTTCAGGACGAGCACTTTTTCGTATCCACGGGATACAAACTGCCGTGCCACCCAGGCACTGGTTTCTTCGTTGGGTCAGGAACAGTAAAATACGAGAGTTTTCTCCTTGGGGTATTGGTCATACCATCCCTGGATATCCTTCTCCGGGTTCTCCCGTACCGCCCCCTGAATTTTCTGCTTGCTCTCTTTCCAGGACCCTGACTCGCGCACGTCGAGAATGACGACGTCCGGTTTCCCCATCATGGAGAGAAGCTGTTCTTTGGTTACCCGGGGAACCTCCGCTCCTTTTCCCATGGCTCGAACCGTCCCGGCCATCCCGCCTAAAAGGGAAAGGACCCCAATCAAGATCAATGTGGAGATGAAAGGTTTTTTCCCCATATCCTACCTCCATGAAACCGGGGAGCGAAAAAACCCCTTTCTTTTAGGCTAAGAGATTTTTGCCCCGAGCGCAAGACGTATCCGATACCTCGGGGACGACTTCAAAGGCGGACCGATCGTATTCAAGGGCGTTCGGAGGATGGAGTTCCGAGAGGATGCGGAGGGCAGGGAAAACATTGTTTTTTTGTCTCTCCAGGTCGATTAATTTAAAATCCTCCCCTTTTTGGAATGAAAATTGCAACCCTTATGGGTTATAATGAATCTTAATCCCGAACGGAACGGAGGCCGATCCTTATGGTTCGAACCTTTCTTCTCCTGTTGTCAGCGGTTTTCCTGGCCTGCGCCCTTCTGCCGCTGAGTCCATCTCCCCTGAAGGCTTTCGATCAGACCGGCTGTGAGAAGGACTGCCTGAAGTGCCACACCATATCCAACCAGGAAGTTAAGGAAATCCTGAAGAGCCTGAAGGCCCCGGATGCGGAGATTCTTAAAATTCAGGCGAGCCCCCTGAAAGGCCTCTGGGAAGTTTCGATCATCAACAAAGGGAGACCGGGCCTGTTCTACGTCGATTTTTCCAAGTCCCTCGTGGTTTCGGGCTCCATCGTCGAGGTCAAGACCGGGAAGAACAAGACCGCGGAGCAGCTGACCAAGCTGCAGGAGAGCCGGAGGGTGGACTTCTCCAAGATCCCCCTGACCCAGGCCCTGGTCATGGGAGACCCGATCGCTCCCAAGAAAGTCGCGGTCTTTACCGACCCGGATTGTCCGTATTGCGTAAAATTGCACAAAGAGATGGAGCAGGTTCTCCAGCAGAGAAAGGATATTGTCTTCTATATCCTGCTCTATCCTATTTATAAGGACTCCAACTGGAAGGCCAAGAGCATCATCTGCAACAGGTCCTTAAAGATGCTGGAGGACGCTTTCGCTAAAAAGACGATTCCCAAGCCTGATTGCAATACCAACGAGGTCGATTCCAATATCCAATTGGCTCAGGGATTCGGCATCACCGGGACCCCGGCTCTGGTCCTGCCCGACGGGCGGGTGCATCCCGGCTGGATGCCGGCCAAGCAGCTGATGGATTTCATCGACGGAATCCCCAAACCCGAATCTAAAGCCAAATAGTCAGACCCCAAGGCCCCAGAGAGGGAAACCCCGTGATCCGCGGATTCGGGGAAACCAGCCCCAGGGCAGGTTTCCTCCCGAATCCCCGAAGTCCCAGGCCCCATTGGCCCTTTTACATGGCAGAATTCCAGGGAGGGAGCTAGGGAGATTTGGACGGGGTGCGCGGGGGAACTCCGAAGTGACAGCTGAGTAAATTCCGGTGCTGGGGATAATAATTCAGGTAGAACCTTTCCGCGTAATCATTGAGGTCTTCAAAAGGCCCGTGGGTTCCGATCATCTTCTCCTGAGGATCCCCGTAGTCCATGACGAAAAGTCTTCCTCCCAGATTGAAACCGCACAGATAATGAACCAGGGAGCGACCGGCAGAAAGGTGGATGATCCGGGCGCGATAGTCGGGATTGATCCGGTTTAGGGTTTCTCTGGCAAATAGAGCGGCATCCAGGGAACCGCCGGTTCTGTAGCGGAAGGTTTCTTCCGGGGCCTGAACCTTCGAGTGCTTTTCGCTGGCCTTCCGGGGGAGGCGACTTTCGTCGTCTCGAAATTGATCATACCGAAAATTGCCATTCAGCCATTCGGCGACGTCCTTATAAGAGATACACTTCTCAACCCATTTATCGTAAGTCTCCGCCCAGGAAGGAATTGGAATAAGGAGAAAGAATAGAATCAGGGCGGTAACATGCTTCATCATTCCTCCAGAACCTTTCAGGCATCAAACGATCGGGGCAAAGACTTTAGCGATATGAATTGCCCGATGTTTTCATATAACTTATCGACATTCTTTGAGGAAATCTTGAAGGCGGCCGGCGCCTGGGGGGATGTCGCTCACAAGTCTGTCTCCGGGGAGATCTTTCTGTCCCTCAACACGGACAATTACATGGTATTTTTTACCGCCGAAACCGGTCGAAGAGGTCCGGGCGGTCATCGTCTCCCACCGTGCGGAGCTGGATCATGATGGGGCCCAGGTTGTTTTCCTGGAAGACTCCCTCGGGAGGGGGGTCCGGGGCGTAGCGGGAATTGATAGAGAGGGGGAAATCCACTGGTTTGCTGAACTGCCCGGCGCGGTCTTGAATCTGGACGGTAAGGAGGAGGGCCACGAAATCCAAATTCCTGAAGGGGCTTACGTTCAGAAAAAGATATCCCGACAATTCCTTCTGATTCCCTTCTTTGATCCGGGTGATGCTCACCGGGTAGGTCCCCACTCCCGGCTGATGGATCGTGCAGAAGAATGCTTTCATGGCCCCGTCGGCGTCCGAAGCCTTGAGGTAGACCTTCCAGCTGCTCCCCGGGCAAATTTGCGGGGCAGCAAAAGATTGGATGATCACCGGAACCGCCTGGGTAGGTTTTGCGGGATGGCCTGGCTGGCTCAGGGGCTCGTCACTCTTCTTATCCGGGGTCGCGCACCCCGCCAAAGCGACGACCAGCCAGAAAAGGAAAAGTGATTTCAGGCGTTTTTTCTCCATGTTTCGGTCCTCGACGAAGGGGGAAAAAAACGAAAAGACCCACCGGGTTCTTGCGCGCATCGAAGAGGATGACCCCAGGATTTCCCGGCAGGAATTTCAGCCCTTCTCCGGTTGCCACAAGGACGGCGGCTTTTTCGCCCGGCGGGGAAATAAAAAAGCACAGCCCCCAGGTTCGGCCGAAGTCAGAAGTCAAAAGAGGATATCGGTAAATCGCCTGGGGGCCATGCTTTGACGGAATGAAACCGTGTTTCTCTGCGCCCTACTTTGGTTTTTTCCCGCCCAACCCGTTTCTCATGCGTTGCTTATGGGCGTCGGAATCCAAGTGACAACGCTTGTATTTCTTACCGCTGCCGCACCAGCAGACATCGTTGCGGCCCAGGCTTTCCTTCTTGTCGGCTTGTTTCTGATTATTGAAAAGGCGTTCAAAAATTTTCATCTTACCCTTCACCCAATTTTACTAGCATCTTTGGATCGCGATCGGCATTCCGCAATCCGCCATGCACCACGCCGGCTGCATGGCTGCCCTGAACCGCGTGGGATTCAGGGCAAAGCCCTGAACCTTACTGGTTCAGGGCGCATTCCGCAATTGAATTAATACCGGCGGCCTCCGCCTCCGCCGCCCCGGCCGCTTCTGAAACCGCCCCCGCCGCCTCGCCCGCCTTCCCGCCGGGGTCCTCCGCCTTCGGAATCCCTCTTGGGACGGGCTTCATTGACCGTGATGGTGTTTCCCAGGAGCTGTCCGCCGTTGAATCGCTGAATGGCCTCTTTCGCCGCTTCCTCGGTCTCCATTTCCACGAACCCAAAGCCCCTGGAAAGTCCCGTAAATTTATCCTTGATGACGTTTACGGTTACGACTTTTCCCACTTCGGAAAAGTTCGCTTTCAGATCCTCTTCGGTTACTTTGGCCGGCAGGTTCCCAATATAGAGGTTCTTATTCATGTCGTATTCCTTTCCTTTTTGATTTGTCCTTCCCGGAAGGGAGGAGCGAAAAGCGCGGAAGCCTTGTTTGGGAATTTGCCCGGCAGTGAACCCCGCGGCCAAAAATAAAAATGCCACCATAGCCCTAAAGAGCCAAGCGGCTTCCCGTTCCCTGAGCCAAGCCCTTTACAACTCTAATAAAATAGGATAATTTTTTTCGGCAGAGAAGTCAAGCTTAATTTCCAGTTTAGGTTCCATAACCCATCGAAGTTAGATTGGTTTTTAAATCTGGGGGGGGCGGCTTCTTCCCCTGTTTCCATTCAAGAACACCCACCCGCAAAGGTGCCGGGCAGTTATCCAATCCTTGTGAGTGGGCACGCGGCCCGGATGTCTTCAGGTTTTTTCAGACGGGGGATGAAAAACTCTTTTTCCCAAAGCGCGCAGAAGGGGAAAGCAAAGGACTACGAGGGCCAAGGCCAGCAACACCCCCGAAATCGGGCGGGTGAAGAAATACAACGGGTTTCCCGTCCCGAACATGATCAGGGCCTTGCTGAGATTGACTTCCATCATCGGTCCCAGCACGAAAGCCAGGACGAGGGGGGCGGGTTCGAAGGCGAACCGCCTGAGGAGGTAACCTAATACCCCGAAGAAAAGGGTCATGATTACATCGGGGACACTGTTGTTCAGGGCATACGCCCCCAACAGGACAAACATGATGATGAGGGGGGACAGGATCGCATAGGGAATGCGCAACAGCTGGACGAAAATTCCGATCAGCGGCAGATTCAGGATCAGGAGCATGATGTTCCCGATGTACATGCTGGCGATGACCCCCCAGAAAACATGGGGCCACTTGAGAAGGAGCAGCGGTCCCGGAGTCACGCCGTGAAGCATCAGGGCCGCCAGCAGGAGGGCCAGGACCGAATTGGTGGGGATGCCCAGGGTCAGCAAAGGAACGAAGCCGCCCGCCGTAGCGGCATTGTTGGCCGTTTCCGGGCCCGCCACCCCTTCGATGGCCCCAGTACCGAAACGTTCCGGATGCCTGGATACCCTTTTCTCGACGGCGTAACTCATGAGGGAAGCCACGGCCGGCATTCCGCCGGGCAGCACCCCGATGCCGAAGCCGAGGCCGCTGCCGCGGAGAATCGGCCAGAAGGACTCCTTCCAATCCTTCCGGGTGGGAAGGAGATTCTTGGGGACCGCCAGGACCGACCCGGTTTTCTCCCGCTGCTCGATGTTGAAAAATATTTCTCCCAGGCCGAAGAGGCCCATGGCCAGCGGGACCAGGCCGATGCCGTCGCGCAGGTAGAGAGTTCCGAAAGTGAAACGGTCCACCCCATGGATATCATCCGTTCCCACGACCCCCAGGAGCAGTCCCAAGGCGGCCATGAGCAGTCCCCGGGCGACCGATTTGCCCACCAGGGTGCCGATGCAGGTGAAGGCGAAGAAGAGAAGGGCGAACATCTCCGGTGCGCCGAACTTGAGAGCTGCTTCCGCGAGGAAAGGAGAGATGAGCATGACGGCCACCACTCCCAGGGTCCCCCCGATGAAGGATCCGAAGGCCGCGATGCCCAGGGCGGCCCCGGCCCGGCCCTGGCGCGCCATCTGGTAGCCGTCGATGCAGGTGACCACCGAGGCGGCTTCCCCCGGGATGTTCACCAGGATGGAAGTGGTTGACCCGCCGT
>Ga0315279_10009117_pt1 | contig 11895 bp, 12 predicted proteins | sample YL17G06_20_MG_FD_203694 | JGI IMG/M metagenome (GOLD analysis project Ga0315279, IMG submission 203694) | Sediment microbial communities from Yellowstone Lake, YNP, Wyoming, USA - YL17G06_20 | ecosystem: Environmental > Aquatic > Freshwater > Lake > Sediment | place: USA: Wyoming | collected...
ACTATTGTTAATAGTTTAAGTCTCTTCCCCTGCACTATCAATCTTAATTAATTTACCAGTAAATTCGTAATCCCCTCCTGATGGGATCACTATAGGGGATTTTAACCTCTGGTAAGGAATCCTTCTGGGGGATTTTATGCCAGACCTTCACTTCTCCTCCTCTGGGGACTCTGAAGGTTTGGCACGTAATCCTGACGGGAGCATAATTTCACTCTTTTTACAGGAGAAAAAGTAGACAGGCTGAAAAAATGAGGGGAGCACGAGTTTACCAGTAAAATCATACTGCACTGGTAGATTTGTGTTCACTTCTTGATTGTCCCAAATCCCGCAGGAAGGGATACTAAGAACCATGGAAGAATTTGGGAGAAAACCTTAAGTAATCTCACCTCATGGTTCTTATATAGTTCCGAAGGAAAGAAGATGAGTACGGTAACAAGACGATTAGAAACATTTCAAGAAGAAAAACAAAAGCAACGAACTGACAATATGGTAGTAGGTAATTTTGATTTTGAGGAGATGAAAAAATGAATCTTTACCCCTTGGCACTACGACTTATGATAGGTGGAATCATCTTAATAGTTTAGGTCTATTCTTATTTGCTTTGAAGGATCTTGCTATACTGTTAGCACTATCCGCTGTAGGAATTATCTTGCTCCTTGTAGGATTTGTTTGGAAGCCTACAAAGAAGAATTAACATACTAAAGGGATTCTGATTTGCTTGAGCATCAACTATTGATGGGCTTGAAGGTGAATTCAACATGATCCTCGAAGATCTACTTATATTCGGTTCGGTCATGGTCGTGGTATGGTTCCTTTTCATCTACAATTGGCCACGCATGCTTCTATATGTGTACAAGAGAGCGATCCTCGTTAAAGGATTCGGCGAAGGCCCCATCTCAGTCAATACTCTCTATTTGGAGCCACAAAAACTCTTTGCAGAGCCCATTACTTCACAATCCGCTTCAAGCTCGAATTTGATGACTGTTGGCGTGAACCACGACACGCTCGCTACGGGCGGCTGGCTAGACCTCAGGAAAGGACTGCAAGTCCTGCACGTTCCAGACATGAAAGGCCGCTATTATAGCATGCAGTTCACTAACCCGTCGAACAATACTATTTTTACCTACATAGGCAAACGTACTACGGGAACCGAAGCCGGCGACTACCTCATCACGGGGCCGCACTGGAAAGGACAGGTGCCGAGCGGCATGAAACAGGTATCCTCGCCGAACAACTCGGTGCTGGTCATCGGCCGGGTGCTCGTAGAGAGCGACAACGACCTACCGACCGCCCATCATCTCGCTGAACAGATACGGCTCACGCCGCTACACCAGAAGGAATCGATATGAACAGCAAAATATTTTCTGTTCTTACTGCACTCATCGCCGTGGTATGCGGTTTTGTCATCATCCATTCGTTCTTCTTGAATCCCACTTCAAGAAATGTTCGTAATGACGTGGTACAGGGTATCCTCATCGGTTTTGGGCTGGCGTTTGTCACAGCACAAGTTTACGCGAGGATTAAGACCACGAAGGTCAACGGCTGGACCACAATGTTTGGATGCGGCGAGCCTGGTAATGGCTTTCTGTTCAGAGCCGCGTGCGCCCAAATATTTCTTGGCCCGATAAACGTACCGAAGGAGGCGATGTACTGGACGAGGGATGTAGATGGCGCGGGTCACCTGCTGTCCGGTGAACACGACTATGTCATGCACTTCCCGGCCGGGCAACTCCCGCCGAACAATGCGTTCTGGTCGCTGACTATGGGCGATGCTCATAATCATTTTGTGACGAATCCAATCAATCGGTACTGTGTGAGCGACCGGTCGGGACTCGCGCCAAACCCCGACGGCTCCGTCGACATTTACATCCAGAACGCCGCTCCGATGGGTCATGAATCCAACTGGCTGCCAGCGCCGACAGGCAAGTTCATACTCTGGCTGCGCGTCTACCTGCCCCGGCCCAGCGATCCTGAATGGCGAGTACCAGGTGCCGCCCGTCGTGAAGGTGAGCTGATGCCGAATATTAGACAAACTAAACACAAGAAACTTGCTCCTGATACGACTCACACCATTAACTAGAGGTTATCGGGCCTTGCCTGCAAGTAACCTCTAGGAGGGGATACCGAGCCATTGTATTCCTTCAGTTACTTGTAAATTCGTGTCCTCTTCCCGACGGGAGCATCTAAAATAAATAAATTTATTTGTGTGAACAAGATTAACCTATACGAAAATGTAATTTTAGCTGTTTTTTGTGAGGGCTTTGTATCTTTTGGAGTAAGCCCTCCGTCGGCTCATCAACATCATTTTTTCTCCTGTAAAGAATACAAAAAAAATGTTATATTATTCTGAAAAAATAGGAAAAGGGGATTTGGACCCCTCAGAACTCTTAAACAAGGTCGTTAATCATTCGCACAAAAAACGTGTTAATGCTTCCATTCTAATGAAAAAAAAAAGAAAAAGTGTTGATAATTCATTTTCAACTTTTTAATGCGTTCTTATGTTCTAAAGAATTACCAACCAGATCCATCTGGAATACAATCACCTGAATTGGGTGCTGGTCCATGATGGCCATTTTCTGAATCACTGTTACCATTTGATCCGTTAGGTGATTCAAATCCGTTGCCGTCTAGGATACAATCACCTAAGTTGGGCGCTGGACCATACTGTCCATTACCTGAATCACTGTTGCCATTTGGTCCATTGGTCGTTTCAAATCCGCTGCCATCTTGAACAAAATCATCTGAGTTAGGTGCAGGTCCTCTTCCAGCAGCTATCACGTTTTCAGCGAGTAAAGTAATTCCTATTACTAAACACGCTATTATTGCTATGGTTTTACTTTTCATTTTATATCACCTTGAATGCCCTCAAGGGATTTTTTAACTTATATGGATTCTTAGAAAGTTATCGAATTTTTGGAAGTTTATCGAAGAAGAATGGAGTGAATAATTGGGTTGTTTTCTGTTTCAAATATTCTGTCGATTCATACTAAATAATATAAGGTTAAAAAAGTGCAAATGCTTTAACGTTATTGTTTATAGTTCCAAGGACGTGAGAGAGAAAAGCTGGATGAGATTCAAGAGTTAATCATGGAGCAGAAAAGCGATTGGTATTAAGAGTGCAAAGGATCCGCCTGTTACGAAAAAAGTATTTCTAATACCGATAAATTCCATCAGTGTTCCAGCAATCAGTGGACCGGCCGTGTAGCCTATGTCTTTGAATGTGGCTATGGCTCCGGTCATTGCGGTTTTGTTTTCACCCATAATATCTGACATCCTTGAGTACAAAATTATAAAGATCATTGTGTAACTTACCGTGAAGGCTGTCACGGTCGCCAATGTGTAATACAGGTTGCTTGAAAACGGCATCAGAACCCCGGTCAACACCGTCAAGGAAGCTGCTATCACCAGTGTCTTTCGTATTCCATGCCTATCTATCAGATTCCCCATCGGCACTTCAAGAGCAACCGCAGGCAGCAACGCTACCGTAAGTATAATCCCTATCAGTAGAATCGGGATTCCTTCACCGTTAAGAAACACCGAAAGAAACGAGTAGTAGACGTTGATCAGGGCATAGAACACGATGATAAGGAAAACAGTTTTTACGAATCGACTATTGCGCATATACCTCAACAATGTAGTCATCTCAAAATTCAACGATGCTTTCTCAGGCTTAGGCATCTCCTTCAGATATAGTGAAACCACAACGAACGCAATTAGGCTTGTCAGGCTGAGCAGATAGAAAGGTAGGAAAAACGAAAGAACCGCGACTAAGCCTCCTACGACGGGAGATACAGCTGAGGCGAAATCAATCAGGCTAGAGAAGAACCCAACCTCCTTTCCTTTTGCCCGTTTCTCAGTGTAAGCGAAAACATAAGCCCACGAAGTCAGCCATAACAATGACGAAGCAACACCGCGGGCAACACTTACCAGTAATAACGACAGAAAACTGTTCGATACAGGATAGAGCAGCGCAAGCGCGGAGTAGATGAGTAATACTATTTGCAGAACACGTTTTATGTTCATTCGATTCTCTAAAATGCCGAGTGGTATGTTGAGGAATATCCCCATCATCGTTGTCATCGAAAGAACCAGGCCCGTCAAGAACAGGTTTCCAGTGACGTTCTGCACATATATTGAGAAGATGGGAGATGTGATTCCCCAGCCGAAAGTGTAAATGAAAAAAGTGATCGAGATTGGGAAGATTGCTCTCTTAAAATTAGTAATATGCCATAGATCGCTAAATTCTTTGAACATTCGATTCCATAATAATTTGGTGTTGTATTAATGTTCTTTCTCCTGGGGAGATATCACTCTACCTCCATATCCCCTCCTGCGGCACTTTTAATGTTTTTTTCTCCTGTTAAACAGCCCTAAAAGTGTAAATTTTTATGTGCGGCTCTATGAGTATGAATTAAATGCCCCCCCGTCATCCAATTTGGTAACAAATACAAGTGCAATTTTCCCTCAAATTGCATACCGTCATATTTAATAGTTCAAATCGTTCATCTTCTGTTCAAAAAAAGTAAAAATGAAATGAATGTAAACGATTTAGAATTCATGTACTTTAAATCTAAAAGAAGTATTCAATAATATTAAAAGGAAAAAAGGAGGAAATTCTATGAAGGCCATCATAAAACAAATCGAAGGATGTTCTTTTATTGGAAAATCAGATAGTAACCATTATGTTGCTATCGATACACCGAAAGAAGCATTTGGTTCAGATGCTGCTTCTCATCCAATGGAGTTAGTTCTACTCGCTCTAGGTAGTTGTTCAGGATGCGATGTCGTCTCGATTTTAAAGAAAAAACAGGTGTCATTACAAAGATTTGAAATCCACATCGAAGCGCAAAGGTCTGAAACATACCCAAAAATGTTTACAAAGATACATTTAGAATACGTGTTTTACAGCCAAAAGATAGACCCGAAACATGTAGAACGGGCGATTGCATTATCACAGGAGAAATATTGCTCTGTATCTGCTATGTTGAAACCATCAGTTTCTATCACGACATCTTATAAGATAACGAATGAAATAAGTAAATGAAAAACATTTTGACTTTGAAAATCAATTCTAAAATACTTTTTTGGTAATGTTTAAATAAATTCCTCAATTGTAGTTCGAGATACCAGCATCAAATTGAGGAGAGCACTACGAAAAAAAAAAGTACATCTGAATACAAGGAAATCTCCATTGAAGAAACGATTGGATTACTAAAAACTACAATGGATGGACTAACAGAATCAGAGGCAAAACATCGGATTGAGATCTATGGGTATAACGAGATAAAGGAGGAAAAAAGACATCCTCTCGTTGATTTTTTTTCACGGTATTGGGGGCCAATGCCCTGGCTATTAGAGATAGCTATTATTCTTTCTTGCTTCCTTGGTCATTATTTAGAAGCAGTAATCATTTTTATCTTACTCACAGTAAACGTAATCATTGGTTTCGTCCATTCGCGTCACTCGCAAAAAGTCCTTGGTTTGTTAAAAAAAAGGTTAGCAGTCAAAGCAAAGCTGCAGCGCGATGGAGCCTGGATGATAAAAGACGTACGAGAGATCGTTCCTGGCGATATCTTTGTGTTGGAACTTGGAGATTTGGTGCCTGTTGATGCCAAGATCATAAAAGGGGAGATTTCTGTTGATCAATCAGCGTTAACTGGCGAATCGTTGCCTATAGACGTTCATCGTTCCGATATCATCTATTCCAGTACTCTTGTGACGCGGGGGGAAGCCTTCTGTGTAGCAGTGAACACAGGGATGAATACATCCTTTGGTCGAACCGCTGAGTTGTTACAAGGGGCTAAACCGAAATCTCATCAAGAAAAAATCATCATGACTATTACAAAATATATGCTGTATTTCGGTATAACGGCATTGATCGCAGTTACAATTTTTGCATGGTTCACCGGTATCACGTATATTTCGATACTTACGTTTGTTGTGATTTTTCTTATGGGCGCGATTCCTGTGTCTCTTCCAGCGGTCATCTCGATTGTTCAGTCAGTGGGTGCGATGGAGCTTGCGAAGGAAGATGTGCTTGTTACTCGACTGGACTCCATTGAGGATGCAGCGTCGATTGATGTGCTCTGTCTTGATAAAACAGGTACTATCACCCAAAACAAACTATCGGTCACCGATATCATACCATTGACAGGGTATACTAAAGAGGATGTAGCATTGTTTGCGCGATTAGCATCGCTCAAAGCAAGTAAAGAGATGATTGATACTGCAATCATCGAGTATACAGAGTCCTTAGGAGTTGATGTTACCTCTTATAAAAAGATTCATTTCACTCCGTTCGACCCGTTGATTAAGAGAACTGAGGCAGTTGTTGAGAAAGAAAACATACGCTTTACCGTGATGAAAGGATCGCCACAAGTAATACTAAATCTGTGTAAAGAAATGGATGAAAAAAATAGAAAAAATGTTGATACATCGATTGAAGATCTCTCAAAAAAAGGATACAGGACGCTTGCAATTGCCCGGTCAACCAGTGATGATGTTGATCATCTTCAGTTTTTAGGGTTAGTTGCATTAGCGGATCCCTTAAGACCAGATTCCAAGAGTATGATAGAAACTGTAAAAAAACTTGGGATTAAACCACTGATGTTGACTGGTGATAACATCAACATCGCGAAAGAAATTGCTCTTCAAGCATCGATTGGGAGTAAGATTATTCGTATAGGTGATCTTAAAGATTTAAGCGAAGAAGAGAAAATTAAAATTTGTGAAGAATACGACGGGTTCGCAGAAATATATCCTGAGGATAAATACAAAATTGTTACGTTGCTGCAGTCATGCGGACATATCGTTGGGATGACCGGGGATGGAGTCAACGATGCACCAGCGCTCAAACAGGCAGAGATGGGGATAGCAGTCAGCAATTCCACGGATGTCGCAAAAGGAGCAGCAAGCGTCGTGTTGGAAGAACCCGGTCTTGGAGTGATCGCTGATGCGATACGAATAAGCAGGAAAACCTATCAACGAATGCTGACCTGGGTCATCAACAAAGTCACCAAAACGATTGAATTTATCGCTCTATTAGCGTTAGGGTTCTTCTGGTTGCATAATCTTATCCTCACGCTTTTAGGCATGGCGCTTCTCTTAGTCGCAAATGATTTTGCGACAATCTCGCTGGCAACCGATAATGTGAAGGATACACGAACTCCTGATACGTGGAACATCAAGAATATTACATTAGCATCTCTCGTCATTGCAGTACCGCTTGTGATCCAAGGGGTAATCACTATATATCTGGGGGTAACCTACTTCAATCTCACATGGGTGCAACTCACGACGTTTGTCACGTTGACACTCGTTTTTCATAGCTTGTTGAAAGTGTCTATTGTGCGAGAACGGAGGCATTTCTGGTCTTCGCGACCTGGAAACGGATTAGTTATTTCAATCGTGGTAACCATTGCAGCATTCGTATTATTGGGCGTCTACGGCGTCATTATTCCGTCAATTTCTCTCGACCAAGTCCTCTTTACATTAGGATTCTCCGCACTCTTCATCTTTGTCGTTGTAGATCCTATAAAATATTGGGCATTCAAAAAATTCTGCTTATAATAGGTGGTCAGTTTATTTGTATTTATTCGGAAGCAGAATTTTAATCTGTTTTTTCCTGCGGACTTTTCACCTATGCTCCATAATCCCTACTGGAGATCTAAACTCCATCTTTTTCTTTTTTATCTAGATTCGCACAAAACATGAGTTTATAAGAATATGTTTTTAAGGATAGAATTGATATAAACTATAATTATTATTGATTCAAAGAATAATTTAAAAGTCAACGGAAAAGGATGGTGGGAATCTTGACGAAAACCAGCAAAGAGACGATGATGAAGGATGAAATGAAGGTATTGGATGTTTTAGAGCAACATGGAAATGAAAGCGTTGACAAGATTGCGAAGAGATGTGGTATCTCCCGCCAAAAAGTCTGGAGAATCGTCAAACGTTTGGATGAGAAGAAAATAATTTGGGGGTACGCTGCTATCGCGGATGAAGAAGCAAAAGATCTCAAGCACTTCGTTCTGCTGATGAAGAGAAGCATGGTATCCGTTGATACTTCTATGCAAGAAGAAATCGTCTTAAAAAAACTTGATGCTCGCCTTCCAGATTTAGTGAAAGTCGAGGATATCTTCGTAACTCATGGAAATTACAATTGGGTTGTCACCTTTTATGCCCCTGACCTTATTACTGCAAAAAAGACACTCGAGACAATATCTAATCAAGGACTTGGTAAATATTTTGACGAGTATCTTCTCCTAGAGACTCTTTTTCCGATTCGTAAGAAGGGATTTAAGAACCCTCAAATTAAAAAACTCGTTGAGTACATCTAGTGAATACGCGTTTTCAACCCTTTCATATTCTATCAATTTCGCTTTTTAATAATGATGCATAAACAAATATTTTGATAAAACATGTGTTAAAACCGTGTTAATGCTTCTCAGATACAAATAACTAAAGCTATTTTTTTCTGAAGAATAAAGTGATGGGGAGTCCGATCTTAGAGGGTAATAAAAAGTTATAGAAATTCTTTCAGCTTCTTTTTATCACCTCTCAGTTTTGTTATCATGTGTTGTATTATTTCTTTCATTCTTTTTTTCTCGTTTTGATTTTCATTCAATGCTCTTTTCTTGCTTTTCTGATAGAATGCTCATAGTTCTTCTTAGCGTTCCGAAACGCCTCCATGGGAAGATGGGAACAATGCATGGATTCGACAGGTAATCCGCCTAACGCACGTGCAATAACTTCCTCTTTAATACTCAATGCTTCTTCAATGGTTTTCCCCTTTATCATATCAATGAAAACATCTGTTGTCGATATCGCACCGGGGCAGCCAAAAACCTTAAACTTTGCGTTTTCTACTTTACTGTTCCTAAATTGTATTTTTATCTCAACAACATCTGAACAGTCAGGATTTCCTGCTTTGCCCAGGCCATTGAAAGTTTTAAGATCGCCTGCATTCTTTGGGTTTTTAAATCTCTTCATTACTTCTTCCGTAAACATTTTCTCACCTTTCACGTCTCATATAAAATTTTTTACCATTATATTCTGTTTGTATCACTTTTTTTTGAACAAGAAGCTTCTCAATAATACTCCAATTTGCGTTGGCTTTCGATAATAATTCTCTTACGCCATCCTCTCTAATGGGATGTACGGACATGATATCTAGCAAATCCTCTTCGATGTTCCCTGTAAAAGCAAAAGTGTTTCCTTCATAACTAATAAGATATTCAGCTTCGATTCCTTGTTCTTTGAAGATTTGAAACGTTCTCTTAACCTTGTCTTCATCAGCAGATTTTATCCATTTTTCTGCAGGTGGTCTAATAGGTATGGAAATATAGCTCTTTTTTGGGGATAACCCTGCTATGAACTCAGCAACCTTCTCCGATCCTTCAGTCTTGTCATTAACATCCTGAATAAGCATAGTTTCAGTCACTAGATTACCTGTAAAGGAATTCGAAAACTCTGACATTCCATCTAATATGTCCCTCAGTTGTAGAGATCCATGGGGTCTATTGATACGATGCCAGATTTCTTGGTCGACGGTATCGATCTTGAGAGAAACCCAGTCGGCCTTTCTTAAATCATCTCGAACATCTTTTTTCCATATCAAAGATGAGTTTGTAATAACAGCAATTTTTATTCCCAGGGTCGTAAGCAGCTCGATTTCTTCCCCAAGGTTGCTATCCAATGTTGGTTCGCCATCAGGAACAAAAGTGAGATAATTAGTAGCTTCCTTTTTTTCCTTCGCTCCTTGTATTTTCTGTTTTACAGCGGTTACGATTTCTTGTGGTGTATAAAATGGTTTACGAGTAATCTGCAGAGTATGCGTTCTTCCGAGTTGACAGTAAATACAAGAATACGTACAGATTTTTGGTGGAATATTGTTTATTCCAATGCTTTGCCCTAATCGTCGTGAGGGGACAGGACCAAATGCTATCCTCTTTATGCCCCCTGTCATAGTTTTTCCCCCTCCAATGTTTTTTTACCAAGTGTGGTACTGTAGAATTGTACATATTTTTTTACTTCGTTTTCTTTTGTCATAATACGTTGGTTTCATCAATTATTTCTCTAAATGTTGAATCATATCAATAAGAATAAAACGGTGACAAGGATATCTTCCACAGTAGCAATAGAGGAATACATCCTTTTTTTCAGCTTGTTCTTTGATCTCTTTTAATTTGTCAATCACGTCAGGTTTGGATTCAACTTCTTTTCTATATCGTACCTCAAAATCTGTTTGCTGCCATGCTCTTTTTCTTGCATCTGGTTCGGCCATCCCTTTTTTCATAAAGTTACTTTTAATCTCATTGAATTCTTTTAATAACGTTTCCGATGGAGAAAATACGCTTGGGTATCCAATCGCTATTTTGATTGCGTCTTTAGGTAGAGTTTTAAGCTTTGCGACATACGATTCTTTTAACATAGTTACCTCAGGGGCGTTTTATCTATTCTGGGAGATTACCTCTGGAAATCGGGGCGGTTTTTCATCATCAAGAAAGATATTGATTTTCCCATAACCTTCTAGTCGGGTGATGGGATCAATTGTTATCGTCTTCATTTCATCACCTTCCGATGAATCAACGATGTCGGCAGTGTGTATTTGTAAAAAGTTCCGACAACATCACAAACCTGATCCATGAGTTTGTCAACCTCTTCATCGCTCATCCCTTGCTCAGTTTCTATTCCAAGGATGGAAGCAAGCGCTGAAATCATACTGGCACCCTGATCCAAGGCATTCGGTAAAATACCTCCACACCCCGTGCAGGGCATGTTTGCCTCCATACATCTGCCACGGCATCCGGACCTGGTCGCAGGTCCCATGCAGATCACGTTTTGTTCAAGAAAACATTTATCCTCTATTTTTTCTAGCTCATAAATCCGCTTCACTGTACTGATTTTCTTTTCTGACAGCTTGAAACGACATTCATCGCAGACTGATTTTAATGGTGCAAGAACCGCGCCTTTTTCAGGAAGTTTATTTTCCACAATAGCATTAAATGCATCAAGGATTAACCATGGTGGAGGCGGACAACCAGGGAGATAATAATCTACATCAACCACTTGATCAAGACTTTTTACAGTATCATAAAATTCCGGAAGTGAGAGTTCCCCTTCTTTGATTTTCGAAGCCGTCTTTGGCAAAGTTTTTTCAGGATTGACAGTTGACGGATTCTCAAGATAAACGGTTTTAAAGACTTCCTCACGATTTGCTAAGTTGGCAAGACCAGGGATACCACCGCTCACCGCACAAGCACCAAATGAGATTAATATCTTCGATTTTTTTCGTAAAAGTCTTGCGATATGTTCGTTTTCCGAAGTGCGAATGGCACCATTGAAAAAACATACATCAATACTTCCATCTGCCATTGCCTCGAAATCTTTATATTTTGTATCCAATGCGACAGGCCAGAATACAATATCTGCGTTTTTAGTGATATCTAAAATCTTTTCGTCAATATCAAGAACTGCTATCTCACAGCCACCACAACTTGCAGCCCAGTAGAATGCAAATTTAAGTTTTTCCGATTTATCTATATCTTTCTTTTTTATCATAGCCTATGATATCCCTCTCTAATTGCAATGTTTCGGATAGCGTTCATCAATTTTGGTATCTCAACACCTTGTGGACATTGAGTATAGCACCGGTGATGTGTAGAACATATCTCGATAAATTTATTGGAGAAAACTTGATCTTTCATTCCCAGCAATACATTTTTTATTACTCTCCTTGGTGAATACAATGGATCAAGTTCTCGCTCAGGACATCCTGCAGTACACGTACCACAGGAAAAACATTCAAATAGACCCTTGCCTGCTTCGTCTTCAACAATTTTATATTTAAAATCCAAATCAAGATATTTTTTTGCTCTCTTTCCGGTAGCA
>Ga0315279_10009118_pt1 | contig 11895 bp, 8 predicted proteins | sample YL17G06_20_MG_FD_203694 | JGI IMG/M metagenome (GOLD analysis project Ga0315279, IMG submission 203694) | Sediment microbial communities from Yellowstone Lake, YNP, Wyoming, USA - YL17G06_20 | ecosystem: Environmental > Aquatic > Freshwater > Lake > Sediment | place: USA: Wyoming | collected...
TACAGCATCCACCCGTCCCCCTTCGTGCCCTGGCGATGGTACATGGTGCAGGACACCGGGATTGCCTACCTCTCCGGGGAGGTGGACGCCATCGGGCAGCGGGCGCTGCCCGGCGTGCGGCGCTTTCGCAAGCCGCTCCCTAACAACGTGCTGCTGGCTGTCGGGGATACGGAAGCCGGCCGCGCCTTCCTCGAGGTGGCCGTCTATCCGCTGTTCACGCTGGAGCAGGGCAGCAAGGGAATGCTGGTGCGCATCCGGGACATGCAGTTTTTCATTCCCGGCGCCGGCCCGCGTTCCTATTCGCTGGAAGTGGAAATCAATAGCGAGCTGAAAGTGCTGCGCGAAAGCGTCGAGTTTTAGCCGTCCCGTCGCAACCATGTAAGGGCGCCGCGGCGGGTCACAATTCCCGCTGGAAAGGAAGGCCACATGAACGGGCGCGAGCGAGTGCTGGGAATGATCGAGGGGCGCCAGATCGACCGCCTGCCGCTGATGCCCATCACCATGATGTTCGCCGCCGACCTGGCCGGCGTCCGCTACGGCGAGTACGCGCGCGACCATCGCCTGCTGGTCGAGGCCCAGATCCGCACAGCGGAGGAATTCGATTTCGATTACGTCTCCGCCATTTCCGACCCGGCGCGCGAGGCCGCCGATTTCGGCGCGGCCATCGAATGGTATGAAAACCAGCCCCCGGCGCTGGCCGAGCACGACTCGCTGCTGGGGGACAAGGCTGGCCTGGGCGCGCTGAAGCAACCCGACCCGCTGGGCGGCGGCCGCATGCACGATCGAGTGAAGGCCATCGAGCTGTTCCGGCGGCGCGTCGCCGGCGCCAGGCTGATCGAGGGCTGGGTGGAAGGGCCCTGCGCGGAGGCCGCCGACCTGCGCGGCATCAACCGCCTGATGCTGGACTTCTACGACGATCCGCAGTTTATCCGGGCGCTGTTCGACGCCGTGGTGGACAACGGCATGCGGTTCGCCGGCGCGCAAATCCAGGCCGGCGCCGACATCATCGGCGTGGGCGATGCCGCTGCGTCGCTGGTGGGGCCGCGCTTCTACGATGAGTTCGTGTGGCCGGCCGAAAAGCGGCTGGTGGATGGAATCCATGCCGCCGGCGGCCGTGTCCGCCTGCACATCTGCGGCAACACCCGGAAGATTCTGGCCGGCATGGGAACGCTGGGCTGCGAGATCGTCGATCTGGACTTTCTTTCCCCCCTGAGCGAAGGACGCGCGCAAATGGGGCCGAAGCAAGTGCTGCTGGGAAACATCGACCCGGTCAAGGTGCTGCGCGACGGCTCACCGGAAACGGTCGCCAGCGCCGTCGCCGAATGTCACCGGCAGGCCGGCCCGAAGTTCATCGTCGGAGCTGGCTGCGAAGTCGTGCGGGACACGCCGCACGCCAACCTGCGCGCCCTTTGCCAATACAGGTGTCGGCTGTCAGCCGAAGGGTTGTAGGTTCGAGTCCTACCTGAGGAGCCATTCCTTTTTGTACCGCTGGCGCGTGCCCCGGCTTGCCGTGGGTCCCGCCGGCAGGCCCTCGCGACATCGCCACAACGCGCGTTTCCGCAACGGTTTCCGCCCCCTTCCGGCTCGCCTGCCCACCTGGCGCCTCTCACCTGACACCTGCGTTCGCCCAGCACCTGACACCCGACACCTGACACCTGGCACCTGTTTGCCACCGCGAACTCTCGCGTTCTCTGGCCTGCCCGCATTCGGGTTAGCACCTCCGTTCGTTAACGCCGGGGTTGTGATTGGGTGCCCAAACAATGTCCCAGGGCGTGCGAGCGACTTGCGGACGACATGCAACGACAATGATCGCATCAACGGGATGACACGAGCTTGCTACCCATGTTGCACCTCCGATGCGCTTCCCAGCTTCGACAGCTCTTCACCCACCCGACGTAACTGCTCGATTGCATCTTCGACAAGTTTCTGCAGGCTCTTGCGCGTATCAGTCTCTTGGGACTGCCGTTTAGCTTTCGTCTGTGGACGTCGCGCAGATGGTGCGCCAATAGCGTCAAGCCATCGGTCAAGCTCTCTGAGCAGGACCAGCTCCTTCTTGGTAAGGGAATCAAGCACTGCTTGCGTTCCGCGTGACTCAGCCTTCCCACGCGGTGTACCCTCAATCACGAGTAGGCCGATCGTCAGCCGACACAGGCGGTCGTAGACGATCGCGGCCAGCCTCCGCAAAGGTATGCGACTCTGCAGGTCCCAAGGGTTCCGATTCGGCAGAAGCAGTCTGAGGACCTTCACGAGCTCCGTGTAACGCGCAAGCGGGTTGGCATCACCGGGAATAACGGCCCGATGTTTCCAAATCTTGAGGATCACGTCCGTGGCTTGCTTCGACGCTTTCCTGCGGGCCGCGGCCGTAGTTGCCTTCTCACTCTCCACGATCAGTTCAGCAACGTGATGGGAGAGCCATCTCCCCAGAGTGTCGACACCGTTCTCAAGCCCCAGTTCGCGAACCAGATGTTGACCAAGTCCCAATACGTCCTTCGGCGGCTTCGATCGCGCCATCTTTTCGCAGGACGTAGACTCGGTCATACCGCGCCTCCTCGGCTTCTTCCTGATCGTGTCGTTGGTAGCCACGGTCACCCTTCTTTCTGGTCAACTCGACCTTCATGATCATGTCAAGCCCGCTGATATTCAACACTCTTCGGAGCTCTTGCGTAGAGACCCAAAGGCGAGACCCTTTCGATCCAATCGCCTCCGTAACGCGCTGCTCTTCATCGTCCGTCAAGTCACTCCACTCTTCCAAGGCGTATGCCTCTCCCTGCATCTTGTCTACCCATTTCACGGTCCCGTCAGATACGACTGCGAGATCGAGCGGCTCCGTGAAACGGCTACCGGGCGTACAATGAAAACCAGATATTCCCCTTCGCACGGGATCCTTGCCGTCTAATCGTGACTCTGAAACCCGAGTGCGAAGCCATCCAAGCAGCCGATAAGGGGGAGTGTCAAACTCATGATCGTCCCTCTCGTCCGGAATTCTATAGTCCGACGGCTCGCCTACCGTTTGCAGCGCGCGCGTCAGCGCAGACGCCGTCTCCGGTTGAACGAGCGCTGTGCGCAGCCACAGATCCGAGACAAAGGCTGACGAGCGAGTCTTGTACCAGGCATTCACGGCTATTCTCTGATTGCTGCCTCCGCCAATTCCAATTTCCCGGAGGAAGTCGTCCTCGCGAGCCTCGTTGATCCATGCGTCGATGTTTGCCTCAGGAGCCGACCAGAACCGTGTTTCGAGCGGCTTCGGTCCACGAAGGTCAGCGAGCCACCAAGGCGGATAGGTAAGACGCTCTAAGTCCAGCCAGCCTTTGAACGGATCAGAACCGCGACGCTCACGGCTGGCGAGCGCGCGGGATCGTAGTAGGTCGCCCACCACGCACCACATTGCATGCCATTCCAGATAAGTTGAATAACGCTCGACGGTTGGCGTGCCTCCCTGGCTATGGCTCCATAGGGCCCAAGACCGCTCGGGATACCGCTGTCGTCGGGCTTCCTTGTCCCAAGGGCAAACCCCTTTCGGGCCTTGCCATCTGTCCACGATCCAAGCGTCGGCTAAACGCGCGAACTCCTTCAGCGTGACGTTGGCAAACACTCTGACGGCAGGTTCGTACCAGCAGGGGAGCGTATCGATGCTGTCGAAATAGAATCTGAGTCCCTGAATCTGCCCGGGCCAGTGGCTCTCGTGCCGCCAAGGATCTTTCACTTTCTTCTTGGGAAATGCGCTTGTGTTGACTCGCGCCAGTGCTCCGCGCTGTCTGGGCGTTAACGCCAACAAGCGGTCCCTCACCAACTCCGTAACCGCATCCTTGGCGAAAGCGCGGATCAGCAGGTGAGGAAGCGTGGCATCGGTGGCTATATCGAAAAGACGAGGACCGTGTTCGGCCAGAGCTAACGGAGCTTCAACTGCAATCCGCGCAGAAGCGATCATCAACCACAGCCGAGCGTCAAGCCAGTAGAAGGGGCCGTTGGGCACGCGGAACGTAGTCTCAGTCACGCGGTCGTACAGGGCGAAGAGTGCATGTAGCGTTTCCGTCACCCCGAGCCGGGCGAGACCCCGGACCGCATGCGCTGTCCGCCATCGGACCCGCGCGTCGCAATCCGACAACATTGCATACAGGAATCGGGCAAGTGCGGTGGTGGCATCCTCCGGCACATCCCCAATCCCGACCAGTTCCAAATCACTCGGCGGGATTCGATTGACCAATCGCTGAATGTATCTTGTGAGTAGTTTACTTGCATGCTCCGGACTCATATGGCGAACGATCAGCCGTACGAGCTCGTAAACCGCCGGTACACTTAGGCGATCCGCGTGCCTACTGATTGCCGTGATCAGCAGTTGGGGCACCTCTCGGTCAGGAATGCTCTCGAGTGCAGCGCTAATGGGAGCGTCCGAATCGTATGGCAGGTAACCGAGGAAACCGGGGAGGCTCCCAACGATGACCTCAGCTAGGTGCCCCTGTCGCCAGGCTTCGACACCGGGTGATTTCCAAGCCCTTAGGGCCGCCACTATTGCCGTGGCAACGGCAATCTGCGAGATCCCGCGTGATCGGATCTCCGTCAAGGCGTCCAGATGCGCGACACGGTCAGACAATGACACCTTGCTCCTAATCTGCTCAAGCACGCTCTCTTCGGAAACATACGCGTTGCCCACGCGCGCCTGTTTCTTCGCCGTCTCCAGTGCGCCTGTGACGTCGGCAGCACTGTTGTACCGGGAGTCCGGCAGTAAAGCGGATATCTCGGTAGGATGAGAAATTGTCTTGGACCAAGCGTGCTCTCCCCCGTTGGACCCCTCTTTCGCCCTAGAGCGCTCTAAAAACTCAGTAGCGTCCTTCAGGTGTCTGAGCCACGGCCCTGACTCTTTGTCCTCTAGGCCGACCGCTGTCAGCACTCGAACTGGTTCCGCCCGCGCTCCGCAGCCGAAACGAAGAAGTTCATTTTTGGCGAGTTCTTCCAGAACCAAGCGCGTTTGATCTGGCGATTTCCCGGCCAGTCTCCGTGCTATCGCCTCGAACAGCGAGGGGTCGGCGGAATCGAGAAGTGGTGAAAGGGCCGTCGCGGCCTCCGGCGTCATGGAACCTGTCTCAAGAGCTGTCTCCAGCAGCGCAGGAAGACACGACTGTCGACCGACGACTCCCGAATCTTCCCATCGCGCGACGCTCGCTAGCGCGACGGGTAAGTCGAGCGTCGCTAGAGCATGCGCAATGCTCTCCCAAGGGAATCCCTCCTGGCCCGAAAGCCGAATCGCCGCATCTGTCGCGACTGACATCAGGTCACTCGCGGTTCTTCGGCGCTGAACTGTCGCGAGGCCAGGGGCCCCGCGAACACCTATAGCGGCCAGGGCACTCAGTTGATGGACCGCATCCACATCGATTTCGCCCGCGATCGCATGCGCCTGGTCGAAAAGTGCTTTAGCGTCATCGCGGCTGATTGGCATTATCAGCCGCGCAAGCCGCAACATCACGTCGGTCTTCTCTTCTGCAACGGTTTTCCACGTCTTGGCATCAGCTGCACGAACAGCAACTATCTCAAGTGCCCTGGTATGCAGAGCGCCATTCAGCGTGAGAATTGAAAGGATCGCTATTTCGTCGAGCGCGTAGATTCGGTCACCGAACACGTTAAGGGCAGCGTCCGTGGAAGCTGTCGCGCCCATCGCCGGAACGCAGATCAATTTGGCGACAGCGATGCCTGCTCTTCTTCGCAACTCGAATGAACCGTGCCTCCTTGCGAATCGGTAGTCCTGGCCACGGAAGAGCCGCGTGCCCTCCGCAAGCGTTCTTCGAGCCGCGGTCTGGGTCTTAATCCCAGTCAGCACCTTGGCACGCGCCTCGTAAAGCGGAATGATCGGACCAACCAGATCTGCTATTTCATCGCGATGTTGTCTACCCTCCATCCATGGGCGTCCTGATTGTCCTCCTTTTGCCGGCTCGACTTGATGCACGTCGACCAGGAAGGAATCGACAGTCATCGCGCGCCCTTCTTTTCGCGCGAGGAGCGCCTGAGCGCGAAGCAGCAGATCAAGGAGCGGCGCCTCAAGCTCAGAAAGCCGATCCGCACGCCTCAGTTCGCTGTTGCCAAAAACGCCGAGCACACGCAATACGCTGTCCCACTTACCCGAACGAGCAAGCACGATTTCGCAGGCTGTCAGTACTATGTCCGGCCAGGAAGCTGAGACGCCCTCATCTCTCCATGAGTCGTGGGCGGCTCCGGGCCGGATCAGGTGATGGCGTACCGACTTTGCAAGTGCGCTTTCGATCCGTGCGAGGTCGGCATTCCGGCCCGAAAGCGCAAGCGGCACCAAGAGAAACAAAGTCCAGGGGTCGCGCACGAGCCTCTCGTCCAGGCACTGCTCAACGATCTCAGCTTTCCCAGCCTGGATCAGCCGGGGGACAAGAATGCGAGCAACGCGCACCGCCACTTCTCGCGGCCTCCAACTCTTCAGAGCCTCGACAGCCACTCTGGTTCCTTGGGTGAGAAGCACCGCTTCGATCTGCGCGGCAATATCGTCGTCCTTAATTTTCCATGCGTCGGGCTGGTAGCCGGGATGCTCCGCGAGTTTTCGCGCCATCTCCTCGCCACGCCGCCTTAACCAAGCCCTTGCCAGTCGAAGGTCCTCCCTCGCCATGATCTCGCTGCCCGCCCGAGCGGCCTCCGAGGCAAGGTGGAAAAGCAGCGGACCGTGATGCTCAATGCTTTGCGGATCCCGCAACAGCAGGCGCTCCGTACTATCGCGCATGAATGCTGCCGCTAGGTCTGGGTTGCCGATTACGAGCTTCCGAATCGCATCATCGGTCTTCATGGCTTCGGCGCCGATGAGAACGGTCCGAACTTCATCGACGATGTCTTCGTGTTCGGTCGCAACCCGCATTGCGACCCGCAACCGCTCAAGCTGGGCTTCTCGCCGCAATAACGGGTCACGAATAGCGCGTGGTTCTTGTTCGGCCTCCACTAGCTGGATCACTTCCCTACCGCGACCGGCGTTGTAGAGAGCGGCTGCGACGTGTGTCGCTGCGTAGGCGTTGTCCGCACGCCGCTGAGCCAACCAGTCGGCAACCCGAGCACGGACGGATGTGAGGCCCTTCTCAACCCGCTCCCGAACGAAGTGCTCGAAGTCCTCGTCGGCGAAGCCGACACCTGATTCAGCAACTCGTATTCCGGATCCAAGACACAGGCAGGCGTCGCGTACAGCGTGGACGGTCATATCGCTCACACCAGCGAGGTCTTCAAAGGGAATCGGGCGAGGAAGTGCGACTAGAGCAGTGCAGAATCGAGTTGTCAGTTCTGGGGTTTCTTCGAATGCGCGCTCTAGAAAACCCTCGAAGATCTGGCCGAGTTCCTTACCCGTGGGTCGAAGATAGGCAAGAGTGCGCGTGGCGTCGCCCGTGCCGTACGCCAACGCATAGCTCTGAACACGCGGGTTGCCCCTCGTGAAGTGATGGAAATCATCAAGCCACGCATCGGGAACATGCTCCAGGACCGTGCAGGCATGCGCCCGAGTTTCGTCCAACGTGAAACCCTGCATCTCGACTTTCTTGAACTTGTCGGGCAGTGGAAGCTGGTCTAGCCGGCCGGACCTAGCTGTAACGAGAAACCGAACGTTGTCCGGAACGGCGCCGAGACGTAGGAAATCGTGCACGAAACTCGCCTCGCGCGGTACGCGGTTTTGAGCCGCCAAGATCGAATTGTCGGCAGCGTCGATTGCAAACACCAAAAGAGCATCAGCCCCTTGGGAAGCGACTGCTTCAGCAGCACGCTCGAGTCTCTGACTAAATGACCGTGGGTAGTCCAGCGCCGAGTTGAGCAGAAGCGGCAGTTGGGTCTTTGCGGCGAGATCGTTTGACAGTTGCAGGAAAGCATCCTGCGGGCGGTGGCGCAAAGCGTCGGCGTTCAAATATGTTCCTGCCCCATAACAGTCGAACACAATCATCATTGATCCGGCTGGCAAGGAGTCTTCAAGCTCTTGCAGAACCGTCGTCTTTCCACACCCGGCCTCACCGTGCAGACACAGGAACTGCATGCCCGTGCGCATGTCGTCGAGAAGGTCGGAGCAAACAGCGCGAGGCACCCCCAAAGTGAGGCGTTTGATCAGAGTTGGGCACGGGAATAGAGCACGCGGACTAGAAAAGTCGAATCGAAGCAGAAGCGCTTCTCGAGTGATCCCCTCACCCTTCGCCTCAGGCAGCATCTTTTGCCGGATGAACCGCAGCAGATCATTCAGAATGCCCCTAAGGTCGTCTTCGGCCCATGTCGAGATTGTTCGTAGAACACTCTCTTCGATTTGGAAGCGCGACCCAGTTCTCGAAAAGGGGTCGAATGACCCCGCGAACGCGCGAAGCACGTCGCCCTTCAGTCCGGTTGCCTTTATGAAGCGCCGGTCGCCGCTCGCGAGACTTCCTTCTCGCGCCGCCGACTCCCCTTCTGCCGCGATCCTATGCAGTAACTCGGTCAGGTCGGGATCAACGGGCTGATTGGAGACGAGGCGAACACTTAGGCCCTGGGCATCGCCGTTGCGCCTGGCAAAGAGCCCCTGAAAGGCGTTAGCCAGACGCCGGACGACAGAATTGTTTCCTCTTTGGCGCGTGCTCTTGCTCAAACGCGCGGCTGTCCACTGGTTTGTGGGCGCCGAGCCGGAGTATTTGAGCTGTTCGATATCTATATCGCCATCTGCGTAATACAGCCCGCAGTCCACGCCTTCCCATGTCTCGGCCGGTCTCCCGGCCTCGTCTTCGGTCCGCAAACCTTCTACCGTGACCCCGGCGAGGCCCGAGGCCGGGTCGAGCAGTCTTAGTGCGTGGCGTAATGCCCACAGTTCGTGGAAATCGTCTCCGGTGGCTGCTCCCCGCGCTCCCCGGTAATCAGGTGCATGCATGGCTCGTTGTAGTCGTAGTATCGCAGATTTCGAGCTGACGGGCTAGGGGCAGGCCCTTTTTGCCAGCGACGCGCAGTGGGGCGGTGTCAGGACGAGGCAAGCAGCGCAGTGAGACAGTCCTGCTGCGCTTCCGGTATATAGCAGTGACGGCCGTCAATCCGAAGGCGGGTTAACCGGCCGGTAGTGAAAACCACGGGACAGCGGCAGAAGCCGACCCCGAGATCAATCGAGGTGCATATGCCCTGTCCCACGTCGAAGCAACCAAAACCGGAGCTGCCCCCCGCAATCGTCGCCGAAATCGCCACCATCCTGGCACGCGGCTACCTCAAATACCGCCGGTCGCTCGCCATTCCCGCCGTTTCAGCCGCCGAGCCGCCGGCCAACCGGCTGTCGGCCGCAGTTCGCAAGCCGCCAGTCGCAAGTCGCCGGTCGCCAAGGCCGCGGTGGATGTCGCCCACCGTCACGCGCGACTCGGGCAATCTACGCATCTCCCGCGTGGGTCACCCTCGGTACTCTCGTCGCCATCCCCTGCCGGCATTGCAGAAAACCAAACAACGCGCGGACGCTTCCTATATTTCGGGCTCGTATCCCAAAGGTGTAAGCCAAGGAGCGCCTCCGCCCTGCCCTTTCCACCGCAGAAAGAGAGCCCCCGCAGGGGGCGGGATGAAGTAGCCCCGGGCGCAAGCCCGGGGAAACCAGACGATTGGGGAGAGCCCGCAACGCGGGCGGCATGAATCGCCACGCTTCGCCGACTCTGTGGAATTCATGCCGCCCCTCCGGGGCTCCGTGTCCGTTCCTCGGCTACCCAGCGCTTGCGCACTGGGCTATTTCATGTCGCCCGCTTCGCGGGCTTCGTTTCCGTTCCGCGCCGTTACACTTTTGGGAGAGGAGCCATATTTCTAATAGGAGTTACTGTTTTGACACTTGACAGCCATGAGATAATGGAAAATTGGACGTTCCGAGAGAGGGTGGCGCGGGGACGCTGCCCCGACCTTTGACAATTCGAGGCTCTGGCTTGGCGCCGCCGCACGGATATTTTGCGACAGTTTTGGCTCGTTCTCCTGTTTTACACCTGTATTAGCAGGTGGCATTGGCTGGCCAAGTTGCTAACACCTAACCTGCTGAGCGGACGGTGGATAGAGGTGAAACCGGAGGTTTTTAGCATCAACCCCTGGATTGTCCGCAATGCTAAGAAAACAAGCAGGTTAGCCAGTCGCTACCTGTTATTTGCGGAATAAAAGCTCTACAAATCAGAAATCGCAGGCGGCGCGGGCCGGCCGTTCCGCAATTACGGGGTGCGTTCTTTCCCCCCACAGCACTGTTTTTCCAATCTCTCCAGCACTCCACAGCAAACCCCGTGAATTGCCCCGCCGCACCCTGTTAGATGTCGGGTGCTAGGTGCGTAGTTGAAGCGCCTGGATCGGTCTGATAAACTGCGATTTCGCGCGAGCGCCGCATGCTGGAGAAGGTTCCATTACTCCCCATCACGGAACCGGAGGCAGGCGAAGACCAGGACCGCGGGCTGGTGAACGAGGTTCTGGCCGGCAAGCTGAATGCCTTCGAGGAACTGGTGCGGCGGCACGACCGCCGCGTTTATCGCGTTACTTTGGCTATCACGCAGAACAAGGAAGACGCCGAGGACGCGATGCAGGACGCGTTCCTGAAGGCCCTGGAGCACCTGAATCAGTTCGCCGGCGCCGCGCGCTTCTCCACCTGGCTGACGCGCATCGCGGTGAACGAGGCGCTGCAGCGGCTGCGGCGGCGCGGCCGCTTCGACTCGCTGGAGGAGCCCATCGACCTGGGCGACAGCCTGGTGCCGCAGCAGGTCGAGGACTGGCGCGACAACCCCGAGCAGCAGTACGCCAAGGAGGAGTTGCGCCGGCTGCTGGAGAAAGCCATCGGTTCGCTGCCGGGCATCTACCGCGCGGTTTTTGTCTTACGGGACGTCGAGCACCTGAGCAATGAAGAGGCCGCGACCATGCTGGAGCTGAGCGTGCCGGCCATCAAGTCGCGTTTGCTGCGGGCCCGCCTGATGATGCGCGAGCGGCTGTCGCGGCACTTCGCGGCCGCCCCTTCGGGAGGATCCTGATGGATTGCCAGAAATTCCTGGAAGAATTCTCTGATTTTATCGACGGACAGAGCACCGTCGGCGTCCGCGAAGCGATTCAGGAGCATATCGCTCTGTGCAAGAAGTGCGAGGTGCTCTACAACTCCACCCAGCGCACCCTCCGGATTGTCTGCGACCACTCCGAGCAGACCTTCGAGCTTCCTGCGGACGTCAGCGCGCGGCTGTACGCTCGCCTCCGCACCCGCCTGAAAGAACTGCAGAAATAGCGGGAAATACAAGGCAAAGACGCCGAGGCCCGCAGAGGGAAATGACTCTCTGCGTTGAACCCCCGGTTGCGGGTTTTTCGAGCTACCGCTGGATTTCCGCCGCTTCGTCTTTCAGCAGCGCCATGGGCTTGTCGAAGTGCGGGGTGTCCATCCACTCCACGCGCCATTGACCGTTCTGTTTCGCCAGCAGAACGCGGCCCTCGTATTCGCGGTCGGGTTCGGGGGCCGAGGAGAGCAGGGCGCGGGCAGGCGGAGTGATTTCCACCCAGCGGTAAAGGAAGCGGACTTCCCGCTTGCCCTCGCGGTCCTGATAGCGCTCGATCTTGGTGACGGCGCGGCGGCCCGCCCCCACGATGCAGACAATCCCTTCCGGAGTCTCGGAGAAATAGGGGCGGCCCGCGGCCGCCAGCTCGATACCGACCGGCGTCCATTGCCAGAAGCCCGCCCGGGCGCCCCGCCCCAGCACACCCAGCGAATCGTACTTCATGGTCTTGGAAACCCGGATGCGAAAGTCGGGAAGCGTAAACGGGTCGTAGCTCTTGATTGCCTGGAGGACGTCATGCTCGGCCTTCACCGTCAGCAGCACCCACGGCAGGAAGACCAGCAAGACGACAATGCCCAGCAAGACGGGAATGGGCAGCGGGAAGGCTCGCCCGGGCGGTTGCGGTTGCATAGAAGTGCGGAGTGCGGACTGC
>Ga0315279_10009120_pt1 | contig 11894 bp, 6 predicted proteins | sample YL17G06_20_MG_FD_203694 | JGI IMG/M metagenome (GOLD analysis project Ga0315279, IMG submission 203694) | Sediment microbial communities from Yellowstone Lake, YNP, Wyoming, USA - YL17G06_20 | ecosystem: Environmental > Aquatic > Freshwater > Lake > Sediment | place: USA: Wyoming | collected...
GCACCCGCGGCTGTTCCTGCGCCCCGAAGACCTGCCCCGGCTGCGCGCGCTGGCCGCCGGCGATCCCGCCGCCAGCGAGCCGGCGCGCATCTTCCGTGACCTTCGCGCCGCGGCTGACCGCCTGCTGAAGTCCGAGCCGACGCCGGAGCCCGAGCACATGGGCAGGGCCGGCGACCCGCAGATGCACCAGTACTGGTGGCCGAACCGCGTGCAGACGGAGAGGGCCTGCATGGAGGCCGAGACGCTGGCCTTCACATACCTGATGACCGGCGAGAAGCAATACGGCGAGGGCGCGCGCAAGTGGATCCTGCAGCTTGCGAAATGGAACCCCGACGGACCCACCAACTTCCGGCTGAACGATGAAGCGGCCATGCCCATCCTGTTCCGCGTGCCGCGCGCCTATGACTGGGCCTACGACGCGCTGACCGAAGACGACCGGGCGGCGGTGCGCAAGATGTGGGCCCGCCGCGGCGACGATGCCTACGCCGTGCTGCGCCGCGGCCCGCACATCAACCGGCCGTTCGGCAGCCACAACAACCGCATCTGGCACAAGCTGGCCGAAACCGCCATCGCCTTTTTGGGAGAGCCGGATTTCCCCCAGGCCGCCGCGTGGCTCGACCACGCCGTCAACACCTTCTTCGCTGTCTATCCCGCCTGGGCCGACGACGACGGCGGATGGCACGAGGGCCTCAGCTACCAGTACGGCTACATGACGAAAGTAATCTGGTGGTTGGACGTTGCCGAATCGGCGTTGAAGATCGATGGCTTCAAGAAGCCTTATTGGGCCAATGTCGGAACCTTCTCGCTCTACCTGGGCGTGCCGGGCACGCCGACCGTGGGGTTCGGCGACCTCTCGTACCGGCCGCCGTCACCGGGCTGGGGAACCGTAGCGCAGTATTTTGCCCGGCGCACCGGCAACGGCTACTGGCAGTGGTGGAGCGAGCAGTGGAACGCGCCCGCCGAGCAAGGCATTATGGGATTCCTGCATGCCACGCGGGCGGTGCCGGCTCCAAAGGCGAAGCCGCCCGCCGACCTGCCAACCTCGCGCGTATTTCGCGGCATCGGCATCGCCTCGCTGCACAACACGCTGCTCGACAGCGCCGACGACGTGCACTTCTTGTTCAAATCCAGCCCCTTCGGCCGCCAGAGCCATGGCCACAACCCCCACAACAGCTTCCACCTGAACGCCTACGGCGAATCGCTGCTGACCGCCACCATATACCGTGATTGGCACGGCAGCCCCTTCCACACGAAATGGGTGTGGAGCACCGAGGCGCAGAATGCGGTGCTGGTCGATGGCAAGGGGCAGAGCAAGACGGCCGGCCCGTTCGGCCGCATCGTCGATTATCAGCTTTCGTCCGATTTCGATTACGTGGCCGGCGAAGCGGCGGCCGCCTACGAAGGCCGGCTGAAGCGCTTTCGGCGTAGCGTGGTATTCGCCAAGCCCGATGTGATCGTGATCTTCGACGATCTCGAGGCGCCCAAGCCGGCTACCTACCAATTCATGCTGCACGCCCTGGCGCCGTTCCGTGTCGAGGAACAGCAGGCGCGATTGGCTGTCGAGCGGCCGAAGGCGGGTGTGGCCGTCCAGTACCTGCCGCCGGCGGTGCCGCTGCGCTTCCGGCAGTGGGACGGCTATGAGCCGAAGCCGCAGACGCAGTTCCCGAATACCTGGCACGTGGAGGCGGCCACCGCCGAGCCGCGCCAGACGCTGCGCATGGTGACGGTAATCGTGCCGCACAAGGACGGCCAGGCCGAAGCGTGGACGGCGAGCCGGCAGGATTCCGACAGTGCCACGCGGGTAATGATCGAGCGCGCCGCCCGCCCGGTTACCATCACGCTTCCCATCAACACCGTTTCCACCGTTCAGCCGCTGGTCGAGCGCGGGAACGCTTTCCGTAAGCGCTGATGGAATGGAAGTGAGAGCCAAGGCCGGGAATCATCCGCAGATTTCGCAGATTACGCAGATTGGGCGAAAGCCGGTTTGAATCTGCGGAATCTGCGCAATCTGCGGATAGTCCTGCGTTCAGCCACGTTAGCTCCGTCCTTGCGTGGGTGTTTGGCTGACAGCCTTCAAAAATGGCCCGAGTATGGGGTCCCTCATGACCTTCTCCCGCTGCGCCCGGTGGGCTTCCTCCTCCGTCATTCCAGCGTACTGCTTGCGCAGCTTTTCCTGGATCTTCCATTTCATTTCCACACAGTCGAACTTCTTTTGCCTCTTCATGGCTGCACCACTTCACGGGGCGAATGTCCGGTGCGCTTGGCCTCCGGCTACCGGACTTGCTCAGGGTGGACGAGAGTGACATCCTGTGTCGGTGGGAAGTCGCCGGTATTGAACGTCAAGAGATGGGTCACCTTGTGTGCCTGCATGACAGCTATCAAGCGGACGTCGTGAACCCGCTTGCCTCGGGCGCTGTGCGAAGTGACTATCGCCAGCCAGCGGTCGAATATCGCGGGAGTCTCCTCAAGAAGAGGGAACTGGTACAGCAGGCGGTCCATCTCCAGCCGTACCTTCGCCGGATCCCAGCCCAGACCGTTGGCCGCTATCGGGCGGGTGGCCACGCACCAGAACTCGATGAGAACCTGGGGAGTCAAGAAACATTCTTCATTCCGGCGGAGGATGCGCGAAACGGCCGCCACGGCGTGGCGCGAACCCTCAGCCGCTGCATTCACCAGGCGCAACAAGACATTGGTATCGAGCAAGTAGACGGGCATCACTCGTACATCGTGTCGCGGTGATAGGCTTCCTCGGGAAGCTCCGGACCGCCGTCATGGCTGGCGACCCACTCCAGAAATGCCTTCTCACGCTGCTCGGGTGTTGCGGTGGCCCAGAAGCGCTGCCCGCCCTCAGGTCTAAGAATCAGCAGATCGCCCTGGACTTCGACCAGGAAGCGAGAATGAGGCCGCACGATGTCGCGGAGTTCCGGCGGCACCATGAGCCAACCCTTATCATCCGCCTCGGCAACGTAAGCCATTATCTCTCCCCGATTGATTATAGCGCGGAAAGTCGTACCGCTGGCGGGACACGTGAATTTCGGACTTCGGATTTCGGATTGCGGATTGCGGGCGGATGGGCTTGAAATCCGCAATCCGCGATCTGCAATCCGCAATGGGCAGCGGCTGTGCTTGAAATCCGCAATCCGAAATCCGCAATCCGCAATTTAGGAGGGTGGTATACTGCGCGGAAGCTGTTGGAGGCAGTCGCCATGAAGTGCTCCAATTGGCGGGCCCTTTCTTTCCTTCTCTGTCTGTTTGTTTTCGCGCTGGGGGCGCGCGCGCAGAACGTCATCACCACGGTGGCGGGCAGCACCTGGGTTTTCAGCGGCGATGGCGGGCCGGCGACCAGCGCGCCGCTGGGCGCGATCGGGGGCGTGGCGGCGGACGCCACGGGTGCTGTCTACGCGAGTGACGCGAGCGACTGCCTGGTGGTGAAGATTCTGCCATCCGGAATCCTCCGCGTGGTAGCCGGAAACGGCATTCGCGGTTTCTCCGGGGACGGCGGGCCGGCCACCAGCGCGGCGCTCGACGGCCCCTCTGGCGTGGCGGTGGACGGGGCCGGAAACCTGTATATCGCGGACACCTTTAACAACCGGATCCGCAAGGTCAGCCCGGCCGGAATCATCAGCACGGTGGCTGGCAACGGCCAGTCTAGCTTTTCCGGCGACGGCGGGCCGGCCACCACCGCGTCACTCTGGTATCCGGTGGGTGTGGCGGTGGACACCGCCGGCAACCTGTACATCGGCGACAGTTCCAACGACCGCATTCGCAAGGTCACGCGCGACGGGACGATATCGACAGTCGCGGCGGGCTTGAGTTTTCCCAGAGGGGTAGCTGTGGACGGAGATGGCAACCTGTACATCGCTGACACCCTGAGCAATCGCATCCGGAAGGTGACGCTGGGCGGCATGATCACGATAGTGGCCGGCACTGGGTGGGCGCGCTACTCGGGCGACGGCGGCCCGGCCACCGCCGCTTCGCTCTACTACCCCAAAGGTGTGGCGGTGGACGCGGTCGGCAACCTGTACATCGCCGACTGGGGTAACGACCGCATCCGCAAGGTAAGCCCCGCTGGGACCATCACGACGGTGGCGGGCAACGGGCAGGCGGGTTACTCGGGGGACGGCGGTCCGGCCACCGCCGCTTCGCTGAACGGCCCTGGCGACGTGGCGGTGGACGCGGCCGGCAACCTGCACGTCGCTGACAGTTCGAATTACCGCATCCGCAAGGTGACGACGACAGGAATGATCACCACGCTGGCCGGGAACGGCGGCTACGGCTACGGGGGCGACGGCGGGCCGGCTACCGCCGCTTCTCTGTCTTGGCCCGCAGGTGTGGCGGTGGACCCGGCCGGCAACCTGTACGTTGCCGACTTGTTCAATTACCGCATCCGCAAAGTGACGCCGGCAGGAACGATCACGACGGTGGCGGGCAACGGGCAGTACGGCTACTCGGGCGACAGCGGGCCGGCCACCGCCGCCTCACTGAACCAGCCGTCAGGTGTCGCGGTGGACGCGGCCGGCAACCTGTACATCGCGGATACCCTGAATAACCGCGTCCGGAAAGTCACGTCCACAGGGACCATCACGACGGTGGCGGGCGGTGGGAGCGGGCTGGGCGACGGCGGACCGGCCACCGCCGCTTCACTTTGGTGGCCGTCGGGTGTGGCGGTGGACGCGGCCGGCAACCTGTACATAGCCGACACCTACAACTTCCTCGTTCGCAAGGTCACTCCCGGTGGGACTATCACGACGGTGGCGGGCGGACTGTACTATCCGCACGGTGTGGCGGTGGACGCGGCCGGCAACCTGTACATCGCGGACACGCATAACCACCGCATTCGCAAGGTCACTTCGGGAGGGACCATCACGACGGTGGCGGGCGACCTGTGGCAGGGCCACTCGGGCGACGGCGGGCCGGCCACCACCGCGTCGCTCAATTATCCCGTCGGTGTGGCGGTGGACGCGGTCGGCAGTTTGTACATTGCGGACAGCGGTAACTACCGTATCCGCAAGGTCTCCCCGGCAGGAACCATCACGACGGTGGCGGGCAACGGGCAGCACGGCTACTCCGGCGACGGCGGGCCGGCCACCGCCGCTTCCCTGAACTCACCCAGGGGCGTGGCGGTGGATGCGGCCGGCAACCTGTACATCGCCGATTACGGGAACAGCCGCATCCGCAAGGTTCTTCCCGCGCCCCCACCGCTTTCGGTCTCGCGCCCGGCGCTGACCTTCTCGGCCGCGGCAGGCTCGGCCGCCAGCACACCCCAGCAAGTCACGCTCAGCAGCAGCATCGTCGGTGTGGCCTGGCAGGGCGCGGGGATCATCATGAGCGGCGGCGACTGGCTACGCGTCTCACCAGCTTTTGGGCAACTCCCGGCTACGATTTCCGTCTCCGCGGATGCGAGCAAGCTGGCTGCTGGAAGCTACCAAGGCAGCTTCACCATCTCCGTGCCGGTGGCTTCCCCATCGTCGGCAACCATTACCGTGACGCTTACGGTGACGGCGGCCCGGCCGGCCAGCCTGTCGGTGCAGCCTTCCAGCTTGAGCTTCCGGGTGGCGGCAGGGGCGGCAGCGCCGCCGGCACAGGCCCTGAGCATCGGCGACGCCGGCGGCGGCACGCTGAACTGGACGGCGCAGGTGACGCAGGGGGCAAGCTGGCTGGGCGCTTCTCCGACAGCCGGCTCCGTCTCCGCCGGGCTGGCGTCCGTGGTGCAGGTGAGCGCCAAGACAAGCAGTCTGACGGCCGGCAATTACAGCGGTACGGTTATCATTAGCAGCCCCAACACCAATCAGACGCAAACAGTAGGCGTCAGCTTGTTTGTCACGCAGGCTAACCAGAGGCTTCTGGTAAGCCAGAGCGGGCTGTTTTTCACCGGGGTGGAAGGCGGAACGATCGTTCCTCCGCAGACGATTGGCATCCTGAACGTCGGCCAGGGGGTGATGAATTGGACGATCCAGGGCTCGACCACATCAGGCGGCAACTGGCTGAGCGTATCGGTGGCCGGCGGTTCCAGCGACGCGTCGTCGTCGGCTTACCCGACAGTGGACATCGGCGTGAATGTGGCCGGAATGCGAACCGGTTTGTACCACGGCGAGCTGGTGGTGAGCGCGCTAGGCGCCGACAATCCGCGGCAGGTGGTTCCGGTTGACCTTAACGTTCTGCCGCCGTGGAGCAATCCGGGGCTGCTGATCCGGCCCACCGGCCTGATCTTCGTGCGCCAGGCGGGCACGTCCGATCCCGGTTCGCAGAACGTTAAGCTTGCGACGGCCGCCCCGACCGGTTTGGGGGTTCGTGTCACCCCTTCCACATTCGACGGCGGAAATTGGCTGAGCAGTGCGCCCGACAGTGCGGCGGTCACGCCGGTCGACCCGCGGGAAATCATAGTGCCAGTGAAGCTCGGCAGCCTTTTGCCTAACGTTTACTTTGGCACCCTGTCCGTCAAGTCCCAGGACCTGGCCGCCGGCAGTTTTGATTCCCAGGAGGTGCAGGTGCTGTTTGTCGTGACGCGCGGCGGGGGCACGAGCACGGCCTCAGCTCGCGGACATGCGCTCAGCGACGGAACCGCCGAGGGGCCGGGCGAGCACGCGGCTGACCAGTGCACGCCGCAGCGCTTGGTTGTGGTACACCGCACCTTGGCCAACAACTTCTCTGTGCCCGCCGCCTACCCAAGCCTTATCGAGGCTCAGGTCAAAGATGATTGTGGCCAGGAAGTTACGCGAGCGTTGGTTCATGCCACTTTCACCAATGGCGATCCCGCTGTTTTCCTGACCCATCTGTCGGCCGGTACATATGTCGGCACCTGGACGCCGTCGAGCAAGTCGGTAGTTGAGGTGACGATGCACGCCACGATGCCGGCGTTGACCGAAGCCACGAGCAGGGTGCTGGGGAATGCCGCTGATGTCCGTGCAGCCTCGACTGCCGGCGGCGGAGCTTTCGAGCCGCAATTGACGCGTTTTCTGAATCCCGGTTTCTACATCCTGGAAGCCACACTGGCCTCGGGTGCTGCCGCTGGGTTCTGGGGCCTGGAGGTGCTGACGTCTGTTGGCCAGGCGGCCGGGGGTTTCAATCTCGGCGGGGCATTGCACCCCGCCGGCAGCAACACACCGGGTTTTGGCGCATTCATGCTCAGCACACCGCAGAAGGTCACCGCCAAGCTGAATGCTCAGGCGCCTTCGGGAACCTCGTTGACAATGCGGTTCCTCGATAGCAACAAGACACTGATTGGGAACCCGGTGAGCGGCGCGCCACCTCTTCAACTCAGCGCCTCCTTGTCGCCGGGCTTTTACGTCGTCGAGGTTTATAACGGCGCTCCAACTCCGGTCACGTACCAACTCGGGCTGGCGGCCGATTTCCTCAGCGGCGGTGTCGACACCGGCGGCTACCTTGCCCCTGATACTGTCGGCTTTGGCGCGTTCTATGTGCCGGTGGCGCAGTACGTGACCATGAAGCTCTACGGGCAGAAAACCTACGGGAGCGCCGGCGCCGGAAGCATGATTCTGACGCTGAGGGACAGCAACCGGCAGATTCTGCACATCGTTGGACCGTAGCAGCACAGCGGTGCTGGCCAGTGTCTGCCAGGTGAACGGGCAAGTGCCGCAGGCGGTGACGCCGGGCGATGAGGCGCCGGTGGTGATAACGCAGGGCAGTACATTGAGCAACACCGTGACCATCGCCGTGCGATGAGCCGCGAACGTGCTTTTCCGACGGCGTGGGATGGGACACAAATGAACGCAGATTCACGCAGATTTGATCTGCGTTTTTCTGAGTGTATCGGTTCTGAAAAACTCTTGTGGTGACAGGCCCCCTGGCCTGTCCGGCCGCGCGGAGCGCGGCACATGTCGGTCCAGCACGGCTACCCACAAGGACGGGCCTTCGGCCCGCGGACAGGCCGCAGGCCTGTCGGCACGGCAGACCGTTTTTCACGGTTTCCGCGTGCGGCGCGCAGCGGCGCGAGGGACTGCGTTGGGCTTTCGGTTGCGGTGGCACGCTGCTTTGTGGACCTGTGCACTCGAAGCTCGCGCCGACTTACCGGCCGGCTTGCGCCAACAGGCGCTCCACGTTGCGAAACAGAATCTTCTCGCGGTCTTCGGCGGTGAGGAACGCGTTGCGCACGCGGGCAATCACCGCAGCAGGCTCGTTGATGGTGAAATCGGAGCCGTACAGCACGCGGTCGGCGCCGATCTCCTTGACCGCGCGCTCCAGGATCCCCACTCGCTCAATGCCCGAACCGGACAGGTCGATGTGGGCGTTCTTGTGCCTGGCTACGATATCAATGCGGGCGAAGATGTCGTCGCGGCTGCCGCCCAGGTGTGGGAACACGATCGTGGTCTCGGGGAAGCTCTCGGCCAGGTACTGCATCTCCCGTGTGTTGGTGTGGATCTGGACAACCAGCTTGAGCTGCGTCGCCAGCTTCATGACCTGCGCCCATTCCGGCGTGTCGTACTTGTAGCCCGTCATGTAATTGCAGAACTCACCCAGCCATGCGAAGGCGTATTCCTTGCGGCAGTGCTCGATCTCGCGCAAGGCCTCGTCAATGCGAAACGGGGTGATGACACAGCTTCCGCGGAAGCGGCCACGGTAGCGCTCGACATAGCGGGCAACCTCGCGGTTCCCGTTGCGGTAGTCCTCCGGCGTCTGCGCCTTGTTGCTCCAGGAAGAGGAGATGACGCCGCGGCGCACCTGGCACTTGTCGAGGTAGGCGACGAACTCCTCCATGTTCCTGGTGACCAGGTGCCACTGGAAGTTTTCGCCGTTGTCGCTGGGGATGTGCAGGTGGGCATCGAAGATGCCGCGCCTGGTTTCGGCCTGCGCTTCGCGGGTCAGCGGCCCGCCGGCGACGAAATTGCCGAGGGCGACGACCGCCGCCCCAAGCAGTTGCCTGCGATGGTGAAAGGGCATGCGCCATTGTAGCCCCGTTCGGCGCGGTCGCCGCGGTCCGAAATGCGGGGGCTCATGCGCACCACCAAGCCGGGCACGTTGACCATTCAGGAAGCGCCCGCTGCGCATCGTGCGCCAGGCGCGGCATCTCCGCCGTTGGGACCTGGGCGCGTGAGACCATTGCGGATTGAGGATTTGAGGACCGTGGTCGCAACCCGCAATCTGTAGTCAAAAACGTGGTCGAAATCCGCAATCCGCAATCCGAAATCCGCAATTGAGATTACTGGCTGCGGTGGCGAACGCCGGGGAAGGGCGCATCCCAACCGCGCGCCGTGTGCCACTGAATGCGGTTCAGGCGGTCCTCGGGGACGTCATCCGGCTCGGTGAAGTTCATAGCCAAGCTGTCGCGGGCGGCCTCGAGCGCCGGTCCCCGAAGCGCCTTGAGCGGCGGGTTCATCTCGTCCAGCCGGATATTGTTCGGTAAGGCCTTGTAAGGCTCCGGATTGGGTGTTTCGGTGAAAACGGCCCGCATGGCGTGTGCCGCCGCATCGAACTTGTTCATGGGTGGCAGGCCGAGGATCTCTTCCACCGTGCGAACCAGGTTGATGTGATTGAAGGCGGTTGAAATGACCGCCCCACCGCGGCGCACGTGCGGTCCCGCGAACAAGGCGATGGTACGGTGGCCGTCCACGTGGTCGGTGCCGTTCTGCGCGTCGTCCTCGGTCACGACGATGACGGAGCGGGGCCAGAAGGGGCTGCGAGAGATGGCCTCGACCATCTCCCCGAGCGCCAAGTCGTTGTCCGCCACCATGGCCCGCGGGGCTGGGAAGCCGGGACGCGTGCCCACGGTATGGTCGGCGGGCAGCATGATGATGACCAGGTTCGGCAGGTCTCCTGTCCGCTCGTATTCACGAAACTCGCGTAGAAATTCGCGCAGCCGCCACTGGTCCGGTATCCCCATGTGAAACGCCGGATAGCCGGCATCGAGAAAGCGGTTCAGTGGCGTCACCTCGCTGCGCGCTTCCACCTTCAGTTGCGGCGGGTCGTTGTCCAGGTCGCGGAAGAAGTCGGTCCAGGAGTGCTTCGGCAGCTTATAGCGCGGGTCGGCGTATTCGCCGTAGACGCGCACGGTTTTGCCGTGCCGGGCCGCGTTGTCCCAGAGGAAGCCGGAGGCGGCATAGGCCAGCGGGTCGCCGCCCGCATACGGATAGCTACGAGGCCAGGCGGCAAAGGCGCGCTCCAGGTAATCCACCACGAAGGCCTGGGTGAGCCACTGGTGGCCGTCGGCGCTCACCGCGCCGCTGGCGTAGAAATTATCAAGCACCACGTAGCGCAGCGCCAGCGCGCGGTGGTTCGGCGTGATTTCTCTGCCGTAAATGGCGAGCGAAGGATCGCCGTCGCCGCGTCCCAGGTCGCCCAAGATCTGGTCGTAGGTGCGGTTTTCCTTGATGATGAAGAACACGTGCTGGATGCCGAGCCGGCCCAGGTCGGCGACCGGGGTGGCCGGAGGCGGCCCGAACGGGGAGTTGGCCTCGGCGGCTTCCTGGCTCATCCGCTCAAGTTCGCGCGCCGCCGGGATGCGCATCTGCTGGACGGAGCCGAGATAGTTGTACACGCTATACGGAGCGCTGCCTTTCCGGCCGCGCGACCCCGTTCCCTTGATGTTCGCCACCCAGAGGGCGCCGTCGGCCGCCACGCGCAGGGCCGCCGGGTACCAGCCGGTAGGGAGCCAGCCCTGGAGGCGATAGGCCGAGTCTTGGCGGGCCGCGACCCCGACCGCGTTATTCGTGCCACAGGCAATGAACAGCCGCCCGCCCGCGTCGAAAGCCACCGCCGTGGGACTGCTGCCGAAGCGCCCCTCTGGCAACGGCGCCAACTGTATGGTCTGCCGCACCGAATCCGACGCGGTCTCGATCAGGCTGACGGAATCGGAGTTTGCGTTTGCCACCGCCAACAGCTTTCCGTCGGCGCTCAGTGCCATGCCGGCGGGGTGCAGGCCGACTGCGACCGACGCCGTTGTTTCTTGCTTGTCCAGATCAACCACGGAGAGGGCGCCCGAGTTGGCGATGCCGGTGTCGGGATCCACTCGCGTGGGCGTGTTGCTGGACAACGCGCTGGGGTCAGCCGGGCCCGGACGTTCGCCGCCCCAGTTCGCCACGTAAGCCTTGCGTCCGTTGAGAACAATCGACACCGGCGCGACCCCGGCGGCGATTTCCTTCACTACCGCGCCAGATTCGAGGTTGACGACGGCGACCGTGTTGCGGCGAGTCAGGCAGACGTAAGCCAGCCCTGAGTCGCGCGCCAGCGCGAGGCCGGCGGGAACCGAGCTGTCGGGCAGCGCCAGCCGGTCGGGGGGCGCCTCCTTTCGCGCGGGTATCTTCACTAATTGGGCGGCGCCGGCCTTGGTCAACTCGCAGGTGTAGATGAACTGACCATCTGCCGTGAAGACGACACCCATGTACGACGTGGGGCCGGTGGCCACGCGGCGAATCACGCGGCGGCCAGGAATATCCACCAGATCGACGCCGTGATCGTGCAGTACGGCCAGCAGCTTGCCGTCGGGGCTGAGCGCCATATCGACGGGCCGGCCGGGAATGGCGATGGTGACCGCCGAACTGCCGGGCACCAGCAACTGGCCGGTAGGAACCAACACGCGCCCGCTTCCCAATTCCCCCACACGGCTGTCAAGCCGCAAATGCGACGGACCGGCCGCAATCAGCACCGCCAGCATGGCGGTGAACAACAGCGCCAGCAGGTAGCGTCTCATAATCGAATCCGCGTCACGCGACTATACCTTGTCTGTGCCAGTCTGGTGGCGAGAATTTCGGCCTCGGCACAGACGAGGGGCCTGCAAAATCGCTTCCACGCGGATCAAAACGTTAGATTCAGCGCGAACTGGATGGTGCGCGGCATGCCGACGGTGCTGGTGATTTTACCGAACGAACTGGAGGTCACCGAGATGGTCGGCGCCGCAAAGTTCGGATGGTTCATCAGGTTAAAGCACTGGGCGCGGAACC
>Ga0315279_10009121_pt1 | contig 11894 bp, 11 predicted proteins | sample YL17G06_20_MG_FD_203694 | JGI IMG/M metagenome (GOLD analysis project Ga0315279, IMG submission 203694) | Sediment microbial communities from Yellowstone Lake, YNP, Wyoming, USA - YL17G06_20 | ecosystem: Environmental > Aquatic > Freshwater > Lake > Sediment | place: USA: Wyoming | collected...
GATCTTGCAAGTTGGCAGTCATAATCATTGCGGCATGCCCTTTTGCATACTGTAATCCCGCTGTCATACCGCCATCCATCCGGAAATTCCTTGATAACTGCAAGATTTTGAACCTTTGGTCCTCCTTATGGATTTGAAGAAGCTTTTCAAACGTTTTATCCGTTGAACCGTTTTCCACGATAATCGCTTCAAAGTCATATTGGGGATTCTCGTCAAAGACGGCTTTCAATTGTTTACATAATTCATCGACTACCGCTTCTTCATTGTATGCTGAAATTACAATCGTAATTAATTTTTTCATTTTGCCTCACTGAGATGCGATTGAGATTTCCATCTTAATCGCTCGATCCCGCCCCTATCTTCGTAAGAACTGGCTGATCTTCCGGACGGAATTCGATAAATCTTCTATACATGGCATGCACAGGAATCATATTTTCAGGAAAAATTCCATGCCACATCCAGGCATCGGGTTGAGGATTCCCGGTTTGGTATCGTCGGCCTTCATCTAGAGACAAGACAAGTTTACAGCGGAACAGTAAGGAGATGGAATGGCCTCTTATGTCTCGGATTGGATGGATCACTTCATTGACCGCCAAAGGGGTCGAGTCAAACTCCACTTCCACCCCTAATTCCTGCCGGGCCACGGCTTGGATTCTGTTGGCCGCCGTCTCTTTGAACCGGATAATACCACCGGGAATATGCCAGCCCGGTGGATAAAACCCATCGTCCCTCCAGGTTAGCAGTGTCCGCTTCCTTTCGTCTTGAATCAACAAGTCAACATTCACCATCGGAGTTAGCCTGCTTATGAAAAGAAATACTTCCTCCGGCAGTCCTTGACGGGGATCTACAATGAACGATTCAAGGATTTGAATGGCTTGTCTCTTTTCCCTATCCATGATCTCCCCTCGAATATTTTTTAACTTTCAGAAGTTAATCTCTGGTAATCGATGCCTTTGCTTCTACTCTGGCGGCCAGCGCTTTTAGTAAAGACCGCATTGCCTCCCAGCGGCTTCTTAATTGCCTGGATCACAAATTCATTATTACCTCTTTAGGATTGTTCCGGGCAGAATCTTCGTTACCCCCTACGGGTTAAAGGCCGCGCTCATAGATGATATTTTTTAAAATTTCATTATTTGCATATGGACTATCGATCATATCGATGGCTATTGGCTTATCTTTTTCACAGGGCTTCAGTAAAACTTCCCCTCGCATAAACTCTCGACAAGAAATTTGCCCTATTTGTAAAGGGATTGATAGATAAACATCCTCCTCGCTGAGAATATGACCTTCCGGAAGGTCTCTTTTGGCATAAACGCCTCGGACAAGGGCATCGAGATATTTAATCTCTTTTTCTGGGGGAATTCTCTTTTGCGTCCCCGGATTGCCACACATCTCTTTTGCCTTTTTGAAGGCCTTGAACCATACATCAATCTGCTCTGCCCGGGAACAATAAGGAGCTAACTGCGTCGTGCCGTCATCAATATTAATATGTCTTTCAAATGTCCTCGCCCCTTTGGCATAGGCCATCACGATTGATGCCGTCCAATCATGATATTCATGGGAGGAGAAGCCAATCGTATGGTTGGGATAGCGGTTACGCAGGAAATCGATCTGATTCAATTCTAATTCGTAATCCTCTGATGGATAAACCGATACGCAATGGTTGATCGCCGAGGGAATATTCCGATTTTCAAAGAAGGTTACTAGGTCATCCGTGTCTTTGAGGGAGGACCCACCTGTCGACACAATCACGGGTTTTCGGGTTTTGGCAATTTTTTCGATAAGAAACCAATCATTCAGATCGGAGCTGGCGATCTTGATAATCTGGATTCCCAGCTCGACGCAAAGATCTACTGATTTTTCATCAAAAGGGGTAGACATCGTAACACAGCCGTTCTTACGAACTGCATCTACAAGGACAGCAAAATCTTCATTGGACATTCGTGTATCCAGTGTCTTCTTGATGTAGCGGATATCATTCCGATGGAGAAAATCTTTATGAATAAAGGTTTCGACATCCCGGAACTGCAGCTTGATCGACGCCCGAACATTGTTGAATCGCACAATTCGAGCAAAATCTGTTATAACTTTTAATCCCCGCTCAACCTTTCCCCAATGATTGTTGGCTAAGTCAAGAACGAATAATTCTTCAAAGATATCTCGGTTCATACAGTCCCTCCTTCATTCATTCAATCTTAAGGCAGTCATCTCCCCTGCCTTTCTATTCTTATTTATTTTTCAAGAATATCCAGCAGTTCTGGGAATTTATTTATTATGGACCATTTCGGCCACCCATTTTGTTTATCAATTCTTCCGTATCCATAGGCAACGGCTACAAAGCGCAGGCCACAGGCCATAGCGGCGTAAGCATCATCTTTGGAATCGCCCACAAAAAGAGTTCTTCCGGAATTCAGGCCTTTTTGGGTGAGAATGTGAGACGTTGCTTCTATCTTCGATGTGAATGGTGGAACTTTGTAGTCTAAGGCCACTACGTCATCAAAATAAACATCCAGCTGTAAATATTTCAATATATTTCTTGTCGGCATGACCGGTTTATTAGTTACCACAAAACTTTTCACTCCCCATTGGGATAACTGCGAAAGCGTTTCATGCACGCCATCATAAACTTTAGATTTTTTCCAGCCTCCACCGTCATAGCTAATTCGGAACTTATTTTCTATCTCTAGAAGAATTTCATTCGCAACATCTTCCAATGCTTGCTTCAGTATTTCACGGACAGGTGGTCCTATCAGATGGTGGATCCCAGAAATTTTCTTCTGTGGGATGACAGCTGATACGGCATTTATAATAGAGTATTCTATGCCCGGAGAGGAGTCGATGAGCGTTCCATCCAAATCAAATAAAATGTTTTCAACGCTCATGAAAAACCTCCCTCAGGGTTGTTATGACCACCGATGCCCCTGTTCATCTTGTTTCAAGAGTTCTGCTGTCACTTCATCAATAGAGGAGCCAATCTTCCCGCTAAAAACAAGCGACAATATCAATAATCCCAAGAGGGTATCTTCAGAAAAGGCGCTGAGTCGATAATCAGCTTGAAATTTATGGCAGATCATTTTTCGCAAAATTTCCAGTTTTTTAACAAGTCCACCCGAAAAAACTAATTTCTGCCACTCATGATTCTTGGATATACGCAGAGCACCGGCATAAAAATTATCGGCCATATTTTGAAAGGATGCTCGGAAAAGATGCCCTACCGTCAAATTCTCCTCGTTTATTTGCCCCTCTACCCTTCCAAATCCCTTCTTCCCTTCTTTCCTCTCTATGCTTTGATATTCACTCTTCCATTGGACTGATGATCATATTTTCCTTAAATTCGTCCCGATCTAGAAAAGGAGCCATGTCTTCCAAAGGTTTGCTAACGATTCTTCCGTCGGGCAGGCTCCGGGAAGATTGCTTCGGCGCAAAAGGCTGATCAATGGTAATCATCACTTCACAGATAAATGGAGAGGCTCCTTTTAAACTTGTTGCGATACAATGGTCCAATGCGTCATGATTCGCACAACGGATGAACGGAATATGATAGGCATAGGCGATTCGCTCCATGTCTGGAAAACTCACTCCCCCTTCGGGATCGAATCCCACTTTGATTGGTCCAAAAAAGGTTCCAAGGGTCTGCCGCATGGAATGGTATCCGTTGTTATTTAAAACAAATATCTTGATCGGCAGTTTATGGTGGACAATGGTCTGCAGTTCCTGGAGATTCATCTGGATGCTTCCGTCACCAGTGACGCAGACTATATTTTCGCCTTCTGAACCAATACAAGCGCCAATAGCGGCAGGTAAATCATAACCCATCGTTGCGCTTCCGGAATTGCTGTAAAGTCGCTGACCCTTTTTTATATAAGCCGCCTGGAACATACAAGTGTGGGCTGATCCATTCCCGGCGACAGTTATCTGCCCTTCGGGTAAATGCTTGCTGAGGGTTTCCATGAAACAATAAGGGTTTACAAATTCTTTGCGATTCCAATATTCCCGCAGAACCACTGGATACCGCTCTTTGCGAACCCGGCACCAATCCAGCCATTCCTTCTTAGCAGGCAGTCCATTGGGCGACAATTCTTGGATCAGCGCCTTGATTAAATCCACTACATTCCCATGGATGGGCAGGTTCGGGTTCACGGTTGGCTTTTTCAATTCGAGTGGATCAATGTCCACGACTATTTTAAATGCTGCCCGGGCAAAACTTTTCCAGTTGAAACTCGTTTGCCGCAGACTGATCCGACAACCCAGAGATAGGAGAAGATCTGCGTTTTGGAGAATAAAATTTCCGGCCCGCTCCCCCACAGATCCTGGCCTCCCAAAATAAAAGGGATGCGCATTGTAAATACAATCGTGGGCGTTCCAAGCGGTCAGCACCGGAATTCTTAATAAGTCGATCAATGTAAAAAAATCCTGGAGAGCCCCCGATGCCCGAATCGCCGATCCCGCCAGTAATACAGGCCTTTTCGCTACTTTCAGCCGCTGTATAATTTGGCCCAAAACATCTGGTTTTATAGGCGGAGGTATTTCCTCACAATCTTCTTTCGGATCGTAGCTCTTAAGATTCTTCACGTCGATTTGAGCCCCTTGCACATTCAAAGGAATGTCGAGCCAACAAGGTCCTGGTCGTCCTGCCCTGGCCAGATACAATGCCCGTTCGAGATGATAACGAATTTCTTGCGGCTCCGTTACCATCACCGCATACTTGGTCATAGGAGCAATCGATTTAACGATATCGTACTCCTGATCTCCTAATTGACGTAAAGGCAAGCCCGTACTGCGCACGGTGGTATCGTAACGTACCTGTCCAGAGATTACCAGCATCGGGATGGAATCCAACCAAGCTCCTAACACCCCCGTTATGGCATTTGTACCCCCTGGACCGCTCGTAACAGAGACCGGAGCGATTCTCCCAGTCAACCGGGCGTAACTTTCGGCAGCAATCGCACATGCCTGCTCGTGGTGATTATGAACGACCTTTAATCCCGGATGGGTTCCGAGGGAAACATTTAAATGCATGGCTCCGCCCCCGGTAATCATAAATGTATGCCGGATTCCATTTTCGACCAATTTCTGCGCCACGTAATCGGATACCTTCATGCTTTTTTCATCCCCTTGTCAAATTATTTATCAAACAGGAGAAACTCTCTGTTGATCAAGTGCTGATTCTCCCTATACCAATCGTAAAGCTGCCGGATGGCCTGATCGATGGGAGCCCAAAAAAGGCCTGGGATCTCTTCCCGCAGCCGCCGGTTGTCCCCGCTGTATTCCAACCCCATCCCATCCTGGGCCACCCGAATCGGCAGGTCTTTGCCGGAGATTTCCCGCACCTTTTCGGCAACGTTCTTCAATTCCACCGCTGCATCGGGGGTTACATTATAGCATTTGAATTTGGCTTCCCGGCCGATAAAATAGCCAATCACCCGAACCAGATCATCGATATAGATAAAATCAAAACGCCGATTCTGTTTGATGGTGATGGGTAAATCAAAGAGCGTCTTGCAGATGGCATTGGAAATGAACCGTATGGCATAATCCTCGTATTTCCCGAACACTGAAAATGGCCGCAGCTCTATTATATGCTCTGCTTTTTCGATATATTTTGCGGTGATATACCGAAACAACCCATGCTCATCAACGGGCATATGGGTATCAAAATATTCTTCCCCTACTTTAAACATATTGTACCGAACGTCATAGATTGCACCGGAACTGATATAAATCAGCTTCTGAAAAAGATCGGCATTGCGGGCAAGGTTAAAAAACATCCGAGTATCAACATAAAGTTGATTTGTCGGGTCCTTTGCATTGCGATGCCCAGGCTTCACTGCACAGTGAACCACTACATCTACGGCTTGCTTTTCTAAAAACAACCGCACCACATCTTCATCGATCAGTTCCATCTCCCGATGGGTAGGAGATATGACCTCGTATTTCTGTGTTAAATTTTCAACTAAGTTCCTTCCGATGAATCCACTGCCTCCCGTAACCAAGATTTTCATCTATAATCCTTTTTCTCCAGTCCATTCTTTTATGAACGGGCTTGGAGCATAAAAAACCTGATAACAAAGCTCTGAAAAAACTTTAGACATTTTTCTGAAAATACAATCTATTTCCCCTTTTTTAGAGTTGCAACTTTTCTGCACAAACTACTTTCTACTCACCCTTTCCCAATAAATATTAGGTATATGCTAAATCTCAACCTGCATATCATCCACTGCGGCGAAAGTATTGCTGAAAATCTTTTTCGCTTCTTCCTCGGCAGCTTTCCTCTCTTCTAAATTTTGATAAATACTTGCGTCAAAGTGAATCAAAGCCAATCTTTTACATTGGGCCTCTTTAGCAATATTAGCAGCAGTCTCAGGGTTCAAATGGGGCCATTTGCTATTGATTTGTCCAGATTTATATGAACATTCTGCAATCAGCAGGTCAGCATTTCGTGCCAATCTAAGGGCATTTTCGCAATAACCAGTATCCGGGCAGTAACTAATTACTTTTCTATCTATTTCGAATCTAAATCCCAAGGTCAATGAAGAATGAAACATTGGTTGAGATTCAAAGCAAAAGGGTAAGCTCTTTTCTTTCTCGGGCAAATCAAAAATTTCGACGTTGTAAGAGAGTTCGGTCAACGGTATGGTAAAAGGTCTATTAATTATTAAATTCATAATATCTTTCGTACCTGCCGGCCCATAAATCCTTAGCCCTTTTGTAAAATCAAATTTATTTAAAATATGCAAGCCAACGATATGGTCAAGGTGAAAGTGACTCAAGAATAGATAAATGGGTCTTTCAGTAGTTAAATACCTATCAATCTTATGTAATCCATTACCGGCATCAAGAATGATATAATATTCTTCAGCCCTAATAAGAACACAAATAGTGTTACCTGTCAAACTATCAAACCATCCATTTGTGCCGAGAAATATGATCTCCGTCATTTATTAGGCCTTGCTTTACTACTAATATACTCATCTATCTGCTTTAAACAGACCTCCGTTAAATCTTTATTTTCTTTATATGCCAGTGTCCACTCAATAACCTTATCAATGGCCTGCTCTATATTCCATTTAGGATGCCATTCCAGTTTGGTCTTCGCCTTAGAACAATCTAATTTGAGATAGTTCGCTTCGTGAGGGTGCTTTCTCTTGTCTATTTCATAGAGAGCATTATGCCCCCATTTTTCGCACACCTTTTTTACAATCCATTCCACCGGTTTCACATCGTCATCATTCGGCCCAAAATTCCATGGTTCTCCATACCGAGGGCCCCTTTCATACAGTTTCTCTGCCAACATGAGATACCCGCTGAGAGGCTCTAAAACATGCTGCCAGGGACGGATGGCCTGGGGATTTCTGATAAGTATTTTTTCTCCTTTTAAAATAGATCTTACACAATCGGGAATCAGCCTGTCCGGAGCCCAGTCTCCTCCCCCGATCACATTGCCAGACCTTGCCGAGGCTATGCCAATACCATGGGTATCGTAATCCTTCGGGTTAAAAAATGAACTTCGATAAGATGAAGTGACTAACTCCGAACAAGCTTTGCTGTTTGAATAGGGGTCATACCCCCCCATCGGTTCGTTTTCTCGATAACCCCATAACCACTCTCGGTTTTCATAACACTTATCCGTAGTCACATTAATGACCGCTTTTATACTTTTACATTTCCTTACGGCCTCAAAAAGGTTTAACGTTCCCATGACATTTGTCGAATAGGTTCCAACCGGGTCTTTATACGAATCCCGAACGAGCGACTGGGCCGCCATGTGTATAATAATTTCAGGGCTGGCCGCAAGCATTGCCTTATTTAACAACTCACCATTTCGAACATCGCCAGTGATGGATGTGAATAGGTTATCGATTTTGCAAAGCTCAAATAAACTTGGATCTGTTGGCGGGGTTAAAGCGTAACCTGTAACGATCGCTCCCAAAGAATGAACCCATAAACACAGCCAGGAACCTTTAAAACCTGTATGTCCTGTAATTAAAACCCTTTTCTTTTTCCAAAAGTTTTTATCGATCATGGGATGTTTACCCGTTGACAATTTATTCCCATATTTTCCACGGAGCCCGGCCGGACTGCCACAGTTGCTCCAGATGATTTTTATCCCGGAGCGTATCCATGGAATGCCAAAAGCCCCTGTGCAAGAAAGCGGACATCTGCCCTTCCTTGGCCAATCTCTCCATGGGTTCTCGCTCCCACCAAGTTTCATCACCTTCTATATAATTAAAAATCTGCGGATCTAAAACAAAAAATCCACCGTTTATCCAAGCGTTATCACCTTTTGGTTTCTCCTGAAATGCCAATACCTTATCTTGTTTATCCAAGTTTAAAGCGCCGAATCTACCCGAAGGTTGAACTGCTGTTATCGTTACAAATTTATTATGTTTTTTATGAAATTCTAATAATTCCCTAATATTAATGTTTCCAACCCCATCACCATAAGTAAGCATAAAGGTTCCATCGTTAATATATTTTTGAACCCTTTTTATTCTTCCACCTGTCATTGTGTTTAAGCCAGTATCTACTAATGTAACTTTCCATGGTTCAGTCTTAGATTGATGAATTTCCATGCTGTTCTTTTCTACATCTATAGTTACATCTGATTGATGAAGAAAATAGTTGGAAAAATACTCTTTTATAATATATCCTTTGTATCCTAAGCATATGATAAAATCGTTAAACCCGTAATATGAATATACTTTTATAATATGCCACAAGATAGGTCTCTCACCTATCTCTATCATAGGCTTAGGCTTAATATCCGTTTCTTCGCTCAAACGTGTTCCAAATCCCCCAGCCAGTATTACAACTTTCATCTTTGATCACCTTTCTTAGTAAAGGTCAGCTCTTTGAATCTTTGACGCTTCGGGCAGGGGACACTTCGCTGGCAGAGGAGAATTAATTACGCCCTCGACTAAAGGGGTCTGTAATCCCTTTCTAAACCCCTCCAAGAGGACTGCATCCCCTTGAACCCCGTTCGCCATTCTTTCCCAATCCTCCGGACCACGTATTGGGGCAATTTTTTCACAAAATTGCAAATATTCTAGCGAAATTTCCTGAATTGTCAATCAAAAAGAGAAGAAAAAAGAGAAGAAGAGGCACAATTTTTGTTGTCATATCACCAGTATAGAATTTTGAATTTCTGTAAATGAAAGGAATTAGATATTTTTAATGGGCACAGCCTTTAGACCGCTACTCTTTGAATGCCAAATCTTTTGATGAAATTCCAAATTTTTTGAGAAGTTGGTAAATTTCTATATTAGAAATTTTCTTTTTTTTCTGAACCTGTAGTCTTTTTTTAAATGGAATTTGTAAGTTTTTTAAGATAGAAAAATAAACACTTAATAAAATCATTACTAATCTGAACTTCGAGAATTCTTTCGTAAATTTTCCTGCTGCCCCTTTTCCAAAAAATGCCCCAAAAGCCTGAAAGAGGTACCTATATAATGTGCAGAATTGTCCAAAAATTAAAAGGGAAAGAGGAAAATTCTTAATGGCTACCCAAATTCGATTTCTTTCTACCAGGAATGCCTTTAAAGGAGAGTAAGTTCCCGAACTTGCTGAGTGAAAATGATAAACCACTGCTTTAGGATTATAGATGCACTTCCACCCAGCCAAGCGGGCTCTCCATCCCATATCTGTTTCATCTGCATAGGCAAAAAAATCTTCGTCAAATAATCCAATATCATCCAACATTTTTTTACGAAAAAGACAGGCACAGCCACTCGAGAAGAAAACTTCTTCCTCTTTATTGTATCGATCTCCTTTTTCAAGCCTTCCCCTTCCGATGGAGAGCCCATCCCAAAAAACTACGATACCAGCGGAATCAACTAAATTATCTTCGTTTTCCAAAAGTATCTTGCAAGCACAGACCCCATACCTTTCATCCTTCTCAATAGACCTCTTCAACTCTTCAATACATTTTGGATCTAAACGAGCATCGTTATTCAGCATCATGATATATCTTCCTTGAGAAGTCCGGATCCCAACATTATTGCCGCCTCCAAACCCCAGATTTCTCTCATTCACGATCAAGTTAACATCTGGGAATCTCCTTCTTATCAAATCTGCTGAACCATCAGTAGATGCATTATCAACCACAATAATCTCTAAAGGGTTGTATGTCTGAGCTTGAAGAGACTTCAGACACTCCTCAACTACTCGAGAACCGTTCCAATTAAGAACCACTACGCTGATTAGTGGTAAATCTAATTCTTTCAACTCGTTGCTCTTCTTTCATGGGGACGATAAACAAAGTAAAAGTTACCTCCTAATAGACAGAGAGCTGTTATGCCCACAACGAGAAGAACCTGGGTCAAAGTCTTGTGAAACAACACAATCAAACCGGTTTGGATCAATGTCGAGAAGAATAGAGGATAAAGAAACCATCTCTCATGGGTCGAGAGTTGGTAATATAGCAGGATTAAAGTAAGAGAGAAGAAGGTCATATTGACGGAAAAAAATCTCACCAAAGGGATGCATTCTGAATATACTTTCCCACTCAGAATTCTGATGATAAAAGAAGGAAAGAGAAGGCCGAGCATTGCTGCTATGATACAAAACAAACCTGCTATCCTTAGATTCTGCCCCAAGGTCGAGAGTGTCCTTTTCCCCTGGGCTTCCAGCGAAGAGAGTTTCGGGAACATCACCATAATTATGGGAAGAGGGAGAAAGAGGATGATCTTCCCTACCATCTGAGCAATAGAATAATACCCAGCATCAATGGGCGTGAAGAAGTGTTTGACTAAAATTAAATCGATATTGGTAAGCACCATAAAACACAAAAGGGTCACTCCAACAGGAAAAAAATAGAGGTATACCTCTGAGATATAGGATGGGCCGGATCCATTAGCGTTTTGCTCTTGACGGGCCATCGATTCTTCCTTCGGGAGGTAAATCTCTAACATGAGTAGTGAAAAAAGGGTTGTAATGAAATAAGAAAGGGCAATGGCACCCATGGCTCCTGATACCCCAAAACCCGAAACAACGAACAGGACTCCTAGGAAAAATTTAAGGGCCCCATTGATAATGAGGTTGAAAGTTAAAGAACCAAACTTTTGCAAACCTTGAAGTCCTCCCCATGGAACTGGGATAACCATAGCGAAAAGCAGACCTAACCCGAAAAGGATAACCAGCCCATAAGAAGAAATCTGAAGAAAGGAGGAGATGAGGCGACTTCCCAGAGAGATCAATAGAAAAAATGAAAAACCTATAATAAACATTAACAAGAGAAGATGTCGAAGGAGGCCCCTCGTCCGATCATATTTGTTCTGAACTTGAAAAGAAGAAATGAATTTCGTTATAGTTGTTTGAACGGTACCAGCCGGGACGGAAATCAGCATAAAGAGTGCCAGCAGGGTATTAAGGTGCCCGTACTCGATAGGAGGAAGGTATCTCACCATAAATAAATGGTAAAAGAGATTGAACAGGTTGAAGAGGCTAATTCCGATAAACATCAACCCTGTGTATTTGATAAACTCGTCCTTAAATTTTAAAAATTTCAATCTATCACCTCATAAACAATACTTCCTCTGTCTTCGTTCTTTCTATCATTGCATTAAAGATTCAATTTATAACCCAATCTCTTCACCGATAAATTTCCCTAGGTATTGCAGGAATTTCTCGAAATCGTGAGCCCAGAGGGTCAGACTTGCGAATTGACTTAAGGCGTCGGGGCCGCTGGGAACGTTTATTGAGTTTATTGGTTTTATTGAGTTCATTGTGTTTTTGCGTCGTAGAGTCTATTGAGTCAATACGTCTTGGGGTCGTTGAGTTGTTGGGTCGTAACATCATAGCGTTCATTGAGTCATTGGGTCATTGAGCCTGTTGTGTTGATGTGTTTACTGAGTTTATCGCGCCAATAGAGTCATGAGGTAAATAATAAGCTTAAG
>Ga0315279_10009122_pt1 | contig 11893 bp, 14 predicted proteins | sample YL17G06_20_MG_FD_203694 | JGI IMG/M metagenome (GOLD analysis project Ga0315279, IMG submission 203694) | Sediment microbial communities from Yellowstone Lake, YNP, Wyoming, USA - YL17G06_20 | ecosystem: Environmental > Aquatic > Freshwater > Lake > Sediment | place: USA: Wyoming | collected...
TAGAAAACATGATAAGAGCAATAAATAATGATATTGCCCCTGAAATAACTGGTGAAGAAGCACGTAAATCTGTAGAGATTATACTGGCAATATATAAATCAGCTCATATAGGAGAAGAAGTAACATTAAGTTAGTTATTAATGTATATAGGTTAATAAAATAGTATTGAAAGGTGGACAATGTCTACTAAAAAGAACCGAATACCTCTGTTCTGTATCGTAACAAGTATATACTGGTTTTTCCTATGTGCCAACTTTATCCCCTTACGTAGAGTCCGTGGGAGTTACCTACAAAATGATAGGAATTATTATTGGTTTCTATGGTTTTGCCCAGATGTTGCTAAGGATTCTCCTAGGTGTATTATCTGATAAAATTAATAAAAGAAAAATATTTGTGGTTATCGGTATTCTGTTAGGATTGCTCAGTACTACCGGTTTATGGCTTTTTGATTATGTATTAATGGTTCTTATTCTCAGGTCACTAACTGGCGCAGCTGTTGCCAGCTGGGTAACTTATACTGTTACTGTGCTTTTTTCCGACTATTCAAGAATGGAGAGTCTCCCAAGGCTATTGGTATTGTATTATTAATACCTTTACCAAAACGGGGCAAGTTACAGCAATATTTCTGGGAGGTTTAGCTGCTCAGTATTATGGGCAGCGGGCTCCTTTTTTAGTTGTAGCTGCTGCTCTGGTCTTATAGATCTGGCTTTAAGCATGGGTGTGGTGGAAAAAAAAAGGAACTATTTAAAGTAATAAAAAATTATGATTTGTTAATGGTTTCTATGCTGGCTGTTTTGTTCCAGCTGATTATCTTTGCTACAGTTTTTGGTTTTGTACCGGTTGCTGCTAAAAATATTAGGGCCAACAATTTTCAACTGGGATTACTGGCAACCCTGGCTACAATACCTGCTATGTTTTCGTCAGCTTTAAGTGGTTCCTTTTTTGGGGAAAGGTATGAAGAGAGAAATACTATATAATTGATGGGTTTATAATTATTGCTCTTTCCTGTATTGTAGTATTATATATAAGTGATGTTTTTGTACTCTTTTTAACTCAGATAATTGGTGGCCTGGGAGGGGGACTGGTTTACCCCTTATTAATGGGTCTAAGTATTAAGAGAATAGCTGAAAACAGAAGAGCTACTGCCATGGGATTCTTTCAGTCCATATATGGTTTGGGTGTGTTTCTCGGACCGGTACTTGTTGGTATTTCGAGTAATCTGGGAGGTTTAAATATCGGATTCTGGTTTACAGGTATTATCGGTTTTATTGCTGCGGTTCTTACCTATTTTGGTAAAAACGTCAAAGCTATAATAAATTCCATAGGTAACGCCAGAGAAAATTCCCTAGTTATATCTATAAAATAATGCCTCCCTTAAGTTATAATTTTAACTTAAAGGGAGGTATAAAAAATGATAGGAGTAACGATGTATATAACTATAAAATCACTTTGGGAAAAACATAAGAATAAATCATTAATCGCCAAAATGACTGGCCATGATTGGAAAACAGTGGCTAAAAGAATAAAAGAGATAGAAGCAGGAAAAGAATATCTTGCCAAGAAACCCCATCCCCGGATATTGGATTACCATAAGGAACAGATCTTAGAATGGTTAGAAGAAAATATATCCGGGGTAAGGATACATGAAAAGTTAACCGAGGAAGGGGTAAAGGCCGGATATTCTACGGTAAAGGATTATATTTCTCAAATCAAAAGAAGAGAAAATATCTTTATCCGTATGCATACTCTCCCAGGGGAGGAAGCCCAGGTTGATTTCGGTTATCTCGGCTATACCCTGTATAAAGGTAAGAAGAAAAAGACCTGGGTCTTTAATATGCGCCTTTTTTATTCTCGCTTAGACTATTACGAGATAGTCTATGACCAGAGGGTAGAGACCTTCATCAGATGTCATATCAATGCCTTTAATTATTTCGGTGGAATACCCCAGTATGTAAAGATCGATAATCTAAAGGCAGCTATCTTAAAGGCCAACTTTTATGAACCCATCTATCAAGAACTGTATAAAAACTTTGCTTACCATTATGGCTTTCACCCCTTACCCTGCAGGGTAAGAAGACCTAACGATAAAGGGAAGGTAGAATCAGGTATAAAATACGTGAAGAATAATTTCTTCCTGGGGCGTACATTTACTGATGAAAAAGACCTGAAAGAAAGATTATTTAAATGGTATACCAAGGCTAACCATAGGATACACGGTACTATCAGAAAGGTTCCCCAAGAGGTATTCGAAAAAGAAGAGAAGATAAAACTTATTCCCCTACCCCAAGAAGAATTTAAACTCGCCAGTGTTGGTATCCGTAAAGTCTACCATGACTGTCATATCTACGTAGATTATAATTATTATTGTAGTCCCCTTCGAATATGTAGGTAAGGAGGTAGAGATAGAACTGAGTAAGAATTTATTAAAAGTCTTTTATCAAGGAAAGGAGATTGCCCTTCATTCCCGTCTTTCTGACCGAGGTAAATTTAGTACCAATAACAGTCATTATCCTTTTTACAAGAGGTATTCTGATACCGAATATCAGGAGAAGTATCAGGCCAAGATGGCTCATATCGGAACCTATACCGAGCAGCTATTCTTCCTGATCATAAAAGAACATCCTAAAGATTGGAATAGGACGGTACAGGGGATTCTCTTCCTACAAAAGACCTATCCGGATGAGGTTATTGAGGCAGCCTGCAAGCGGGCTCTCTCTTTTGGAGTAACCAGATATTCGGTGATCAAGAATATCTGCCATAATGGCAGTTACCTTATGCCGGTAGAATTCGAAAAGGAGGCCACTTATGCAATTGGTTAAGCAAAGATTAAAAAATTTTAAACTCTCCGGGATCTATAATAACTTAGAGGAAAGAGTAAGTTATGCTAAAGAGAAATCTCTATCCTATGGTGAATTCTTAGAACTCCTCTAAAGAGGATGAAGAGAACAACCGGAGGGCCAATAGCTACAAAAAGAGGTATTCTAGAGCCAAATTGCCTGCCCATAAAAACATCGAGGACTTTGATTTCTCTTTTCAGCCTTCTATCGATAAACGCATTATTAATGACTGCCTTACCTGTATAACTTTATTACCGAGAAGAGAAATATCGTCTTTATCGGTAACCCGGGTACCGGTAAGTCTCACCTATCCATCTCGATTGCTATTAAGGCTTTAATGAAAGGCTATAAGGTATTGTTTACCCCGGTAGCAGAGATGTTACATAATCTAAATGTTGCCAAAGCAGATAATACCTATTACCAAAAGGTAGATTACTACCTAAAACCGGATCTTTTGATCCTGGATGAATTAGGTTTTAAAAGGCTACCCGGATATAGTGCAGATGATTTCTTTGAAATCATCTCTAAAAGATATGAAAAGGGATCGGTTATTATTACTACCAATAAAACTTTTGAACAATGGGAAGATGTCTTTACCGATAATATCTTAGCTTCAGCCATACTGGATCGCGTGGTGCATTATTCTACTATAATTAAAATTAATGGACCAAGCTTCCGGGCTAAAGCTCTCAAGAAGGGAGGAGATAAATTCTAATATTTTTTTGTTTTTTTAACTATGGAAAAAAGTCTGGCTTTTACTAGGGAATTTTGTTTGACTTTGAGGATTTTAAGGGAGCTCCTGTAACTCGGCAGTCTGAAACTGAAGGAATAGGAAAGTAAAGCTATAAAAGTAAATATAAGGTAAAATCTAAATTAGGTACTGTCAAAAGTAATATGAAAGAATATGAAAACTAAATTCCCCGGATTATGAAGAAAAATGTATCAATCGTTCTTTGAAAAAGAAGATCTCGTTTAGTGGATTTGCCATTTCTTTAGGTTAAATAGTCAGCTCTCAGTAAAAACTATAAAGCTGCTTAGTTAATTTACCCATTTAGCTAAAAAGGGTATTAACCCCAAAAAAACTTAACCAAGATAAGATATGAAGAAAATTAACTAAGCTAAGGTAGCAAGCTTAATGATCTTAGCCCATTTACCCTGAAGGGTGTCTATCCCCTTTAAGGGGTTCTAAAGGTATAGGTACCGAGTAATTAAGACTAATATGGGGTCGAAGGAAGTTATAGTAAGTGACAAAGAGGGTGGTTAAAGCTACTGCTCCATTTACAGAATTAAAACCACCAGCCGCCCGGGTATGAAACTTGTAAGTGCGATTCAGTCTTTCAATGAGTTCTTTAAAGGGACGGAATCCTCTGACTCTTTATCCAGGTTCTGCAGTCCAACCACCTTCTTATGGGTTAATTTAGGCTCATAGTTCTGGTTGATAAAATGGATCCCTGCTGGATAAGAGGGGTTACCATCGGTTACCAGAGTAATCTCTTGGTCAGGGGAAGCGGTACGGATAGCCTCTTGCATAGCGATAACTGCTGGTAGTGTCTCTCTGCTCTTATCGATATGATAAGCAGTAATCTTACGGCTTTTAGAGGAGATAAAGAAAAAGACAAAATGGTTTTTGCCTCTCACTTTGATGTAGGCTTCATCTCCAGCTTGAATATGGTCCACTTCTCCCTTATAGGCCAGGTTGAACCTATGACAATAGGGGGCAACTATTTCGGTATAATTTAAGACACTCTGGTAGGAGAGGGGAAGAGAAAAGACATTACGCAGAATAAAGGCCGTCTTTCTGGCTGAGATACCTAAAGAGATGTGAAAGGTAAGGGCAAGGCAGAGAGTATTAAGAGAGTTGTGGATTTTAAAAAGGCAAGAAGAATCTTTTTCTTCTGGGGCGGAATGCCTCAACTCCTCTTAAAGTGAAATGATATTCTCTATACTGATATCTAAAGTTTTAATTGAGAGGACTTTACCTTGGTTAGTAGCCTTTCGGCAAAATTGAGTTTAGCCTTATTTTTTAAAAAGGATGGGCATCTGTCATTGTCACATTTATAGATAGAGACATCTTTTCGTTCTTTCCAAAGATAAAGTGAATGGCCACAATGAGGGCAAAAATATTTAGCTTTATTCCGATGACGAGGGTGTACTTGAGAGAGGGAAGAGCAGATTTTACACTTAAGCTGTGAACGTTTTTTACCATCGTTAAAATAAAGATATTCTGCGGGAGCTCCACAGACTCTACAGAGAGATCCTTTAGGTGCCTTAGTCTTTAGGCCTTTATTATTAACCGGTAAAAGAGGATGACCCCTCTCCTTCTGGTAATTAGACAAAAGCTCTTTCCAATTTAACCTTGGAGCCTTTGGGGGAGGAGCTTTAAGCGGTGATTCTGGATCAACAGAGAAGTTGCGGTAATTAGGGTGTTTCTCTTTAAAATCATCTTTAGGCTTAACCTCAGGATTGCGGTTAGCTAAAACCTCCATGAGACCTTGAATAATTTGCTCTATCTCACTACGGGTGAACTTAGAGCAGATCCAGATAACAAAACGAGTAGTCTTTTTCACTTGGCTTGCCTCCTTTTTTGGGGTGATATCTTAAATCCTACTAAAAAAGTAGGGGGGAATCAAGTCAATTTCACTAAAACATTTGAGAATAAAGAGTTTAAGAGAAAATTCTTAAATTATTTTTGACATTACTGATAAAAAAGAAAGGGAGTGAAAAAATGTTTCAAGTGGGTATTTTTCCGGATGAAATTAGTCAAGACTTTGAACGAGCATTATACGTTACAGCTAAAGAATTTGGCCTTAAGTATGTTGAACTTCGAACCCTATGGAACAAAAATATAATTGATTTAACAGAAATGGATTTGAAGCGAGCCAAAAGAATGATAGAAAAACAGGGTCTATTGGTAAGTTGTATTGCCTCTCCTTTTTTAAAATGTCGATTGAGAGAAAGCACTGTCAAAGGAGATACCTTTTTTGTGGAAGAAAAGAGTTATGATGAACATTTTGATATTTTAAGACATTGCATTGAATTAACTAAAATGTTTTCAACTAAACTTGTGCGATGTTTCTCTTTTTGGAATGAAGGAGAGTTTAATGAGGAAATTTTAGAAGAAATTATTAGTAAATTTAAAAAACCTTTAGAAATTGTTAAAAAAGAAGGAATAATTTTGGCTCTGGAAAATGAGAATGCTTGTAACATTAGGACAGGAACGCAAGCTAGAAGATTATTAAAAGAGATAGATTCTCCTAATTTAAGACTAATTTGGGATCCGGTTAATGCTTTATTTGCAGGAGAAATTCCTTATCCAGATGGATACGAGAAAATCAAGGATGAGATTGTTCATGTGCACATTAAAGATGCCGCTCGAAATAGAAAAACAGGGAAAATGGAATGTAAGCCCGTAGGGGCTGGTGAAATAGATTTTAAGGGGCAATTCCAATCATTGTTAAACAACCGTTTTGAGGGGGTAGTTTCCTTGGAGACTGAATATGTACCTTCAACCGGGGATAAGGAACAAGGAAGCAGAGAATCTTTTCAGGGTTTAAAGAAAATACTAGCTTCTCTTAAGGCTTAAGGGGGCATCGCAAAACAAAGTTGACTTATTTGGATAGCCACGCTACTGATAAGAGCATGGTAGAAAGAGTTCCAAAAGAGATAATATTGAAAGTGCTTGACACATTAAACAAATTGTAGACTCGGTGGTTTGTTTAGACCGAATATAATAAAAGGGATAAAGGAACTGAAAACAAAAGAAAAACTTGTTGATGGAGAAAGGATTCGTTGTTCTGGGGGCGGGCGAAAAAGGATAGAGGAACGAAACCCGGAGATTTCAAAGATTCTAAAACAAATCAGGAATGAAACAACCGCAGGTGAACAAATGAGTTTGCTGAAATGGATAAGCAAACCTATATATCAGATCAGAAATCAGATATAGAAATCTATAATTAAAAAAGTATTTTATAACTATAGAATAACCTGAAAGATTAGGATAGTCAAATAACTTTCTTTATGTAAGAATAAAAAACCATATGGCCAAAGGGACATTTGTGGCTTCTGGGGACTGTTAAAAGACAAGTTCTTTGTGACTCAGCCTGAACTGCCGGATAGTTCCTCTGCCTCTACTATAGTCTAATGGGAAAATGCCTATACCAAGTGGCTATTATAGACGGGATATTTCGTAGAGGCAAGGTCATAAACAGATAAGGAGGTAAGAAAGATGAAAAGACTATCCGGAGGAATTGATGTGGGGAGTGAATCTCACCACATAACCATCTTAGATGAGAAAGGTAAGGTTCTTTACCATCAGAAGGTAGCTCATCAACTTGATGAATTTGCTGAAAGTATAAAGTTATTTAAACAGATAGAGAAAAAGGAGGGAGGAAAAATCTCCTTTGCCTTAGAGGGGAAGAACGGCTATAGTGCCCCTTTTGACCGGATACTACTTGAGCAAGGGTTTACCCTCTACCATGTAGATAATTTAAAATTAAAGAGGTTTAGACAGGCCTTTGCCGGTGAATGGAGAGATGACCAGAGAGATGCTCTGATGCTCTCCAAGATGTTAAAATTAAAAGATCATCTAAAAGTGAAAGAGAGAAGGTATTTATTAAGATAGAGAAGCCCTCTCCTGTCACCGAAAGTCTGAAGCTTCTCTCTCGTCACCAGCAGACTCTCATTGAGGAGAAGGTAAGACTGATTAACCGATTAAGAAAGAAGTTACTGGAAGTATCTCCCCAGATATTAAGATTAGCTAAACTAAAGAATAAAAAGATCATCGCTGTTTTAGCCCAATATCCTGATTTTTCTAAATACAAAAGGATTACCCTTAAATCTCTATTAAAGATAAGGGGAATAGGGGGAAAACGAGCCCCCTTTTTACTTAAAAGGTTAAACGATATAACCTATATGCCTGGTCTAACCGATATATACCAAACGATCATCTTATCTTATGCCCAACGTATCTTAGAACTACAAAAAGAGATTAAGGATCTAGATAAAAAATTAGATGAAATAGGAGAAAAGAGTAAAGAGGTTAAACATTTAAAGACTATCCCCGGAGTTGCTACTAAATTAGCCAGCAGGTTAATCGGAGAGATCGGAGAGGTCCATCGCTTCCCTTCCGAGAAACAGTTGGCTATCTATTGTGGGATCGCCTGTGTAGATAATAATTCAGGTAAGGTGACTAAAGCCAGAGCGGTGTATAAGGCCAATAAAATATGTAAACAAACCTTAATTATGATGGCCGGATGTAGTATCCATTTTAATCCCCAGTGCAAGGATTATTATCTAAAAAAACGGGCGGAGGGGAAGGCTCATAATCATGCACTTTGCTGCCTGGCCGGCAATTAATTAAAGTAATTCATAGAATGTTAACCGAAGATAGAGATTATATTGTAAGAAAAGAGTTAAAAAAGATTGCATAAAAAAGTTTAAAATTATCTTGATTTTTCAGATGGGAAGTTTAGTCTACTCAATCGGTAAGTATATAGTACATCGGAGGTTGAAAGAGATGGGTTATTCTCTGCAGGCTAATGTGAAGGTAAAGGAAGGTGGAATCCATGAAGATCAAGACAGCCAGTTCCGATATATCAACAGTTAAGCGAAGGAATTCATGAAATGTGGGAATCCTGTTATATCTGTTGACGCGAAGAAGAAAGAGCACATAGGAGATTTTAAGAATCCGGGAAGAACATGACAACCCTGAGGTTCTCCACATGTGGAGATAAGGTTAATAAACAATTAGAAGAAAAATATTCTCATCGAATTAAACATTTATAAATGATATTCGTTTATAAAAAACCTATATCTCATGTGTTAAGTTAGCTTAGTCAACATGAAATATATAAATAAATCTGTAGAAGAATAAAGTAGTGATAGGAAAAAATATACAAGATAAATAATTTTAGGAAAGTTTTTTAGAAAGAAAAAACATATATCTTTGTTGGATTGGATTTTCTCTGCAACTGGTATTAGTCAGAGGACAATGATTATATCCTTTAGTTGAACAGATTAGGTATTTATGAGTAAATTTCGTTTAATCTACATGTAAAAATATAAAAAAATAGAAATTGGGATATCATTTGAAATAAATGACAAAATAATTAATTAAAAGGGGCAAAGAAAGCATGATTAAACATCTGAAGAAGGATTATTTAGCGATAAAAATATATGAAAATAAAAATTCTATGGGTGAATCTGCGGCTAAAGAAGTTGTTGAAAGAATAAAAGAGATACTCCATAAAAAAGGAGAAGCTAATATGGTTTTTGCCGCAGCGCCATCGCAAAATGAATTTTTGAGTGAATTAGTAAAATTTAAGAATATAGAATGGGATAAGATTACTGCGTTTCAACTGGACGAATATATTGGATTAGAGGATGGTTCCTCTCAAAAGTTTAGTACTTATTTAAAGAATCATTTATTTGATAAAGTTAATTTTCGCACAGTTTATTTTATTGATCAAGAGAAAAAGACTGTTGAAGAAAAGATAAAAAGATATTCAGAATTATTATTAAAACATCCTTTGGATATAGCGTGTATTGGAATAGGCGAAAATGGACATATAGCTTTTAACGATCCTCATGTTGCAGATTTCGCCGACACCCAAAATGTTAAAAAAGTTTGTTTAGATATACAATGTAGGACCCAGCAGGTAAATGATGGTTGTTTTAAAACAATTCGTGATGTTCCAACTCACGCGATAACAATGACCATACCAGCGGTTATGTCGGCTAATTATATTTACTGTGTTGTGCCTACAAAAAATAAGAGCCAAGCAATATATAACTGTATTAAAGGTGAAATAGGACTAAAATATCCAGCATCGATTTTACGCACCCATAAACATGCTATTTTATTTATTGATAAAGATGCTGCATCTTTAATTTAGAGGTAATATTAGATGATTATCTCCCAAAAACTAACTATTTAACACAACATATTTAACCTAAGCAGCAAATTTAACTCTGTATGTCCTTTGAAAATTAAATAACGAAAATAAATGGTTAAATAAAAGGATAGAAAGGTTAGCTTTAGGCCCATTTATCAACCCTTTTATCAATCTTTTACAGTTTATTGCCGATATCTTAAACCCTAAGTAGAGCTTTACCCGTACTAATCCTCTTACCCGGTAGATGATCTATTTTGTACCTCCTTCTTAGTATCGAAGGGACACCCTCTATTCCAGCTCTCTTTCTGGCTAACTCTTGATACTCGGAGGTTCCCATCTTAGTGATAAGCTGGCAGCGGTGTAAGGTTTTCTCTGATACTTTAAAGAGATAACTCTTCTTCTGTTCTATTACCGGACAATCTTTACGGAAGAGGCAATACTTGCAGTGTTTCTTATCAAAATGTGCTCTATAGGATCCTTCTTTAATATAATGAATAGAGTTTTAAACCATCTTTTAGCACTTTTTTGATTTTACTATTTAGATCTTTATCTCTTGTGCGGTAAATGGTATCATTATCATGACTTTCATCCAGGTAGGGTTTAAAACTTTCCGGTAGACCAGTATTTTTATCTATTACTTTTATAAGTCGCGCAATTGTAGAATAGATAATTTCTAAACGAGATAATTTTCGGCAGGAGGAGCTTATCATCAAGGAGTCCATTCGGATGGTCTTACCATCTATATGGAGTAGCTTAGAAAATTGTTTAGCCTGTGCTTCTATCTCTTCCTGGATAAGGTCAACCCCGTGTTCTTGATTGTATCTGTATACCGCAGCCCGAAAGTTGGTAAGGCTGTTTTTGGATATAGGTTGTTCTTGGAAGCTGGTCGTATGTAAGGCATATTGATATCTGATATCAAACAACAAGGAATTGAGGGCTTCTTCATCTGATTGGTTAAATATCTCCCTTAAGATCAGAAGTCCGAAATAGACATTTACCGGATTGTTAGGCCTGGAGGCCTTATTATCACTATATAATACGCTAAACCTGTCTTCCTTTTTAAAGGGGAATATCTTTTTACTGAATGTTTCGGCCCAGGAGCCTTTAAGATATTTCATCTCTCTTTCGGTAAGTGATAATAGATACTGTGTTGAAAGTCAACCCGCAAACTCTCCTTTAGACGCTGTATTTTATTATAAATATTTTAAAAAATCTAAGCAACAACATATTCGGTCTTATCTCTATACATAGCATGAGCTATTAAGAGTATCTTTCTCATAGAAGCAATTATGGCTAATTTCTTAGTCTTGTGATTAGCTAATAATCTTTGATAAAATAATCGTATTTTCTGATTATGAACAGTGGCACAAAGGGTAGGTAGATAGAATATATTACGGTATATTCCCTTGCCATTTTTACTGATCTTAACTTTACCCTTTACCGAGGTTCCAGATTCTCTTCTGGTAGGGTCTAATCCTACTAAAGCAGTTATCTGGGCCCGGTTTGTACCTGGATAAGTTTTAAATAGAGTAAGTAGGGCGATAGCCGTTTTTTCCCCTACCCCAGAGATAGTAAGCAACCTCTGGTAATCTTCTTTTAGGTTCTGGTTTTGCTCAACGTATTTTTTGATATCATTAAAGATCTTATCTTCTAACTCTTGAGCTCTTTTTAACTCTTTTTTTAAAAGACTGATAAGTCTCTTATCTCTTAGACTTTCCAGGTGATTAGATAAAGCTACTCTCTGTTTTACGGCAAACTCATAACTTACCAGATAACTGGATAGGGTCTTAGTCTGTTGGTCTATTTCAGGTATCTTGATATCCTTTGCCTCAATAAGCTTATGGAATTGATAGAGAGTTCGAGCATCAATCTTATCGGTCTTGGGGCGTATACCTAAACTCCGGGCAAAGTTATGGCTCCTCTTAGGGTTTACGATATAGGCCTTTATGCTATTTTCGGCACAAAATTCCTTTAAGTATTGTGAATATATCCCGGTTGGTTCAAAGATGATAACTATCTCTAAAAGAGAGTATTTCTTTTTCCCGAGTTTGACAGTTGCAAGCAAATTTTAGGCATTTAGTACCCTCAAACCCTTAATAAATAAGGATTCTATTTTTTCTCCTTCCAAAATGTAGTGCAACAAATAATCATATTTATTATTAT
>Ga0315279_10009123_pt1 | contig 11892 bp, 9 predicted proteins | sample YL17G06_20_MG_FD_203694 | JGI IMG/M metagenome (GOLD analysis project Ga0315279, IMG submission 203694) | Sediment microbial communities from Yellowstone Lake, YNP, Wyoming, USA - YL17G06_20 | ecosystem: Environmental > Aquatic > Freshwater > Lake > Sediment | place: USA: Wyoming | collected...
AGTCTGTAATGGGGAATCTCATTATGATACACTCTCCTTTTTTCGTTGTTTATTCGTTGTTTATTAGTTATGGAGAGTGTATCATATTTGTATTATCTTTTCACCTTAAAACCTATATGAGCCAAAACTTTATGTCTAAAGTCAATAAATAGTCTTTCTATTACGAGTTTTTCACTTATGACTTAGAAAGACCCTTCACTCCGTTCAGGGTGACAATTCTTCCGTTGCTCTTTTCTTCCGTCACTCGGCGGAACGTGAAATGTCATTCTGAGCAAAGTGAAGAATCTTTTTAGGGAGACGTTAAAACTATGTCTTTTGAAATCTTCATTTCCTCCAATGGTAATGATAACAATACAGGTACTGAATCACTTCCCTTGAAAAGCCTTGACATGGCATTAAGTAAAATCCGGGATATAAAAAAGAATGGCTTGCCAGATGGTGGAGTAATGTTGATTCTCCGGGATGGAACTTACTTTTTGGATCAACCACTCATTTTGACTGAACAAGATTCTGGCGAAAAGAATAAACCGATAGTTTACAGTAGGATGGGTAAATGGTTTTTGCTTGTTATTTACATTTACAATAATTAATAGCTGATGAATCTTGTAAAAACAATAATTCAAAACCATTTACCCATCCTACAATTGTGTCTAAATGGCATTTTTTAACGATTACAAGAAAGGATACTAATTTGAAAGCTTTTGTTTTGACCAAGCCCTTTGAGTTTAAAGAGATCGAAGTAAACGAACCTGTGATTACAAAACCTGATGATGTTATCATCAACGTCAAAGTCGTAGGTATATGTGGAACTGATATGCTTAGTTATCAGGGGAAACATGAGATGGTGACTTTCCCCAGAATAATAGGGCATGAATTTTCGGGCATTGTTGAAGAAGTCGGTGATGAAGTCAAGAACGTGAAGCCCGGAGATTACGTTGCGGTTGAACCTCTGGTGACATGCGGAGTATGTAAACCATGCAGAACTGGTGATTACAACGTCTGCGAGGACATGAAAGTGCTGGGTGTTCACGTTGACGGTGCATGTCAGGACAAGGTTGTCATTGGTGCAAACAGGGTGTTTAAACTACCCCACGGAACGACGTTTAAGGAAGGCGCAATGATTGAGCCTTTATGTGTTGGATTAGAAGTTTCACGCAGGGGGCAATTAAGCATTGAGGACACGCTGGTAATATTCGGTGCGGGTGTTGTTGGGTTATGCGCTCTGAAAGTAGCAAAATGCTATGATGCTAGAAGAATTATCTCTGTTGATATAAGTGATGATAAACTGAAATTGGCTAAAGAGATGGGCGCTGATTATACTATCAATCCCACAAAAGAGAACGTAGAACAGAGGGTCGCTGAACTTACTGATGGTAAAGGTGCAAGCCTTGTTATTGAAGTCACTGGCGCAGAGGAAGCAATAAAAACTTGCTTTGCTGTTACTGCTTATAGAGGTCGTGTAGCGATACTGAGTTTTTACAAAACGCCATTAGTTCAAATACCAGCCCTGCACATAGTGAAGAAGGAATTAGACGTATACGGATCAAGGCTTTACAGACACAGATACCCGCTTGCCATTGATCTTCTGGCGAAAAAGGAAGTATCTCTGCTGGATTTAATATCTCATGAGTTTCCATTTGAGCAGATCGATCAGGCAATGAAGACAACACTGAATCCAGAAGAAAAATCGCTAAAGGTAATTATCACCAAACAGTGAATTACTATAGACATTCAGATAATGATTTTTAAAACAAGATAATCACGAATTTCACGAATAAAAACAGGTATATGGGTATATAAGCAAGTTAGACAATAATCCTATCATTCAATAATCCCATTGTCCTATAGACTTTTCTTCACATTCGTGTAATTCGTGATAAAAATTCTTTTTATGAAATCTATAGCAGGAGGTACACTTGATAACTTTACCAAAAATAATGATAGGAGATCATGAAATCAGCAGGTTGATTGTAGGCGGAAACCCGTTTAGCGGAAATTCACACCAATCGGATCAACTCAACAGGGAGATGAGGGATTATTATACAACAGAAAAGATAAAGCAGACTCTCAAAGAATGTGAATCTTGCGGGATTAACACTATTCAGGCAAGAGGAGACGTTCACATAATGCGCACGTTAAACGAATACTGGAACGAAGGCAATCAAATACAATGGATCGCTCAAACAGCATCAGAACTAGCGTCAATTGCCAATAACGTCAGACAAATAGCATCTTATGGTGCTATTGCCTGTTATCATCATGGAAGCAGAACTGATTCACTTTATAGAGAGGGCAAAATTGATTCGGTAAAAGATGTTTTATCTGCTATCAAAGGCACAGGTATGCCTGCGGGATTGGGAACTCACGATCCAGAGGTTATCAGATATGCTGAAGACAATCATTTTGACGTAGATTTTTACATGATGGCTTTCTATAATTTATCCAAAAGAAGTGAAGTTTATCTTTCAGAAGATAGGGAATCCGCCTGTAAAATTATACAAGAGGTTAATAAAACATTTTTAGCATTCAAGATCATGGCGGCTGGCAGAAATGATCCTGAAGAAGCGTTTAGATACGCATATCAGAATATTAAACCAAGAGATGCGGTTGTGATAGGAGTTTTTTCAAAATACCATCCTGATCAAGTAAGAGAGGACACCGAGTTTGCAAAAAGATTCATTAAATTACGGGTGGTGTATAGTAAATAGTGTAAGTTTCCTCCTTGTGATAAAATAAATAACGCTTGACATTTATATACAATTGTAGTTCATCTTATACTCAACAGCTTAAAGCATGTATCATATAAGGACTTAAAAGAGTTCAGTATTGACATGAAGTTCATATACAAAGCTCCAACAGAAGAATCAGCGTTGAAATATCTTGATGAGTTTGAATGGATTATTTAGGGGAGGGGGTAAATGTAAAATCAGTGTGTTTATTCCGTTCATTCCACTGTTACCATGTATAGTGACGTAATCGTTAAAAAATGGGTTTACAGTAGGATGGGTAAATGGTTTTTGCTTGTTATTTACATTTACAATAATTAATAGCTGATGAATCTTGTAAAAACAATAATTCAAAACCATTTACCCATCCTACAATTGTGCCAAAATGGCATTTTTTAACGATTACAGTGACAGAAAATTGTAGACAAACAATATTATTGACAGTTCATATTCTATGCCTTAATATATCAGCGTTAATGATTTTGAATGAATTGATTTATAACCATGAGCTTAATATTAGGAATTACGTAATGCCACGAATATTTGATAACATCGAACAGAAGCTCCTGCCAACGCTTAGTAGTTCCCTTGAACTTTCTCACCGCTCAGATTTCTGCATCGGTTACTTTAATCTTCGTGGTTGGAATGAACTCAGCGGATATGTTGATAACTGGTCAGGCGGTGATAATAACTGTTGCAGGCTACTCATCGGAATGCACGTATCTCCCCAAGAGGAACTCTCTGAATTGATGAGCCTATCTAAACGCAACAATGGCTTAGATCAACAAACAGCGTTGCGTCTAAAGAGAGCATTGGCAGAGGAATTCCGTGAACAACTTATAACCGGCGCTCCGACAAATCATGACGAGATTACATTGAGAAAGCTGTCAAAGCAGATCAAAGATAAAAAGGTTATCGTTAAGCTATTCCTTCGTCATCCGCTTCATGCAAAGCTATATCTGCTGTTCCGTGAAGATAAAATAAATCCCATAATCGGTTATCTGGGAAGCAGTAACCTGACACTCAGAGGACTATCTCAACAGGGCGAATTAAACGTTGAATTGCTCGATACCGATGCTTGTCAGAAGCTTGCTAAATGGTTTGAGGACAGGTGGCAGGACAAATGGTGCATAGATATATCATACGAGCTTGCCAAGATAATTGACGAAAGCTGGGCGCGTGAGGAACTGATCCCACCATACCACATCTATATTAATATGGCTTACCATCTCTCAAGCGAAGCACGGTCTGGACTTACTGGTTTTCGTATTCCAAAGGACTTTGGACAGAGACTCTTTGAATTCCAGACAGCCGCAGTTAAGATCGCCGCACATCATATCAATAAACGTAATGGCGTCATTATCGGTGATGTTGTCGGTCTTGGGAAAACGCTAATGGCTACTGCTGTGGCTAGGATATTTGATGATGATTACAGCTATGATACATTAATAATCTGTCCCAAGAACCTTGTCAAAATGTGGGAAGACTACAAAGAACAGTATCGTTTACACGCTAGGGTTTTGTCAATTAGTCAAGTTATAAGAGAATTACCTGAAAATGTGCGCCGTTATCGCATGGTGCTGATTGACGAAAGCCACAACCTACGTAACCGTGAAGGCAAGAAATACCGTATCATTCAAGACTATATACAGCGGAACGAGAGCAAGGTTATCCTACTGTCCGCAACACCATATAACAAAACCTACCAAGACCTTTCAAACCAGTTACAGAACCTATCACGTGCAGGCAAACGCCTTATGGGATTCTGTCGGACTAATCTATTCAAAAGGCTTGAAAGCAGTGGTCAAGCATTCATTCAATCAATAGAACGTCACATATTACGCAATTATGTATATATCCATGCAATTGAGAACAATAAGCCTATACCTATTGGAACGCAGGATACGTCATTACTTGATACAAGGTTTACTGATGATGAAAGTGTTGAAGAATGGATAACTGATGAGAATGATAACGATAGCGAAGCAATAAAAATTGAAGCTGTAAATATGACAGGCGAAGATGATTATAAAAAACGTGCTGAACAGATATATAACATTTACGAAACCCAGTATATAAGACGTTTCAAATGGTTAAGAGCAGACCTTTTAAGCAAACAGCTTGCCAACAGCCTGCGTAAAGATGCGAAGTCACTGATTGATGTTCTAAATAAATGCGGTGACTGGAATCCTGATGGAGATACAAAACTGCAAGCGTTAATAAACCTGATAACAAAGGAACACCCAAACGAGAAGATCATCATATTCACTCAGTTTGCGGATACTGTAAACTATATTGAGTCACAACTTAAATCTCGTAGCATATTAAAACTTGCTGGTGCAACCGGGGATTCCGAAGACCCAACTGGACTAGCATGGCGTTTCAGCCCTGTCAGTAACAATAAACGAGACACGGTTAAACCTGAGAACGAATTGCGTGTTCTGCTTTCAACCGACATCCTCAGCGAAGGTCAGAACCTTCAGGATTGCTGTATTGTCATCAATTATGATCTGCCCTGGGCGATTATCCGCCTTGTTCAGCGTGCTGGTCGTGTGGACCGTATCGGTCAACAAGCTGAGAACATCCTTTGTTACTCATTTCTACCCGCTGATGGTGTGGAACGAATAATCAAATTGCGATCTCGTGTCATGCAGAGATTGACGGAAAATGCCGAAGTTGTTGGTACTGACGAAGCATTCTTTGAGGATGACATAATTGTTGATGAGATTCTTGACTTATATAATGAGAAGGCAAATATTCTTGATGGTGACGCTGATGGGGAAGTAGACCTTGCGTCTTATGCTTACCAGATATGGAAAAATGCGATTGATGCTGATCCTAGCTTGAAGAAGACTATTGAATCGCTTCCATCAGTAGTTTACTCAACACGATCACATCAAACTAATAAAAATGAGCCAGAGGGAGTACTCGTCTATGTGCGAACCTGCGAAGGTAATGACGCCCTAGCTTACGTTGATAAGAATGGTGAAAGCGTTACAGAATCTCAATATACAATATTGAGGATAGCAGAATGTTCTCCTGATGCACCGGCATTGCCACGTCAAGAGAATCATCATCTATTGGTTCGTAAAGGGATTGAGGCTATCGCTGAGGAGGAGAAGGCAGTCGGAGGTCAATTAGGGCGACCTTCTGGTGCAAGATTCCGCACTTATGAAAGACTAAAGCGTTACGCTGACGAAATCAAAGGCACATTGTTTGAATCACCTGAACTTCTGAGAGCTATTGACGACATCTATCGTTATCCATTGCGTCAATCGGCTGTTGATACTATTAATCGCCAACTCCGAAGCGGGATAGATGATAGAGATTTAACAAAGCTTGTTATCGTTATGCGTGATGAAGATCGGCTTTGCAATGTCCAAGAGGAATCACAATCACAAGAACCAAATATAATCTGTTCACTTGGCTTATTTGCAAGCAAGGAAGGAATATAAGACATGACAGATGATAGCCGATTGCGTCAATGTGTAAAAGGCTTTGACTTTGAGAATCTATTTATTGAGGAACTCGGATGGGATCGTCATAGACAAAGCCTTGACGTTACTATTGACGACCAAACCTTCATGCTGTCTGCTGTTGCTCAAAAGCGTGGAGTAGTCGCATTCGCTTGTGTATGCAATATCCCTGTTTATGCTATAAGGCGTAAGATCGAGCAACAGGTTACAAAATCTGTGCGTGAGCATATTATAATCTTCATTAACAAGGCAAAGACTACTCAAATATGGCAATGGGTTAAACGTGAAATAGGGAAACCGACAGCATGTCGTGAACATCAATATTATCATACCCAATCCGGTGAATCATTGATACAGAAGCTTAGACAGCTTGCCGTCAGTCTTGATGAGGAAGAGGAACTCAACCTCTTTGGCGTAACAAGCCGTGTCAGTTCAGCCCTTGACGTGGATCGTGTTACAAGGAAATTCTATGAACGTTTTAAGACTGAACATGCCAAATTCCTTGAATTCATCAATGGAATACCTGACGAGGATTTACAGAGGTGGTATACCTCTGTTATGCTCAATCGCCTGATGTTTATCTACTTTATCCAGAAGAAAGGCTTTATTGATAATGACACCAATTATCTAAGCACAAAGCTGGCACAAAGCAAGCAACTTGGTGAAGTCTGTTCTTCCGTTGCACGGCGGAACGTGAATCGCTTCTACACCGACTTTATCTGTCCATTATTCTTTGATGGTTTCGCCAAGAAGGAAGAGGAGCGTTCACCAGAGATACGAAAACTTCTTGGCAAAGTTCCTTACCTTAATGGTGGCATATTCCTGAAACATCAAATCGAGGAACAATGTGGAGAAAAGATCAGCATACCTGATTCAGCATTTGAAAGATTATTCAGCTTCTTTGGTCAATATAATTGGCATTTAGATGAACGTCCCTTACGGAGAGATGATGAGATCAATCCTGATGTGTTGGGTTATATCTTTGAAAAGTATATCAACCAGAAGCAGATGGGCGCATACTATACTAAAGAGGACATAACGGAATACATCAGCAAAAACACCATCATTCCATCATTATTTGACACAGCACAGAAGAAGTGCAAGATCGCATTTACTCCACCGACAGATAACTCACCTGATATGTCTGTATGGCGATTACTTCAGATTGATCCTGATAAATATATATTTGATGCAGTGAAGAAAGGCGTTGATCTACCTTTGCCTGAGAATATCGCAAATGGACTTAATGACGTTTCCAAGCGGACAGATTGGAATAAAACCGCACCAGAGGAATACGCACTCCCAACAGAGATATGGCGGGAGGTTGTCGCTAGACGTAAACGATATGAGGAAGTCCATGCCAAACTTGCCAATGGTGAGATAAATGACATTAACGACCTTATCACATATAACCTTGATATACGTCAATTTGCACAGGATGTGATCGAGAACTGCGAAGGACCTGAACTACTGCGTGCATTCTGGCAGGCTATAACACAGATAACGGTGCTTGATCCGACCTGTGGTTCCGGTGCGTTCCTGTTTGCCGCATTGAATATACTCGACGCTCTCTATGAAGCCTGCATTGATCGCATGGAGTCTTTCGTTTCAGAACTTGACCGATCGGGAGAGAAGCACCATCCTGAAAAATACAGTGATTTCCGCAAAGTGCTTGACCGCATGTCCGAGCATCCTAATCAACGATATTTTATCCTCAAGTCCATTATGGTAAACAATCTATACGGTGTTGATATTATGGATGAAGCAATTGAAATTTGTAAATTGCGCATGTTTCTGAAGTTAGTAGCACAAGTTGATAATGTTGATAAGATTGAACCACTGCCAGATGTAGATTTTAACGTTAGGGCAGGGAATACGTTGGTTGGTTATGCTTCTCTGGATGAAGTCAGGAAAACTTTAGAGGGGAAGCTTGGATATGCAAAAAAGGAAGTGGATAGGATTGAAGAGAAAGCACAAGATTTGGACAGTTTTTTCAAAATATTCCAAGAGATGCAGACAGAACAAGGCATGAGTCCACAAGATTTCACAGAGGCAAAGCTTGAAGTGCGTCAACGAATGAAGGTGTTGGAAGATGAATTGAACCGCTATCTTGCAAAGGAATATGGTGTTGATGTAACCAAACAAGAAACTTATGAGAGTTGGCTTACTTCGCATAAGCCGTTTCATTGGTTTATTGATTTCTATGGCATTATTAAAAATGGTGGCTTTGATGTGATTATCGGAAATCCGCCTTATGTGGAATATAGCAAGGTCAAACAAGAATATACAATACATGGTTATGAAACAGAAGATTGCGGGAATCTATATGTTTTTGCAGTGGAAAGATCAATGGTTATATTGCAAAAGAACGGATTTATAAGCATGATTATACCTTTGAGTATAGTATCTACTGAACGTATGAAACCATTACAATCTTTGGTGATTCAAAATATGGGTTCGGTTTGGTTAAGCTTATATGATGTTTATCCTTGCAAGCTTTTTGAAGGTGCAAAGCAACGCCTTTGTATTTTAATAGCTTCTGGTAGAGGTGCTATAACACTAACAACAAAATACAATCGTTGGAAACCTGATGAAAGAGGTTTTCTTTTTCACAATTTGTATTATTGGTCATTTTATTACAATCAAGAGTCCGTTATTATACCAAAGATACATGATCACATCACTGAAAATATACTTCGTAAATTAGGGAAATTAAGTCCAGCGACTTTTATCCAACCTCTATATCATGTGTCGTTTTATATACATCAGATACCATATAACTACATTAAAGTTTTTGACTTTGTCCCATACTTTTGGAATGAGGTAGATGGAGAAAAAATGTCTGTGGACTACAAATCTTATTGTCTAGCCCAAAATAGTGATGAACGAATAGTTCTTGCATTATTAAACTCAAATCTTTTCTTTTGGTGGTGGTATACAGTATCTGATGGTTATCACTGTGTAAAACGTGAAATATGCTCATTTCCAATTGGATTGGACAAAATGCTCAGTGATCATAGAAATAGATTGGCATTATTGGCTGATAAACTAATGTCGGATCTTTCCAGTAACAAAAAAAGAAAGGTATGTCAATATCAAAAGACAGGCAGAGTGGAATATGATGAGTTCTATCCACGTTATTCCAAGCCCATCATAAATGAGATAGACCGAGTATTGGCAGAGCATTATGGCTTCACAGACGAAGAGTTAGACTTCATCATCAACTACGACATCAAATACCGCATGGGCAGAGACAGCGAGGAGAATGAGGAATGATATTATATGGTATAGCTTCATCCATGTTTAATAATTTGATGATATGATATAATAGCTATTCATGGATCGCCAAAAGGAGTAATATGAGAAACCCTAGAATTTATTTAGAAACATCAGTGTGGAATTTTGCCTTTGCAGATGACGCCCCAGAGAAAAAGGATGTGACATTGAAATTTTTCAAAAGAATTGAGGAAGGTGAATACAAAATATTCGTATCCGACCTTGTAATTGATGAAATAATGAGAGCAGATGATGAAAGAAGAAACATCATGCTAAGGCTTATAGACGAATATAAACCAGAAATTTTATCAATCACTGATGAATCACTTGAACTTGCTGGAGAATATGTATCAGAAAGCGTATTATCATCAGAGAATATCGAAGATGCAACTCATGCCGCTATTGCTACTGTTAGCGAGATGGATGCTCTTATAAGCTGGAACTTAAAGCATTTGGCGAACCTAAAAAGAATGGAGAAGATAAACGGAGTTAATATGAAACAGGGATATTATAAAAGATTGGAGCTAATAACTCCTATGGAGGTTTGTAATGAAGAATTATGATAGGTCTTTAATTGAGGTTTGGGAATGGAGACGGAAAGTTCATGAGGATCTTAAAGGATTAACAGTTGAAGAATATGTTAAAAAAGTAAGAGAAGAAGCAGATGCAGCACTTGATAAATATGGCATAAAGCTAAAGAGAGTTGAAACTAATAGGGATCTTCAGAAGACTGGTTAATAATGAATTCTATCCAAAAATACGCAAAATATCAATTGTCGTTCCGCCGACTGACGTAATAATAATATATTCAAGGAGTTGATGTTGCTATGCTAACAAAAAGGAAAATTGAATATTCAGCATTCAAGCTATCGAGCCTATTATCAATCGCTGGAAATGCTAAACCACAAGAGGAAGACTTTTCTTGGGTAAATATGCTTACCAAAAAGGGCAAAGAGGAATTTAGAAATGAGCTATATAATGCCATATCCGAAGCTATAAAGACAGAAAACTGGTCTGATGTAGAATATATAATTGATTGCTGGCATGAAACTGCTGAAATTATGGCTGACAAAAGTTTAATGAGAAGAATAAAAAAATCAAGAGAAGAAGTCAAACGAGGAGAAACCATAAGTTGGACGGACATCCAGGAAGAACTAAAGCCAAAATAGAATTTTCAGCACAAGGTAAAAGGGATTTTGATAAAATAAGGAAACAGTAATAATTATTCACGCTATTGGGGATCGAAAAGAGATATATGAAAGAATGGGCAGATATTGATAAATTCTATCCAAAACATTCCAAGACCATCACAGACGAAGAGCTAGACTTCATCATCAACTACGACATCAAATACCGCATGGGCAGAGACAGCGAAGAGAATGACGAATAAAATTATGATTCCACAAAATTTAGAATCTGTGTATAACAACATAAAGAACGTGCTGGATGAAGCCCGCAGTAAAGCATTCAGATCCGTTAATTTTGCGATGGTGCAGGCATACTGGCACATAGGAAGGCTGATCGTTGAGGAAGAGCAAAACGGCAAGGAAAGGGCTGATTATGGAGAATCACTTATCCAAGAGTTGTCGAAAAGGTTGACCATTGACTATGGAAAAGGTTTTAACAAAACCAATCTATGGTATATGAGACAATTCTATCTTACATTTAAGAATCTCCACGCACTGCGTGGAGAATTGACATGGACGCATTATAGGCTTTTATTGAAGGTTGAAAACGAGGACGCAAGGGATTTTTATCTGATTGATTCCATAAATAGCAACTGGAGCACAAGGGAACTTGAAAGACAGATAAACTCCTTACTCTATGAGCGGATTGCCCTAAGTAGTGAACTCATAGCGAGTAAGCATTAAGAGCTATTGAAAGTAACACGAAAGTTGATCATGGTATAAGCCAAATTCCTGGATCCTAATCGAATTTCTTCTAATCGGTCATAACTAATGGCAAGTTTACGATATGTATCTTGCCAACCTTTCAGGGGATACCAGTATATAACATACAGGATATAGTTGAATATCTTGTAGAATGATAGCTTTGGCTTAGGCCCTTTCTTTGGTTTACTCAAATGAGGGTTGATATATTTAAGGGTCGTTGATAATGGATTTTTCATTTATTATAGCACATTTTTATGATTTACTCACTACGAGTTCAATGATAATGTATCAAAAGAAAATTAAAGGATAGGCATTAAGTAATTGTTGGAAATTTTCACGGAGGTGATGTTTTAAAATTTACGATTTATGGAAATTTACGTTCAAAATGGAATTTGTATACTCTTGATTTTCGATATAAAAAATAAAGGAGACTATTAGATAAAAGTCAAGGATTTTTTTCATAAGACAGAATCTACCTGTCACCTTCATAATGCGTTTTTTGAGAAGGCGTTAAAACAGCAT
>Ga0315279_10009124_pt1 | contig 11892 bp, 11 predicted proteins | sample YL17G06_20_MG_FD_203694 | JGI IMG/M metagenome (GOLD analysis project Ga0315279, IMG submission 203694) | Sediment microbial communities from Yellowstone Lake, YNP, Wyoming, USA - YL17G06_20 | ecosystem: Environmental > Aquatic > Freshwater > Lake > Sediment | place: USA: Wyoming | collected...
GACGGGCGCACTGGCCCCAGCCAGCACCATGGGCGCCTGGACGCTCGGCCCCGGCGCATCCGGCGGCGAGTCGGATGGACGATTCACGTTGCGCGCAGAAGAGGCCAACCGCGTGGTTTTTGCGACGAGCGAGTTATCACTGACCGATTTCGCAGTGCAAGTTCGCGCCGCGCCACTGAGTGGCCCCGCCGATGCAGGTTATGGGCTGGTCGTGCGCCATCGCGGGCCGGCCGAGTTTGTGGCGCTGCTCATCGGCGCGGATGGCTATATCGCCGTGGGGCAAATGTCCGGTGGAACATGGCGCGGGCGAGCGCCGTGGCAGCAGTGGCCGCACATCAAGCGCGGCCTGGCGGAAAATCTCTTGCGCGCGGAATGTCGCGCCGACCGCTGCCGCTTCTACGTCAACGACGAGTTTGCGTTCGAGATAGACGCTGTTCCCGCTGAAGGCAGGGTGGGGCCTGCGGTGTGGAGTCCAGAGGCCAATCGTTTTGCGGCCGTGTTCCGAGATTGGCGAGTGTGGGCGCAATAGACCGGGCAGGTTTCCATGACCTGCGAGGTCTAGTCGTCCTTCTTGACCTCGTATGGCGCGTCAATGACCTGAGGAGGAGAGGGGGGTGTAGACGGCGCGTCCGGCTCCACACGCCAGTCGGTTTCGCCTACCAGGTTTTTCAAATGCTCGCGCACGAGGGCGGGCGGGCACAGCTCGATGAACAACTTGATGCCGATGACCAGTACCGCCAGGTCGTCGAGCTGGCCCACGCCGAGCGCGACATCCGGTATCAGGTCAACCGGTGAGATGAGGTAGATCAGCGAGACGGGCACAATGGCCTTGATCCACAAGGGCACGCGTGAATCGAACAGCAGCCGCCAGGCCAGCCGCGCCTGCCGGATCAGGTCGGCCAAAAAGCCCAGGCTGACGGGTTGAATCTGTCGCTTTTCTTTCGAGGGATCGCGCAGCTCGCTCATTGCAGGACTCCTTGTGCATGTCGCAGCACAAGCCTATTATACCGCAAAAGCCCGCAAGCCGGTTTCTGCACAGATTGGTTTCCTTTGGTATAATCGCTACCGCTCGTCATTCGTCACGCGAAGCGGTCTTTTGTCACTCGATGAGAACTCTACGCCAATGTCTTTTTGATTGCGACCTGGCCTTGCTGCGCGCGATGGCCGTGCGGTGGGGCGTGAAATTGCCCACCAATCGCCACGACGACGCGGTGGATGTGCTCACTGCGCGCCTGGCCGATCCCGCGGCGCAGGCCGAGACGAGGGCGTCGCTGCCCGATGCCGAACGACAGGCGCTTGGGGCGATCCTGAGCGCGGGCGGCGCGATGCCGGCAGGAGCGTTTGCGCGCCGCTTTGGAGAAATCCGCCCGATGGGGCCGGGCCGCTTGGAGCGCGAGCGACCGTGGGAGTCGCCGGTGAGCGTGGCCGAATCGTTGTGGTATCGCGGGCTTGTCTTCAAGGCATTCGACCAGGGACCGGGCGAGATGCAAGAAGTGATTTTTGTGCCGCTCGAGTTGCACGGAGGACTGATGACCGATTCTGTCTCTTCTAACCACTCCACGCTCGCGCCCATGCTCGCGCCATCTGCGACGCGGCAAGCGGGCGCTCAATTGGCCGATGACCTGTGTAGCTTTCTCGCCTACATCTATTCGACCTCGGTCAACACCGCGCCGGGCGAGCTACTCCCCGCGCGCCACCTCAAGACATTTGGCCGTCAGTTGCGCGACCGCGACCTGACCCGCCTTGACCTGCTCACGCATCTGGCCGCGCGATTGTCGTTGGTCAAGCCCGATGCAATTCCACTCCGTCCCGACCCACAAGAAGCGACAGCCTGGCTTCAAATGCATACTTTGCAGCAACAGCGCACGCTCTTTGAAGGCTGGCGCGAGAGCGAGACGTGGAATGATCTCTGGCGCGTGCCCAGTCTGCGCTGCGAAGACACCGGCTCGTGGCGCAACGATCCGCTCGCCGCGCGGCGTGTTGCGCTTGACAGGCTGGCGAGGCTCGAGCCGGGCGCGTGGTATCGGCTGGAGGATTTCGTCGCGGCCATCCGTGAGGCCACTCCCGACTTTGAGCGGCCGGGCGGCGATTACACCACCTGGTACATCCGCGACGCGACGACGAATTATTACCTCACCGGCTTTGAAAGCTGGGACCTGGTCGAGGGCGCGTTGTTGCGATTGATCGTCGGCGGGCCGCTGCGCTGGCTGGGCGTGGTGGACCTGGATGCATCCGCCACCGTGTTCTGCATGACGCCGACCGGGCGCTGGCTGTTAGAGCAGGGGGATGCGCCGCCAGTGGAGGAGGACACCTCGTTCGTCGTTCACGCCGACGGGCGAGTCGAGATCGGCGCGGCCCGGCGCTATGACCGCTTTCAGCTTTCGCGCGTGGCCGATTGGACGGAAAGCGGCGCAGTCTATATTTATCGAATTACGCCGTCATCCTTGGAGCGCGCGCGGACGCAGCGCATTGGGCCGGATCGCATCATCAGCTTTTTACAAGAGGCCAGCCCGGTGCCTGCGCCGGAGGCGTTGGTCGGGGCTTTGCGCCGATGGGGAACGCGCGGCACGGAAGCGTGGGCGCAGCAGGCCGCCGTGCTGCGGCTGGCCCGGCCCGAGTTGTTGGACCAGCTCATCGAATCGCCCCGGACGCGCAACTATATCCGCGAAACGATTTCCTCCACGGTGGCGTTGGTCGCGCCGCGCGATTGGCCCGAGTTGCTCGCCGCGATGGTGGAGATGGGATTGCTGCCGGAGATCAACACAGAGCCGGGCGAGTAGCTGATTCAGGCGGCGCTCATCAGTGAGGCAGCCAGCGCGCGCATTTGGACTGCGGCGGGGTGATCGGGTTGGCTGACGAGCAACGGCTGGCCTTGTTCGATAGCATCATACATCGCGTTGGCGGCTGGCCCAATGATGGCGACCGGGTCGTATCCCAGCGAGGCTCGAATAGCCGACTGGGCATTTTCGGCAGATAGGCCCAGGCGATTGATCCAGACCAGCTTCAAGGCCGCATGCGGTAATCTGGCTTCGTTCAGACCGTGCATCACCCGGTGGACCTGCATCAGGCCCACCCGGTCTGAATCGAGCACCAGGATAAAATCGTGGCTGTGCTGCGCAATCGTGCGGGCAATCTGGCCCAGTCCCGCCCCAAGATCGAACACACACACGTCGCAGAGGGATAACAGGCGATTAAAGACCGCGCCGACTCGGGCGGAATCCACCGGGCCGTCGGCGGCCGCCAGCAAGCGCAATCCGCTGGAATGTGGTGTCAAGGCCGCCTCGACGCTGGCCGGGTCTATGGCGTCTGCCTCTAGCGTCAACAGATTGTTCAGGCCGTGTGGCGGGTTGAGGCCCAGGTGAGCCGCCGCCATCCCGCCCACTTCCAGGTCGGTCAGGATCGTGCGCGCTTGAGCCGCCAGCGCGAGCGCCAGGTTGACGGCCAGTGTGGTGGCGCCCACTCCACCTCTGGCGCCCAGCACCGAAATCGCTCGTCCTTCCTTATGCACCGGGCCGCTGGCAGAGTGTTCCAAGATGGCCTGAAGACGCGCGACCAACTCGGCGGCGTGAACCGGCTTGGTCACATAGTCGTCGGCCCCGGCGCGAAAGGCTTCCACCCGGCTTTCAAGTAGAGTCCGGGCCGTCAGCATCACCACCGGCAGGTGAGCCATGCGGGGGTCGGCCCGGATGTGACGGCAAACCTCATAGCCGTCCATCTCTGGCATCATCACGTCCAGGATGACCAAATCCGGCAGATCGTGAGCCAAAAAGCCGAGCGCCTCTGCGCCGCTCCGGGCCTCGATTACCTCAATGCCATATCGCTTCAACAAGAGCCTGATCAAGGTCGGGACGTCCGCATCGTCGTCTACGGCGAGAATCCGTTGGCTCATGCAAGCTCCGCAGAGCATCTCCGTTTTTTACTGCTGGACCGGTTGATCCTCCAACCGCAAGCCAGGCTCCACATCCAAGTCCCACCCGGCGCGCTGACCGGCCTGGTAACGCCAGAACGCCGCCGCGCCGATCATGGCGGCGTTATCGGTGCACAGCCACAGCGGCGGCCAGTAGACCGGGATAGGAGCGCGCATTTTCATCACAGCGCGCAGCGCCTTGTTGGCCGAAACTCCCCCGCCCATCAAAATCGCCGTCGCGCCGGTCGCCTCGGCTGCTTTCAAGGTCTTGTCGCACAATTGATCGATGACGGAAGCCTGGAAGCTGGCGGCGAAATCCGCCACCGGCACGCCGGGCGGTAGTTCGCCCTTGGGACCGATGGTGGCGATGCGCTGCACCTCGCGCAGCACAGCCGTCTTGATGCCGCTAAAGCTGAAATCATACTCGCCGTCGAGCTTGGGCTTGGCAAAGCGGTAGGCCGCCGGATTGCCTTTGGTCGCCGTCTTTTCGATGACCGGCCCGCCAGGATAACCCAGCCCCAGCAACCGCGCCACTTTGTCGAACGCCTCGCCGGCTGCGTCGTCCACCGTCTGCCCCAGCCGCTCATACGTCAGATGGTCGCGCATCAGGAATAGCTCGCTGTGCCCGCCGGAGACGATGAGAACGAGCAGCGGAAAACCAAGTTCTTCCTTCGGCACACTTGGCGCGTCGCCTTCGATCTGGAGCCAGTGGGCATAGACGTGGCCTTCCAGGTGATTCACGCCGATTAGCGGCAGACCTCGGCCCAGCGCAATGCCTTTGGCCACGTTCACGCCGACCAGCAGCGACCCGGCCAGCCCAGGCCCATACGTCACCGCAATCGCGTCCAGGTCGGCCCAGCCCAAGTGCGCCTTTTCCATCGTCTCGGCAATGACCGGCACGATGGATTCGACGTGCAGGCGCGAAGCCAGCTCCGGGAATACGCCGCCGTATTTGGCGTGCAAGTCCATTTGCGAAGCGACGACGTTGGAAAGCACCTGCCGTCCGTCTTGCACGACGGCGGCAGAGGTTTCGTCACAAGAAGTTTCGATGGCAAGGATGCGGGTCATAATTTGTTCCTAAACCGAACCGCTAAAATGCCAAGAGCGCAAAGATGAGGAGTGAGAAATGAGAGTCTCTTGGCGTCCTTCGAGTCTTGGCGGTTCAAAATCTTGTAAAGGCTATTGGTGACACTGTCACTTGCTCTGCGGCGCGCAGCACAGAGAGGCATTTATGCGTAAACCAGTTGCCCTTTCGGTTCTGGAATCGGTCGTCCCACTTCTCGCGCAGTCTCAATCCACTCTTGAATCACAACCTCAGTGTTGGCAAGCGCTTCTTGGCAAGTCGCGCCATTTGCCATGCAGCCGGGTAATTCAGTCACTTCAGCAATGAATGTATTGTCTTCTCCACTCCAATGGATGAGGACATCATACTCTATCATCTTGACAAATCTCACTAGCTTTCAGCCGACAGCCATCAATACTGCCTCAAGCAGCGCTTTTTCTTCTCTCACCGCACCGTCCTCGGATCGAGCACCAGCCGCCCATCCTCGATGCGTGCGACGACGAGCGGATCGTTGCGGCGCGTGCGTTGCCAGAGCTTTTCCTCGGCGGGCGTCATCTGCCGGCGCAGTTCCTTGGCCCGCAGTTGGACATTGGGGTGTAGTATGTAGACAGCAAATCGAATGCGACATCACAACAGCTTTATGAATTCGTCTAGGCTGAGACCGGCCTGTCGAATAATTGCGCGCAGTGTACCTCTATCAAGCTCCTTGTGATCAGGCACCACGACCTGAGCAAACGGATCGTCGCAACGCAAAATCATGTGGCTTCCCTCCTGATGTTTGAGGTAAAAGCCAGACTGTTCAAGCGCTTTGACACACTCGCGGCCAGAGACTCTAGGCAATTTGCTCATACTGCCACCAGAAGCGATTCAAAGCTCTCTTGTGGGACGGGAAGATGATCTTGTTCCAACGCCGCAATATACCCACGAATCGCTTCCTGAATATTGGCAACAGCCTCTTCTCTGGTTCGACCCTGACTGATGCAGCCAGGCAGGCTAGGACATTCCACAACCCAGTAGCCATCTTCACCTGGATACACAAACACTTGTCTCATACTCTCGCCTCCTTCAGCATATCATTCGCCCACAGCCGCCGTCACTGCGTCCAATAGTAACTTTACCTCGCCTGCTTGCACCGTCCTCGGATCGAGCACCAGCCGCCCCTCCTCGATGCGCGCGATGATGGGCGGATCGTTGCGGCGCAAACGCGCGGCCAGCGCATCCGGCGAGTCGCACGCGATGGCGACCAGCCACGTCGGCAGCGTCTCGCCCGGCAGGCTGCCGCCGCCCACGGTCGAGCGTCCGGCGACGACCTCGGCCTTGATTCCGGCCTGGCGCACTCGAAGTGTGCGCGCCCAACTCTTTGCTCGCCGGGCGATCTCTTCCAGCGGCATCGAGATCATTCGCCACACGGGGACCTTGAGCTCGGCTTCGCGCTTGAGGTAATGCGTCAGTGTGGCGGAAAGCGCGGCCAGGCAGAGCTTGTCCGCGCGCAGCGCCCGCGCCAGCGGATGGCGCTTGAGCGGCTCGACGTATTTTTTCTGCCCGATGACCACGCCCGCCTGCGGCCCGCCGAGCAATTTGTCGCCGCTAAAGCAGACCAGCGCCGCGCCCCCCGCTAAACTTTCCTGCGGCATCGGCTCGTGCGCCAGGCCATATGCCGACGTATCCAGCAGCGCTCCGCTGCCCAAGTCGTCCATCACGGGAACGCCGCGTGCGAGGCCCACCTCGACCAACTCGGCCAGGCTCACTTCGGCGGTAAAACCGACGACGCGAAAGTTGCTCGAATGCGCGCGCAAGATGGCGGCGGTGTGCTCATTCAGCGCGGCCTCGTAATCGCGGCGATGTGTCCGATTCGTCGTGCCGACTTCGACGAGTTTTGCGCCCGACTGCGCCAAGACTTCTGGGATGCGGAACCCGCCGCCGATCTCCACGAGTTGTCCGCGCGAGATAATCACTTCACGTCCTGCACAGTGCGCGATGAGTGCAAGCAGCACCGCGCCCGCATTGTTGTTGACGACCAGCGCACTTTCCGCGCCTGTGATGCGGCACAGAATGTCCTCGACGGCGGCCATGCGATGCCCGCGCTCGCCGCCGCTCAAATCGTACTCCAAATCGGAATAGCCCGACGACGCGGCGCTCATCGCCGCCCTCGCTTCATCCGAAAGCGGCGCGCGGCCCAGGTTGGTGTGGATGATGACGCCCGTCGCGTTGATGATTGGGCGCGGCCTGGGCGTGACCCACTCCCGCAATCGCGCGCTGGCCGAGGCCATGAGCGCATCGGCTTCCGGCACAATCCCCTTGAAGGGGACAATACTTCCGGCGCGGATGCTGGCGCGCGCGTCGTCCAGCACCACACGCAACGCGTCTACCGTCAGTGCGTGGCCGAAAGAGGCGACGAGCGTTTCTGCTTCTGGGTGAGCGAGCAATTTGTCCACACTGGGTAAGCGAGCAAGTGATTCAGTCACGGTCGTGTGCCTCCTGTCGTGCGCGCATGGTCAGGAGCAATTCCATTACCACGAATACACCCGCCAGAATCCCCGCCAGCGCAACCGTGAGCCAGCGGCTCATCTGCAACCATGCGCACACTGCGCTAAAGATAGCCACCCACGCGCTTTGCCGCCAGACGGTCCACGGCGAAGGTTCGCCGCGAAAGCGGCGATGAACCGCGAGCAGCGCCGGCCAGGCTGTCCCCATCAGCGCGCAAGCCCACACGACGAGGAAAGCGGCTTTGGCGGGCAGTGTGGGATGAGCTTGCGTGACCAGGTAGGCCAATCCCAGCCATCCGGCGGCGGCCAAGATCAACGCCGCAACCATTGTCCCCTTCAAGGGGATTGGATTGGCGGTTAGTGGCTTGCGCGTCGTTTCGGTTTGTCGTGGCGGCATAGCGCCATTATAGCCAAATGGGGCAGCATCGCAAGTGTGACGAACGACACATCCACCGTTGTCGTTTGGCGGTTTTGGGGAATGATGCTACAATCCGCTCGCGGCGGGAGCAAAGCGGCCTCCGCCGCCGCAATCTATCCCCAATCCTCTTCAAGGAGAACAGACGCATGAGACCCAAACTCTACTTGCTCGATAGCGCAACCGTCGCTCAGATTATTGACGAGGGCTATGCCCTGTTGATGGACCCGGGCGTGCGCGTCCACAACGACGAAGCGCTCAAACTGTTGGCCGAGGCCGGCGCCGAGGTTGACCTGGATGCGCGCATCGCGCGCATCCCGCGCAAGATTGCCGAGCGAGCCATTCAGACCGCGCCGCGAGAGTTTTATCTGTACAACCACGACGGTCAGCCGGTCGTCCACTATGGCGGCGACAGCGTCCAGTTCGACCCTGGCTCGGCGGCCATTACCATCCTGGATAGCGAGACGGGCGAGCAGCGCGCTCCGACCACGACTGATTTTATCCGCTTTGTCAAGCTGGTCGAGACGCTGCCGCAGATTGACGCCCAAAGCACGGCCATGATCCCCGGTGATGTGCCGGGGAACGTGGGAGACTTTTACCGGCTCTTTTTGGCGCTCAACTATATTCGCAAGCCCATCGTCACCGGCGCGTTCCGCAAGGATACCTGGTGGACGATGAAGGATATGCTCGTGGCGGTTGCGGGCGGCGCAAAGGAACTGGCGGCCAAGCCGATTGCCGTCTTTGATGTGTGTCCTTCGCCGCCGCTGCTGTGGAGCGACCTGACCTGCCAGAACATGATTGACTGCGCCAAGTTTGGCATCCCGTCCGAGTTGGTTTCGATGCCGCTGGCTGGAGCGACTTCGCCGGTCACACTGGCGGGCGCGGTGGTGCAGCATACTGCCGAATGTCTCAGCGGCGTGACGATTTGTCAGCTTGCCCAAGAAGGCGCGCCGATTGTGTGGGGCGGCTCGCCGGCGGCCTTTGACATGCGCGAAGGCACGACGCCGATGGGCGCCATCGAGACACATATGATTGACTGCGCTTACGCGCAGGTGGGCAAGGCGCTGGGGATGCCAACCCACGCCTATCTGGGCATGAGCGACGCCAAGATCGTGGACGCCCAGGCCGGGCTGGAATCGGGGATTGGCGCGGTGCTGGGGGCGCTAACCGGGGTCAACATGATTTCCGGCGCCGGCATGATGGACTTTGAAAGCTGCCAGAGCTTTGAAAAGCTGTTGGTGGATGCCGAGATCATTGGCATGGCCAAGCGGCTGATCGCCGGCATCGAAGTGCGCGACCAGCCCATCGCCTTGAATCTCATCCGGTCGCTGGGCCATCGCGCCGATTATCTCTCGCTCCCGCACACGCAAAAGTGGTTCCGCAAGGAGCAATACATCCCCTCGCCTGTGATTGATCGCGGCTCGGTGGATGCGTGGAAGCAGCGCGGGGCCAAGAGCGCGCGCCAACGCGCTCACGACCGGGTGGAGGAGCAGTTGGCAAAGTACAAACCGTCGCCCATTTCGTCCCAATTGCGCGCCGAGCTGCGGCAGATTGCGACCAAGACCGCTCAACAGTTCGGCATGAAAGAACTCGCCCCGTTGCCGCAAGTCTAGACAAGAATCGTAGGTCGCGCTTTCCCGTCCCCAGGACACCCTTTACCCATTAAGGGTACCCTGGGGGCAGGGGTGTGCCCACGGCGCAGCGGCGGCGGGACGCAGGGCGCAAGCGTGGCCTACAAAAGTTACGCAATCAAAAAATCTCCCGCAACCCCTGACCTGCGGGAGATTTTTTATTGCCGCACTCATCTATACTTGCCAACTCTTCAAAGTGGGATGGGTGATCTCGTGGGTGATGGCATCGGCCAATTGCAGCGCCCGCAGACCCTCGCTGCCGGGCACCTGGCAGGGGCGATTCTCGCGCACACAGTCCACAAAGTGGCGCAGTTCCAACATTAAAGGCTCGGCCATGGGCACGTGAATGCGCTCGATGACGCTCTCTTGGCGGTACTTGGTGGTGCTGCGATTGTCGAGATACTGCGGAAACATTCGCCGGTGAATCAGCACCGACTTGTTCAGCAGGTCGGCCTCGATGTAGGCTCCTTCGGTGGTGACTTCGATGGCGCGCACCTTTTGCTCCGTGACCCGCGAGGCAGCCAGCGTGGCGATAGGCCCGCCGCGAAAAGACAGGGTCGCCACGGCGTGATCTATCGCGCCAGTGTGAATGGTGCGCCCCCAGGCATTGACCCCTTCGACCTCCAGGCCGACCGTGTTCATGACCAAATCCAGGTCGTGAATCATCAAGTCGCGGATGACGTCCACGTCCGTGTTGCTGGTGTCAAAGGGGCTGAGGCGGCGCACGTTGACGCCAGTGAGCTTTAGGCCGTCGGTGACGTGCTTGAGCTCGATAAAGGCCGGGTTGAATCGCTCGATGTGGCCGACCTGGAGCACCAGGTTCTTGGCTTCGGCCATCTGCACCAGCTTTTGGGCTTGTTCGATCGTCTCGGCGATGGGCTTTTCCACCATAACCGGCAGCCCTCGCTCCAAACACTCGGCGGCCAGAGCATAGTGAGCCGGCGTGGAGGCGGCGATGGTGACGGCGTCTACTTGGGCCAGTAGCGCCCGGTGGTCCTGAAAGTAAGCCGTATCGTGGTGCTCGGCGACCTGGCGTCCGCGTTCTTCGTTCAGGTCGGCCACGCCGACCAATTCAACGCGGGGCAGGTTGGAGCAGACGCGGCAATGCCGCTCTCCCATGACGCCTGCGCCGATGACGCCTATGCGCATCGTTTTCATAGTATTACCTCTCAGAATGATGGGGGGCCAGGGGGGCTCAACCGCCCGGCGTTCAACCGGGCGATAGAGCCTGGAATGTTTACCTCGTAGCCGGTTGTCGCATGACAATCGGCAAGTAGATATAGGTCTTGGGCGCCTCCGCCAGAATTGAGATCGTGACGGTGGCAATGTTGCCGCTGGTTGTGCCGTCGTTGGCTTGATAGGTAAAGCTGTCGGAACCTACATAGTCAGTGTCAGGCGTATAGGTGAATGAGCCGTTGGCATTGAGCGTTAATGTGCCATGCGCCGGGCCGCTGACCAGGATAGCCGTCAACGGACTGTGTTCCACGTCGCTATCATTGCTCAACACGCCAGGAACATTGACCGATAGCACCTCGTTCTTCACAACAAGGTACTCATCATCCACGGCGACAGGCGCGTCGTTGACCGGGTTGACGGTGATGCTTACCGTAGCGACGTCGCTGTCAGCTATAGAGTCATTTGCTCTGTAGGTAAAGCTGTCGGCGCCGTTATAGTTGGCCGTCGGCGTGTACACGAATGAGCCATGAGTGTTGAGCGTCAACGTGCCGTGCGACGTGGTGCTGATCAAGATAGCCCTCAGCGGGTCGAGATCCGGGTCGGTGTCATTGTCGAGCACGCCGAAAGCCGTCACAACCAGCGGTGTGTCTTCGTCCGTGCTGTAGCTATCGTTCACTGCTGTGGGTGCGTCGTTGACATTCTTTACGGTGATGGTGAAGGATTGAGTGGCGATCGCTCCGGCGCTGTCACGCGCTTGCAGGGTGACGGCGTGCGGGCCCACGTTGTCGTTCGTCGGCGTGCCGCTCAACGTAGCTGTGCCGTTGTGGTGATCCGTGAAGGTCAGCCAGCCGGGTAGCGTGGGCGCAGTGATGGTCACTGTGTCGCCTACGTCAATGTCGGTGACGATGACGTCGTAGGTGTATAGTACGCCTTGCATCTTCACTAACACTGGCTCGCTGGTGAATTGTGGCGCGTCGTTGACGTTAGCGACGGCGATGATGAAGGGTTGAATGGCGGTCAGTCCATCCGAGTCGCGTATCAGCAGGGTAACAGCATGCTGACCCACATCGGCATTTGTCGGTGTGCCACTCAGCGTGGCCGTGCGGTCGCCGTGATCGGTGAGAGTGAGCCAGGCCGGCTTGGTGGGAGCGGTGATCAGGATATCGCCTGCGTCTAGGTCAGTGGCGGTGATGGCATAAGTGTAGGCTATATCC
>Ga0315279_10009125_pt1 | contig 11890 bp, 8 predicted proteins | sample YL17G06_20_MG_FD_203694 | JGI IMG/M metagenome (GOLD analysis project Ga0315279, IMG submission 203694) | Sediment microbial communities from Yellowstone Lake, YNP, Wyoming, USA - YL17G06_20 | ecosystem: Environmental > Aquatic > Freshwater > Lake > Sediment | place: USA: Wyoming | collected...
GCGAAATTGGGAATATGTGGGTGCTGCCGATGAACTGCATCGCCGCACCCACATATCCCCAATTTCACCGATTCTTTTCCAACAGTCGATAGGATATAATACATCCACAGTCGCTTCACCATTCACGATTTTCGGAGTAACCTCCATGAGCAAACATCTTGTCCTCGTTGCCGGGAATATCGGCGCTGGCAAAACCTCCCTCACCGAACGGCTGGGTGCGCGCCTGGGGTGGCACACCGCCTATGAGTCCGTGGCTGACAACCCTTACCTGCCCGACTTCTACGCCGACATGCGCGCCTGGTCGTTCCACCTGCAGGTATTCTTTCTCGGTCACCGCGCCCAGCAGTACCTCGAGTTAGCCAGCCAGCCCCAATCCTCCATCCTAGACCGCAGTATATACGAAGATGCGCACATCTTCTCCCGCGCCTTGCACCATATGGGTAACCTGAGCGAACGCGATTACCAGGCCTACCGGCGGGTTTTCGATCTGGTCGTCTCGCGCCTGCCCGCACCCGATCTGCTGATCTACCTGCGCGCACCGGTCTCGGTGCTGATCGACCGCATCCGCAGCCGCGGGCGCGCCATCGAAGGCGGTATCACCCCCGAATATCTCAGCTTGCTCGAATCATTCTACGATGAATGGATGCAAACTTTTGACATCTGCCCGGTGCTGACCATCCGCACGGACGAGGCCGCTCGCGATAAGGTCGGCAAAAAGGGGCGCTTACTCGATTTCGTCCACAATCCGGCCCATTTCGATTTGATCCTGGCACGGGTGCAGGATCGCCTGTCCGGGCGTGAGGATCTCATCCTCCCAAACCGCTGAACGTTCTCGCCATTTGCTCCAATGCCCGGTCGATGGTTTGAACCGAGGTAGCATAACATAACCGCAGGTAACCCTCGCCGCCCGCGCCGAAGTCGGTGCCAGCCAGTACGGCAACACCGGCCTCATCCAGCAGGCGGCTTTGTATTTCCTGTGCCGGAATGCCGAACGACTTTATATTGGGGAAAACGTAGAAGGCTCCCTGTGGGGATTGGCATTTCACCCCGGGAATGCTGTTCAAACCCGCCACAATACGGTCGCGGCGGCGCTGGTATTCGTCCACAACCGCCTCTACCGGGGATTGATCGGCAACCAGGGCTTCGATCCCGGCGATTTGGGTGAAGGTCGCCGTGCAGCCGATCGAGTGGGTGAGCAGCAGCTCGACGCGCTCAGCCAGCGTCTCAGGCATGATCATATACCCCAGCCTCCAGCCAGTCATAGCGTAGGTTTTCGAGAACCCGTCGCAAATCACCGTGCGCCTCATCATCCCTGGCAGCGAAGCGATGCTGGGCACGTGCAGGGCATCGTAGGCCAGGCGGGCATAGATTTCGTCGGACAGCACCCAGGCATCGCGTTTCTGGGCAGCCGCGGCGATGTGTTCCAAATCCGCCAGGGGAATCACGCCGCCGGTCGGGTTAGCGGGAGAGTTCAAGATAATTAGCTTCGTACGGTCAGATACACGCTGGTCGAAGGCTTCCAGGTCGAACGAGAACTGGTTTTCCTCCCGCAAGGGCACCGGCACCGGCACACCACCCGCCACGCCGATCATCGCTGCGTAGGTGGGAAAGCCGGGATCGGGGTAGATCACCTCGTCCCCCGGCTCTACCAACGCCAGCGTGGGGAAGAACAGCCCGGGCTTGGCGCCCGGTCCCACGACCACCTGCGCCGGGCGGAACTCGATCCCGCGGCGCTGCCCGGCCTCCGCGGCGATGGCCTCCCGCAGCTTAGGGATACCGGCGGGCGGGTTGTAGCGCGTCTGCCCGGAGGCAATGGCGCGGATGCCCGCCAGGCTAATATTGGGCCAGGTGGGAAAATCGGGCTGGCCGATCTCCAGGTGCAGGATGGTACGGCCCTGGGCTTCGAGGGCCTGGGCGCGGGCCAGGACGGCGTAGGCGCCTTCGGGTTCTAGGTGGGAAACACGGTGGGAGTAGGGCATGGGATTGAGGGTTGGGGATTATCGATTGTCGATTGAAGGTTACAGATGGTAGGTAGGGGCAGACCCATGGGTCTGCCCCTACCTGCATCCTATTTTAACTCGTAAATCGCCGTCGCGGTACGTAAGTGGGCGGCTGGACCCGGACGCAGGGGATGGCTGTCCCGCAGATAGACGCGGCGGGTGATGCGGAAACCATCGCGGGCGCAAAATTCCTCGAAGTCGCGTAGGGTCAGCGGGCGGGCGCGCGGGGACGTGTCCCACGGCTGGGGCAAACCGGGGGTGACTGGGCTGCGCCCGGTGATGAGGAAGTTCAGGCGGCAGCGCCAGTGGCCCCAGTTCGGGAAGCTGACGATGGCGCGCCGGCCCACGCGCAGCATCTCGCGCACCACGAAGGCCGGGTCGTTGAGGTAGGGGATGGTGTAACTGAGGATCACCGTATCGAACGAGCCATTGGGGTAATCCCCCAGGCCCTCGTGCAAGTCGCCCTGGCGCACCGACACGCCGCGCCGCACGCAGGCCAGCACACCCTCCTCCGAGAGCTCCACGCCGCGGCCAGTGACGCGGCGCGTGTCTGCCAGGTAGCGGAGCAGGGCACCGTCGCCGCAGCCCAGGTCGAGAACTCTCTCTCCTGGCTGGACCAGGCCGGCGACTGCCAGCAGATCAGGACGTAATGCTTGCGCGGTCATTGATCTTCCCTTACCAATATCTTTATCCGCGGATGACGCAGATGGTGCGGATATTCTTTCTTAATAAAAAAATCTCTTTCTTTATCCGCGTTATCCGCGGATTAATCATGCCGTCATGTCGGCCTGGTTGGCATCCCGGGAGGTATCTACCGGGATCTCGGTCGCGGCCAGCTCTTCGGGGGTGGGCGGGGGAGGCAAAGCAATATGGAAATGTTCGACCACACGCCCGAGGAAATTCGTCAGCAGACCGGTCATCGTGTCCACCTCCAGCAGGAAAGCGTCGTGGCCCCAGCTGGATTGGATGTTGACGTAGGTAACATCCGCTCCGGCTGCGGTCAGGCAGCTGACCAGCTCCTTAGAGTGATAGGTCGGGTACAGCCAGTCCGAGGTGAACGAGATCACCAGGTATAACAGGCCAGTGCTATTAGCAAAAGCTGCCGCCAGGCTGTGGGCGCCATTAGCGGCGATACTATCGCTCAAGTCGAAATAATCGAGCGCTTTGGTGATGTACAGGTAGCTGTTGGCATCAAAACGCTCGGTGAAACGGTTGCCCTTATGCCGCAAATACCCTTCGATGGCGAAATCAGTCTGGAAATCGTAACCATAACGCTCGCGATCCTGCAGGCGGCGGCCGAACTTGTGGTGCATGGACTGCTCGCTGAGGTAGGTGATATGCCCGACCATGCGCGCCACTGCCAGCCCGGCATTGGGGTGCGAGGCTTCGTAATAATCGCCGCCATTCCAGTTTGGGTCCGCGTAGATGGCCTGCCGGCCCACCTCGCTGAAGGCGATCAACATGGGCGAATGGCGAGCGGTGGTAGCGATCGGCAGGCAGGCGCACACCCGTTCGGGGTAGGCTGCCGCCCATTGCAGGGCCTGCATACCGCCCATCGATCCCCCGACCACAGCCAGCAGTTTATCGATCCCAAGGGCATCGATCAAAAAGACTTGAGTGCGCACAATGTCGCCGATGGTGATCACCGGGAACTCCAGCCCGTAGGGTTTGCCTGTGCGCGGGTTGATCGAACCCGGCCCGGTAGACCCGGAGCAGCCGCCGATAGTGTTGGCACAGATCACGAAATACCTGTCCGTGTCGAAAGCTTTACCCGGGCCGACGCAGTCATCCCACCAGCCTGGAGCGGCGTCCTGCGGGGTGTAATACCCCGCCACGTGCGAATCGCCGGACAGGGCATGGCAGATCAGGATGGCGTTGCTGTGATCGGCGTTCAAACGGCCATAGGTCTCGTAGGCCAGCGTCACCGGTCCGAGCGTCTCACCGCTGTCGAGGAGCATCGGCTCATCCTCAGCAAAGGTGAAATAACTTTTTTGAGTGATGCCTACAGAACGAGAAGACATATCTGCCTCGATCATTGAGATATCAATAAATGCTTTTTCATTTTTCGAATGCTCCGAAAACTGGTAGATTGAGCGGGCATCTGCCCGCTCAATCTACCAGTTTTCGGTATATAAGGCAATTTTGGATGGTTACGGTGGCGAAGCCACCGTAACCATCCAAAATTGCCACTTCTACCATACGGAAGGTGTTACATTGATCCTCCCAACGCCTGCTCCAGATCCCACAGGATATCCTCGATATCCTCGATCCCGATGCTCAGGCGGATAAAATCCGGCGTGACCCCAGCGCGGATTTGTTCCTCATCCGAAAGCTGGCTGTGCGTGGTGCTGGCAGGATGGATCGCCAGCGACCTGGCATCGCCGACATTGGCCAGGTGGCTGACAAGCTGGAGGCTGTTGATGAATTTCGCCCCGGCCGCGCGCCCGCCCTTCACGCCGAACCCCAGGATCGCCCCCGGCCCCTTGGGCAGGTACTTCCGGGCGCGGGTGTGATCGGGATGGCTGGGCAGCCCGGGGTACTTCACCCAGCTGACCCGCGGGTGCCCTTCCAGGAACTCTGCCACGGCCTGGGCGTTCTGCACGTGGCGGTCCATTCGCAGGCTGAGGGTTTCCAGTCCCTGCAGGAGCAGCCATGAATTAAACGGAGCCTGGCAGCCGCCCAGGTCGCGCAGGATCTGCGCCCGCGCCTTGGTGATGAACCCCAGCGGACCCAGGCTGGCATACACCACCCCGTGATAACTCGGGTCAGGGTCGGTAAAATTGGGGAAGCGCCCGCTGGCGGCCCAATCGAAGTTCCCACCATCCACGATCACCCCGCCGATGGTGGTGCCGTGCCCGCCGATGAATTTGGTCGTGGAATGGGTAATGATGTTCGCCCCCCATTCGAAAGGGCGGCACAGGTACGGCGTGGCAAACGTGTTATCGATCATCAACGGGATACCAAACTCCTTTCCGATAGATGCCACCTCCTCGAAAGGGAACACGTTGACCAACGGGTTCCCGAGCGTTTCCCCGTACAGGATCTTCGTGTTCGGGCGGATGGCGCGGCGGAAGTTCTCCACGTCAGCGGGATCGACCAGCGCGGTCTCGATCCCCAGGCGGGGAAAGGTATAGCGGAACTGGCTGACTGTCCCGCCGTACAGGGTTTGCGCAGCGACGATGTGATCCCCTGCCTGGCACAGCGCCAGGATGGCGGTTGCCTGGGCGGCGTGTCCCGAAGCAGCCGCGATGGCTCCCGACCCGCCCTCCAAGTCCGCCAGGCGCACTTCGAACACCTCATTAGTAGGGTTGCTGATGCGGGTGTAGATATGGCCTTTCTCCTCCATGGAGAACAAACGCGCGGCATGATCGGTATCATGGAACAGGTACGAGGTAGTTTGGTAGATGGGCACAGCCGATGACCCGGTGGCGGGATCGGCCTGCTGCCCGGCATGGAGTTGGCGGGTGGTGAAGCCAAATGGGCGTGGATTTGAGGGCATGCGTTTCTCCTATAAAAGAAACTTTCCGAAAATTTATGATTTTGACGGGCTATGCCCGTCAAAATCATAAATTTTCGGGTATTCTCCCCCTCTCCGTATCGGAGAGGGGGCAGGGGGGTGAGGCAATAATAAAAAACCTCTTCTCTGGAAAGAAGAGGTTGCGTTGATATGCTGTAGTTGCAGAACATCATCGCTCTCATCTCCCAGAATTTGGACAATCGCATGGATTGTCCCTGCAATCTGCCGGAATTGGCACCTTGCTGAACCAGTTAAGCTGGTTGACCCAGCTACGCTGGGTAAGCAGGTTGTCGAGGCATCCTCGGGCCGGTCCCTCCGCCTCTCTGGATAAGAGTATCGATCGTTGGGTTTCCCGTATTCAGCGATAAAGTGTCAAATAGGGAAAACCCGTCTATACAATTTATTGGGCGGGTTTATAGCACGAACGGGAATGAATGTCAAGGAGGAACTATTAAGCCTTATTCTTCTAAGCAGCTGGTTTCTTCGGCTCTCGTTTGGGCTGGCGCAGCGGGATGGAGAAGTAGAACGTGCTGCCCTTGCCAAGCTGGCTTTCCACCCACACCTGTCCCCCATGCCTTTCGGCGATCGATTTGACAATCGCCAGCCCCAGGCCGGTGCCATGCCGTTTTACGGCTTCTTTCTGCCCGGCGCGGAAGAATTTCTCGAATAACCGTGGGAGATCAACCGGAGCGATGCCAATCCCCGTATCGCTCACCTCGAACACCAGACGGTCCTGGCGGGCGTTCACGTGCAGCCCCACCTTGCCACCCGTATCGGTGTACTTGATCGCATTATCTAGCAGGTTATGCAGCGCCTGCTGCAAGAGGCTTTGGTCCGCTTCCACCAACGGGGCGGTTTGCGGGGTCATTTCTGTGGTAAGTTGGATACGCTTCTGGGTGGCTTGCAGCTGCAAAGCCCCCACCACGCGGTCCACCACATCCTGAACAGGGACCATCTCCAGCTGCAGATCGACGCCTGCCTCGATGCGCCCCAGGTCAAGCAGGTTGTTCACCAGCTTAGACATCGTCTCTACCCCGGTGACAATCTTGCGCACATAACCAACCTGCTGATCGTTCAGGTTGCCGACCATTTCAAGCATGGTGGCATACCCGCGCATCAGGGTCAGCGGAGAGCGCAGGTCGTGGCTGACGGTTGAAACGAACTCCGATTTGAGTGCATCCAGTTCTTTGAAATGGGTCACATCCCGCAGCACACACACCCGCCCCACCCGCTGCCCATCTGCCATCACCGAGGAAGCCGTGGCCAGGTAGACGCGCCCATCGGCCATCGTCACTTCAATGGACTGCGGTGATTCATCTGAGGAATGACGCATCAGCTTCACCAGCTCTTTTTGCGGGATGATGGCATCCACAGGCCGGCCTTCACCCACCTCCGCCCCCCAATGGGTAGCCTGCCAAGCGGCCGGATTGGCGAGTAGCAGCCGGTTGCGTTGGTCGGTAACCAGCACCGGATCGGGCGTGGAGGCCAGGATAGCTGCCAGGCGCTGGCGGCCGATCTCGGCGTTCAGGAACAGGCGCGCGTTGGCAGCAGCCAGCGCTGCCTGCCCTGCTAGGGTGACCATGAAGCGTATCTCGTCATCGGTAAAGGGATGAGGGGTATCGTAGGCAACCCACAGTGCCCCGTAATTTTGATTTTCGTGCCGCAAGGCCAGGGCAATGATTGATTCTACGCGCGGCATACCCGGGCTGACCGCGATCAGGCGGGTGCGGCTAATGTTGGTCAAAACGACCCGATCCTGCTGGCGGGTGAGTGCAAGAACTTGCTCGTCGAGGCTGCTGTAAACATCACTGGCTGCGCCAACCCCAAAACGCATGAACGCGGCTTTATCTCCGTCCACCTCTGGCATGGTGGCAGGCTCCAGCACCACTCGGGCAGAGCAGCCTCCCATCGCCAGGGCTGCCTCCAGCACAGGTCGTACGGCCTCATCTACTTCCAGGCTGGAGGCTACCCCCTGGCTGGCTAACAACAGCCGGTTGAGCTCATCCATCCGGCCTTTCAGACTCACGCGCATCTGCTCGAAAGAGCGGCGCAGCTGCCCTACCTCGTCCTCACCTTCGACCGGTAAAGGATTGTCCAGCTGCCCGCCAGCGATGCGCTTGGATGCCAGCGCCAGGTGTTCCAGCGAGGCAGTCACGCCCTTCAAGCTCAACCGCACCAGCAATATCGCAACCACAAACAAAAAGGCGATCATGGCTAACAATGGGGCCGCGATGGTCAAAGCCAGCTGCTGCGCCCGCCGGGCTGGCACTGCTAGCACGACCGCCCAGGTATGCCCAATGGTGCGCTGGTAATACACCAGCCGCCGTGTACCATCGGGGGCTGTATCATCATAAAAGCCCTGTTCCTCCACCGTTTTCCCAGAGTACGGCTGCATGAGTGCAGCGGCACTGGAGCTATATAAGATGCGTCCCTTGTCGTCCAGCAGCAAACCCTCCCCATCGGAGCCTGCCAGGCTGTCCAGGCTGGCGAGGATCGGCTTGGTAAATGGATTGGATTTCAGATCGGTGCGGCCTACCAGGGCACCCCGGATATTGTCTTCCTCATCGTAAATTGGAGCCCAGAAAGATACCTGGGCGGAGGGTTCATCATCCACCGGAGGAATAGAATAATAACGCGGCACCCCTGCCAGGACGATCTCCTGCCCGGCAGCCTCCTCTTCAGAGCCGATAACACTACCGCCGGTTGTACGGTAACGGGCGATTTCGTTGCCATCAGCATCCAGCAAGAACAACTGGCGGAAGAATGGCACCGTTCGCAGCTGCTGTGAGAGCAGATCGACCTTGGGAATGTTAGCGTCTATCAGTCGAGAATCGGCAGCGAATTGGGTGATAAGGTTTTGCCCGGATTCGATGAAAAACGGGACGTTTTCTACCGCAGATTGGGCGGTACTCGACATCCGGTCACGCAGCATTCGCCGCGCGGCGTTGCCTGCAACCACCCAATCTGCCACCGTCAGCGAAACTACGAGGATCGCAGCCAATGGCGCCAGGCTGTATAAGAACCGCAATGGAAGGCGGCGTTCCACCGGCGAGGGCTGCAGGTCGCCACTCCCGCCCCACCTGGCAGGAAAAGCCATCGCCACCGCCTCGGCGACAGCCCCTGCCACCAAAAGCATCCCTGCAACCGCGGCTGAGTTGGAAATAAAATGGGTGATGGCATAATCTAGCCGGATCGCCAGGTCTCCTTCCGCCATGCAGGCCGCCCCGAAGAGGTAAATCAGCGGGTATATCAGCGCCGCCAGAACCGCGGCAGCCAGCGGGTGACGCAAAAGCCGGAACATCGGTGTGCGGTAGCGCTGCCGCACCATCGCGCTGACCAATATCGCCAGCAAGGCGAATTCCAATGGAGTGAAGGGGCTGTGCGTATCCCCCAGGGCCAGAGTGATCCCTGAAATCAAACCAACCAACGTGGCAGGCAGCATGCCCAGCACACCAGCCGCCAGAAGCCACGGGAAGGCGGCAAACAAGACCAACGCCGGGCCGCGAGTTTCTTCAATGATCCAGGGTAACGGCAGGGCCTCACCTGCCGGGAGGCGCAGGATAACGAACAGGCTTGCCAGCGGTGCGAGGATCGCCGTAATAAAGAAAAACCCCCATTGCATACCCGTCAAACGCTGGTTGTGTTCTCTCCAACGCAAAAGCAGGATAACGATCACCCCCAGTAATAACAACCACCCCAGCCAGCCAAACAAACCAAGCGGCAGCTTGATGTAGAGTCGATTCGTCAATAAGGTGAACTCGATGGACATACCGGAGCTCGTTGCAAACGCTGTGCCAGGGAATTGGGTTTTTGGATTTCGCTGGATGATACTCCAGATTTAGGGGTGTGCGGGCAGCTACGCCGCCCGCACACCCCTAAATCCGGTTATTTTTCACGGCAATTCCCATTGAGCCAAGAAGTATCAAACCAGGTCAACCAATGTCAGATGACATCAAGATTATAGCACAGGTCGCCTGATCGCTTTGTTCTTCATGCCCAGGTGATGGTTTCCTGGGTTGCCTTGGACAGGTTTGCGTAAGCGCCGCGGCGGTGCTCCGGGAGCAGAGCTGCCAGGACGTACATAGCCTCATCAGTCATCTGGCGCAGTTGAGCGCGGTTGGGGCGGCCCAGGGCACTTTGGTACTGAAAGGGCCGGCCAAAGCGGATGACGATGCCCGGTTCGCGCCAGCGCGAGTTGGTTCGTAAGCATGGAAAACCAATCGAGCCATCGATGGCCGTCGGGACAACCGGGACGCCACTACGGCTGGCGAGGTACGCCACCCCCTCTTTTGCATCCTGCAAGTTGTTGTGACGGGTGCCTTCGGGCGCGACGAGTACGATCTCTCCCGCCTTTAATATATCCAGCGCCTGGTGGAGCGCCTGCCGGTCAACCTCCTCCCTCCGCACCGGGATCACCCTCCATACCCGCGGGAAGATCCCGATCAATGGGTAACCGAACACTTCCTCTTTAGCCATCGGGATGATGTTACGAGGAAGTACATGAATCACAGCGATCGGATCTACAAATGCAATGTGGTTGATCATCACAATCGCCGGACCGTGAGTGGGAACGTTTTCAAGGCCCTCCACGCGATCGAGTTTCGCCAACAGCGTGAATCCAATGCGGGCGATCAAGAAACGCAGGAAACGGCGGCGCGTCTCAAAATGGGCATGTTCGTAACGGGGATTAGGAGAAGGAGGTGGGGATAACGCTTTGCTGAAGGTCATCGAGTACATTCCTGGAAGACAAGGCTTATCACCTTTTCTAACACCTGATCAGCGTTCAAGTTATCCGAATCGATGATCACTGCGTCCTCCGCAGCCCGGAGAGGCGCCACCGCTCGCGTGGAATCGATCCGGTCGCGCTCGCGCACCACTGCCAGGATCGCTTCCAGGTCCGCAGATTCCCCACGCTGGATGCGTTCGTTGTACCGGCGCAGAGCCCGCACCTCCGCAGAGGCATCCAGGTATATTTTCAAGTCTGCTTCGGGGAGCACCACGGTGCCAATATCTCGTCCGACCATTACCACGCGGCCGCGCAGGCCAATCCGGCGCTGCTGAAGGGTCAGTGCCCGGCGCACGCCCGAGTAAACTGATACGGGCGATACATTCGCGTCTACCCCAGGCCTGCGGATCTCCCAGGTGATATCCTCGCCGTCCAGCAGCACATCATTGCAGCGCCCATCTTCTTTGGAAGGTGGATGGACATCGATCTGTGCCGTTTCTGCCAGGGCTGTGACGGCGGCTTCATCATCTACCGGCACACCCCGTTCCAGAGCAGCCCAGGTTACCGCCCGGTACATTACCCCTGTGTCAAAAAAGAGATACCCTAAAGCCTCAGCCAACCGTCTGCCAAGGGTAGTTTTGCCCGATGCCGCCGGACCATCGATGGTGATCATATGTGGAATGGACATGAAAACTCCAAAAAATCACGGGGCTTCGGGATCGAGATCGGCCGGCAGGGGATTACCGGGGAAAACGCCAGAACCCGTGGTAGAGACCGCCCTTTCCAGGATCCCACCGGGGAACAGGTCTGTACGCGCCCACAAGATCACCTGACTTTGTGCCAACGGAGCCTCACGGTACGCCAGCCACTGAACCCAATCCTTGGGCAGAACCTGCGTCCACCTGGGGAAGATATACCAGATGAAATCCTGCCCGCGATAGAGCACCGGCAGGCCGGGTATATTTTGAGTTTGGTACGTGATTACCACCGAAGGCGCGTTTTTATCGGTCACCCCGGCGCCAGTAAAGTCGGGTGAAAAATGCGCCGCGCGGAAATCACGCAACAGCCAGCGTAGGGCGCTCGAATCCGACGACACGGTCACATCCAGCGCCTGGCGTTCGCCCGTTTTCCATTGTGAGAGGTTTTCCAGCGTATTCAACAGGAGATCAGCCTCACCCGTTTGCGGAGAAATACTCCAGAGCTCCTGAGCGCCGTTCGGGCGTACCTGCGTCATGCCGAACATGGACGCCAGCATCCCGATCATCAACGCTATACACACACCCCACACCAACCCGTAGCGCATCACTTTTAACGACCACATCCCTACCAGAAGAGCGACTGCGAACAGCATCCCCCAGGCCAACGAGACCAGCGCTACCTGCCCGGCGATCAATCCCAGCCACGCTACCCCCAGCAGCACCATCACACCCGCAGCGAATGCCAGCGCAGGCCCGCGTCCGGCTGCATCTTCCTCTGCTGCCGGCAGGTGATGTTGCACCTCCCAGGCCGCCAGAACCCACAAGGGAACCAGCACCCATACCAGATCCACAGTCTGCCGGGCAGGATAGATCAACGCCAAAGGCATCGCAATACCCGCCCACAAGCTGAGGCGCTGGCTGACCGGCTCGCGCATCGCCCAGGCGCGCA
>Ga0315279_10009128_pt1 | contig 11889 bp, 11 predicted proteins | sample YL17G06_20_MG_FD_203694 | JGI IMG/M metagenome (GOLD analysis project Ga0315279, IMG submission 203694) | Sediment microbial communities from Yellowstone Lake, YNP, Wyoming, USA - YL17G06_20 | ecosystem: Environmental > Aquatic > Freshwater > Lake > Sediment | place: USA: Wyoming | collected...
GCAGCCGCTCGTCGGCGTACACCAGCGCGTCGGTGCGCATCCCCGGGCGGCTGCCCTTGGGAACCAGGTAGCGGTAGTCGTCGAGTTTTTGAATCAGTTCGCGGGCAATCATAAAAGTTCTCAGTTGTCAGTTTTCAGTTATCAGTTCAGCCAGCGGCGGAGAACTGATAACTGACAACTGAAAACTGAAAACTCAAATATCGAAATAGACTTCGGCTTCCCACCCCTCCCCTGTCTGCCGGACGGCGAGCTGGTGATAGGTGACGGCCTTGATGATCAGCCGCATTTCGTGGCGCGAGGTGTCGCGTGGCTCGCCGAAGGCCGTGGCCGTCACCGCTGTCTCGCCGATGTCGCGGACCGCCACGCGGGCCGGCAGCCAGCCCTGCCCGTCCACCAGCCAGAGTATCTCATCGAGGAAGGTTACCAGCAGTGCTTCGCGGTCGGGGGCCTCGGCGGCGATGGGCCTTTGCTCGCGCTCCTGGATGCCGGCCGGGCTGGCGGCGATCTCCATCATGCCGGTCGCCGCGTTCTCGAACAGCCCGGCGAGAGCGGCGCCCCGCGCGCGCAGGCCGATGTCGGCCGGGTGCTCGAGAATCTCCCACGCCCCCACACCTCAATTGTAGCTCCGTATGGAAACTGTCGGGCGCGCGGCGTCAACCCAGGCGCTTTACTCCGACACCCGGAGCACCTGCAAGATTCGGCCCGCCAACAGCGCGGCGGCCGTCCGACACTGTGAAAAACCGGGCCACCGGCTGGAAGCCTGCGCCACCGAGTGCAGCAAGTGGCTGGAGTGGCACAGGCTTCTAGCCTGTGTGCCTCGGCAACGACAACGAAGCCCTGCTTCTTTCACAGCTTCAGAGCGGGCGCTACAACCGGTCGCCCTTACATCCGGCGCTGTGGTAACGTATAAGGTCATCCTTCGCGGCAGACTCACGCATGGCAGAGATGATTCAAGTGACTTTCCCCGACGGGTCCACCCAGGCGTACCCGAAGGGCACCACCGCGCTGGAAGTGGCGCGCTCGCTGGGCCCGCGGCTAACCGATGCGGCGCTGGTTGCCCGGAGCAACGGCGGCTTGGTCGATCTTCAGGAGCCGATTGAGACTGACACCCAACTACGCATCCTGACGGCCAGGGATCCGGAGACTCTGGAAGTCTATCGGCACTCCAGCGCGCACCTGCTGGCCGCCGCGGTGCTGGAGTTGTTCCCCGAGACCAAGCTGGGCATCGGTCCCCCCACCGAGACGGGGTTCTTCTACGATTTCCAGCGGCCTACGCCGTTCACCGAGGAAGACCTGGAGAAAATCGAAGCCAAGATGCGGGAACTGGCCGGGTGCGACCTGCCCTACGAGCGCCTTTGGCTGCCTCGCGAGGAAGGCTTGAAGAGGTTCCGGGAGATGGGCGAAGCGCTCAAGTGCGAGCTGATCCAGGAGAAGACCGAGGGCGACCGCATCTCCGTCTACACGCTGGGCCCCAGGTTCCTGGACTTCTGCCGCGGCCCGCACGTGCCCTCCTCGGGCAGGATCAAGGCCTTCAAGCTGCTGTCCATCGCCGGCGCCTACTGGAAGGGCGACGAGCGCAACACGCAGATGCAGCGCATCTATGGAACCAGCTTCTTCAGCCAGAAGGATTTGGACGAGTACCTGAAGCAGCTCGAGGAGGCGCGCAAGCGCGATCACCGCAAGCTGGGCCGCGAGCTGGACCTGTTCAGCATCCAGGAAGAAGCGGGGCCGGGCCTGATCTTCTGGCACCCCAAGGGCGGGCTGGTGCGAAAGATCATGGAGGACTGGATGCGCGACGAGTACCTGAAGCGCGGCTACGACCTGGTCTACACGCCGCACGTCGCGCGGCTGGAGCTGTGGAAAACCAGCGGCCACACCAGTTTCTTCGCGCCCAACATGTTCACGCCCATAAAGCTGGAAGATGCTGACTACCAGCTCAAGCCCATGAACTGCCCCTTCCACATCCTGATCTACAAGGACCGGCTGCGCAGTTACCGCGACCTGCCGGTGCGGCTCGGGGAGCTGGGCACCGTCTATCGCTACGAGCGCAGCGGCGTGATGCACGGTTTGATGCGCGTGCGCGGCTTCACCCAGGACGACGCGCACATCTTCTGCACGCCCGAGCAGATCAAGGACGAAGTGGTCGGCTGCCTGGATTTCGCTCTCGACGTGTTGCGCACCTACGGCTTCGAAAAGTTCGAAGTGGAGCTGTCCACCTGGGACGGCGGCGCGTCGGACAAGTATGACGGCACGGCCGACCAGTGGAAGCTGGCCGAAGACGCGCTGGACCGCGCCCTGGCCGAGCGCCGCATCGAGGCCCGGGTGATGCGCGACGAGGCCGCCTTCTACGGGCCCAAGATCGACGTGAAACTGGTGGACGCCATCGGCCGGCTCTGGCAGCTCAGCACCATACAGTTCGACTTCACGCTGCCGCGGCGCTTCGGCTTGGAATACATCGCCGAGGACGGCAAGGCGCACCAGCCGCTGATGGTGCACCGCGCGCTCTATGGTTCGGTGGAGCGGTTCTTCGGCGTGCTGCTGGAGCACTACGCCGGGGCCTTCCCGATGTGGCTGGCGCCGGTGCAGGCCGTGGTGCTGCCCATCAGCGACAAGCACCACCCCTACGGCCGCGGCGTGGTCGCCCGGCTGAAGGAAGCGGGGCTGCGCGCCTACCTGGACGACCGCAACGAGAAGGTCAACTTCAAAATCCGCGAGGCGCAGTTGCAGAAGGTGCCCTACATGCTGGTGCTCGGCGACCGCGAAGAGCAGAACGGCACCGTGGGCGTGCGGAACCGCAAGCACGGCGACCAGGGCGCGCGCCCCCTCGACCAGTTCATCCAGGAGGCGCTCGAGCTGGTGCGGACCAAGGCCGCCGCGGAATAGGCCGCAGGCTGCAGGCTGTGGGCTGTGGGCTGTAGGCTGTAGGCTGTGGGCTGTAGGCTGTGGGCTGTAGGCCCCAGATGGGCGGTGGGAGCGCGGACGGCTTGCTGGAAGAAGGGGGAGCCGAATCGGCCCCGTCCTGAAGCCCTCGGCTGGAAGCGTCGTCCTACAACCCACGGCCTACAGCCCTCGGTGTGCTATACTTTCTGTTCTGTAAGCTCCCGTTCGTCCCGTACGCAGGAGGATTTTTATCGCCGACCGCACTCGTATCAATGAGCGAATCCGGGCCCGCGAAATCCGCGTGATTGCCGATTCAGGCGCCCAGTTGGGCATCATGGCTCCCCACGAGGCGCTGCGGATAGCCCGCGATCAGAGTCTGGACCTGGTAGAAATCTCGGCCACGGCGCAGCCGCCCGTCTGCAAGATCATGGACTACGGCAAGTACTGCTACCAGCAGAGCAAGCGGCAGCACGAGGCCAAGAAGCGCCAGCACCACGTGGTGATGAAGGAAGTGAAGTTCCGGCCCAACGTGGATGAGCACGATTACGAGTTCAAGAAGAACCACGTGCTGCGCTTTCTGGAGGAGGGGGACAAGATCAAGGCCACCGTTATGTTTCGCGGCCGCGAGATAACCCACTCGGAGATCGGGCGGCGAATTCTCGAGCGTCTCATTGAGGACGTGGGCGAGGCCGGACAGGTGGAAAACCGCGCCCGCATGGAAGGCAACACCATGACGGTGATCCTGGCTCCCAAGAAGGGCCAGGCGCAGGCTCCGCCTCCGCCGCCCAGCGCGGCCAGAGGAAACCAGTGATGAGTGATGAGTGACTAGTGACGAGCGCTGTCTCGCTCGTCGTTTGTCACTTATCACTCGGCACTTTTCACTTGTCACTGTCTTGAGGGGGGGATTGTGCCCAAACTGAAGAGTCACCGTGGCGCGGCCAAACGTTTCAAGCGGACCGGCACCGGCAAGATCATGCGCCATCACTCGTTTGCCCGCCACATTCTCACCTCGAAATCGGCCAAGCGCAAGCGGCGGCTGGGCACCGAGGTGATGGTGGAGGGCGGCGAGGCCAAGCGCCTGGACCGCATGCTTCCCAGGTAACCACCACTCCGGCGAAGCGGACCGCACGTTCCGCCAGCCGGATGAGCAACAACCGCGACCGCCTGTAGCGGCGGTCTTCAGACCGTCATTGGCACCGGCAACGTGATTGAGATGGCGGACCCGCCACGGGGGGTCGCCGCTGCAACTGGGGCCGGCGGTCAGCAAGGAGAACAAACCGTGCCCAGAGTCAAACGAGGGACCAAGCGCCGCGCCCGGCGCAAGAAGATACTCGACCAGGCTTCCGGATATTTCCAGACCAGGTCCAAACTGTATCGTGCCGCGAAGCAGGCGGTGGAGAAGTCGCTGCGCTACGCCTACCGCGACCGCCGGCGGCGGAAGCGCGACTTCCGCTCGCTGTGGATCGTGCGCATCGCGGCCGCCGCCCGCCAGCATGACCTAAGCTACAACCGGTTCATCCATGGCTTGAAGCTGGCCGGCGTCGATCTGGATCGCAAGATACTGGCCGACATGGCGGTCCATGATGGCGCGGGCTTCGGGGCGCTGGCCGAGCAGGCGCGGGCCGCGCTGGCCCGGTAGGACCAATTTCGGATTGCGGATTTCGGATTGCGGATTTCAGGCGCCCGCAAAGCTCGCAATCCGAAATTCGAAATCCGCAATCCGCAATCGAATGAAGGTCGAAGAGCAGGTTCGACAGACACTGGAGGCGATGGGTGTCGGCGACGAGGCCGGCGTCGCCACTCTGTTCGATGGACTGCGGAAGCAGATCGAGCGGGAGCTGGCCCAACTGGCTTCGGCCCATGCCGCCGAGCAGTTTCGCATCCGCTGGCTGGGCCGCAAGCAGGGGCTGCTGACCGCGGCCAACGACCACTGGCTCAAGCCGGCGCCGCCTGCCCGGAAGCGCGCCGTGGGCCGGCTGCTCAACGAAGTGAAGCAGCGGGCCGCGCAGTCGCTGGAGGCGCGCCAGCGGGAACTGGAGGCCGGATCGGAAACCGCGCGGCTGGCGGCCGAGCGCCTGGACGTTACCCTGCCCGGCCTGCGCCGCCCCATGGGCGCCCGGCACCCCGTCCAGATCGTCATGGACGAAGTGCAGGAGATCTTTCTGTCCATGGGGTATTCGGTGGAGGAGGGGCCGGAGATCGAGAGCGACTACTACAACTTCGAGGCCCTCAACATGCCGCGCGAGCACCCGGCCCGCGACACGCAGGCCACTCTCTACGTGGCCGGCGACTACCTGCTGCGGACCCACACCTCGCCGGTGCAGATCCGCACCATGGAGAGGACCGAGCCGCCGCTGCGCGTCATCGTTCCCGGCCGGGTCTACCGCCGCGACAATCCCGACGCCACTCACTGCTTCATGTTTCACCAGGTGGAAGGCTTCGCGGTCGATACCAACATCACCTTCTGCGACCTGAAAGGAACGCTCGATTACTTCTTCAAGCGCTTCTACGGCGAGCAGGTGCAGACGCGCTTCCGCCCCAGCTTCTTTCCCTTTACCGAGCCCAGCGCGGAGGTTGATATCTCCTGCATCTTCTGCTCCGGCGCGGGCTGCCGCAAGTGCAAGCAGTCGGGGTGGATCGAGGTTTTCGGCGCCGGCATGATCGACCCGGCGCTGTACGGCTTCGTGAAATACGACGAAAAGAAGTACTCCGGCTTCGCTTTCGGCGGCGGGATCGACCGGCTGGCGATGCTACGGTACGGCATCGAGGACATCCAGTTGTTGTTCCAGGGCGATTTGCGCTTTTTGCAGCAGTTTCGATGAATCACAATGGCACCAAGACACGAAGGCACTAAGGGGACATTCTTCTTCGTATCTTCGTGCCTTTGTGTTGAGAACCACACTTCATGAAGTTGGTATCGAGCTGGATTCGCGAGTTCGTCGACATCCCGGCCGATGACCGGCAACTGGCCGCCGACCTGACCATGGCCGGCATCGCGGTGGATTCGGTGGCCGTCGAGCAGGGCGAGGCGGTGCTGGAAGCCGATGTCACCACCAACCGGCCCGACGCCTTGAACCATTACGGCGTCGCTCGCGAGGCCTCGGCGATCTACGACCGTGACCTGAAGCCCTACCGGGCGTCGCCGCTGGAAGGCTCGCGGCCGGCGCTGGGTGTCGCGTCGGTGGAGATCGCCGACCCGGACCTATGCGCTCGTTATAGCGCGCGGGTGATCCTGGGCGTGAAGGTGGGACCGTCGCCGGAGTGGATGGTGAAGCGGTTGGAGGCGGCGGGCGCCCGCTCCATCAACAACGTCGCCGACGTCACCAACTACCTGTTGCTGGAGCTGGGCCATCCGCTCCACGCCTTCGACCTCGACCTGCTGGCGGGCCGCCGTATTGTCGTCCGGCGGGCGCGCGCCGGCGAGTGCATGGCGACGCTGGATGGCGTGACGCGCGAACTCATTGCGCAGAACCTGGTCATTGCCGATGCCCAGCGTCCCGTGGCCATCGCCGGGGTCATGGGCGGCCTGGAAACCGGCATCGGCGATCAGACCAAAAACGTGCTGCTGGAGAGCGCGTGGTTCGAGCCGCGTTCCATCCGGCGCACGGCCCGCCAGTTCGGCATGCACACCGACGCCAGCCATCGCTTTGAGCGGGGTGCCGATCTCGGCATCACGGCGGTGGGGGCCGACCGCGCCGCCGAGCTGATTCGCGAGGTGGCGGGCGGCGAGATCCTGTGCGGGCTGATCGACGTGTTCCCAGCGCCGCGGCCGCGCCCCACGCTGCTGCTGCGCCAAACCGAGCTGGAACGCATCCTAGGCGAGTGCGTGCCGCCCGAGCGGGTCGAGCAGATCCTGCGGCGGCTGGGCTTCCGCTTGGCCGCCGATGGCGCCGGCCAATGGATGGTCGAGCCGCCGAGCTTCCGGCTGGATGTGGAGCGCGAGATTGACGTCATCGAGGAAGTGGCGCGGCTCTTCGGCTATCAGCGTTTCCGCAACCGGCTGCCACAGTGGTCGGGCGTGGCCCGCCGCGCGCCCGACTGGCACGCCGAGCGCGCCCTGCGGGAAACGGCCCGCGCCCTCAGCTACAGCCAGACCATCTCCTTCAGCTTGATCGCGCCGCGGGAGGCCCAGCCCTTTTCCCTGGCCGATCCGGTCCGGCTGGCCAACCCCCTGAGCGAGGAAGCCAGCGTGATGCGCCCCTCGATCGTGCCCGGCATGCTGAAGGCCGTCGAGTGGAACCTCAACCGCGGCACCCGCGCCATCCGGCTGTTCGAGATCGGCAAGATTTACATGGGTGCCTCCGGGCGCTACGAGGAGCCTCCCATCATGGCGCTGGCGGCCACCGGACCCCTCCTGGAGAGCCCACTCCATGCGGCCCCGCGCGAGATGGATTTCTTTGACCTGAAGGGCGATGTGGAGGCCCTCCTGGGGTTGTTCCAGTGCGGCCGCCTCTATTTCGACGCCAACGTCGGCGTGGACTACTACCACCCGGGCCGCGCCGCCCGAGCGGCCATGGATGGCGAAACAGTGGCACGGTTCGGGCAGCTCCATCCCCGTGTTGCGGCGGAGCGCAAATGGCGGCAGCCGGTGTTGATTGCGGAACTGTACCTGGACCGGCTGTTCCGCCACGACCTGCGCCGGCCGGCCTACGAGCCGGTCTCTCGCGTGCCCACCGTGGACCGCGACTTTTCCCTGGTGGTGCCCGACGCCGTCGCCTGGGAGCGGATTGAAAGCGTTGTCGGACGGTTGGGCATCCAGGAACTGGCGGCGGTGTGTCCGGTCGAGATCCTGCGCGGAGGGCCGGTCGCGACCGGCAGTTACGGGTTATTGCTCCGGGCCGTCTTCCAGCGTCCGGGGCAGACGCTCTCCGACACCGAAGTGAATGAGTGGAGCGCCCGCATTGTCGCGGCGCTTCAGGAGCTGGGCATCGCCCTGCGCGCTTGAATTAAGACCTGAGACCGGGGACCTGAGACCTGAGACTCAGGACACATCCGCATGAGTCAGCGGTCTCCCAGCACTCAGCGGCGGCGCCCTTTTCCGTAGCCCAGGCCTTCAGGCCTGGGTCGTGAGCATAGCGCAAATGCAGCCCCGTTCACGGGGCTTGGCGAATGGCTTTAGCCCGCGGGGCCTGAAGGCGGGCACCGGCAAGCCCCCTGGAAGGGGGCTGGTTGAATGTCTGGCTTTCCATCCCAGGCCTGAAGGCCTGGGCTACGGAAAAAGGCACCAGTTTTGCCAGCACCTCAGGAATCAGGACTAACTATGACCCAACCCGCAGCAGCCCCCGAGTCTCAAGCCCTCGATCAGCTTAGTTCGCTGGAGGAACGGATCGTCCAGGTGGTCCAACTTCTTCAGGAAGCGCGCCAGGCCCGCCAGGCCGCGGAAAGCGAAGCGGCCGGCCTTCGCGGCGGGCTGTCGGCCAAGGAAGGAGAACTGGCGGCGTTGCGCCAGCAACTGGCGGTACTCAACAAGGAACGGGACGAAGTGCGGGGCCGCCTCGAGCGGCTGCTCCAGCAGGTCGATTCCCTGGTCTCCCGCTGAGCGGGGCGAATGCAGCGGCGACCTTCAGGTCGCCATTCCCATCACTTACCGGCGCCGGTGGCGGTCTGAAGACCGCCGCTGCAGGCCGTCACGGCACGTCCTTGGGCTCCATCAGCTCGGTGCGGCTGCCGTCGGGGTCGAACAGGTTCAGCAGCCAGCGCTTGTTCCTGCCGACGCGCGGCTTGTACCGATCCTCGGCGGGCAGGCCCCGTTCCAGCAGCTTCTTATAGGCCGCCTGGATGTCGGGCACTTCCAGGCAGATGTGTTGCATGGAGCCGAGGGCCTGCCGGGTGGGCGGCTGGCTGTACAGCATGAACTCGACGTAATCGCCCCTGCTGCCCGGCATGCGCATGTTGACCCAGCGCACTTCGTTGTCGGTGGGGCCGCCGCGCCAGGTTTCGCGGAAGCCCAGCTTGTCGCGATAGAACACCATCGCCGCCTCCAGGTTGGCTATCTTGAGACCGGCGTGGGTGAGGCGGGTGGAGATCCGGTCTTCGCCCAGGAACCTGCCGCGCGCCTTCTCATGCGAGGAGTCCGGCAGGTACTGGACCATCTCCAGGCGGTTGCCGTCCGGGTCCTTGATGCTGAAATTCATGTTGCCGTCGCGGCCCCGCTGGATCTTGCCGGGGGGCACTCCTCGCTCCTCCAGCATCCGGTGCAGCTTCCCGATATCGGGCGTCTGGAGGGCGACGTGCGTCAACCGCACGTCCTCGTCCGGCGGGAGGTTCGGGAACACCTCGATGTACTGATCCTCGTTAATCTTGAAATAGGACAGCAGTACCGACCCGTCGTCCCTCTTGATGTTGAAGACTTCCTGGTAGCCAAGCACGCCGGTGTAAAAGCGGCGGGCCTTTTCCATATCGCTGACGCGGAAGCCGGCATGGGCCAGCCCGGCGACGGGCAGTTCTTCAGCCGTGGCCGTCAGAGCGAATAGCAGCAAACAGATGAGAAAGCGTCCCATACGGCCCTATTGAACCACCAAGACACAAAGACACCAATATCCAACTTGTTAACTCTTGGTGTCCTGGTGCCTTGGCGGTGCGATTCACTGTGCGTCTGAGGCTGCCAGGCTCTGAGAAACGGCGAAAAAGCGATGGGCGTACAGGCTGCGATAGAGGCGGGCGGCGATCTCGACGGCCTTCAGGCCATAGGTCATCTGGCCGCCCTGCAGGAAAACGACCGTCACCGTGCGGCGGTGCTCGCTGTTGTTGTAACAGGCAAACCAGCCGTAGCGGGTGCCGTTCTTCGAGCACGTCCCGGTTTTCCCCATCACCGGCTCCTCGCGGAATATGTAGCGGAGACCGCGCGCCGTGCCGTAGCGGACGGCGGCCGCCATGCCCGCGGCGACTTCCGGCGCCCAACGGCCGATCTCGAGCTGCCGCTTGACTTTGGGCTGGAAATTCGCCGCCTCCTCCGGCGTGCGCGGGTGCTGGAGATAGTAAAGCGTGCCGCCGTTGGCGATGGCCGAGACCAGCGCGCCCAGTTGCAGCGGCGTCATGTAAATGCTCTCGCCGAACGAGCACATCTTGCCGACACCGCCCAGCCGCGGGTCCAGCTCCTGGCTGGGAAACATCCCCCGTTGCTCGCCGTCGATGTGGTGGCCCGCAAGCTGCCCGAGCCCGAACAGGCGCGCGTAGTAGCTCACCTTTTCGAAGCCCATCTCGCGGCCCAGGGCCTCGAAATAGGTGTTGTTGGAGATGGCCATGGCCGAGACCATGTTCATGCGCCACTGCGGTCCCAATTGTACGGGCGTGTCCTTGGTGACCAGGCCTTCGCACAAGGCTGCCAGGGCCACGGCCAGCTTGATGGTGGAACATGGCGGGGCGCCACTCGACACCGCCAGCCTCTGGTTCACCATGGCCAGGATGCGGCCCGAGAAGGGATCGATCACGACGGCTGTGCCGTTCATGTTGCCGAGGGCCTCGACAGCGACCGCCCGCACCATCTGGTCCTCGCCCGCGGTGATGTCGCCGGCCCCTACGTCATCGGCAAACGAGTTGGTGTAGAAGCGCTCGCGCGTGCCCGGCCGCCTAGCTGGCGTCTTCTTTGGGGCTGGTTTCTTGGCGGCTTTCGCGCCCGGCTTTGTCGAGTTGCTCTTCCTGGCCGGCTGCTCCTTGCCGGAAGAGGTCTGCGCCAAGCCGGCCGCGCAGAACAGCGCGAAGAGCGAAAGAACAGTCAAGAGGGCGCGGGGACAAACCTTCCTCATGGCTCCTGGGATTTTCTACACGAAATGCGTGCCCATTTGCAACTGTTTGGCCGCAGATTTCGCCGCTGCTCATCGATTCAGATGGTTGCCGGGCGCGGGCTGCTGGTATAGACTCCGCCTACGGAGGTGCCCATGGCGACTACTACGCCACTTTCCCAGCCCGACGCTCAACCAGAAAAGCCCCTAATGGGCCTGGGGGGGCGGCTGATCGGGATCTTCATCAGCCCTACGGAAACCTTCGCCGACATCGTCCGCCGCCCGTCGCTGGCCTGGGTGGCGCCCCTGGTGGTCCTGACCATCCTCGCGGCCGTCAGTTCCGGGCTGGTCATTCACCGCGTTGGGATGGAGCAGATGGAGCAGATTGTGCGGAGCCAGTTGGCCCAGAGCCGCATGACTCAGAACCTGACGCCGGAGCAGATGGAGCGGGCCGTGGAGCGCGGGGTGACCGTCGCGAAGTATAAAGCGTACATTGGGCCGCTGCTGTTTCCCTTCATCGGCCTGCTGATCGTCGCCGGTGTGTTTGCCCTGATGACCAACTTCGTCCTCGGCAGCGAAGTGAAGTACACCACGCTGATGTCGGTCACCGCCTACGGGATGATGCCGGGACTTGTGCTGGGAATCGTGAACATCATCACCATCCATCTGAAGAAACCGGCCGACATCGACATCCAGAACATCGTGGTCTCGAACCTCGGCCCGCTGGTCAGCGCCGAGTCGAGCAAGGTGCTGCATCGCCTGGCCAGTTTCATCGACCTCTTCAGCTTCTGGCAGATCGCGCTGATGGCGCTGGGGATTTCGATCGCCGCCCGTTTCAGCTTTGGGAAAGGGCTGGTGGCGGTGGTCGTGCCCTGGCTGGTTTGGGTGCTGGCCGTCGCCGGCCTTTCCGCACTGTTCTAACCTACTCCACATAAACCCGCGTGAATCCGTAGGATCAGGGGATCCCGGCTCTGCCGGGACAGGTCCCGCGGGTTTCTGGGGATTCCTTGCCTCGCTGCCGCGGCCGGCAACGCCCGGCTCTATAATTGGAATGGAAGCCGATGGAGAACAGCGAGATTGCGCGCCTGTTGTACGAGACGGCCGACCTGCTGGAGATCGCCGGCGAAGATCCTTTCCGCGTCCGCAGCTACCGCAACGCCGCCCAATCGCTCGAGACGTTTCCCGAGAAGATCGACGAGATCGTCCGTAACCCCGACCAGAAGGCCGGCGACAAGCAGTTGCTGGCCATATCGGGGATCGGCAAGGGCATGGTCGCCAAGCTGCGTGA
>Ga0315279_10009129_pt1 | contig 11888 bp, 14 predicted proteins | sample YL17G06_20_MG_FD_203694 | JGI IMG/M metagenome (GOLD analysis project Ga0315279, IMG submission 203694) | Sediment microbial communities from Yellowstone Lake, YNP, Wyoming, USA - YL17G06_20 | ecosystem: Environmental > Aquatic > Freshwater > Lake > Sediment | place: USA: Wyoming | collected...
ATGGCCTGTTTATCGAGAGTACCGAGGTGGGAGAAGTAATGATACCCCGGCAAATAAAAACTCTGACTTTATTCGGCCTCATCACAGCCATCCTTCTGACAGCGGTATCCTTTTATGCAATTGAAGATCTGCCCGCTTTCGGGGACGAGAATTCTGCGGTAAATAAATATATTAAACTATTTAGCGTTGATGCTGCCGGATCGGTGGAGAGCCTAAATGCAGGCGTTCTCCCTGCAGAAATTAAAAATAAAATAGAAAAGATGGGATTTATACAAGGCCCCACCTGCCCTGGCTGCCAGAATGAGAATTATCCGACCATAGAGGGAAACTACACGATCAAGCGGATCGAGAAGGGAACGTGGGAGGGTGGACGGATCAATGAAGCGGGATGGAATGTTCTCATCAGAGAAGGGGAGCTATTTTATAACGATCCTAAAGATCCCCAGGAATGGTATTTTATTAAAGATCCAGTTGAGGGATTGCTGAATGTCTACAGGTATAACTGGCCAGTCAGAGTCGTAGAGAGAACCGTAAACGAGACGGCTATGATAAATTCTGTTACATCAGGCCTGGCGGATTACAGAGGCTACGATACAATGGGCGAAGAAACTGTCATTCTCACCGGTGCCATTGGCGTTATACTGTTGGTGAGGAGGCGAGGAAGACTATGACCCCGGAGATTAAACCATACAAGAGGGACATCATAATAGAGGTGACTACGAATCTGATGTTCCCCCTGACATTATTATTTGGGCTATATATAATGATGGGAACGGCCGGTACAGGAGGAGGATTCCAGGGCGGAACAATACTTGCAGCCGCTTTCATTCTTTATATAACCGTCTTTGGCCACGTTAAAGGCAGAGAGAAGATGCCAGAGTCGGTCAATGCCTTGTTCAAGAGCTTGGGACTGTTCCTTTACAACGGTGCTGGCTGGATATGTGTCCTCTTCAGCCTGGCTGGAGCGCAGTGGCTGAACATGCCGGCATTTTGGCCGGTGACTGATTATGTGGGCGTGGCTGGGGCGCGATCATTTCTGGTTGGATACATGGTATCGATAGGCATAGGGTTGACAGTGATGGCCGCTTTCGTCTCGCAGTATTTTGACCTGGCATGGAAAGAGGAAGAGGAGATGGAGAGTGGTGAAAGATGATCGAGTGGATAACTCAGCATATCATCGAGAAATATAACTTCTGGATCTCCATGCTCATCATCATTATAGGCCTTTCCTCAGTTGTAGTAAAGGGGAATTTCCTAAAGAAGCTCATAGGTCTAAGCATATTTCAAAGTGCATTTTTCCTGTGGGTCGTATCTCTGGGAGATGTAGGGAGGAACATCTTAGTCACATGGGGCTTGAAAACCCAAACTCCACCAATTATATGGGAAGAAGCAGCAGCGAAGGGATACATATACGCAAATCCCCTCCCCCATGTGCTCATGCTGACCGGGATTGTGGTGAGTGCAGCAACGACAGCAGTGGCTCTGGCTATTGTGATTAGGATATATCAGCTATATGGAACGATAGAAGAAGGCGAGATAATTGAGAAGGAGAAAGAATTTGAGAGAGAGGGAGGTGAAGTGAGATATGCTTCTGGCTGAACAGTTCCCCGTGCTCATAGTCGGCCTGTCCATGTTCATGGCCTATACTATGCTGCTTGCGGGATATTTGAACAGGAGGCTACCTTTCTACATGACCCTGGCCATGAACTCCCTCGTCCTCATCTTGTCCTTGTTCATATTGAATCACGTTCTCACTGTGGGACCTATTCGATATTGGCAGGGTGGGTGGAGGCCGCCCTGGGGCATAGAGTACGTTGTAGATGCCATGAATGCCTACCTGCTGATTATAGTCGTATCAATGGTTATATTAGGATTAATATATTCAAAAAGGAATGTTGAGTACGAGATAGAAGCGAGGAAGCATGCCACATTCTATGTACTTGTTCAGCTCATGGCTGCGGGTTTGTACGGCATAACCATTACCGGCGACTTGTTCAACATGTTCATCTGGCTGGAGATAGCCTCTCTGACCGCTTACGCATTGATAGCTGTCGCTGGCGGGAGAGCATTGAGACCAGCTTACAATTACGTGATAATGGGCTCCATCGGCGCCTGCTTCTATATCTTTGGAGTTTGTTGGCTTTATTCCGTCACTGGAACACTCAATATGGCTGACATGAGGCTCTTGCTTCCACTTGTTTACGACAACAAAGCGGTTCAAATGGCCTTTGCCATGATGGTTGTTGGGGTGATGATAAAGGCGTACATATTCCCCCTTCATCTATGGCAGCCCGATGTATATACTTATGCCCCTTCCACGATAAGTTCAATGATGGCATCAGTGCATGTGAAGGTGATGTTCTATATCCTACTCAGGATGTTTTATTCCGTATTCACACTAGGTTTCATCGAGCATTTTATCGGGCTTGATATGTTAATATGCTGGGTTGCGGCAATAGCGATACTGGTAGGTTCAATCTGGGCCATAAAACAGAGAAATCTGAAGAGGATGCTGGCGTATTCCTCGATATCGCAAATGGGGTATATACTCTTGGGAGTGGGGCTATCTCCCTTATCACCCTGGGGGCTCGTTGGCGCTGTTGCGCACATATTGAACCACGCCATGGGGAAAGGATGCCTCTTCATGTCAGCTGGCGCTTTTGCGCAGCAGGAGGGTTTACGGGATATAAGGAACTTTGAAGGTCTGGGAAAGAAGATGCCGTATGCGAGTGCAGCCTTTACGATCGCTGCGCTTTCGATGATAGGAATTCCGCCTACTGCAGGATTCGCCTCGAAGTTGTTCTTGATTCTCGCCTCCTTAGACGCCGCTCAATATCCCTTCGTGGCAGTATTGCTATTAAGCGGCCTCCTTAACCTAGTATACTTCTGGAGGGTGATCGATCAAATGTACTTTGCGAAGCATGAGGAGCCCAAGGATGCTGCAGAAGTCAAAGAGAAGGGTAAGGCTCTTCCCCTCAGCATGGTTGCACCTATGCTGATCCTCGCGTCTCTTTGTATCATCATGGGCATCATCTGGCTTACAGATATCCCTCTGCCTTTGATCAACCACATATTATCGAATTTAAGGATGGGGGTGACCTTATAATGGAGCTGATGACACCATTATTTGTTATTCTGTGCCCATTGATTGCAGCGGCTTTAATCCTGCCATCTAGGAAGCATCCGAACCTAAGAGAGGGATGGACGATAGCTGCAAGCGCAGCGACGTTCCTGCTCGTCCTGTCCATGGCACCAGAGATTTTAAAAGGAGAAACAATAAATTTCATCTTATTCCAGTCGATGTTCAAGGGCGTCTATATTGGATTCAAGGTTGACGCCTTTGGCGAGATCTTCGCCATTACGGCATCCTCCCTTTGGTTTCTGGTCTCTATATACTCCATAGGATACATGCGAACGCTGAAGGAGCATGCACAGACGAGATACTATTTCGCCTTCTGCTTCGCCATATTGGGAGCGATGGGCGTTGCCCTATCGGCAAATTTAGTCACCATGTTCATATTTTTTGAGATAATAACCGTCTCCACCTACCCCCTGGTAATTCATGAGCAGACACCAGAGGCGCTGCGGGCAGGGCATAAGTATCTCGCCTATCTGATGCCTGCAGGCGCCTTCCTCCTTTTCGGGATCATGACCACTTACTACCTTACAGGCACCACGGATTTCACTCCCGGTGGAATTAAGTCCCTGGCCAATGCCTCACAGCTGGTAGCAATAGCGCTCTTCTTCACCTTCCTCCTGGGATTCATGAAGGCGGCGTGGATGCCCTTCCATTCCTGGCTCCCCACGGCGATGGTAGCGCCGACGCCGGTAAGCGCACTGTTGCATGCAGTAGCGGTGGTTAAGGCTGGAGTATTTGGTATTGTGCGCATAGTCTGCTATGTTTACGGCGTGGACCTGATGCACGAGCTTAACCTGTGGTTGATTTTAGCAATAATCGCTAGCTTCACCATGATCGTAGGATCCTTCTTCGCCATTGCTCAAGACGACCTTAAGAAGAGGCTTGCATACTCCACCATCAGCCAGCTATCCTACATAATTCTGGGAGCATCATTACTGACAGAGAACGGGATACGGGGGGCGATGCTTCACATACCTTTCCATGGCTACATGAAGATAACCCTGTTCTTGTGTGCGGGCGCTATCATGGTGGCGACAGGCAAGAGGAAGATAAGTGAGATGGCCGGGATTGGGAAGACGATGCCCGTTACCATGCTCGCTTTCAGCATAGCGGCTCTGGGCATGATAGGGATCCCGCCGGTGGCTGGGTTCATCAGCAAGTTCTACCTTTGCCTGGGCGCATGGGCAGTAGAATCTCCATACGGTATGATATTTTTAGCCGTCATCCTGATAAGCTCGTTGCTGGACGTCGTTTACTTCTTCCCAATAATATATACTGCATTCTTCAAGAAGCCTGCTGGGGAGATAAGCGCAAGCGGAGAAGGGAAGATAAAGGAGGCGCCTCTATTGATGGTCGTTCCCCTTACAATAACTGCAATCTTCTCCATCATATTCTTCGTATACCCGAACATGTTTTATATATTTGACCTTGTAAAAATGGCCATAGGGGATATCTTTGGAGGCGTATGAAGCAGAAATTGCCGAATTTATTTTATTGGAGTGCCCTAGGCAATTGATAATTAATAGGAAATAGATATAGTATTTCAGGAGGGATTGAGTGGAAAATATTAATGAAGAAATGAAAACGCGGAAAAGGGAAGAGTTCTTCTGGCATACCGATTATGGCGCTTTATCTGAAATACTTGGGTGGGTCTTGCTAGTGGTATCCCTGTTATATATTATATTTGTGCTTTCAGTAGCTATAGGAGCGGTGTGATAGAGATGGCAACAATGGAAATAATATTGTTATCAGTTCTCGCCATATTGGGATTTGTTGGATACGTTCTTCTCAATTTAGGAGCTAAGGAACCGCGTCATCCAAAGGGGGATTTATTCCTCACAATTTATGGTTTTGTTATTATTGTTACAGTCGTAGCAGGCTTATTAATTCAATGGCCGATCGAGTTCCGATGGGAAAAGCTACCCGCATTTTACGGAATATATGGCTTCAGTGCATGCGTCTTTCTTATTTATGCAGCCAAAGGATTGCGTCTTTGGCTTCCCAGAGAAGAAGATTATTATGAGAAGAGAGGGGGAAGATTAGAATGATGGAGTGGTTGCATCCAGGACTTATACTCATCCTTGGAGCGTTCCTTATACCGCTCTTCAAAGGCAAAGTGAAACAGGCATATTTGCTCATACCCCCAGCAGCAGCGCTAATAGACGTTATTCTCATGTATACAGGAGTATTTGGAGATATTCCTTTTTCAACATGGCAGCTACCATTTTTAGGATACGAGCTCGTCTTCGGGAGGGTGGACAAACTTAGTCTTCTCTTTGGACTGATATTTACCCTCGCCACATTCTACGTGGTTATTTATGCATTACACGTAAAAAGTAGCAGTGAACATATGTCCCAGTTCATATATATAGGGAGTGCACTCGGAGCGGTTTTCGCTGGCGACCTCATTACCCTGTATATTTTCTGGGAGATAATGGCGATAGCATCCATGGTCATTATCTGGCATGGAAGAACGGATAATGCACACAGGGCAGGATTCAGATATATCATGTGGCACATTGGTGGTGGCATAATCCTGCTGGCGGGCATTATTATGTATATTGGAGATACGGGCTCAATCGCCTTTAATGCTCTCACTTGGGGTCCGGGCGATGCTTATCTGCCATCTTTATTGATTTTCATAGGTTTTATATTAAATGCCGCTGTACCTCCTTTACATGCTTGGTTGCCCGATGCTTATCCTGAGGCAACTTTTGCAGGCACAATATTTTTGACCATCTTTACTACCAAGACCGCGGTGTATGTTTTGGCAAGGGGGTTCGCGGGTTTTGAAGTTCTGATATGGCTAGGGGCAATAATGACCGTATACCCCATCTTCTTTGCAGTCCTCGCTAATGACTTAAGAAGGGTACTATCCTATAGCCTCATCAACCAGGTTGGATTCATGTTATGCGGCATAGGAATAGGTACAGCCCTCTCCCTGAATGGTGCTGTTTCTCATGCCTTTGCCAACATAATCTTCGAGGGCCTGCTCTTTATGTGCGTTGGGAGTGTGCTTTTTAGGACGGGAACAAGCAGGTGCACAGACCTAGGCGGATTATATAAAACAATGCCGTTAACTTGTATTTTTACTTTCGTGGGTGCCGCCTCAATATCGGCATTCCCCTTCTTTGCCGGTTTCGTGACCAAATCAATGGTCGTCTCCGCAGCAGCTGCCGGGAATATGGCTTTGGTATGGGTTCTCTTACAGCTTGCCTCAGCCGGTGTATTCCACCATGCAGGCATAAAGGTCCCGTTCTTCACATTTTTTGCCAAAGACTCCGGCTTAAGGGCAAAAGACCCACCGGTCAACATGCTAGTGGGTATGGGCATAGCAGCATTCCTAAGTATTTATATCGGCGTTAGTCCAAATTCACTTTACAGTATCCTTCCCTACGCCGTTGATTTTGCGCCGTACACAGCGCCCCATATGATAAGTCAACTCCAGCTGCTGTTGTTCGCCTCATTAGCCTTCTTCATTCTCATAAAATCCGGATTATATCCACCGGAACAAAGGAAAATTATCCTTGATACAGATTGGCCGCTCAGAGTGGCCGCCGGAAAGGTTATGTGGTTCATAGAGGAGCCGCTAATGAGCTTCGCTGCTTGGGTGGACGGCGGTCTGAAGAGGATAGCTGCGGATTTCGCTTTCTTTGGTCAAGAAAAAGAGGAAAGAGTGCTTATAGGAGTCTCGGTAATGCTGGCACTCTTATTCCTGACTCTATATCTGGTAATCCAGATATTATACAAGTGGATCTTCTTTAGCTAAACGCAGCCAATCGGAGGTTTGAAAGGAAGATGAAAGCTGAGGACTGAGAGGATAGGGGATGGAACTCGATGGGAGAGCCATCTCTCAGCCCCATTAAGAAAAGCGCACTAGGAGCAACGGAGATACTTGAAAATGGAGCGCAATGAAAGAGACTATTTAGGAGAAGGCTAAAGCCAAAAGAGCTATCTAAATGAAGTAACTGTAATTCGTAATGGTGATAAAAAATGCGCGATCAAACGATAGGATATATCATAATGGCGATTATGACCCTATGGATATATGTAAGCTATGTACTGGATGTCGTATTTAAAAGACAGTTTGGATGAGGTTTGATATAATGGACGCGGATGAGGGATTGGTGTTCGTAGGAGCGTCACTTGGAATAACGATGCTGGTCGTTTGGGTGATTTTTGTTGTGGCTCTTCTATGGATCAGAGGAGCAGGATGATGGAGTGATCCAAAGGATATGGATTAGGCTCGATCAACCTATGCATCGCATCAGGTAGCCCAGCTTAATTTTATAGATTGACCAAGTACCTGACGCAAAAGCAGGGTGCAGATGAGATGGATGGAAGAGAAGCACAACCCACATAATGAAAACAAGGCTGGCAAAGAAACCAAATATGAGAACCTATTAGTTATTGTGGTTCTCGTCTTTAGCTTTATATATTTTCTATTCCAACTTTATACGTGGTTCTTGCACCCTCCAGGATAGCCAGCTATTTTCATAGTGAGGAGAAAACAAGAAATTTTCCGCAAGAGATCAACCTGTTTTTGAAAATCCCAGCTTATGCGCACAAGTATTCTCCCCGATCCATCATAGAGGAGACACATATTCCTCCATGTCGCGACGCCCAGGAATTATTTACGAAGCGGTGCTAGGGCATTGCTTTATCATTCTTTTTTGAGCATGACATCTTTTAGGTGAATTACAGTCCGTTCCCTAAAAGTCACTTCGATTTTAAATATCAAATTTTATTCTTTGCTAGATATTTTATCCCGCATTCCGCACTAACGCTCTTTAAAGGGCACTATTTTTGACACTATCGATTTCTGGTTTTTAAATTTAAAATTTTTATCTTATAATAAATTTAAATATCCACGATTTTGCAATTAGTTGTTGGGCGATATCCCTTGATGTTTAGCACTGCGAGGGCGAAATCCAGGTCAAATTAAGAGAAAAATTTCGATTGTGCGTGATCTCATTATCCAGTAATCCTATTGATAATTATTTAATTTTCAAATTATCAGAAAAATTGCAGATTCGAATTTTCCGTACTGCGGAATGTGGGTTTATCAATATATGTATCAGTATTGGGGCTTGAATCAACAAGAGTTGGTATTGGTTTTAATAGCATATGCGAGAAAAGCATAAATACCAAGGTTGCTCATTAGGTGCAACAAGGAGGTTGAAATGAGCGATAAAACACTTGCCATAGTCTTTTTGCTTGGGACAATCGCCGTGGCTGTTATAGCTTCTTTAATGTTCCCTGCCATGTCTGGACTGCCTTAGCATTTGCGAGCAAGGCGAGATCTAAGTGGCCTCGATTTCGCGCATCGGATTGCAGACGATGTCAACCTTGAAATGCAACATAAGGCTGAAATGGGTTTTGATTCCATATCTTGGACCAGGTTCCGTTTCTGTTGTGATGGGTTTTCGCATCATCTTTGAGAGGCTTCTTAGATATCGTTGTAGAAGCGCTGATCCCGCATTTTTTAGATGGTTTGCTACCGTTCTATCTGTGAAATCTTACCATTGAACGCCAAATTCCAGCTAACCATGTTCTTCATACCAGAGGCGTTCCGAAGGTCTGCTCCTCTAGCTCCACTACTTTCTGCCAGGCAATTTTGCATTTGCAATCCAGATCATCGAAGATGCCTGGATCCTGGGTCAAGTCATGGCTCCGAATAGCCTTGGCGATGGAAGCATCACACTCCCCGCAGTTGTGCGGCCCGCGCCTGGTGCCTGCGCCCACGGGATCGCAGACGATCAGCCCCGGGACGCTCCTTAGCACCTCTAAGGCGGACCAGAGCCAGGGAGGCCTGTACTCCCCACGCTCCCACATGCGCTCCACCTGGGTGTTGCGCTGAACATTACATAGATTGAGGGACAGAACATCTGCATAGTCTCTGGCCATGCGGGCGGAGGCGATGGCATCCCGGAGAGCCTCCCCTTCCGAGAGCAGAGGCGGTTTTTGCAGGAGGTAGGCCTTGACTCGCCCACCCTGGCCATGAACCACCTCCGAGGCTGCAACAAAATCTGCGAAGCAAAAGCCCTTGCGTATGATGTGCTGGCGGATGAGGTCGTTCGAGGTCTCAAGGCCAACGGCAAACTCGGTCTCCAGGCGGGATAGACACATCTCGACCCTTTCGGAAGTAATATACTCCGGCCGGGATTCGATGACCAGCCTCTTGATGCCCAATGCTTCCAGCCTTTGCAGGATTTCATCTCTCGCCTTTTCCGGCATCTCCAGAGGGTCCAGAAAGCTCCCGCTGCTGTAGATCTTGACCAGCTGAACCTCGGAAGAGGACCTCTGCATAGCCCTTTCAAACTGAGCCACCAGATCATCGGCTGTGGCGGGCGCTCCTTCGCTCGCATAGCCGCACATTGTGCAGCGATTCCACCTGCAGCCTACGGTGCGCAGGATCATGGTGAGGGAGGCAACCTTATGGCCATCCAGCAGGTCATGAGAGCGCCAGACAGTCACCGGCCAGGTCAGATCCGGCTGCGTCTTCTCGTTTGACGATCTAGCCATGTCTCATCCCAGATACTGCAGTGCGCTTATGGCCGCCGAGGTGCCCGAGCCCACCGCCGTGGTGACCTGCATCCTGCCGCCCGTCAAGTCGCCGGCTGCGAACACTCCCGGCATGCTCGTCTCCTGGTTCAGCCGATTGACCTTGACATATCCTCCGCGGGTCATCTCCAGGCCCAGGGCCTCTGCCAGCTCGGTGTTGGGCTTCATGCCCATCTCTACGAAGACTCCATCCACCTTCAATGAGCGAGGAGTGTTCCCGACCTTGAACTCCACGCTGCTCACTGACTCGCCGCCCTGGATCTCTGTGATCTCTGCTCCGAAAGTAGCCGCGAAGTTGGGGTGCTTCTTCAAGCGTTCCAGATAGATCGGCTCCGCTGCCAGCTTGTCGCGCGGGGAGAGGAGATGGACCTTGCTGCAGATGTTGGCGAGATAGAGAACCGCTCTAGCCGCGCCGTTGCCGTAACCTACCACGGCTACAGTCTTGTTCTTGAAGAGTGCGCCGTCACAATGCACGCAGTAGGATATCCCCCGGGATGAGAACTCTCGCTCGCCCGGAACACCGAGAAGGCGGTGGCTAGCGCCCATGGCCAGGATGACGGCCTTGGCCTCGTACTGCCAGTTCTCAGTCTTCAACCGGAAGAGGTCTCCCAGATGCACTATCTTCTGCACCATTTCTGACTGGTACTCTGCTCCAAACCTCTGGGCTTGAGCCAGCATAGCCTCAGAGAGCTCTATGCCCATTACGCCATCTGGGAAGCCAGGATAGTTCTCATAGACGCCTCCCATGGATTGCTGAGAGCCGTAGATGTTGCCCAGGATGAGTGTGTTCTTCCCGCCCCTCGCGCAGTATATTCCGGCCGTCAGCCCAGCGGGGCCTGCTCCCACTATGATGACATCATGCAAACGAACTCACCATAAAGACCGTCCGGCTCATGGTAGATAAAGGGTATGTCGCCTTCCTCAGGGATCTGCGGGCGGACTGTTTGCCCGCAATGTTTTTAGACTAGGAGGTAATTGGAGGAGATGCTTCGTGTAGCTGTGCGCCGATAGTGTAGCGGTTATCACTAGGCGTTGCCAACGCCTAAACTCGGGTTCGAATCCCGATCGGCGCATATAAATACTTAGTAAGACAATTTTCGCCGATATCGATTTTTAAGCCAAAGTCATTATCTTCTATTGATATGAATTAAATTGAGTCTCACTTGGCTTAGATAGAAGTGTCTTGGATAGAAGTCCTTTGGCAAAGCTATTATTATGAAAGAGATGAATTGATATCTGGCATTGTGTTTCACCAAAACCATGCCGAGGAGGGCGGGGTCGATCCCTGTCCTTCTAATTACTTGCGTGGCGCTCTAAATATTCCTTTATCGCTTCTGCGATCACTTCCGATTGTGAGCCTCTTAGAGTTCCTTTTGTTTTTACGATGAATTCTTTTAGCCTCTGGTTTATTTCCGGGCTAATCTCTGCACTGACTTTAGGCATATTGGAACATAAGAGTTTAATTCTATATAACCTTTACTCTCTTAAGCTCCTAAAGTCTTAAATAGTAAAAAGTCTATGTTCCTATCGGTGAAACATAATGTCTGGAAGAACAATCTTTGAAGGCAAAAGCCCGAAAACACAATGCATAGAAGCCGTAAAGCAGTTGATCGCATACCATCGCCACGGCCAAGAGCCCGCTGAGATGCCCAATTTCTACAGGCTGAGCGGTGAAATGGTCCTGGTCCTGTCGAACAAGAAGGATGCCTATTATGTGACCACGCCCGAGGCCTGCAGCTGCCCATCGGCCACATACCACCCTGGCCAGCTCTGCAAGCATCAGAGGAAGTACTTTCCTCAGCCGGTGCGGACCCTCAATCTGGCTGATGAGATCCGGCCGGCCGGGAGATGGCCAGGCGACTACCATGGCCCTGTGAATCTGCAGGCGGTGGTCTGAGATGGGCAGCCTATCAAAAAGATTCAATGCCCTGATTGCGTGGGCAGAGTCACAGGGGACGCAGGACGGCCAGCTCGCCGCCCATGTCCTGCACGGCATTTGGGCCGATCTGGAGGGAGCACTTGATAAGGATGTCCTTGAATTTGAAGAGGCCCCTATTGTTGCGGAGGCGGTCTGAGATGTTTTCACAGGAGGTCGACCAATTGCTTGAAGAGCAGCAGCAGGCCCCGAACATAGACTGCCTAGAGCTTCTGAATAGTCAGCTCTATTGGGAAATCTGTGAGAAGG
>Ga0315279_10009130_pt1 | contig 11887 bp, 10 predicted proteins | sample YL17G06_20_MG_FD_203694 | JGI IMG/M metagenome (GOLD analysis project Ga0315279, IMG submission 203694) | Sediment microbial communities from Yellowstone Lake, YNP, Wyoming, USA - YL17G06_20 | ecosystem: Environmental > Aquatic > Freshwater > Lake > Sediment | place: USA: Wyoming | collected...
ATGCTGGTTCTCTAGGGCGGGTCGGGCGGGTCGGGCGGGTCAGGCGGGTCGGGAAGATGGGGCGGACCTGCCCCACCTGCCCTTTGTCCTGCCGACTGCGCTATCCTTCCCCCGTGCAGGCGAGGATCCTCTTGGCCGGTGGCGATTGGAGGCCGCGCGCGCTCGTGCTCGCGCAGCTGGTGGAGCAGGGCTACGACGTCACCGTCGTGGAGATCTGGGATGAGGCGGAACTGCTGCTGCGCAAGCACGCCGTGCAGCCCGCAGCCGTCGTGTTCGATCTCGAGGGCGAGCCGCACCCTGAAGCCGCGCTGGCGACGCTCGGCAGGCTGGTCGCGCCCGACCGCGCGGTCATCCTGACTTCCGCGAGCGCTCTTCCCGCTGCCGCCGTGCGATCGAGGGGTTTCGAGCACGTGCTGGCGCGCCCGTATTCGGTTGGTGACGTGGTGCAGGAAGTGAGCGAGGTGCTCCGATGAGATTCACCTACGCCGACTTCGACCTGTCCGCTGTTCGGACCTACCCGCTGGGCTCGCGCAAGAGCAAGGCCAGCACCGCGGAATTCGCGAAGCCGTACGCGCGCGGAAGCGGCGTTCCCGGCCTGCTCGCCTCGCTTCCGGCCATCCTGGCCGCGGCGGATTTCAAGGCGATCGTCGCCGCGCTGGGACAGGCCCGGGCAGCAGGCGCCGGCATCGTCTGGGGTCTCGGCGCGCACGTCGTGAAGACCGGCCTGTCCCCGATCCTCATCGACCTGATGGAGCGCGGCTTCGTTTCTGCGCTCGCCACCAATGGCGCCGGCGTCATTCACGACTTCGAGATCGCGCTCGCCGGCGCGACCTCGGAGGACGTCGAAGAGGCGCTCGGGCCGGGCCGGTTCGGCATGGCCGAAGAAACGGGCCGGCTGCTGAATGGCGCCATCAACGACGGCGTGGCCAGCGGCCTCGGCATCGGGCAGTCGGTCGGGAGGTTCCTGGTCGAAAGCCGCGCGCCGCACGCGCGCCTGAGCCTCTCGGCCACGGCGCACCGCCTCGGCATTCCGCTGACCGTCCACGTCGCCCTGGGCACCGATATCATTCACATGCACCCGGCCGCATCGGGCGCGGCGCTCGGGGAGGGCAGCCTCAGGGACTTCCGCTATTTCGTGTCGAACGTCGCCCGTCTCGAGTCGGGCGTCTACCTCAATTGCGGATCGGCGGTGATCCTGCCCGAGGTGTTCCTCAAGGCCGTCGCGCTCGCCCGCAATCGCGGCGTCGCTCTCGCAGGCCTGACGACGGTGAACCTCGACTTCGCCAGAATGTACCGCCCCGAGACCAACGTCGTGCACCGGCCCACGCTGAACACGGGGCGAGGGTACAACCTGGTGGGGCATCACGAGCTGCTGATTCCGCTGCTCGCCGCAGCGTGCATCGAGGCGCAGTCATGAAAGTCAGGGAGCTCCTGCTCTGGATAGTGCTGGCGGTCCTTGCGGTGTTCATCTGGGAATTCTCCAGCGCGCCGGCCCGGGGCGCGCGCGACATCAGTTTCAGCGACTTCATGGCGCGCGTCGATTCGGGCAGTATCACGAAGATCACCCTCGCAAACCGTCTGATCGTTGCAACCACCAGCGCGAACGAGAGTCTCGTCACCGAGGCGCCGCCCGACTTCGGGAGCCTGATACCCAGGTTGATCGAGCGACGAGTAAGGATTGAGATTCTGTCCGGCTCGTCCAGCAACCCCACCATTCGCGCCGTGTCCGTCTACACCTCGACGATTCTCCCCTGGTTCACCTTCGTGCTGGTGGTCATCGCTCTCGGGCGAGTGCGGGCCCTCGAGAGGAAGCTGGAAGCCTCGGGCGAGGGGGGAACGGACCGGAACGGCCGCAACTCGTGATATAATCAACTGTTACGCCGGTGTAGCTCAGTCTGGTTAGAGCACGCGGCTCATATCCGCGGAGTCCGGGGTTCAAGTCCCTGCACCGGCACCAGTTTCTGCAGCGTGACGGGACGGTTGGTCGCAGGCGCAGCCCGCGCCTCCCGGCTGCTCCCTGCTGTTCCGATCTTCTGTCCCGTCGGGAATCCCTCTCAATTGACCATGGATGTGCTTGTCGCGCGCATTCGGCGCACCGTGGAGCGTTTTTGCCTCATGCCGGCCGGTGCGCGCGTGCTCGTGGCCGTTTCCGGCGGCGCCGATTCGATGGCGTTGCTGCACGCTCTGCGGGAATTGCAGGATGCCCTCCAGTGCCGCCTCGCCGGGATGGCGCACCTGAACCACGGCCTGCGGGGCGAGGCGGCCGACCAGGACGAGGCGTTCTGCCGGACGGTTGCTGCGGAGCTGGGTCTGCCCTTCGAGTGCGAGCGAATCGACCTGCGGGCCGTCGCCGCCGAACGGGGGATGTCGATCGAGGCGGCCGGCCACGCGGCTCGTTACGCGTTCTTCGAACGCGCGGCCGCCCGCGTGCAGGCCGGCTTGGTGGCGCTGGGCCACACGCGCGACGACCAGGCCGAGACCTTCCTGCTGCGGTTGCTGCGAGGCGCCGGGCCGCGGGGCCTGGCCGGCATCTATCCGCAAACGGGGCTGTTCATCCGGCCGATGCTCGACTGTTCGCGGCACCAGGTGCGCCGGTTCGTGCGCGCGCGCGGAATCGCCTTTCGGGAGGATGCCAGCAACCTCGAACTGGGGATTCCGAGGAATCTGATCCGGCACGACGTCATTCCGTACTTGTCGCGCGTGTCGCCCGGCCTCGTCCGCGTCCTCGGACGTGAGGCCGCCATCGCTCGCGACGATGCGGAATTCCTGGACGGGGCGGCACTCGCTGCGTTCGACCGGGTGGTGAAGGTCTCGGGTGACGGGGTTTGCGTTGATGCGGAGCGGCTCCGGGCGGAGCCGCCGGCGGTTGCGCGTCGCGTCGCGGCACTGGCCCTTTCCCGGACGTCGGGAGGCCGTTTCATCGGGTTCGAGCACACCGAGGCGTTGCTCGATCTCGTCCGCGACGGGGAGACACGTTCGGGCACCCGGTATCTGCCCGGCCAGCTCGCGCGACGCGTCGGCAACGTCGTCTTGCTGGGGCGGGAAACTGACGGGCTCGGTATTTTTCCGCCCGGAACGAACTCTTTCCGTTTTTCGTTGTCTATTCCAGGTGAGGTGGTTTCGCCGTCCGGCTGGGCGCTGTCGGCCGAGCGGGCCCGGTGGGGGAGTGCAGCCCACACGGGATCGTATCCGCGGTCCTGGGCGCTGGTCGACGCCGCCGGCGTGGCGTCACCGCTCGTGGTGCGCAACTGGACGGCCGGCGACCGGTTTCGCCCGCTGGGTATGACAGGGACGAAAAAGCTGCAGGATTTCTTCGTGGATCGCAAGGTTCCGCGCGAACGCCGCGGCGCGGTGCCCATTGTCGCCGACGCCGCGGACCGTGTCGTGTGGGTGGCAGGACACGCCATTGCCGAGGATTTTCGCGTCACCCGCGCGACGTCCGACGTGGTAATCTTGAAGCTAAAGCATTGGAGACACGGGACGTGAATTCGACCCTGAAGAACCTGTTGTTCTGGATGGTCCTGGTCGTCATCGGGGTCCTCATCTGGAATTTTTCCACCCAGCTCGGGTCCCGCGACCGGACGGTCAGTTTCACCGAGTTCATGACCTCGGTCGATTCCGGCCAGGTCCAGTCGGTGACCATCACGGGCAACGAGATTCGGGGCACGACCAAGACCGGCCCCGAAACGTTCCGGACCTACGCGCCGCAGTACGACAACCTGGTGCCCCGGCTGATGGAGAAGGGCGTCCAGATCGACGCCAAGCCGGAATCGCCCAGCACCTTGACGTCGGTGCTCTATACGTGGGCGCCGATCCTCCTGATGATCGGCTTCTGGATCTTCCTGATGCGGCAGATGCAGAGCGGCGGCAACAAGGCGCTGTCGTTCGGCAAGAGCAAGGCGCGGCTGTCGTCCACGGCGCAGAAGAAGGTCACCTTCAAGGACGTGGCCGGCGTCGATGAGGCGAAGGAGGAGCTGAACGAGATCATCGAGTTCCTCCGCGAACCGCAGAAGTTCCAGAAACTGGGCGGGCGCATCCCCAAGGGCGTGCTGCTGATGGGGGCTCCAGGCACCGGCAAGACGCTGCTCGCGCGCGCGGTGGCCGGCGAAGCCAACGTGCCGTTCTTCTCGATCAGCGGCTCGGACTTCGTCGAGATGTTCGTCGGGGTCGGCGCCTCGCGCGTGCGCGACCTGTTCGAGCAGGGCAAGAAGAATGCGCCCTGCATCGTCTTCATCGACGAGATCGACGCGGTCGGCCGCCACCGCGGCGCCGGCCTCGGCGGCGGGCACGACGAGCGCGAGCAGACGCTCAACCAGCTGCTCGTCGAGATGGACGGCTTCGAATCGAACGAAGGCGTCATCCTGGTGGCCGCCACCAACCGCCCGGACGTCCTCGACCCCGCGCTGCTCCGGCCCGGCCGCTTCGATCGTCGCATCGTCGTGAACCGCCCGGACGTGAAGGGGCGGGAGGGCATCCTCGGGGTTCACACGCGCAAAATCCCTCTCAGCGACGACGTCAACGTGCCGGTGCTGGCGCGCGGGACGGCGGGGTTCTCGGGCGCCGACCTGGCGAGCCTCGTGAACGAGGCCGCGCTCTACGCCGCGCGGTACAACCAGAAGACCGTGCGGATGATGGACTTCGAGTTCGCCAAGGACAAGGTGCTGATGGGCTCCGAGCGCCGCTCGATGATCATCAGCGACGCCGAGAAGCGGGTGACCGCCGTCCACGAGGCGGGTCACGCGCTGCTGACCGTGCTGCTGCCGCACGCCGATCCGATCCACAAGGTCACGATCATCCCGCGCGGCATGGCGCTCGGCCTGACGCAGCAGCTGCCCGTGGACGAGAAGCACAACTACTCGCGCGAGTACCTCGACGACCAGATGTCGATCCTGCTCGGCGGTCGCATTGCGGAGGAGATCACCAGCGGCAGCGTGACCACCGGCGCCGGCAACGACCTCGAGCGGGCGACCGAGCTGGGGCGCCGCATGGTGTGCGAGTGGGGCATGAGCGACGCGATGGGGCCGCTCACCTTCGGCAAGAAGGAGGAGCAGATCTTCCTCGGCCGCGAGATCGCGCAGCACCGGGACTACAGCGAGGACACGGCGATCAAGATCGACCAGGAAGTCAAGCGCATCGTCATGCAGAACTACGAACGGTCGCGCGACATCCTGCTCGAGCACAAGGCCACGCTGCAGACGATCGCCGAGCACCTGCTGACGCACGAGGTGCTCGACGGCGAGCAGGTGCGCCGCATCGCCGCCGGGGAGCCGATCGACGACCGGGCGCCCGCCGCCGCGCAGCCCGCCGCGGCCAGCGTGGAGGAGGACGAGGCGCGGCGCCGGAAGGAACGGACGTCGATCATCGGCCCCGTTCCCCCGCTGCACAAGCCGTTGCCCGCCGACTGAAGCTCACCAGGAGCCGGGCGAATCAGCAGTCGGGATTCAGGGCTCGTCGAGGGCCGCCGCTCCTGAGTGTGAGTCCTGACTTCCGACTCCCGATTCCTGATGCCTGGCCTTGTGGTATTCCGGAAACCCTACACGCTTCCGCTCCCCGGCGGGCGCGCGCTGGAACTCGGCCGGCGCACGCTCGTCATGGGCATCCTCAACGTCACGCCCGATTCGTTTGCCGACAACGTCGCGTGCGTCGACCCGCAGGCGGCCCTCGACCGCGCGCTGCGCATGGAAGCGGACGGTGCGGACATCATCGACATCGGCGGCGAGTCCACCCGGCCGGGCGCCGAGCCCGTCTCGGCGGACGAGGAGCGCCGCCGCGTGCTGCCCGTCGTCGAGCGACTCGCGGGCCAATCGACCGTCCCCATCTCGATCGACACCTACAAGGCCGCCGTCGCGGACGAGGCGCTGGCCGCCGGGGCGGTTCTGGTGAACGACGTCAGCGGGTTGAGCTATGATCCATCGCTCGGGGAGGTGGTTGCCCGGCGGGGCGCCGGCCTGGTGCTGATGCACACCCGCGGCCGCTCGAAGACGATGTACGGCGAGGCCCACTACGAGTCGGTGGCGCGCGAGGTGGCAAACGAACTGCGCGCGGCGATCGGGCGGGCCGTGGGGGCGGGCGTTGCCTTCGAGCGCCTCGTCGTCGATCCCGGGCTGGGCTTCGCGAAGCGGGCCGAGCACAGCTACCGCGCGCTGGCGTCGCTCGCCGATCTGGCGGCGCTCGACCGCCCGGTGCTGGTGGGCCCCTCGCGCAAGTCCTTTCTCACGCAGGCGATCGGCGCGGCCCCGCCAGCCGGGCGCGACTGGGGCACGGCGGCGGCCGTCGCCGCGTCGGTGCTCCTGGGCGCGCACATCGTCCGCGTGCACGAGGTGGCGGCCATGCGCGACGTGGTACGCGTGATCGACATGCTGCTGACGGAATCGGGGAAGGGGTAAGGCCGGACCTCGGACACCGGACGACGTGATCGCATAGACATGGACCAGCTGCTCGACCTCTATCATCGCTTCGGATGGTGGGATCTGCTCGACATCACCATCGTCTCGATTGCGATCTACGAGCTGCTGAAGCAGATTCGCGGCACCCGCGCCGTGCAGATGGCGCTCGGGGCCGGCGTCGTGGCGGGCGTGTACTACGTATCGCGCTGGGGGCGTCTCGAGATCGTCAACTGGTTGATTCGCAACGTCGTCGGGTACGTCGTGTTCGCCCTCATCGTCCTGTTCCAGGCCGACATCCGGCGCGCGCTCGCGCATTTCGGCCGCACGCCCTTCTTCGCCTTCTTCGGGCGCACCGACGGCACCGAGGAGGTGATCGAGGAGATCGCGGTTGCGACCACGGTGCTGGCCAGCCAGCGGATCGGTGCGATCATCGCGGTCGAGCGCGAGATCGGCCTGCGCAACTACATCGAGGGCGGCATCCCGCTCGACGCGACGCTGACCTACGACCTGCTGGTGACGGTCTTCCGCCCGGGCGGACCGCTGCACGACGGGGCGGTGATCATCCGGGGCGATCGCGTGGCGGCCGCGGCGTGCTTCCTGCCGCTCACCGTGAACCCCCGGCTGAGCAAGGACCTCGGCACGCGGCACCGCGCGGCGATCGGCCTGACCGAGGAAAGCGACGCGGTCGCGGTGATCGTGTCGGAGGAAACCGGCATCATCTCGCTGGCTCTCGACGGCCACATCGAACGCGGCCTGGATCCCGATCGCCTGCGGTCGCGCCTGCGCGGCCTGCTCGGCGTTTCGCGCGCGGCCGTCACCCGGCGTCGCGGTCGCGAAGCGCGGACACCCTGACGAGCGATGATGTACCATCCGTTCCGGCATCTCGGCCTGAAGGCGCTCTCGGTTGGCATTGCCGTGCTGCTCTGGCTGTCCGTGTCGGGCGAGCAAATCGTCGAGCGCAGCCTGCGCGTGCCGCTCGAACTGCAGAACAACCCCGCCAGCCTGGAACTGGTGGACATCCCCCCGCCGGGCGTCGACGTGCGCGTGCGGGGCGCCTCGGGCTTGCTCAGCCGCCTTGCGCCGGGCGACATCGTGGCGGTCCTCGACCTGACGCCCGCGCGTCCCGGCCGCCGCCTGTTCCCGCTCACCCCGGACCACGTGCGCGGCCCGGTGGGCATCGACGTCGCGCAGGTCAGTCCATCGACGATCGCCCTCGAGTTCGAACGCTCGGCGACCCGCTCGGTCCGCGTGGCGCCCTCGATCGAAGGTGAGCCGGCACAGGGCTACGAGATCGAGGCCGTCAGGTGCCAGCCCGAATCCGCCGACGTCGTCGGGCCGGACACCGTGCTTCGGCAGCTGAACAAGGTCATCACCGAGCCGATCCTGGTCGCCGGCGCGACCGGCCCGATCCGCGAAACCGTGACGATGGGCGTGGCGGTGCCCGGGTTGCGGCTGAAGACGCCCGGCAAGGCGACGGTGACGGTGGACATCCGCCCGCTGCCTGTCCAGCGGGTGATCCGCGGCGTGCCGATTCGCCTGCGGAACCTGTCGCTGCGCCTGGCCGGCCAGCTGACTCCCACGGACGTGATGATCGACCTGAAGGGCCCGAGAGAGATCGTCGAGTCTCTCGCCTCGGAATCCGTTGCGGCGTTCGTCGATCTTGCTGGGCTGAGACCCGGCCGGTACAATCTCCAGGTTCATGTCGAGCCGCCGCAGCGGGTGGAGATCCTGCGTGTGGAACCGGCGACCGTGGTCGCCCGGATCAAGTAGGTGCTGGGTGCTCGGTGCAGGGTTCAGCACTCAGCAGCCAGCACTTCAGCACCTGGCACGTAGCACCTGGCACCGAGCACGTGGCACTCAGCACGTAGCACTCAGCACGTAGCACTGACATGGGACGCCATCTCGATGGCTGAGCGTCTGTTCGGAACCGATGGTGTGCGCGGCAAAGCTGGCGCCTATCCGCTCGATGCGCGCACGATCCGCCGCCTTGGCGCGGCGCTGGTGCGCGCCTTGGGAACCTCGCCACCCGGGCGCCCGCTGCGCCTGCTGGTCGGCCGTGATACCCGTGAATCCGGAGAGTGGATCGAGCGCGAGCTGGCGCACGGCGCGCGGTCGCAGGGCGCGCACCTCTCCAGCGTCGGCGTGCTGTCGACGCCGGGTGTCGCGTACCTGACCGGCACTCTGCCGTTCGACGCCGGGCTGGTCATTTCCGCGTCGCACAATCCCTTCGACGACAACGGCATCAAGGTGTTCTCCCACGCGGGCGAGAAGTTCACCGAGCGGCTCGAGGCCGAGGTCGAACAGATCATGGCCGGGCCGTGGGACGTGGCGGGGGACGTCGCCGGCGACTTCGAGCGGGTCGATCTGGCCGATCGGTATCTCGCGCACGTCCGGACGGTGCTGCCCGATCCCGGCCGCCTGGTTCCGATGCGCGTCGCCGTGGATTGCGCGAACGGCGCGATGTCGCAGCTTGCGCCGCGACTGTTCCGCGATCTCGGGTTGGAGGTCGTCGCCCTGTCCTGCGCGCCGGATGGCCGCAACATCAATCTGGACTGCGGCTCGACCCATCCGCAGAACCTGGTGGCCGCGGTCAGGCAGCAGGCGTGCCACCTCGGCGTTGCGTTCGACGGCGACGGCGACCGGGCGATCTTCGTCGATGCACGGGGGCGCGTGGTGGACGGCGACGCGGTGATGCTGCTGTGCGCGAAGCAGCTGCAAGCCACGGGTCGGCTGCGTGGCAACGCGGTCGTCGCGACCGTCATGAGCAACATCGGGCTCGAAATCGCGCTGCGCGAACAGGGGATCGGTCTGGTGAGGTGCGCCGTCGGCGACAAGTACGTGATGGAGGAGATGCTGGCCCGCAACCTCGCGCTTGGCGGCGAACAATCCGGCCACATCATCTTTGCGGACTACCTGTCGACCGGCGACGGCTTGATCACCGCGTTGCAGGTGTTGAATGCGATGGCCGCGACGGGCCGCGAGCTGGCGGACCTGGCCGGCGAGCTCCGCACCTATCCGCAGGTGCTGCTCAACGTGCGCGTCGCCCACAAGGTGGAACTGAAGCAGGTGCCGGAGGTCGCGGCCCTCGTCACCGACGTCGAGCGGCGGCTCGGCGACCGTGGCCGCCTGCTCGTGCGCTACTCTGGCACGGAACCGCTGCTGCGCATCATGCTCGAGGGGCAGGATCCGGACGCGATCCGCCGGTGGGCGGAGGAAATCGCGGCGGCGGTCAGGGCCCGGCTCGCTGCGAACTGACAATACACCCAGCCTTCCTCATTCGTGGGAGACGCCATGGCTGATCTCGACAACGTGAAGGACACGAAGGACTATCACCTCGACATCCCTGCCCGCAACCAGGCGTTCTTCGTCAAGGGCGCCGGGGCGCTCGACTGGGGCATGCAGAACCGGCTGGCGCGCATCTTCAACCCGCAGTCGGGCCGCACGGTGATGCTCGCCATCGATCACGGCTATTTCCTGGGGCCCACGTCCGGCCTCGAGCGGGTGGACGTGAACATCGTGCCGCTGGTGCCGTACGCCGACGCGCTGATGCTGACGCGTGGCATCCTGCGCGCCAACATCCCGGCGGCGTTCTCCGGCGGCGTGGTGATGCGGGTGAGCGGCGGGCCGAGCATCCGCAAGGAGCTGTCGAACGAACTGCTGGCCGTGGACATCGAGGACGCCATCCGCATGAACGTGTGCGCGATGGCCGTGCAGGTGTACGTCGGGGGCGAGTTCGAGACGCAGACCGTCCACAACATGACGCGAATGGTGGACATGGGCAACCGCTACGGCATTCCGACGCTCGGCGTCACGGCCGTCGGCAAGGACATGGTTCGCGACGCCCAGTATTTCCGCCTCGCCACGCGGATTTGCGCGGAGCTCGGCGCGCAGTTCGTCAAGACCTACTACGTCGACCAGGGCTTCGAGACCGTCACCGCCTCGTGCCCGGTGCCCATCGTCATGGCGGGCGGCAAGAAGCTGCCCGAGCTGGAGGCGCTCACGATGGCGTACCGCGCGATCAACGAAGGCGCAGCCGGCGTCGACATGGGCCGGAACATCTTCCAGTCCGATGCGCCGGCGGCGATGATCCAGGCGGTGCGAGCCGTCGTGCACGAGAACATGAAGCCGGAGCAGGCGTACGGGCTCTTCCAGGCGTTGAAACAGAAGAAGCAGGCGGCGCACCTTGGCGTCTGAGCAGCCGGCCGAGTCGGCGGTCGGGCGTCTTCGCGCGGCGGCGCCCGCGCTGAGCGTCGGCGTGCTCGCGGCCGATCTGCTCGACCTCGGGCGCGAGGTTGCGCGGCTCGAGCAGGCCGGCGTGCCGCTGCTGCACATCGACGTGATGGACGGCTGCTTCACGCCGATGATGACGGTCGGTCCACCGGTCATCCGCGCGATCAACACGCCGCTGTTGAAGGACGTCCACCTGATGATCCGCGATCCGCTCGACCATCTGGGCGACTACGTGGCGGCGGGCGCCGACATCATCACCGTGCACGTCGAGTCGTGCGTGCACGTGCACCGCGTGCTGCAGCAGCTCGGGACGATGAAGAATGCCAACGAGGCCGGGCGGGGCCTCGTGCGTGGCATCGCCCTGAACCCGGGGACGCCGCTCGAGGCGATCGCGCCGCTGGTCGACGAGATCGACCTCGTTCTGCTGCTGGCGATCAATCCCGGCTGGAGCGGACAGTCGTTCCTGCCCTCGACGCTGACGCGCCTGGCGCGCGCCAGGCAGATCGTGGCCGACAGCGGGCGCCCGATCCTGGTCGGCGTGGATGGCGGCATCACCCGCGCCAACATCGGGCGGCTGGCGGGCACGGGCGTGGATCTCGTGGTGACGGGCAGCGCGATTTTCGACGGCCACTCGCCGGCCGCCAATGCCGCGGCGATGCGCGCGTCGCTGTCGGGATCGTGAGAGGACATGGAAAGCCGGTGGTCTGACACCAAGGCACGGGAGCTGGCCGCGGCGCACGGCGAGCGGGACTACCTGGCGCTGCGGACCTATGCCAGCCGCCTGATCGGCTGCGAAGCGTCGCTGGTCCTGCACGGCGGTGGCAACACCTCCGTGAAGGGCACCGTCGTGAACGTGCTTGGCGAGCGCGTTCCGGCCGTCTTCGTCAAGGCGTCCGGCCATGACCTGGCGACGATCGAACCCGAAGGCCATCCGCCGCTCGACCTGGGCTGCCTGAGGCGCCTGCGCGCGCTGCCGGACCTGGCCGACGAGGCGATGCGCAACGAGATTCGCACCCACCTCTTTCGGTACGACGATCCGACACCGTCGATCGAAGCGCTGGTGCACGCGTTCCTGCCGCCGCGATTCATCGATCACACGCATGCCGACGCGATCCTCGGCTTGACCAACCAGGCGGGGGGCGAGCGCCTCGTGCGTGACGCGCTGGGCGAGCAGGTCATCGTGCTGCCGTACGTCCGGCCGGGATTCCTGCTCGCGAAGGCGGCCGCCGACGCTCTCGACGCGCACCCGGGCAGCTGCGCCATGGTGTGGA
>Ga0315279_10009131_pt1 | contig 11887 bp, 5 predicted proteins | sample YL17G06_20_MG_FD_203694 | JGI IMG/M metagenome (GOLD analysis project Ga0315279, IMG submission 203694) | Sediment microbial communities from Yellowstone Lake, YNP, Wyoming, USA - YL17G06_20 | ecosystem: Environmental > Aquatic > Freshwater > Lake > Sediment | place: USA: Wyoming | collected...
TATATTCGAACAGGCCGGAATATCGCTATTGGCACGGATCAGGTCGGTTTATGGGTGCGAGCGCCTCCTCGATTTCATGGTTTTGACTGAAGGCATTCCAGAAACCCAGCGTATCCTCCGTATCCCATGTCCAGAGCAGCCAGCCGTCAAATCCATACCGACATGACTCGATTTGCCAGTTCTGTAGGGCGCGAGCCGCGCTGCAGAAAATCTACCACCTTCCCCAGGTAAGCTGAAGATAATCCACCGGCAGAGTCGCCCACCTGTTCACCCAGTGCCGAACAGCAGTCGATGAAAACTCGCACCAGGTTATAACCGTCCGACTCCATTTGTTGGAAAACCTGGTCGATTTTGTTCGGATCATATAGCGCCGGATCAAAGGTCGAGTGCCAGCGGCTACCATTGACGATGTGGTCCACTCGGGCATAATTCATGCCGCGCGGCACGAATTTCGCGCCGTTTTCTTTATCGTAGAACTCACCCAAGCCGTTGACCATCCGAACGCCGATGTGATGCTCTGGGACCTGGGGCGGTGTAGGCGTGATAGATGGTAAAGGCGTGGAGGTTGCTTCAGGAGTCGGGGTTGGCATGGACGCCTGTGTTGGGCTTGATCTTGCGGTTGCTGAAGGCGGGGATGTCGGTGAAGGGGTAAAAGGGGGAATGGGGGAAGATAACTGGCAGCCTGTAATGCTGATCGCCAGTAGAATCGCCAGAGAAATTTTCCCATGCCACAGTCGATTGCTGGTCTTATTCATCATCAAATCCTCTATTCTTACAGCTGTCAATCTGATAGGGGCCAGTTTCCATATTACTTTAATACCACAGGAAGGTAGATCTTGACTCCTGACTGTTGGGGTACCCATTCCGCCTCGAAAATGTCCAGGCATCCATTGGTATCTCCCGGAACTAGATTGGATGCGTTTGAACGGAATGCGATCCATTGCATGTTTGCCGAAATCTTAGGATTTTGCGAATAACCGTTACCCTCTACACCATCAATATTAACTGAAACCTGGGTCGTTACCCCCGTCTGCCGGTCGTGGACGAAGACATCATAATTATAGACAGAGTCTCCTGGAACCAGGTTCGAAGCGATAGAGTCAAACGCCACATAACGCCCATCCGCCGAAATGAGGGGGTTCGAGGAAGCATCATTCCCCTGGGTGCCATTGATGCCAATTGATACACGGGTGGTTTCCCCTGTCTGCCGGTCATGAACAAATACATCTGTCCAATCGTTGGTGTCTCCTGGAACCAGGTTGCTGGCCATTGACTGAAATGCTACGAAGCGGCCATCGGCTGAGATGGAGAGAGAACAAGCAGAATACCCACAGGAATCATCCGACTGAGTGCCATCGCTGGCGACGGAAACACGCTCTGTGGAACCCGTTTGACGGTCATGGACGAAGAGATCCTTGGCTGCATTCGTGTCCTCCGGGACCAGGTTGTCCGAAGTGGACTCAAAAGCAACAAAACGCCCATCTGCTGAAATGACTGGGGAACTAGATACATCATTCCCCTGAATGCCGTCACTGTCGACGGAAACGATCTCCGTGATGCCCGTCTGGCGGTCATGGACAAAGACATCAGACCAATAATTGTTATCATGCGGAACCAGGTTTGTGCAGATAGACTGAAAAGCAACGAAACGCCCATCAGCCGAGATAGATGGATGATCGCCGCACGATTGCTCGCCAGTACTGGTGACCGATACGCGGGTAGTTTCCCCTATCTGGCGATCATGGACAAAAACATCTGCGAGCACATTCGTATCTACTGGGACCAGGTTACCCGCGTACGACCAAAACGCCACAAAGCGCCCATCGGCTGAGATAGATGGATCTTTGGATGTCGAATCTCCATGGGTGCCATCGCTGGCAACCGAAACCATCTCCGTTACGCCCGTCAGGCGGTCATGAAGGAAAACGTCAGGCCAACCGTTGGTGTCCTCCGGAACCAAATTACTAGCATCCGAATGAAAAGCTACAAATCGTCCGTCAGAAGAGATGGATGGGGAATACGAATCGTCGTTACCCTGGGTTCCATCACTGGCGACTGAGAGCAGCAACAAGGTTTTTACTCCAAAGCTGGGCAAAGGCGCCGGCAGAGAGTCCAAAGGTTCTGCTCCAATCGAGGAGGAACTGGGAGTAAAGAGCTCGAGAAAGAAAAGAATCGCTATGAGGCTATACAAGTATCGGGGATAGAATTTCTTTGCGTTCATAAAGCACCTCTTTTAGAAAGACCAGACGAGAAAACAGAAGTATGTTTCCATTTCAAGCTCTCTGAATAGACATGTTTTGAGGCACGCCAAATGCGGATAAAGGGAGGCATATCTAAGGATTGACGACATATGAAAAATCCGGGCGAGAGGAAATAGGTGATTGCAGACAAAAACTGAGTTTGAATACGATCTTAGTTTAGCAAAGGGATGACTCCAAACTGTCTACAAAAGAGAAGAGTGATAAGTCACCAGAAAAGTGCGGCGCAGATCGGGAGGTGAAACTACCAAAATACAAATTTCTCTATAACAGATGATTTTCTTCTGTGAAAAGTTGGTACAATAGTTTTTACTATAGCACTTGATGTGGATTGTGCGTGCGGCGTCTTGGTGAGTCTGGCGCTTCCCAAGCCAGATGGTGTCCGTTTGTTTCCGTTATTTTCTGCATTCATGCTCAACTCGCCGCGTTTGTAAGAATATCCCCGCGAAAGTACCCGGCTACCTACACGAGAAACGGAGCAGGAATTGTGTGCGTTGATGCTGAGTATTTTATATAAAATGTTCCGAGGGGAGTTGTGAGGCAGAGATGGCTTCTTCGGGTGTGTCACCAGCCCCTATGAGCTCAGCATCCCCCGAAATCGGACTGCAGGTCTTCTTGCTGGGTCCACCGCTGGTGCAGTGGGCCGGGCAACCCCTGACAATTCCCCGCCGTCATGTACGCGGATTTTTCTATTACCTCGCTGCGCGACGCAAGCCTGTCTCCCGAGATCAACTCTGCCTGCTATTTTGGCCTGACATTTCCGATATTGAAGCGCGCCGCAACCTGACCCGCTTATTGACGCACTTGCGCCAGGCATTGCCTGCCACCGAGCTGCTCGCAGCGGAGAGCGATCAAATTTCCCTGGACACCAACCAATATAGCTGTGATGTGTGGGAGTTCGAACGGCTTGCCGGAGTACAGCCGGAAACGATGGCGACCCTTCTGGCTGCTACCACCCTCTACCGCGGCCCATTCCTGGAAGGTTTCGATCTTACCGGACGCCTGGAATATGAACGCTGGCTCTTGCAGGAGCGCGCCTCGTTGGAACGCCTGTACCTCAAGGCGTTAGCCTCGCTGACAGGGATTTATACAGCCAGGCAGGATTATTCCAACGCGATCCAGACAGCTCAACGTTATCTTGAAGCCGATGAGCTGGCTGAGGAGATGCACCAGCGGCTCATCTCGCTTTATGGGTTAGCTGGCGATCGTACCCGCGCCCTGCGCCAGTTTGAAGCGTGCGTCGCCATCCTGGAACGCGAACTAGGAACGGATCCGCTGGAGGATACCCGCGCCCTGTACCAGGCAGTTCTGGATGGTAGAATGCCCGCGCTGCCGTGCGAGCGGCTGGAATTCGTCCAACCCGCCGGGTGGGAACGTTTACGGTTGGACATTCCCCTCCTCGGACGCGCTTCCGTTCTCCAGCGTTTGGAAGAGGCTTTCCAGCGCGCTCAGGCGGGTCACAGCAACGCGGTGCTGATCTCGGGTGAGCCGGGGATCGGTAAATCACGTCTCTTGCATGACTTCGCCGCCCGTTGCTGGCCAGACAGCCGGGTATTATTTGGCAGCGGTCAACCGGGTACCCAATCGGTTCCCTATCACCCCATCGTGGAAGCCTTGCGCCCGAAGGTTGTTGCAGTCCGCGTGTCACTCCCTCCGATCTGGCTGGCTGAAATCGCGCGCCTTATACCCGAGATAAATGGTATATATACGGATTTACCCAAGCCGCTCCCAATCAAGGGAGAGGAGGCGCGGGTGCGACTGTTTGAATCTCTTTGCCGGTTTCTATTCGCCCTGCAATCGGAAACCGGTCCCATCCTACTCTGTCTCGATGATTTGCACTGGTTCGACCCAACTTCGTTGAGCTGGCTCTCCTACCTGTGTCGGGAGTTCCCGGGAAAAAGCAATCAAGTGATGATCCTGGGCAGCTACCGCCTCGAAGAGGAAAATAAAATCAAGGAGCTCCACGACAGCCTGGAACGGTTTGGCCTGCTACAAGAGATCCCCATGCATGGCCTGGATGATGCCCAAATTCATAAACTTTTACAATTTCTGATCGGAGATCTGCCCGGAATTGAGAGCTTCGCCGGAAGGTTGCAAGCGGCCACCGGCGGGAATCCATTCTACCTGATTGAAACCCTGGGGGCTTTACGAGAAGAGAATAGGCTTGGCGTGGACCTGGCGAAATTGATCGACTTTCCTTTTCCGGAGAGTGTTCGCGAGGTGATCAACCGGCGCCTGGCCTGGCTTGACCCGCGCTCCCGGCAGATCCTGGAAGCCGGGGCAGTCCTCGGCTCGAACTTCGGGTTTCAGGAGGTTTACCTGACTGCCGGCCGCAATGACCTGGAAACCGTTGGTGGATTAGACGAACTGGTGAACCGGCAATTCTTGGTGGAGGAAGGGGAAGACTATCGCTTCAGCCACGATCTGATCCGCCGGACCGCGGTGGCGGCGGTCAGCCCGATGCGTCTGCGGTTGCTGCACAGCCGCGCCGGCAAGGCGCTCGAGAAACTTGGTTCCACAAAGCACGTGGCGCTGGCGGTTCATTTCGATCATGGGGGCGATTGGGAAAAGGCATTCCAATACACCATGCTCTCATCAGGCGAGGCCGAGGCGCTTTTCGGATGGCAAGAAGCTGAAACACACCTGGAACGAGCATTGGAATTGCTCAAGCGGATCGATCGGCGTAGCACCCAGCAGGGCTGGTTAGCGCGGCATGTCGAGATTCTGGAAAAACTGGCGCACCTGCATTCGCTTCAGGGGCGCATGATGGAGAGAGATGCGGACTTGAAACAAATAGAGGCTCTGGTCGCGAGCTGCAACGATCCGCATCTACGTTTGCGGTCGATCGTCCTTCACACCCAGTATCTCAACGCAGATGGAAATTATCAGAAAGCGATCGCCGAGGCCGAACAGGGGCTTCCCCTGGCTGAAACGCTAAAGGACTGGCCGGCGCGCTTCCGCCTGCTGGTGCAAACCGGCCTCAGCTACACCGTCCTGGGGCAGCCGGTTCAGGCGCTATTCGCTCTGGAGAATGCCGAGGCCATGGGATCGAAATCCATCGGTTTGGAACTGCGCGCCAACGTGTTGGGCCGCCTGGCGAGGATCCACAGCCAGTCGGGAGATTATCAAAAAGCTCTTGGTTACCTGGAAAAGGCCGTGGCCTGCCTCGAGAAGGTCGGGGAGCATTATCGGTCAACGCAGTGGCAGGTCGAGATCGGATTTTTATACACCAACCTGGGGCGTTTCCAGGAAGCCGGGCAGTCCTTGATCGGACTTCTGGCGTTCTTCCGCAAGCTAGGAACACTTCCGGACGAAGCCCACACACTCATCGCGTTGGGAGGGCTGCACACCTACGAAGGCGACTACGCCGGAGCCATGCGCTGTTATGCGGAAGCCCTGGAAGTTCAGCAGCAATTGCGCATGCCGCATCTCACCGCCTCCATCGAGACCAGCCTGGGCTTGGCCTGCTATCACCTGGGCGATCTGGTCCAAAGCCGCACCTGGCTGGAACGCGGCCTCGAACGCGCTCGATCCATTGGATTCCGCATGGGCGTGGCGGAGGCGCTCATCGACCTCGCCATGCTGGAACTGCGCGCCGAAAATCCTTCCGCCGCCCACGACAAATTACTGAAAGGCCTGGCGTTAGCCCGCGAGATCCACAACGAGGATCTGCAGGCCGCGGGAATGGCAGCGGAGGCCCGGCTGGAACGCCAGTCAGGCGCGCCCGCCCGGGCCCTGGAACTGGCCTTAGAAGCCAGCAGCTTGGCCCAACGGCTGGGACTGGCGACCGGAGAGATGTGGGCCAGGACTGAAGCCGGCCTCGCCCACCTGGATTTGGGGGAATTGGACGGCGCGGAGGCAGATCTTCACCAGGCAGTGTTGTTGGTTGAGCGCGCCCACCAAGGCTGGATCGGTACGGAGCAGGTTCTACTGGCGTATGCCAGGGTTTTGGAACAGACCGGAAAAACCGTTCACGCGGAAGAGCAGCGGCGCCTCGCAGATGCTGTCTTGCAAGCCAAAGCCGCCTTAATTCTGGATGCTTCCCAGCGCCAGGTCTTCCTGTCTCAAGCTCGCCGTTAAATCGCTGCGCTTCAGTTTGTATACATTTTGGAGTCATCGGTATGCTAGACTGCCATCAGATTAGGATGGCAGTCATTATTTAATGAGTTGACAGGCGAGTAATAAACTGTTCGACTTCAACACTCCACTAGCCATCCCTTGTAAGATCAGAAAAACCAGTTCCTTGAATTCAATACGGAGGATGCGATGTTGATCCATTTTCATAAACAATTTATTCTTTCCTGCCTTCTGATGGCAGGCATGATCACACTGGGCCTGCTTGCCAGCCCTATCGACGCCGCGAAAGGTCAGGCGGCCGAGGCTGCACCGGTTTCCCAGGCACCCGGCGCGCAAGCCCCTCTCGATAACCCGGTCGTGGTGGTCGACGAGGAGGCCACCTTTTTCACCATCAACGATGGGCTGCTCTACTGGAGCTATATTTGCTCTTCGGACGTTGTCCCGAATGCTTATTTACGCCGCAAGCCCACAGAAGGCGGTGAAACCCTCACCATCGATACTGGATCGTACCCCTTGTGCGATCGGTACTTCTTCCTGGCAGCCGATGGGTCCGGTTTGTACGACATCAACCTGGAGACCAACCAGCTTGAATTCCGTCCGGCCGATAACCCGGACGCAGACCCCGTAATTCTTCAAACCCTGGCAGATAATGAGCTTCCCAGACCGGGTGGGCGGATCCTGCTGGACGCAACCGATCTTTACTGGCTGACAGAGAACAACCGAATCGTACGCCTGGATAAAGCCAACACCTGGCTGGCCGAATACGCCTATACGGCTTCAGGTTCAGACGACTTAGCTATCGGATGGAGTTATATCTACTGGTTAGACGACCTGGGCCTGTGGGAGGCTCCCAAATATTGTTCACCGCTGCCCTGTCCTTACAAAACCAAACTGGCCGATACGAACGGCATTGGGCTGCAATATGGGTATATGCGCTACCCGACTCAGCTCGATCTAGCGCCCGAGCCCGGTTATTATTATCTGTTTTGGGTAGAACAAAGCAGCCCGCAGAGCCTGCGCGCCTACGGCTGTACCGATAGCGGAGCCTGCTTAACTCGCACTTTCTACACCACCTCCGATGCTGGCTACAGCCTGTTCCGGCCTGCCCTGGGCGACTGCCCGGATGGCTCGGGTTGCCTGTTTTGGAAAGAGGAGAACCCTTCAGGCGTCGGCTGGCTCATGCGTAAATCCCTGTCGAGTGCGGCGGAGATCATTGCCACCAACCTGCTCAATTCGTCCTCACAGGTGCTGACCGACGACCGAGGTGTGTACTTTAGTCTATATTACGACACGGGCATCGAACGCCTGGACTTCGACGCCGAGGCGTACCAGGTCGATTTCCAGCTTTCTAACTGGGAGGTGACCCAGGGAATTCAGAACCCGCTCAACGATGTTACCCTGGTGGGTAAAAAGGATACCTATGTGCGGGTATGGGGCCAGCTGCTGTGTTGTTCACAGTATGGGAACCTGTCCGTACGGTTGTACGGTGAACGCAGCGGCCAACCCCTGCCAGGCTCCCCACTTTCTCCGCTAGTCCCCAACCGCGTGTTGACCGAGGGCGTCAGCTACGACCGCGGCGATCCGAACCAGGGCTGGCTCTTCCACTTGCCTCCAGACTGGATAAAGCCGGGCACAACTGAATTGCGAGCGGAAATTGATCCACTGACCGCCAAGGTTGACCCTAACCCGACCAACGATGTCCTCACAGGGAGTTTCACTTTTGAAACCCAGCCGAACGCCTGCAACATCTTCATCCCTGTACGCACCCAGGCGGATTCCCTGCCATCGATCGACGCGCCCTATTTTTGGAACATGGTCGATCTCTATAAGCGGCTGACCCCCACCTCAGCCGTAAACGTATACACCCAGAGCGAGCCTTTTGAGGAGCTGGAGGTCTGCTGGTGGGGCCCCTTCCCCTATCCCTGCTTCGGTCCATACGAGCTGGATGAGGAGGCTCATTTGCTGCCGCCATCTCTGGCGGACCGGGATAAGCTGATGGCCTCCATCACCACCCGCTACATGTTCTCGGACGATCCCGACGAGTGTGCCTCAGAAGCGGTCCATTATGTCGGCATAGTCAGCCCGGATACGCCCATTGGCGGGGCTGGCGGTCAGGGATTTTTATATGCGCCGGCTGCCTGGGTGCTGCTACCGCAGACGTATTACAATCGTTCAACAGCATTCTACAGGCCGTATGAGGGCGCTCGACTCGCGCATGAAACAACCCATAATTACAACCGCCTGCACGTTCCCTGTGAGGCCGATGTCTGGCTCGATTATAACTACCCTCCACAGGATGATTGTACTCTCGACGATCCCGGGATCAACTCCCATTATGGCTTCGACGTAAACAGCCGGCTGCCGATCTCTTCCGATTCTATAGCGGATTATATGTCCTATGCAGAACACCGTTGGGTCAGCGATTACACCTACAGCGCGGTCTTCGACGCCATGAATCCGTGGCTGTCGCAGCAGTCTTCCGCCATACCAGCTAACCTTCCATTGGCGCAGGCGAGTAATATCGTTTGGGCCAGCGGCTTCGTGGATCACAACAGGCAGTTCGGCGCGCTAGAATACGCCTGGCTGCTGCCAACGGACAGCCTGAGCGCCGGTCAGCTACAGAAGCTGGAGACCGCTTCGGCGCCTGCCAGGGTAGTGAGCGCCGCCGCGGAAGGATACAGCCTGCGCCTGCTGGACGCTGCCGGCACGGTGCTGGATGAGCGCCTCGTGACGCTCAATGAGCTTGGCGAAGGGGACGGGAGCGGTAATGGCGCATTGGCATTCAACCTGACTTTTCCGGCGCCTGCCGGAGAAGTGGCTCGCCTGGAGCTGCTCTCCGGCGATACGGTGCTGACAATCCTGGCACCCGGGTCTGCCGAGCCCCAAATTACCTTATTGGCACCAGCTGGGGGAGCGATCTCTGGCGGTGACCTGGTCGTCTCCTGGCAGGCTTCCGATCCCGATCCCGACGATCAGCTGCGCTACAGTGTCCTGTTCTCACCCGACAACGGCGTCACCTGGCAGGCCCTGGTTTCCAATATCCCCGGTCCGATCGGGGAAACCACAATAACGCTGCCCGTGGAGAACTTAAGTGGCAGCGGAGGCCAGAACGCTCTGCTGCGCATCCTGGCCTCGGACGGCTATCACACGACCCAGGTGACCTCGCTGCCCTTCGAGGTCCTGGAACAAGCTCCGCAGGCATACATTGTTTCCCCCTCCGAGGGGCAGTCCTTTGCCGCGGACGAACCAGTCCGGCTGAGTGGCGGCGCGACAGACGCCGAGACCGGCAGCTTGACTGGCGACGCTCTCGCTTGGAGCCTGGACAGCAGCCCGGTTGGGAGTGGCGATGAGCTGCTCATCCCTGGCCTGGCGCCAGGTACCTACTTGGCCACCCTGTCCGCGCAAGACCCGACCGGTATGCATGCCACGATCGATGCCACCGTGAATGTCGAGCGCCTCGAGATTCCCCTGGGAGTTGAAACGCCGACCTTGAACGGATATTGTGACGACCCGGCTTATTCAGCCGCAGTGCAGCTTTCGCTCGCGCCCTACGCCGATGGGGCACAGGCCAGCGTTCTGCTTGTACGATCCAACGGTCGCTTGTGGGCCTGTTTCTCTGGCTTGAAGCACAGCGGTGATTACCCCTACGCGGTGACTGCCGTATTGATCGATGTAGATGACTCCCGCGATCCCCTGGCGCAATCCACCGATTTCGCATTCTTCGTGGATGAAAGCGGCACCCCTGGAACCCGCTCCGGCGACGGGGCAGGCCACTTTTCTCAGGAGGGTCCGGGAGGGCTACAGGACCGGGTTAGTTCGTCTGGTGATCTGTGGTCGGCTGAATTGAGCCTAGATGCATCCATACTGGGCGGTTGGGACCACCTGGCCGGGTTAGCGCTGGTCCACAGCGGCTACAACCTGGTCGAGAACTATTTCTGGCCCTATGCTGCCATGTTCGTCCAGCCTTCTACCTGGGCTGAGACCGTCCTAGGGGCACAGCCTACGATCACCTCGCTCGAACTGGACCGCGTCCTGGTAGGAAGCACCGACATCGAGCTAACGATCAACGGTGCCGATTTCGTCGCTGGATCCACCGCCTTATGGGACGGCGATCCTCTGGTAACTACCTGGATCAGCGCCACCCAAATGACCGTCCAGATCCCGGGCAGCTACCTGGAGGCAGCGAGCGAGATCGAGCTGCTGGTGCAGAATCCTGCCCCCTCTAGTTTCTCCTCGAACACCTTCATCTTTGCTGTCGAAAACCCTCTGCCAATCCTGTTATCAGTGAGCCTGGACCGCAACGGATCCGGTGGTACCCTTACCATGATCGGTCAGGATTTCGTCTCTGGAGCCGTGGTGCTGTGGAATGGGGAAGAACGTACAACCACCTGGATCAGCGCCACACAGCTACAGGTCAACCTGACTGTGGCGGACCTGGAATTCGGCCGCGTGGTGGGGGTGTCGGTGGTCAACCCAAAGCCTGGCGGAGGGGTCGCCACGGTACAAATCAGCACACGCCAATTTAGTATATACCTGCCATATATCAGGCACTAAAATCATTGGTTCGTGCAATCTCCAGGAAAGAAGACCATGTCTCATCCCATCGAATACACCTCGTTCCTGATCCGCCTGTGGCGGTTGATAGACATGGATTCGGCAGCGCAGCCCGGCGACTGGCAAGTGGAAGTTAAACACATCCAGAGTGGACAGTGTTGGAGCCTGCACTCAGTCGCCGAGCTGCAATATTTCTTTCGCCAGCAAACAGAACACCCACGCGGATATGCCTGCATCGACATGGAGGGCGAGACATGACAGGCCGAGAGATAACGACGCAAGATGGATCAATCAGTTTCCGGTCCTGCCACCAGGGAACCGCCCCAGGCGAGAGGGCCGGAGTTTATCGCGCTCCGATCACTGTAATCCTATAGGAGGCAAGTCCTTATGGACACGGTACTGCTTTATCGGAAACGCATACCGCCGACCGATGACCGTGGCCCTGGCTGCGTGGCGCCGAAGTAATGGAAAGCCTATTCAAACAGGTGATTTTACTTGATGGTAGTTATTAAAAAAAGACTTCAGTGCGCAAAAATTTTAAACAAGATATCACTGCCATATCTGATACTGTTGGCGAAATCATGTAGCAGGTACCATCAGAGAAGCGAACGTGGAAGTACGGGTTTTAGCCAGTGGTAATTCACATAACCAGGTAAAGAGACGGGCAAGGTTGATAGCTGCGCCAATGGCCAGGTTTTGTAAATGTGTCTTGGCTAGGCCGATGTAACGAGTGTACCGCAAGTCACAACGGCGAACGCCTTGTGAAATGGTGCCTTCGATCCCAGCGCGCTGGCGATACTTTTGTTTGAATTCTTCTGTTTGGACATTTTGACGCAACTTCTGTAAGGCCCCATACTCAGCTTGCGTCCGAAAACCCAAGGTGCGGCCACCTTGGTCTTTATGGGTGCAAGCCTGGCGACTCTGACAGGGCTGGCAGTCTCTCTTGGAGAAACAGACGGAGATCATTGGGGTACCTTGCTTGTCTTTGCCTGGATACC
>Ga0315279_10009133_pt1 | contig 11884 bp, 15 predicted proteins | sample YL17G06_20_MG_FD_203694 | JGI IMG/M metagenome (GOLD analysis project Ga0315279, IMG submission 203694) | Sediment microbial communities from Yellowstone Lake, YNP, Wyoming, USA - YL17G06_20 | ecosystem: Environmental > Aquatic > Freshwater > Lake > Sediment | place: USA: Wyoming | collected...
GGGTCAAGTCCACTCACAGACTTGATGTGCTAGCTATTCTGCTTCCCTTTCAGATTCTCGTAGTGCTTTCTGCCTTCGTCTGTTATCTCCCAGATGCCCCGAGGCGAGTCTTTCTTGAGGTAGCCTTTCGTTTTTAGTCTCTGTCTTTCCCATTGCGCCCTGTTCTTCCACCTGACACCAGGTCCTGTTGGAAGCTTCTCAAGATCTCTCTGTCTCTTTCATTATAATGGGGCAGTATGTCATGTTCCTTTTCATATTCATGTAGTAACAATCGCTTTCTTACCCTGCACTCTTCCTCTGTTTCAAATAGTTCAAAGCGAAAATATCTTGCCATAGAAAACTCGTTTTGGTCAAGATGCTCCAATAGTCTTGTTCTTATCTTGCCGTAGCCATAGTACAGCGTGATTTTTTCCTCATCACCAAGTTCATAAATACCTAATTCATCTGGACAATCCGCGATTATAGAAAGGTCATAAGTTCGCCATCCACTCAAACCCATTGGTTATCCCCTGTTGTTAATTCAGCACTCAAAATAAAAACTAGTGGGCTTCCTCACTATCAACTAATTTTTGACAAGTGCTCTCGTCAACCGAAGACTTCAATCACGCATCACCGAATTTTGACAAGGGAAGACAATAGAGCAAGAATCACCGAAGACTTTGCAGAACCCTGATCGAACGGTCGACAACGGCTGATAGTGCAGTATGTTTGCCAGAAAAAACAGAAAAAAAAGAGGTATGCGGGAGATATTCAGAAAATCGCCAATTTCTAGCTCGAGACATGACCGCAAAACTATTTTGTCTAATTCAAACCTTTACCTAATAGTAGAAGAGTGGGGAATCTTATGGAAGAAAGAGTTTTGAGCTGGTTGAGAGCCCAAGAAGGCGAGGTATTTACGCCACCTCGAACTGAAAAGTTTAATCGCCGAGCAAAAGATTTTGAAATAACCAAGGTGCGCGATGATAGAGTGATAATTCGTTTTGTTGGAAGTAAGTATCCAGCTTTGCCTCTTACCTATTCGATGTTTGATAGAACAATTAAGTGCCTTAGGGAACATGAAGGGAAACCAGTTCGCTTGGGTGCCAAAGTAGCCCCTCCATATGAAAATGATATGATAGAAGGGGCGATTTGGAAAAGTCCGTATCCCATAGGCAACACGCCTTACAAAGCATCTCCTCACGTTTGCGATATTCTCGCCTTGGCAGGAGTCGTCGAATATGTTTCGACTATTAATCAGTCAACAGGCAGAAAGGTACAAGCTGTGAAACTCAGTCGTCAATGTCCTGCTACTCAAAAGAAACATGGAGATTTCGGTCATCGTGGAATCGACAAAAATACGTTGAAAAAAGAAGAAAGGGAATGTTGTCCTAAAACCCTTGATACCTATTCAGCAAGCTATTTCTTCTATCAACTATAAACTCAATTATTCTTTGCTTATCCCTTGATTTTCTAAAGGTTTTGGCAGGGTCAAGAGAATATCCATTAACTATCGATACAAGTTCTTCCAGAGTTTTTTCGTCAAGTTGCTTTCTTATGTCTTCTAGTGATGTGCCTTTATCAAAAAACCCTGCTATTTCGATACGGGTTTTCTGAGGTATCTCGATTCTTCTCATTAACTCTGAACGTAATTTCTCTGCAAGTTCTGTGTCTTCATCCAAGATTCCCGCCAGAGCTTTGAACATGGCTACAAGAGTGTTTTTTGAGAAACTTATGGTCTTTTTTCTTGGCATCTGTGGATAACCTCTTCAGTCAATTCTGTATAGTCTTCAGCAATACCGTTTGGCGCTGACCCATATTTCTGCTTCAAGGACGTGACGTGATTGTAGTAGTCTATCGACTCAGTTACTGTTGCTCTTAACCTGATTATGGTATCAAATGTTCTTACACCCGACATTGCCTTGATTATATCCCGATACGTCCTGTGTACGTTGATTTCCCTGAACATTGAAATTAGCACTCCCAGTTGCTTAATATTCCGCCTACACTCTTTAGAGAACTTGCTGACCGTTCTGTTCATCATCACTATTCCGTAGCTTGAAATGGCGTCTGGGATTACTGGCATCAAGTAGTAATCCGAAATATACAAGGCCGCAAACAACATATCATCCGTATCTGGATGCGTATCTATCAGAACGAAGTCGTATTCTGGCAAAACATCTCTCAAGGCCCATTCCATAAAGTTGAGTTTATTTACGGAGCCATATTCAGAGTTTTTTCCCGCTTTGTATATGCTTTTCTTGGCTGTCACTAAGTCTGGACTTGAAGGTATCAGATCTATATTGCCTTCTAGGCTATCTGCAAGATTGCTTGCGCCTTGGAAAACATGTGTTGTCGGGTCGAACTGTCGTGTGTATCCATTTGTGCCTTCGTTTATAGCATCTTCCACCAGTGCTACGATAGTTTTCTTTTCTTTGTTCAATTTTTCCCAATTTTGGTTTCCGATTAACGCTACGGTGCAGCTTGTTTGATAATCTGCATCTATTACAAGGACTGCGTAGCCTTTTGATGCAAGAAATTCAGACAAAGCCATCGTAGTTGTGGTTTTTCCCACACCGCCTTTGGCGGTACAGATAGAAATTACTACTGGTTTTTTCATTCTATACACTTCCTGACCGTTTCGCCTTCTGGCTTTCAGGTCGCTAACTACTTACAAGAAACTGATTTAAATAGGTTCTCTTTCTCATGAATAAGTTAACAGTACCAATCTTTCAGATACTGTCCACTTAATCGGGATAAGGACTTGACTAGATAAGGTTTGCATCTTGTTAGAATATCAAGATTAATCATGTCGAAATTTGAGCAATTGTTTAATACACGCAAATGTCATTTATTGAAGGTCGAAATCTATGATTGGTATTGAAATAAGAGCAGAATCACGTTTTAGAGTACCACTTTTGAAAATCCCTAGAAAGAAGACATTTGTTACAGGTGGAGAATATACGCTGAGTGTTAGGATTAAAAACTTTAGTACCGAGAATTTTCGTGGAGGAAATTTTCTAGTACTAGTTAGGTGGCCTAATAAACTGACGGTGAAATGGCAATTTGGAATAGAAAGCTTGGCTCCCAACAAAATCATGCCAGTGGATTACGGAGTAACTCATGTCTTGGATGACAGCCCTGCGTTGTTCCTTGCAAAAGGAACTGATCTAGATGGACAAGCAATTAGCTTTTGTGACATGAGCGAAAATAGACTAAGACCTCAACCATATGAATTTGATGCTGGATTTGTTCACATCTACACGATTATCCCAAAGAATGCAGAAGAACTATACCAACTTTGGGCGTTGATTGTTGCTATTTTTTCTGTTGTTCCTATCTTCATAAAAGAGGTTATCCTTCCTTTGATACAATGGCTAATTCAAGTTTGGCCTTCTTTGGCAAACTGAATGTCTCGATACTTGGTTTTTCCAGAGCTTTTTTCAATGTTTGCTTTGATTTGTTTTTCCCATTCGTCCTCTGTCAATATTCCCTTTTTTTCAAGAACTTCAACAAGACTAGAAAGCATCATATCGAGACTATCAAGTTCCTCAGCGAGTTCCCGTGTTAGGTTCTTTTTCTTGCTCATTGTTTTCCCCTCTTCGGTAAGTAGCCTTTTTCGGATAGGAAAGCTATCACTATGGTTCTTACAACTTCTGAGTCGCTTTCTCCAAAAACACCTTTCAGATTTTCAATGATTTTTTTAGTTTCGCCTGGAAGACTCAGTAAGATTCTTTTCATTTCGCCACAACCTCTATCGGTTTTTCTTCCACGGAACCCTTCTCCGCTCTCATGGTATTGAATTTCGTAGCTTCCTTCACTAGCACATTCCAGTCATTCTTCATGTCTATTCCAGAAACTTCAAGCACTCAATGCCGATGACGTGGAAAGGGTTAGGGAGGCCTTCGTCAAAGCCAACCATCCACGCTTCTCAAAGTTTTTCAGCTCAGGGCTTCCATTCGGGCATATGGGGGATTACGAGAGAAGGGTGAATGCTGCAACCTTGGAGCAGCTTGCAGGACTCATCAAAATCTGCGGTTTCCTGATGCAGACGAAGGCTTACTTGTTTTGGAGCAAGAAAGAGACTCGTGAAAGTCTATGGTCTGGTCAGAACCTAGCAGCTTGACTGCGTTGAACAGAACGTTGCTTGGGCAAGCAGTCTAGTCAACTATTTTGAGCAGAAGACTTCAGCAGGCACGGCTTTGGCATTCACGAGCGATCTTTCTGTTAGGGCAGTCACTAGCACAAACGTGTATGTTACAGGCGTCAACTTCACCGCTGAAAACGTAGGGACCCAAAACATAAGAAACTTTGCGCTCACCCTTCAGGAAGCGTAGCAAAGCATAGCCGGATTGGCATTGAGCTGGCTCGAAGAGAGAAACTGTCACGGGTTGCCTCGAAGGGATCTACTCAAAGTGGATTTGACCTTTTTCGTTCACTCGGGCAAGTTGGAAATCATAACTCTTCTTTAGCACAGCTGCTTTCACTTGTTTCCTCACGATATTTAGTGGAGTGCAGTCATATTCTCTGGACAACAATATTATGTCGGTTACTATCTTTGTTTTGTTCATACCGTTAAACACGACAAAATCTACAGGATTCAGTATAGGTTTGACGTCGAATGGATCGAGTTTCAAGGCCTTGAGAGCTGGACAAATGGCTTTTCTGAATACTTTCGTTGCTTCCTTTCTTCCTTTTTCATGGGCAACCTTTCGGAGATCCTCTTCTGCTTCGTCGAGCTTCTGTTCATCGGCAATCAATTCCTGCTCTTCTTTCTCGTAATTATCAAGCCATGTTTTTGCTGCCCGACCTTTAGTTCTCAGTCTTAGGTCAGAGACCCTGACTATTTTTCCACAGCAAGGACACACACACAGAATCTTCCTAAACTCTTGAAATTCCTCGAATAGCTCCGTCACTTCGCCACCACCCTATATGAGACCTTTCCGTCTTCAACGGCATCTCTTATTGACTTTTGATGCTTCTTCATTGTTGCAGTCCCGCTTTTGACCTCAACGAAGCTTACAGAATCGACTTTTTGCACCGACAGACCATTGAAGATTATTAGATCAATTGGGTCTCCCAGAAACTTGCAATCGGGCACTATCCACTTGAAATCTTTCATCGTTGGCAGGATTTTCTCCAAGTTCTTTCCCACGTTGGTGGCCCTCGTCGTTATCTGAGCCGTCTTCATGATCAATTTTCTTCTCTTTTGGAGTTTCTCTTCGCGATTTTCAAGATCTTTCTGAAGCTTCTGTTGGAACTCTACAACCTCATCAGGAAACGGTTTAGTACCGTCAAACAAGACTGTCTGGGACAATTTGAACTCGCCATAACAACGAGGGCACTCTGCATAAAGATTCGAAACCTTCAATTTCCTGATGAGATCTTCGGTTTTCAAATCACGATTCTCCGCTGATTCGATTCAGCTGAAACTGAGGAACGGGAAGTTATCTTCTTATGTTGACCGATAAGCTTTGTGGATTCTTGTCACGAGTGCCCGCGAGCTAGGAAAAAAAGAATCCAATGTTCTTCGTTTGATGAATGCTTTTTAGCGCATACTGTGAGTTGTAGCAGACTTCATTCAGGTGTTTCGCGGCTTTCGATTGACATTCGGGGTGCCTTGTTTCTTCCTTGCGTTCTCTTCGCCCCCGCCCAAGGGAGCAATCACATTACTTATGAATTCACTCTGCATCAAACTGAATTCCTTCGCTAGGAATTCTGGACTATAGTCCTGCAGCACAATGCCGATATCATCACTGTTGGCTAGCCTATGCAAGAATGAAGATGTGCTTTCGCCTTCACTTTCGTCTGCCTTTCTTAGATAAAAAGGCAGGATAACACCCAAGAAATACTTGTCATCCAGCAGCTTAGAAACAAAGTGATAAAGTCGCTCTCGATATTTCATCATGTCTTCCGACTTGTCCGGCAAACCATTTTCCTTGACCCAGAGGCAAAAGAGGAAATGATTGAAAATGTCTGTGAAATCACTAATATCAACGTTAAATTCGTAGGAGTTATTCAGCTTGATCTCTTCTTCTTCTTCCAAGGGCGGCAATTCTTGAGATTTGTACAAACCGAAGAAAGCAGCGATGATCACCGGATCTATAAGGCGTGCAAATCTTGCCAAGTGCCCATTTGGTTCCCGATTCTTTTTTTGTTCGGAAATCATATTTAAGATATCGTATAGTTGCTCGGTGACCTGAATCGTACCCTTAATCTTGGTCATGAGATCACTTCTCCATATTCTTTATCGTGATAGGCTCCTTAGGCGAGATGATATTGGCGAAATTCGTGAGTTCTGTTGGCAAACAAAGCAACACGACCTGATTATGATTCGCAACGAGGTGAGAAGCCAGATTCTCTCTCGGACTTCCGATGTTTCCGGCAGGTGTGTCAACGATTATTGGCCCCACAACAGTCATGGCCTCAGCAAAACAATAGGACAAAACGAGGCGTCCTGAATATCCGCCCTTCTCAGTTCCATAGAAACCAGCTTCACCTAACATTAATCCCTCCGCTTGTGTGAATCTTGCAGAAAACCTGGAGCCGAGTATTGATGAAACACCCTCGGAGATTACGTTGCTTATGATTTCAGTGGCTTTGCTTTTTATTTTTTCTTCTGCATCCTCAATAATTTTGGTTGAGTCATCAATCTTGTCAAGTATGATTTTGTTCTCCTTCAAGGCTTCATTCTTTTCCTGTAGCTCTTTGGCCTTGCCTTTTAGATCAGTGATCCACGCTTTGCGATCGCCGATATCTCGTTCAAGTCCGGCTATTCTCGTATCCAAAGCGGAGATTTGTTTATCTAAAGATTCCCTCCTGGCAATCAACTCCGCGTCCTTTTCAGACAGTTTAATGCCCTTGATCTTGACGTCAAGTAGGTCGTGTTGAGCAACCAGCTTCTTGATGCTATTGTACTTGTTTTCTGCATTCAGAGAAGAAGGACTTATCAAGAAGTTTGAAGAGAGGAAAACCTGGACATCGTGTGGAGCTACTTGCAATTCGAGCTTCTTGATACGTTCTTCCGAAGTCTTATCAAGCGGGCGACCGCAGATTTCGCATTTTTTGCAGGCTAGACACGTTTCGATCAGATCACGTCTGTAGGGCTCGGGGAGCTTCCCTTTCTCCTTGACCTCCATTTTTATCTGATTAATCTCATCTGCAACAGACGCAGAAATCCAATCTTCGCTGTTTTCGTAAATGGAATCTCGTTCCCGTGAAAGCCTCTCGGCTGCTACCTTCTGTTCAACCTCATACTTGTTTCTCTCAACTAGCTCATTCACTTTAGCTGTTGTGATTTGATTTTGTGTCTGTTGCCGATCGCTCTCGAGGCGCGACAAAGCGAGCCGACATACATCAACGTCATTGTTGAAACCGTTTAGCTCATTCTCTGCCCTTCGTATGTCACCCAATATCCCGTTGAGTTTGTTCATATTAAGTTCCAACGCTCTGTCACTTATGCGAGTCTTTGCTTCTTCAAGCACCCTCTCTCGAAGTCCGTTAAGTCTCTGTTTGTATTCCTCGAGTTTGGGGTGCGTCGTACGACGGTTAACCAATGCGAGTAATGTGTTGATATTCTTGGAATCGGATGCAAGTTGCATAACTTCACGAGCTTTCTCGCCGTCAAAGCAGAAATATTCGGCACATTCATTAAACCTGAATTCCTGAGAAACGTAGTCAAATACAGCGTCGCCAGTCAATACACTGATTCCATGGTCAATCTCCAGAGTGTCTTTGATGCTGGATATTTTTTCATTGAGCGGTGGACTCGTATCGTCATGTTCCCCTTCAGCAACTCTTTTCAGCTGGAAGAAATGCTCATGCTCTTGGTCGTCAAGAGCACTGAATTGAATAGTTATCTCGCAGGTTTGATGTCCTTTCTTGGTGTCATCCAAAACGTGCGCTGGATCTGCCCACATATGTTTGAATGTGCCGCTTGCTTCGCTTTCTCTGTGCCCAAAACACCAACGCAGCAGCTCAATAGTCGTAGTCTTTCCTGTGTTCCCATCCATTATGAAAACAGTGTTTTGGCCTTTTGGGTTCATCTTAAGTGTAAAATTCCGCCCTCTGTAACCAGCGACTTTTATTAATGAGAAATCTATGCTATTCATGTTCCTTCCCCTTGAGATGTTCTCTGATTTCTTTGATTGACATTGAATCAATCTTACCTTCGAGAAGCAACTTCAACAAGGGATCCTTACTGGACCCCTTAATCATCTTATTAAATTCCTCTTTCATAACCTCGTCAATTCTTTTTTGAATAATAACCTGCTTATCGTGCCCCAATCTTCTCACCTAAGTTGACTAATCGACATTAGGCATTCATATCTCTCTCTTTCTAAAGATAGCGGTTCTCCAGTGGTATCACAGAAAACAATGTCCACTATCTCGGCCGCAGAATCAGGATCGTCAGGATCATAACGAATTGCTCTACCGATCTTTTGGATCCAATCTCTCGGAGACTTATGCGAACCATGCAAAACGACCATATCAACTTTAGGCAAATCAAACCCTTCAGATAGCATTCTTTCAGAAATCAGACAGAATCCAACATGCCTCTTGAACTGTGTTAGCGCATAGGAGCGATACTCATCGTTCCTCGTTGAATCATAAATGTAGATCGATGTCTCTGGATTCCACCCTGCTTGTCGAGTGATGAAACTCTGCAAGTTCTCAGCTATTTCATTTGTTTGGACAAAAATGATCGTTGACTTCTGCGCGAAACTATCGAGATGAGTAATAATATACTGTTGGAGAGCATGTACTCCACCATCAAGTCCGCGCAACCACATCGCTCGCTTTATGGCAGCAGTAGCCTCATTAGGGCCAGACAAGGTCTCTTTTCCCATCTGAATGGCTACTTTTTTGCTGAGTTCCTTGAGGTCGTCCATTTCGGTGCTGGTCAAGCAATATCTAACAGGAGTGTACTTTATCTGCTTCAAAACTGGTGTTTGGTTGAGCCCGTTCCAATGTGAGTAAAAGGCTTGTAGAGAAATCTCGTACATGCTGTCGTTACCTCCCATCAATGTGACGAAATCATTGACTTCTGATTTTCTGAACGAGTCGATGGTCGCAGACAGACCAATCGTATGTGCTTCTCCGCCGGAGGACTCAATCATAGGTCTGAACTCCGCTAGCTCTGGTAGACGCCCATAGCAACTGTGACATTCGTCAAGGACAAGCAACAGGTTTGGCTTCAGTATCCGAGCTTTCTTTTGATATTCCCTGTACTGTTCAAAAAACCTTGAATATAGTGTTACGAGGACTTTGTGATATGGATCGGCGAAATATGCGCCCATGTCACCAAGATTTGTCCCCCACTCCAGATTGATAATATCCACCTTCGACAAACGCCTTCTCCATTGCTCAATGAGCGTGGTTGTTGGCACCAGCACGATCGCCGAGAGTCTTTCATCCTTCTCGAACAAATACTTCAGATATCTGAAAGCAATATCCGTCTTTCCTGTTCCAGGCGGAATTGTTATGATTGAAGAATGCCTGTTCACCATCCACGATAAGACCGCGATCTGGTGTTTCCAAAGACCTTCCAGGAACTTTGGATCGATTTTTGCTTCCACTGTTTCAACTTGGTAGAGTTGAGGTGGGACCGTCTCCTTAGGAGAGAGACTTAGATCGAGGTATAGCTTCGGTATTTGATTCCATATTTTTTCACAAGTATCACGGTCAAGAACATATATCAGTGATTCAAAGTTCTGGTTTGAATTCTCTGAGAAATTCGGCGATCCTACTGCAAGAAATTGCAGGGAACCATCCTTCTTGAAACGGTATAGCTTCGCATGAATTGCATTAATGTTCTCAGGAATGTGAAAGAACTTTATGTGATCGCCCGTTATCAACTGCAGTATCTTCGCTTTGTTCTTTGGTGAGTATGTGATCCTTTCTGTATTAGACCAAATCGATATTCTCTTCAATTGTGGATACTTCTCGTATAACCTAACAATCAAGTCGAGGCTGACATTGTAGGCCATGCATTCGAGTTCATCACTGGCACACGACTCGAACCCTTTAGTAATCATCCGTTGAAGCACGTTCAGTCCTAAATCGTATTCTTCGCTCAAGATTATGCCCTCAGCCAGTAGTTTCGAGCAAAGTGTGGCAACCATTCCTCTCTGGGTTTGTTGTGCGTAAGCCTTCGATGAACCCGCAATATCAAGTTGACTTCCAAGGCGAATCAAGAGTCAGATGCTGACATTAGTTTATTACTTTTGCGCATATTCATTTCATGGTTTCTGAAAATGAAAAATCTACCCGTTGTCTGAAAATATGCCCAACTAGATTCGCATCTTATGATCTTAAGGATCTGATCTTGCGCAATCTAGTTACTGCTGAGACTATCGAGCCTGTTGCAAACTCCACCTCTTCTTCTGTATTGAATCTCCCTAGTCCAAGTCTAATGGCAGAATGTGCTCTTTCCAAACCGAAGCCTAAAGCCATTATGACATGAGAAGGTTCAACATTCAGAGTCGTACAGGCAGACCCTGCGGAAATCGCCAATTTGGTCGACAAAGTGTGAATTAGAGCCTTACTCTCAACACCATCGAATGATACATTGAGGTTGTGATTTAGCCTTTTCTGCGGGTGGCCATTCTGTTCCACAGGCTTAGCTCTGTCCTGAAAAATCTCTAACATTTGTCTAACCCACTTTTCATATCTATTACCTTCCATTTGCATTTCCTTGAGTGCAATCTCAAACGCTTTGCCAAAGCCCACGATGCCAGGAACATTTAAAGTGCCTGATCTGACCCCCATTTCATGCCCTCCTCCGAAAAATATGGGGAACGGTTTGGCAATGGACTGTCTAATATATAACGCACCGACTCCTTTCGGTCCATACATTTTGTGTGCAGAAATTGAAATCATATCAGCGTTGATCTTCTGCGCATCTAAGAGAATGTGGCCAGCTGCTTGTGCAGCATCTGTATGAAAAGGAACGTTATGCTTGTGTGCAATTTCCCCGACTTCTTCAACAGGAGCTATTGTTCCAATCTCATTGTTTGCAACCATCACTGAAATCAATGCAGTTCTTTCTTGAATTGCATCTTCGAGTTTTTCTAGATCTATCGTTCCATATTTGTCGACGGGCACATATGTTACATGCTTTCCGACCGTCTCTAAGTGTTTGCATGTGTCTAGGACAGATTTGTGTTCAGTGACGCAAGTTATTATGTGATCTTTCTTGCCTTCGTTTTTGGAAAGGGTTCCTAGAATCGATATGTTGTTGGATTCCGTTGCGCCACTCGTGAATATTATTTCATCAGAGCTTGCATTGAGGCAACGAGCGATGTTCTTCCGGGCTTTTTCAACGGCGCTGGCAGCTTCAGAACCATAACTGTGATCGATACTGGCTGCGTTGCCAAACCGTTCGTTAAAGAAAGGCAACATTTCTTCAAGGACACGAGGATCGACCGGAGTAGTGGATTGAGAATCCAAGTATACGGGAAGTTTCATCCGTTTGTCACGCTCGAGGGTAGAAGCTCACAAAGGTCTCCGAGGTCTTTTGCTTTGTCGAAGAGAGTTATGGCGCCTCTGTTCAGGTGTGCTCGGAACTGCGGCAGAAGGTCCTTGTTGATGTCGAGTCCATCTTTCAGAAGTCTTTCTTTCAGTAGGGCAATGAAGAACTTGTCCCACTCCCCAGTCAGGGTGTATCTGTTGAATTCTTGTCCTTCTTCATCATAATTCTCGGGATTTGGCACAGAGAGGTCTCCGAGAGAGAGGCAGAAACCTATCCTGCACAGAATGTTGGGCGTAAGTCCGGTCCGACCTTTGAGCATCGACAAGCGGACAGTGGCGCTTTTGCTGATTCTTATTCTATTGAAGCTCATTCACAATAATCCCCCGGTCTGTTTCCCAGAAATAGCCTTCTCTAGCATGTGTCTGCCCTTGTGCT
>Ga0315279_10009134_pt1 | contig 11884 bp, 14 predicted proteins | sample YL17G06_20_MG_FD_203694 | JGI IMG/M metagenome (GOLD analysis project Ga0315279, IMG submission 203694) | Sediment microbial communities from Yellowstone Lake, YNP, Wyoming, USA - YL17G06_20 | ecosystem: Environmental > Aquatic > Freshwater > Lake > Sediment | place: USA: Wyoming | collected...
CCGCTCTGCGGGATCCGCGCTACTCGCTTGTCACTTAAGGGGGGGCCATCGTGAGCTTCAGGCAGCGGCTCGAGGAAATTCGCGCGGGGTTCACACGCCCATTCTGGGTGGCCAATATCACCGAGCTTTTCGAGCGCCTGGCATATTATGGCGCGACCGCGGTCCTGGCCATTTACCTGAGCGAACAGCTCCATTTTTCGAAGGAACTCACCGGCTGGATGGTGGGAATCTTCGGATTTGTGGTGTGGTTTCTGCCGGTGCTGGGCGGGGCGCTGGCCGATCGCTTCGGTTTTCGCCGCGCGCTGCTCTTTGCCTACCTGGTGATGACGATTGGCTATTTCCTCCTGGGATCGCTCTCGGCACCGTGGATGCAGGCGGCGCGCCATGCTCTGACGGATAAATGGTTGGTGCTGGGCATCCTGATGATCCCCGCGCTGGGACCCGCGGTGGTGAAGCCGTGCGTGGCGGGAACGACGGCGCGGACGTCCACAGAGAATGTCCGCTCGATCGGCTATTCGATTTACTACACGCTGGTGAATATCGGGGGCACGTTGGGACCCGTCATGGCCTGGCTGGTGCGAACGAGGTTAGGCATGGAAAACGTCTTCCGTGTGTCTGCCCTCAGCGTGTTTCTGATGTTTTGCGTGACGCTTGTATTCTTTCGCGAGCCGAGGCAGGTGGGCGAACAGCAGGTGGCGAGCGTCGCCGCAGCGATCAAGAACATGTTCGTCGTCCTGGGCAACTTCCGATTCGTTATCTTCCTCGTGATCTTTTCGAGCTTCTATGTCGTCTTCTGGCAGGAATTCGTTTCCGCGCCGCTGTTTTTGCGGGGTTATGTGGACCCGAATGCCAACGCAGACCTGCTCCTGTCCATCGATGCGCTCACGGTGATCTGCTTCCAGATTCTGGTCAGTTATCTAACCAGGAAAATTCCCCCCTTCCCCGCGATGACGCTGGGGCTGCTCATCTCGAGCCTGTCCTGGCTGGTTCTAGCCATCCACCCGACGACGGGCGGATTCATCGCGGCGCTCATTGTCCTGGCACTCGGCGAAATTACTCAATCGGCGCGCTACTACGAATATGTTTCGCGACTCGCACCATCCGGCCAGCAAGGACTCTATATGGGTTACGCTTTTCTGCCCATCGCGATCGGGTATTTCATCGCCGGACCGCTGGGCGGCTATCTCCTCCACCAGTTTGGCGATGTCTTGCACCGGCCACAGCAGATGTGGTGGGTCGTGAGCGGAGTGGGCGTCGCAGGCGCGGTGCTGATGGTGCTTTACGACAAAATTTTCGAGCCGGGCAAAGCACAGGGGCCAGGGACTGGGGCCCAGGCAGTGGGGACGGCTTGAGCGGCAGGGGCGATTCAGAAGCCTCTGTGCGTTTTTGGGTAGTGCCCCCGAGAAATGTGAGGAGGTTCCATGGATCTGAACGGTATTCAGGCCGCGTTGCGCGAATCAAATATCGATGGCTGGCTCTTTTACGACCACCATCGTCGCGACCCCATTGCCTATCGTGTGCTCAAGATCGCGCCGGTGATGTGCACGCGGCGGTGGTATTACCTGATTCCAGCGGAGGGTGAGCCCTCGAAGCTCGTTCACCGCATCGAGAAGGGTAATCTTGCGGGCCTGCCCGGCGTCGAATACCAATACTCCTCCTGGCCGGAGCAGCGGGAGTGCCTGGGCAAGATCGTGGAAGGGAAGAAGCGCGTGGCGATGCAGTATTCGGCGCTCAACGATATTCCCTACGTGGGGCTCGTGGATGCGGGAACGGTGGAACTGGTCAAGGGCTTCGGCGTGGAGGTGGTCTCGTCGGCGGACCTGGTCCAGTCGTTCGAGGCGCGCTGGTCGGATGAACAACTGGCGCTACACCTGTCAGCCGGCAAAGTCGTGCATGCCGCTGTGGCCGCAGCTTTTACGATGATCCGGGAGGCGATGCGTGCCGGCAGGACGATCGGCGAATACGACGTGCAGCAAGAAATGGTGCGCCTGTTTGAGACGAACGAGGTGACGACCGACGAAGCGCCGAATGTCTCGGTGAACCGCAACAGCGCCAATCCCCATTACTCGCCGACGCGCGAAAGCTCGTTGGCCATCCAGGCCGGGGATTTCGTGCTCCTGGACGTTTGGGGAAAAATGAAAGCGCCCGGCGCCGTCTATTTCGACATCACCTGGACGGGCTTTGTGGGAGAGGAAGTCCCAAGCCGCTACGCGGAGATTTTTGAGGTTGTGCGCGAAGCGCGCGACCTGACCGTCAACTTCGTCAAGCAGGCGATGCGGCACGGCCGGGTGGTGCACGGCTACGAGGTGGACGACGTGGCGCGGGGAATCGTCACGCGGCCTGGCTACGGTCAATACTTCGTGCACCGCACGGGCCACTCCATCGGCGAGGACGTGCACGGGAACGGGGCTAACATGGATAATTTCGAGACGCACGATACCCGCAAGATTATCCCCCGGACGTGCTTCTCGGTGGAGCCGGGCATCTATCTCGCGGAGTTTGGTGTGCGGAGCGAGGTGAACGTTTATGTGGAAGAGCACGACGCCTGGGTAACAGGGGAAATGCAGCAGGCGGTGGTCCCCATCCTTGCCGCCTCGCGTTGAGGTATGTTAACTTGGTCAGGTTGAGCTGGTGCTTCACGCGCCGGGTGGCTCGCCCCGATCCCGCGTACGCGGGATAAAGAGGGCGATCCGGTTTCGGCGGGATCTCACAACTGCGCAGCGCCTTGTGGGGTAGGGCTGGCCGTGCACCCGGGCATCCTTGGCCTCCGCGGGGCTCAGGGGATTTAGTCTCTTGCCGACGGATCGGGGGCTGGTGAGCGCGCAAGCCCCGATCCCGAACCAGGAACCGGGGTTGGCGCCTTAAGCCCAGCGTTTCTAGAAAGATTTGAGCACGTCACGCAGACTAATCCCAACTTCGGTGAGGTCCGATATTCGCGACCTAACGGACGAATTATAAGAGTGTTGGAGCCGCTTGTTCACTCCCAAGTTCGGGATCGGGGCAAGCTCCGATCAGTTCCTGATGGCGAATAAGGCTGTAGAAGAAATCGCACCGAAGTCCAAGGCCGCGCTTGCCCGTCCTCAGACCGGGCGGCTGATACGGTTGTGCGTCGCCGCATGGCTCGTTCCGGGCCTGGGGCACCTGTTGTTGGGGCGGAAATGGCGGGCATTGATTCTTTTTGTCTCCATCGTCGCCATGTTCCTGTTGGGCCTGGGCATGGAAGGCGAGTTCTTCTCGACCGGTTCCGCATCGTACCTGCAAACGCTGGGTTACTTTGGGGAGTTGTGTGTGGGCGTGGCGATGCCGGCCGCGAGGTTTTTCGGCTATTCCGGCGGCGACCCGTTTTTCGTGAGTTCCGACTACGGGACTGCGTACCTCGTCGCGGCAGGCATGCTCAATGTGCTCGCTATCCTGGACGCCTACGACATCGCCATGGGCAGAAAACCTTAGAGGCAGTGACAAGTGAAAAGTGACGGGTGACAAGCAATAGAGGACCGGTTCTCTTAATCTTCTTTGCTCGTCGCTTGTCACTCGTCACTGGTCACTGGTTTAAAAAATGGCGCTTTCCCACTTTCCCGCGCTGGTGCTTTTCTCCTTCCTGGTCTCCGTAGTTTTCGGGGTGCTCAGCAAAGACACGCCCCGCGAGCGCTTGGTCTACGGCGCCAAGGTTTTTGGCGCTTTCGTGGGCATCGCTTTGGCACTCGGCGGGTTGCTGTATTTTATCCCCTGGTAGACCCCGATCCCGAAGTTGCGACCGAGCCCCGTACCAAGCAGGTCAAAGCTTGGCGGTCGCCCCCTCGGACGGGATTGGTACGGGGCGAGCAAGCAGATTCAAACTGCTTGCGTTGAGGCGCTCGCTCCAAGGCATAAACACGCCCCGTTGCTTCGGGATCGGGGTAGATGGCCAAATCCGACAATTGCAATTCGAGAATCGAACCTGGAAACTCGAAAATGGAAACTGGAAATTCGAAACTCGAAACTCGGCCGAGCCTGGAGGCCTAATACTCCGGTTCGGTTCCCTGTGCCGGACGACGGGCAACGGACTACGGACAAGGGAAAACGCCGTTCTTTCAATCGACAATCGGCAATCATCAATCGCCAATGGCCAGCCCTGAGTCCCAGGGGTTGGTAGTGACTCATTTTGATGTAGCGTCGCCCTTCAGGGCGGCAGATGCCGGGCTAAAGCCCGGCGGTACAAAACCAAAATGCGTCACTACCCAGGGGTTTGCTGCCTTGACTTCCGTCAAGGCGCAGTTTAGAGTAAGTCGCACCTGAAGGATACCTCGCCCGCATAGCGGTCGGTTCTGCTGACGGGCGCCGCGCGCTTGGGATGCGGAGGCCATCGTCATGATCCTTTTCGCAAGCAGTACGTCGGCGTTCATCACCTTCCTGGCTATCGCGGCCTTCGGCTTCGTGTTCTTGGTTGCCAGTTCAATCCTCGGTGACCTCTTCGAGCACGGCGATTTTGGGCACGACATGGATGGGCACGGTGGAGGGCCGAGCATCCTGAGCAGCCGCATTCTGAGCGTGTTTGTAACGGCGTTCGGTAGTTTCGGGGCCATCGGGATCCATTCGGGTTATGGCTTAGGGGCCAGCACAGCAATGGGGTTTGGTGGCGGGGTGGCCTTTGCCGCTGTGATTTATGGCTTCGCAAGTTTTCTTTACAGCCAACAAGCATCGAGCCACGTACTGGTGCAGGACTTAGTGGGCAGTACCGCAGAAGTCAGCGTCGCTATTCCCAAGGGAGGCCTTGGGCAAATCCGCTGTACACTGGGCGATACTGTTGTGGACAAGGTCGCCCACTCGAAGGACAACGAGGAAATTCCAGCCAATACTCTGGTAAAGATCGAAGCGATTGTCGGCGAGACCGTTCTGGTCGAGCGAGTCAAGTAGTCTTGCCGGGATTTCTGGCGCGGGTGCGCCAGGCTCTTAGGCAAGCCAGATCGACGAACTGATAGGGGGGCGTTATGCCATTCCAACCTTTTGTTATCTTCCTGGCAATCATGGCAGCCATCGCGCTTTTGATCGCCTTGTCCCGCTTTGCCAAGAACTACATCAAGGTGCCACCCAACGCGGTGGCAATTTTCAGTGGCCGCAAGCACCGGCTGGCTGACGACAAAGTGGTGGGCTACCGCATGGTGAGGGGGGGCGCGGCTTTCAGATGGCCGTTGCTCGAACAGGTTGACTATCTCTCTCTCAACGTCTTGACGATCCCGCTGGAAATCAAGCGCGCCTACACGTTGAAAGGCGTTCCGATTTCGGTGAAGGCCGTTGCCAACGTCAAGATCAAGGGCGATGACCTTTCCCTGGCCGCGGCCGCGGAACGCTTTCTCGGGATGCCACATGATCAGATTCAGAAGGTCATCTTCCAGACGCTGGAAGGGCACCTGCGATCGATTCTCGGCACGCTCACCGTCGAAGAGGTTAATAGTGACCGGGCCAGCTTCGCCCAGAAGTTGACCTCCGAAGCCGCACTCGACCTGGAGCGGATGGGCATCGGCGTGGATGTCCTGACGGTTCAGGAGATCAGCGACGAGGAAGGCTACCTCGACGCACTGGGCAAGAAGCGAACTGCGGAAGTAAAGCGCGACGGAACAATCGGCGAGGCGGAAGCCACGCGCGACGCCAAGATCAAGTCTGCCCTGGCCATGCAGGAAGGCGAGAAGGCGAAGTTCGACGCCGATGCCAATATCGCTGCCGCGCAACGCGACTTCCAGGTGAGGCAGGCGACATACCAGGCGGAAATCGAGACTGAGAAAGCCAGGGCGGCGCAGGCCGGCCCGTTGGCGCAGGCGAAAGCAAAGCAGGCCGTGGTCGCGGAAGAAGTGCGCGTGGACAGGACGCGGACCCAGGAGCAGATTTCCGTGCAGGAGCAGGAAGTGCTCCGCAAGCAGAAAGAGCTGGAAGCCACGGTCGTCAGGCCCGCGGAGGCTGAGCGGCAAGCAGCGATCCTGCGCGCAGAAGCGAAAAAGCAGGCGGCCATTCTGGAAGCCGAAGGGCAAAAGTCGGCGCAGATCGCTCTGGCCGAGGCGCAGCTGGAAAAGCTGCGACAGGAAGGGCTGGGCCGCGCTGCCGCGGTGGAGGCTGAAGGTCGCGCCGAAGCTGCCAAGATTGAAGCCATAGGTCTCGCACAGGGGCGGGCGATTGAGGCCCAGGGCGTTGCGGAGGCGCAGGCCATCCTGAAGAAAGCCGGAGCCTGGAAAGAATTCAACGAGGCCGCCAAGCTCCAGACCGTTTTGGAAAAGTTGCCGAGCGTTTTGCAGGCTGCGGCGGGCATTTTCGGGGCAGTCGCCGCGCCGCTCGGGAATATCGACAAGGTCGTGGTCATCGAGCAAGGGAGCAGCGGAGGCGGCGACGGCGGGACCGGCGGCATCGGGCGCATTGCCCGCACCGGCCCGGCACTCGTCTTCAGCCTGCTCCAGCAATTGCAAGCGCTAGGCCTGGACATCCCGACGGTCGTTTCCCAACTCGGCGGAGACGCGAGCAGGCTGGCCGCGGCCACAGCCGCCTCCGCGAAAGCGAGCGAGGCGGAGAAGAAGTAGGAGACAGAAGGCAGAAGGCTAAAGGGTAAAGGCTAAAGGCAAGGATGCATCGGCAGTGAGCTTCTGCGTGCCTGCATCAGCGGATTGAGCCGCGGGACTGCGGCTACTCGCGGGAGGCCCCTCCGGGGCCTGCCGATTCTTACGTCCAAATGTCCGAGATCTGTCCAATTCGTCGCGCACGCATCTCTTTGCGTTTGCTTTCGACTTTTGACCTTTGACTTTGGACCTGTAGTGTACTGCGCGAAATTTCAAGCCTCTTTGGCGGGCCCTCGACGGAGAACTCTATGCCTACCTCTCAGCTCTCTTCCAAGGTAACTCGCACTGACGCGGATACGCTGGTGGTCCATTGTAGCGACCATCGCTTTCAGGCGGGCTTTTACGAGTTCTTGAACTTGAAGCTCAACCTCAACGAAAACTACGACCTGCTGGTCCTCCCAGGTGGGCCGCAGTGCTTGACGCTGGTGGAATACCTGCCCAAGTTCGCCTGGGCCGGCTGGAAGTGGTTCCGTTTTCTGGTCGAGGCGCACGACCTGAAGCGGCTGATTTTGATCCAGCACCAGGATTGCGGCTGGTACAAGGAGCTGCCCTTCCATTTGCACTCCTCCTCCGAGCCGCGGCTGCGCCAGGAAGAAGACCTCCGCCGCGCGCGGCAGGCGCTGGCGAGGGAGCATCCCCAGTTAAGTGCGGAGCTTTACTACGCGGGTTGGGACCCCACTGATCACATCACCATCGACCCGGTTTCCGCCTGATGCCCACTTACGCTCAGATTGCCGGCAATGGCGCGATGGCCTTGCTCATGGGCTTGCTCATCGGGCTGGAGCGGCAGCACTCGCAAAAGGGGGACGAGCCCCTCTTCGCCGGGGTGCGGACTTTTCCCCTCATTGCCCTCATTGGTTTTCTTTCCGGCTTGCTGACCCGGGCCGGTTATGCGTGGGTGCTTCCGGTGGCACTGGCCGGAGCCTGCGCGATTATCGTCACGGCCTATGCCCTCACGGCGGCAGGGCCGCACAAGGGCTCCACGACCGAATTCGTCGCTATCCTGACGTTCATTTTTGGCGCGCTGGCCGCCCTCGACTACCTGATTCCCGCGGCGACCTTCGCGGTGGTCACCACGTTCCTGCTTTCCATTAAAGCCCCGCTGCACGCGCTCGCCGAGAGAATCCGCGAAGAAGAGCTCTACGCGATTCTAAAATTCGGGATCGTCAGCGTGATCGTGCTTCCGCTCCTCCCGAATCGTACTTATGGCCCCTTCCAAGTGCTCAACCCCCGCGTGATCTGGTGGATGGTCGTCTTGATCTCCGCGGTCAGCATGGTGGGTTACCTGTTAATGCGCCTGCTGGGAGTCCGGCAAGGGATAGCCCTCACCGGAATCTTCGGAGGGCTTGCGTCCAGCACGGCGGCTACTTTTGGCTTGTCCCAAAAGGCGCATCAGGAAGAGGATTCTTTGGCGACGTACTTCGCTCTCGGTATTGTCCTGGCTTCGACTATCATGTTCTTGCGCATGCTGTTTCTTACCTTAGTGATTGATCGTCATTTAGCCAGAACCCTGGCTTTGCCGATCATCGTTCCCACCCTGGTGGGAGCCGGCGTGGGGCTGTTTCTGTGGAGGAGAAAAGCAGGCCAGGGCGAGGCCGCACTGCACGTCAAGAACCCCATGGAACTCGGCAGCGCGCTGAAATTCGGCCTGGTGTTCGCGGCCGTGTTGGTCGTTTCCAGGGCAGCCCATCATTACTTTGGGTCGTCCGGTGTTTATGTGGCCGGGGCGCTGGCAGGGATGGCGGACGTGGACGCATTCACGATTTCCGCCGCGCGCTTGGCTCGCGAGAGCGTTTTGGCGCCGAACACTGCTAATGCTTCAATCCTGCTCGCCGGCGCGGCAAATACGCTGGTCAAGGGAGGAATTGCCGTCTTCCTGGGAGGGCCCGCGTTGCGTCGCGTCATCGCCCCCATATTCGGGCTGCTGTTTTTGACTGCCTTGTTCAGTTGCCTGGTAGCGGCCAATTCCTGAGGAGCCGGCCCACCGTCTTTCCCTTCAGTCAGTGTCGCTAGGAGGCTCGGTGCGCATTCCCGGGCCTGCGATGTTGCCCGTTATGTTCCCCGGCATCGGCATGACCATACCTAACGATAGACCTCCTTGCGATGACCGATCTTCACGACGATGACGACAAGTTGCTTGCCATCGACTTGGTAGACCACGCGGTAATCGCCCACGCGGATTCGGTAATACGGTTCGTCTGTATGAAGTCTCTTGGCCCCAGCGGGGATGGGGTTTGCGGCCAAGCGGTCAATGTGGGTGCGCAGGCGTTGCTGCACCGCTCTGTCCAGACCATCGAGATCGCGCCGGGCTCGCGAAGTGAACTGGATGGAATAAGGCATGGGCGCGCCCTAGAGCCCTAGGTCCGCCTTTATCTTTTCCCAAGCAATCAGCCGGCCCGGCTTCTTCATAATCTTGCGGGCCTCTTCCAGATCCAGGCGATCTTCCAGGGCCTCGAGGGTCTGCAAATCCTTCATCGGAACTACGGCGGCAACGTCTTTGCCGTGGCGGCGAATGACAGTGCGCTCGCCACCATAAACTACTCGGTTTATCGCTTCTGCAAAAGCGGCTCGGGCTTGACTGGCGTCCAATCGTCGGGGCATCGTTCCAGACCTCCTTTGTACAAATTGTACGATTTTAGTTCGAGCCTGGCAAGCCCTGTTGTTTTGACGGCTCAGCGTGCGGAGGAATGGAAATAGTCGGGATCTGTAGGGCCGTGGGCTTGCCCCGGCCTGAGGCCGACCCAAGGGTCGGCCCTACGACCGCTGATCGCGTGCCACTACCGGCCGATCCCGCGGAGCGGGAGCCGCCTCTGAGGCAAGAAGGCGCCGGCCTGCCAAGCCGGCCTGCACTTGCTGAGATACGTTCTTTGCTTGACTTATTACAATGCTGTTATAGAATAATGCCATGAAACCACAGGATTTAAGAAAGGAGCGTCTGAGACACGGCTGGGGCCAGACGAAAGCGGCCCTGCGTCTTGGTGTGTCGCAGCCCTATCTGGACATGCTTGAGAAGGGGAAGCGCCGCCTCACGCCCGTGCTGATACGCAAATTCGCTTTGGTCTACGGACTCTCTCCGGCGGTACTTCCGGTATCAGAGACGTTCGTGCCAGTAAGAAAAATGGACGCGCAACGATTGGTGGAGCATCTAGCGAGACTCGGCTATCCAGGCTTCGCCTATCTTCGTTCGCGTGTAACGAAGAAAAATCCCGGCGAAGTCTTGCTCACGGCCCTGGCTCAAGAGAGTCTCGAAGCACGGGTGGCCGAGGCACTTCCGTGGCTTCTACTGCGGTATTGGAAGATGGATTTTAAGTGGCTGGTGGAGCAGGCAAAGAAATTCGACCTTCAGAACCGCTTGGGATTCGTGGTTGATCTCTCGCGCTGGCTCTCCGAAAAAGGTTCGGAATCTGAACGGACCAGCGTACTCTCGGAACTCGAGGCTGTCCTGGACCGCAGCCGATTGGTGCGTGAGGATGCTTTTTTCAGGCCCCCGCGCAATGACGCAGAGCGGGAATGGCTGAGGGAGAACCGACCGGAAGAAGCAAGGCATTGGAATCTTTTGACGGACTTACGACCTGAGCATCTACAATATGTCCCTTAACAGCCATGCGCGGCCTCCCACACCTTGGGCAGAATTCCTAGAGGAACTTGACGCGCTTCACCTTGAACCAGCCCAACTCCATTGTATTGGCGGATTTGTCCTCAGCGTCTTCTACGGGCTGCCACGACCCACGGGCGACATTGACTACCATTCAGTGTGGTCAGTTTAGTCCATGAATGACCTTCAAGAAATGGCCGGGGCTGAATCGGCGCTCGCCAGGAAGCACCAAGTCCATCTGCATTATGTCCCAGTGAACAGCATACCAGAGGATTACGCGGTACGGCTGGTAGAGATGTTCCCTGGTCGATTTAAGAATCTCCATCTCTACATGCCCGATCCCTACGATTTGATTCTGTCAAGCTGGAGAGAAACAGCTCCAAAGACCGCGACGATGTGGAATATCTGGCGAGGACACTCCATCTCGATGCTCAACTGTTACGCGAACGATATGAAAAGGAATTGCGGCCAATCCTAGCCAACGAAAGTAGGCACGATCTGACCCTCAAGCTTTAGATAGATGCTTGCTTTCAACCCGCAAATGAATAAGAGAGCCGCTGCGGGTTGGAGATTGACCGCGTGCCGATTCCACTAAAAAGTCTCCTGATTGACGCGGCATCCCGCTTGGCGGGACTGCCGCCCGATCCCGCAGAGCGGGACCCGCGTCTGCGGGAACAAGCCGCAGACCTACAAACCAGGTCTGCGCTACCTGCTCACAGGCCCTCGTCCAGTCTTGGGGGTACCGCCGTATCGGGGCGCCTAAAACCGGGGAGCTACTCCAATGCTCTGGAGTGCCTGTTTCAGAACTTGGACAGAAACAGTCATTTGCAGGCCGACAGCGAGTGGGACTTGGTGCGCCGAAGGATTCGCAGCTTCTGTTATGCCTGTTGCAGTAACAGGAGTGACGATCGTCGTCCCGCTGGGACCCAGCTTCTGAACTGGTACGGTAGCTTTATTTATTGCGTCCGTCACCTTCGGGCCTTGTCCGAGCTTGAGAAGTGCCTCTGCGGACTCTATAGTATCCTTTGTAGTCCTGAGAATTCCATACTGATCGCTTGGAGTAAAATCGCCATCTGCAAAGAGCAGAATAGTTCCCTCATTCAGGTTTTGATTGATCGTCTCAACATTCGGCGGCGTTTTCTTCAATTCTTGAATAGCTGCGCTGAATTTGCTATACCACGCTCGCCCAAAGTAGTCGAGGCGAGTTGACCTCTTTTCGATCCTAAACGTAATCCACGCTCCTGAACGAAGAGGCTGTCCGTTGTAATAGACGTCACCGCTTTTTTCCCAGAGCTTGGTTTGGTCTAACGTGTCTGTGCCAAAGTACTGTAGCAGCACCATGTCACGCAGACGGAATGGATTTGTGGCCGGGGAATTGGCCTCCAGGGTGGTGCCTTTGAATGCGAGCAATACCTCGCCGTTCGGATCTGGCCCGAGGGTTTTGTAGAGCTCGTTCCCGATGGTCCCGACAAGACTGATGTACGGCATTGCACCGACCGCATAGGTTTTCAGAAGTGGATCACTCGTCGTGGAATTGATTCCGGCTAGCGCCCGCTTGATCGTATCCTTGTTGTCGAAGCGCAAAATTGATGCACCTAGCTTAACTTCTGAGCCTCTAAACATGGCGACTTAAATAATTGCGCATAGTCGCCGCAGCGTCGAGTTCCCCCTCGACCAGCTCAAAAAGTGGGACTCGACCGCAGAGACGATG
>Ga0315279_10009135_pt1 | contig 11884 bp, 9 predicted proteins | sample YL17G06_20_MG_FD_203694 | JGI IMG/M metagenome (GOLD analysis project Ga0315279, IMG submission 203694) | Sediment microbial communities from Yellowstone Lake, YNP, Wyoming, USA - YL17G06_20 | ecosystem: Environmental > Aquatic > Freshwater > Lake > Sediment | place: USA: Wyoming | collected...
TGCGCCCAACACCGGGGACAGGCACCGCCGAACAGCATGGCGGAGCCAGTCCCCTGCGCCCAACACCGGGGACAGGCACCGCCGAACAGCATGGCGGAGCCAGTCCCCTGCGCCCAACACCGGGGACAGGCACCGCCGAACAGCATGGCGGAGCCAGTCCCCTGCGCCCAACACCGGGGACTGGCATCCCGTCGGGAAGCCAGTCCCCTGCCGTCCGTGCCGCCCCCCTACTCGCGCAGTTCGACGTTCCAGTAAGCCGCGTCGAGGAACTGCTTCCAGGAGGCGTACTTCTCGTGGCCCAGCCGAAGGGCGATCATCGGCGAGCGCTTGGGCTTTGCCGGCAGGCGGACGAGCTTCATGTGCGCCTCGTAGGGCGTTCGCCCGCCCTTGCGGACGTTGCACCTGACGCAGCAGCAGACAATGTTCGCCCACGAACTCACCCCCCCGCGGCTGCGAGGGACGACGTGGTCGAGGCTCAGTTCGCTCGTGGCGAACCGCTTGCCGCAGTACTGGCACCGGTTCGAGTCGCGGGCGTAGATGTTCCGCCGCGTGAACTTGACGTTCGTTCGCGGCAGGCGGTCGTAGAACAGCAGGCGGATGATCCGCGGCACCGCAAGCTCGAACCGGACGCACCGGACCCACTCGTGGCTCTCGCGGTCGTAGCGGGCCCGAAGCTCGCTGACCTCTCGCCAGGACGCAAGGTCGTAGGCCAGGAACTGCTGGTCCTCCACCGAGACTATCTCGGCTACCTCCTTGACCAGCAGACAGAACGCCCGCCTGGCCGATATGACTCTCACGGCCGCGTAGTTCCGGTTCAGCACCAGCACGCTGCTGTCAAGGGCACTTCTTTCCACGCCAAACATACAACACGACACCTCCCCGGGCCCGGCCGACCGGAAAGGATCGGGCGAACCCGACACGAGACCTTACCCGCCAGTATACAACTTCCCCGCAAGGGTGCAAGATGGCTGAAGAAATGCTAAATGCTAAATGCCAAATGCCAAATGCCAAATGCCAAATGCCGAATGCCGAATGCCGAATGAAGAACCTGCCTGCCGGCAGGCAGGTGCCAAATGCTAAATGCCGAAGGAAGAATGCTGAATGCCCAATGCGGGAAGCACAATACCCGGAATCTGCCGCCGTACAGATGAAAGCCTGGTGCCGAACAGGCCGCAAGTGATGAACCTTTGAACAATCGCAGTCCCGTCACCTGGCATTCGGCATTTGGCATTTGGCATTTGGCATTTAACATTTAGCATTCTGCCCCGCCCTCAGGCCCCCGCCTCGACCGACGCCAGTCGCAAGTCCCGCCGGCCCATGGCGAAGGTCACGGCGGCCTTGCCGATTCGGACGCACACGCCGCCGCGGTCGTTTTCGACGATTTCCACGGGCCTGCCGATCTTGCGGCGCGAGAACACGCTGGCGGTGAGTGCCCGGCCCAGGACGCCGGCGGAGATCTGAATGACGTTGTCGTTCCCCCGTCGTTCCAGGGGTTGGGACTTCACGGACGCCTTGATGTCGACCGTCGAGGCCAGGGCGAAGTGCAGCCCGGCCCGCGCGCCGATGATCGTTCCGGCGGGCCCGTCGAGGTTGATCTGCCCGCGGGTGTGCCAGAAGGTATGCACCTTTTCCGGCACGCCGTTGTCCAGGTCGTCCAGCACCACCAGCGTCACGCCCGTCGCGGTCCGCGGCTCGACGAGCATCACCACGTGTCTGACGAACCGCGTGTTTTCCCCGCAGGCGGCGCCGGCATCCAGGGCGACGTAGCGGAAGTCCGCGCCCTTTCGGCACTCCGCGATTCTTCCCTGTGCGTCGATCCGCTGGTCGCGCTGGGCCACGATGACTGTGTTGTGCCCGCGGGCCTGGACCTCGTAGAACCCATCGCGCGCGTCCCAGAGGTACTCCCGGCTGTACGGGGCTGAGCCCGGGTCGGTCAGCAGCATCTCGCCGTCGACCTGCAACTGGATGGAGTTCATGTCGCGCTGGGAATGGTTTGCCGACAGGTCGCCCGTCTTGGCGGCGACGTAGAACGACGGCCTGGGCCAGCGGTCGGCCAGGGCGGCCCAGCCTATCTGGTCGAAGGCCTTCACGACGTTCAGGCCCGGGTCCTTGGGCGTTCTTGCGGCCGGGGGGCGGAAGAGCATCGCAAGCCCGGCCGTCGACCAGCCGGTGTTGCTGGCGTCGCGGTGAAAGGCGTAGGTGTCCAGCCACCAGGTGACCTCGCGGCGTTTGAAGTGCCCGGCAAGCAGGTAGAACGTTCCGGCCAGGGGAACGGTGTTGTTGTCGCCGAACGAGGCCGGCTGACCGTTGGGCGTGAAGTACACGGGGAACAGGCCCGTGGCGTCCATGCCTCGCTGGTGCAGGAACGTCTGGTCGTCGTCCAGCCGCCTTGCCGCCTCGGCCAGCAGCAGGACGTAACGCATGGCGTAGCCCCAGTAGCCGAGGCCCTCGTCCCAGCCGCCCTCACGGCCAAGGGCGTCGAAGAAGTGCTTGAGGTTCTTGCGGGCCTGGGCGGCGGCCTTGCGTGCGGCGGCGCTTTCGTCCGACAGGGCCAGGGCCGCCAGGCCCACGCCGGAGTTGACCACCGCGTTCCAGCAGTGGTAACAGCTCGCCCACATCGCGCCCTGCTTGCAGCCCTCCAGGTACGGGGCGATCGCCTTGGCCTTTATGGCGTCGATGAAGCTCCGGCGAGTCTGCTCGGGCAGGTCTTCCCAGAGCCAGTCCAGCCCGACCGTGACGGCGACGGCGGCCTCGGCCGTGCACAAGTCCGCGGCGATGTGGTTGTGGCAGGGATCGACCCACGAACTCCAACCGACAAGGTTGCGAAGCTCCTCGACCGCCCGGTCGCGGTAGGCCGGGTTGGGATCCACGCGATGGCTGATGAGCAGGTCCATCACCCTGCCTTGCACGCCGCGTGCCGCGAGCACCGCCGAGGCCCAGTTGCCCTGGAGCCACAGCCCCTGCCACTGCGTCTCGGTCAGCGGGGCCGACTCCAGGATCAGCGCGCAGCGCTGCCGCATCGCGTCGAAGATGCCCGCGAACGCCCCTCGCCCGGCCAGGCGCCGCAGGGCCGACAACTCTTCGCGACTCGCCAGTATTCCACGTCTCATGCGTTCATTTCCTGTCTGAATCCGTCACGCCGTGCGCGACAAGGATAAACCCCCGACGCGCAAAACGCAAGGCGGGTTCGTTAAGGCGGTAGCCAGTAAGTGGTAGCCCGTAGCCGGTAGCCCGGTAACCGGTAGCCGAGGGTGTCCGATAATCCTGGCGTGCAAGTGTGTCCCTTTACGGCCCCGAAGTGGGCCGGCGGTCCCGGCGCGCCGGGGGAGGTGAGCGTACTCGCGAACCTCCGGAAGAGTGCCTTTAAAGATATGGAGCCCCTGGAGCGGGGCGATTGAACGTCTCCAACCGCCCCGCCGGGGACCCGGACTAATGGACACGTGGTGGCCCGCGAGCTCGCGCCCGAGGCTTCAAGACGGAACCAACCTCGGCGGGCAACTCTACCCTTTGCAGCTCCCGCACGATCCGAAGATGCTTTCGCTCGATCATACCCACGTCATAGCAAGCCAGACCGGGCCGAAAGTGCGCGGAAAGTGCGCGCGGCCGCGTCGGGCCGCCTTTGCGTGGGGGTTCACTCAGTTTCCGCCAGTCCTCTTCACTTGCTGAAAGTGTCAGGAAAACGGGCATCGGCGAGAAAAACGATGACGCCTACGGGCTCAGTAGCACTAACACCTGATGAAACAAGATATTACATCCGCAATAAACTTTGGCGGATCATACCAAGGACGGCTTGCATTCCTGCCGATAGGGCTTATAATACATTAGGTGAAATTTCCTCCCCGCCTGACTTGCCGGAAGGCCCAGGCGGGGTTATCTTTTTATGATGACGATGACAGCGCCAGTTAATCCACGGGCGATAGCTTTCGTAGACGGGCAGAATCTTTTCTATGCCGGCAAGCAAGCGTTCGGCTACCGCTGGCCGAACTACGATCCGGTCTTATTGGCTCAGTCAGTCTGTCGAGCTAAGGGCTGGGCACTTGTACAAGTGAGATTTTACACGGGGGTTCCAGACAAGAGCGACAATCCTCTCTGGCACCAATTCTGGGCTGCGAAGCTTCTGGATATGAGCCGAAAGAAAGTCCACGTGTTCTCGCGCGCCCTCCGTTACAACAACCGCACATTCAGGCTCCCCGACGGCACCCAATGCTCATTGCTCGTGGGTCAGGAAAAGGGGATCGACGTTCGGCTCGCATTGGACGTCGTGAGCCTGGCCTTGGCCCGCAGTTATGACGTGGCGGTCATCTTCAGCCAGGATCAGGATCTTACAGAGGCCGTCGACGAGGTCAAGGCAATCGCCGGAATGCAGTCTCGCTGGATGAAGGTTGCCTGTGCGTTCCCCGCAAGCCCCACCAGCACCAACAAGCGGGGGATCAACAAGACTGATTGGATTAAGATAGCCAGGACAGAGTACAACTCGTGCCTTGACCCCAAGGATTACAGGCCCCCCAAGCCGACCCCTTGAAGGCAACTCCTATTTGCGGGGCTTGGGCGGGGCCTTCGGCATCAAGGTACTTTCGCCTTTGCACTTGGGGCAGCGTTCCGGGGCCTTGGCGTTCTCCGGGTATTCGTGCCCGCAAGTCTTGCATTGCCAAAACCAGCGTCGGTCCCCCTTGCCGACGGCTTCGCGGAAATCCAAGTAGGCTTTCGCCCATTTCGGGTCGCTCCGCCGGCCTTGCATGTAGCGACGGAAATCCTCTATATGGACCTTACAGCCGCATCCTCTTTTCCGCATGTACCGCATCTCGCCGTCGGGTGTCATCAGCTTGCTCAGCACGGGCGGGCTAACACGGTCGTCGATCAGCTTGCGGGCTTCCATCAGATGCAGGTACTCCGCGGCGCTATCCCGCCACGGCTGCTCTTTGGTGTCGGCCTGGGGAACAACAGCGGCGGCAGGCGCATCCAGGCCCGGCTTGCTTGGCTCTTTCAGCCCCGGCGCGCCCGGCTCCTGCTCATGCTGGCGACCGTGAAGCAGGAAGTTGCGCAGCACCATGCGCGCGGCATCTATTGTGAAACCAGCGTCAATGATCTCCTGAGAGGGGCAGTAGCCGTATCGCTCGCATGCTGACGCGACCTCACCAAGGTCCATCGGAAAGGCAATTCCTGTCTCGGCTCGCCACTCGTAAGGATCCCACGGGAAATCTTTTGGGCCTGACTTCCAGTAAAAGGGGCCGCCTTCGGTTCTTGGTGGATCGACTGCGAGGCTGTCGCAGGAAGCACGCTCAAACGCTCGCATCATTGCCCACCGACGCTTGGCCGGAGCTCGCAGCAAGTGTCGCCAAACGAGTTTGCCTTCGGCAGTCAGGATGACGCCTGGTTCAAGCGAACGAACATACTCTGCCATTTTTCACCTGCCTTTGGACCGGATCGGGCCGGGCGGCGGCGCGGCAGGTGGTGCTCGCCGCTCGCCCGGTCCACGTGGCCGCCCGTCGGCGGCCGTCCCGATGATCCGTCATCCTATCGCAATCCAATATCTCGGCTCAATTCTTGCTAGTAGTTGATGAAGGCATTATCATTAAACAGGTCCACGGTCGCTGTTGCCCCTGCCGTAACATTCACGGGGATTATCCATTCCACGAACACGACATCAGTATTGATGAAGGCGTGCAGAAAGTAATCGCCGTCGGCCAATCCATCAATTGTATACTTGCCCTCTAATCCGGTCCTTGCCTGCTTTACGGTGTTGGCTGGAACCACCTCGGCACTAAACAGGCTTACGCCATATCGGCCAAATGGAGCGCAGTTTCTCAAAAGCGTTTGTACTTCCTGTACGCCCATTTGATTCGGTAGCTGGCCAATCGCACTTTGAACCTCGGCAATCTTGCGATGGTCCTCTTTGGCTTGGGCCGAGTCGCTGCCGCTGCTGGCCTCGAAATCTGCCGCCTGTTTTTGTAAAGCCACGATTTCTTTTTCTAGGCAACTTCTCAGCAAGGGCTTCGCGACTTTCCCTCGAATGACCGAGATGGTCAAACCGCGCTGGATGTCAGATGAGCCGTTATTCCGGTTCAACCACGCTGCCCCCGAAATTGTGCCTACGGGGGGTGATGGAGGCGTCGGGGGCCTTGCTGCGAGAGGACCTGTAGGTGTTGTTTGTGAAGCTGCCCCCACGGGGGAGGCTTCCGGCTTTTGGGTCGATGCCGGAATCGCTGCTGCGGCGGGCGGAAGCGGGGCCTGATCTCCAGCCACGCTTTTGGACTGAAGAGGATTCGACCTTCCAATGTGCCCGGCGAGAAACCCGCCCACGGCAGCAACCGCAACCACTCCCGCGATTGCCGCCAAGATCAGCAGCGGCTTTCGGTTTCTCGCGGACCTTGCCGCCGGTCCATTCGACAACGGCCCAGCATGGGGAACCGTCGGGGCCGCCTGACTCAATCCCGCCGGCGGCTCAGGGGCAACCGTGGCCGGCCGTGCCAACTTCGGTACGCGGTTAGGTGATCCGCACTGGGGACATCTCTCGACTCCCCCCGCCTGGCTCTGCGGTGCTTCCATTTCCGCCCCGCACTGCCCACACTTGAACTCGATCATCGCCCACCCGCCTTTCGCCCCGGATCGGGAGCCTTGGTCGTGAAATGCTCAGGATATTCTACTCTCGGTGCAGCCCAGTGCAAGGGGCTATTGACGGCCCTCGGTAAGCGCCCGGATGCTTCCGGTTGGATGGCGATTCAAAAAACGAGCGATAAAATCATACCGTCCGCGTGCGGCCCGGCCAGTCTTTGGCGAGGGGCGGCCCGGAAGGACCCACGATGCTCGCCGCAACCCGAAGCCCGCCAGGGTGTCCGCCAGACCGCCCACCTTGCCCCAGGTTCAATTATCCGCCGGCCTGCCGGCGCCCGCCCGGCCGCGACAAGCCCCACCAGCACCCTAACAGGGCACCATGAGCCCGGCTCGCGGTTCGGGCAGTCGTCGGCGGCGTTTGGGGGAACCGGAAACCATCTTTTCGGAGCCGCCGACCCGGAAACAATTGAAACTCGCGTGGCGTTGCGACTATGATTGCCGCTTCTTAATCCCAAGCACGTGGAAAGCCCGTGGAAGGAATGCCTTTGGAACCCGATCCGCCGAAAACCGAGTCCGGCCTGAGCGACACCGAGTTGCTGCGGCTCCACCTCGACGGCGACCAGGAGGCCTTCGGGGTTCTGGTGCGGCGGTATCGGCGCGAGCTGTTCAATTTCCTGGCCCGCTTCACGGGCGACGCCGCCTTGGCCGAGGACGTCTTCCAGGAGACGTTCCTTCAACTTCACCTCGCGGCCGGGACGTTCGACCTCTCCCGCCGGCTGAAACCCTGGCTTTTCACCATCGCCGCCAACAAGGGCCGCGACGCGATGCGAAAGACCTACCGCCGCCAGGCGGCGCCCCTGGACGCCAAGATCGCGGGAAGCGAAAGCCAGGAAAGCACCTACGCGGACCTGATGCCCTCAAATATCCCGCCGCCGGATGAATCTTTGCTGAACCTGGAGACCCGCCAGGCCGTACAAAGGATCATAGATGACATGCCGGAGAACCTCCGGACCGTATTACTGATGAGCTACTTCAACGAGTTCCCTTACAAGGAGATCGCGGAAATGCTGGACGTGCCTCTTGGCACCGTGAAAAGCCGGCTGCACGCGGCCGTCCAACATTTTGCCAGGCAATGGAAAGCCTACGCGTCGAGGTCCGGTCATGAGCGAAAGCCAGATGACGAATAACCAGCAGTTATTGACCGACTACATTCTGGGCCGGCTCGAGCCGCAGGCCCGGCAGGAGGCCCGCCAACTCATCGAGAGCGGGCCCGAGATGCGGCAGATGCACGACGACCTTCGCAACACATTCGCCGCCCTGGGCCTGTCGATAGAGGTCGAACCTCCGGCGGACCTTGTCGAGCGGACCATGGCGCGGATTCGCTCGGCAAAGCGCACGGACGCTCTTCTGGCCCGCGAGCAGCTCACCCGGCGCGACGTGATCCGGCCCACATTCTCGATGCGCGAGGTGGCGGCCGTCGCGGGAATCGTGCTGCTTATCGGCAGCATATTCGTCCTGTCCTTCCGCGATGCCGACCGCAGGAGGCTGCGGGTCGAGTGCGCCCAGAACGCCGGCAGGATCGGCACAGCCATGATGAGCTACGCCAATCGCAACGACGGCAGGCTGCCGTCCACGACGGCCCCAGGCGACCGCTGGCTGGCGGCGACCGATCAGCCGGCCGCCAGCAACTCGCAAGCCCTGTTCCACCTGGTGCGCGAGAAATACCTCCAGCCGCCGACGTTCCAATGCCCGGCCGTCGGAGGCGATTCTTTCACCGTCCGGCCCGAAATGACGGACTTCCCCGGCGTCAAGTTCATCAGCTATTCGTACCAGCATTCGATCGGGCCAAGGGGCCTCTCGCTGGAGGACAAGCGTCTCCAGGCCGTGCAAGAGAGCATGGCGATCCTGGCCGACAGTTCCCCCGTCTTCAACGGCGGGCGGTTCCGGGCCGACTGCCTCGCCCGACAGGCCGGCGACAACCACGACCGCACCGGCCAGACCGTCCTCTACATGGACATACACGTGGACTTCAAGGCCAAGCCATCGGTAGGCGTCGGCGGCAACAACATCTACCTCGTCGACGGCGTGACCGAGTACCAGGGCAACGAAAAGCCCGCCGGGCCGACCGACTCGTTCCTCCTGCCCGCCTATTCACCGGCCTCGCAGGAAACCGACGCCGTCACACCACAACAAAACGCCCCCCCCGCCGAACAAAGATAACGGCGGCCTTCAGGCTGCAGGCTTCAGGCTTCAGGCGTCTCCCGATGTACATCGTGACAGACTTCAGACTTCAGGCGACAGCCCGCGCCTGAGGTCTGAAGCCTGAGGTCTGAAGCCTTCTTCTCAGGCGCGCCGGGTCACACCACGTATGTAATCACCACGAACCCGCCAATCAGCAGGACGGTGAACAGAAGCGCCAGCCAGTTGAAGTATTTCTCGATGAACGGGGTGATCTTCGGGCCGAAGATCCGCATCAGGCCGGCGACGAGGAAGAACCTCGCGGACCGGCTGACGACGGCGGCTATCAGGAACACGCCGAAGAATACGCCCGGGTTGGGTACTTGTTCACCCGTTCCAAAGACTCCAGCGGTGATTGTAATGACCTTGAACGGGATCGGCGTGAACCCGGCTGCGAAGACTATCCAGAAGTTGTACTTCTCGTAAAGCCCTCCCACCTTCGTGAAGGCGTGGACCGTCAATACCTTCACGTCGGATTCGGCAAAGGTCCGCTGGCCGCCGTCGAGCTTCAGTGGGTATCTGGGGGTCGCCTCGAATGTCAAGACGGGTTTCCATTGGACCTTCAAACAGTCGAGGTCGACAAGACCATCGACAGTCTTGCCGGTCTTCAGGACAACCGAATCCCGCGCGAATCCCGGCACGTGGTCGTGGAAGACCCCGCCGACCTGTGCCCACAGCAGCCAGCCGATGCAGAAACCGAATATCGCGCCCAGAACGCTGGCTAGCGAGCAGATCGTCGCGTATCGAAGCCAGCGTTTGCGGTTGCCCAGGACAAGCGGCATGAGCAGCACATCCGGCGGGATGGGGAAGAAGCTGCTTTCGGCGAAGGCAAGGCAGAACAGTGCGATTGCGGCCGAGGGTCGGTACGCCCAGCCGAGGGTCCAGTCGTAGATTCGCCTGTGCAGGTGCCAGGCCGGCACGGGCTTGTGTGCGCCCAGTCTCGCGCCGCAGTGGCGGCAGAACTCGGCGTCGGCCTCGACGGCCAGGTGGCAGCGCGGGCAGGCGGGCGCCGGGGCGGGCGCGGCACCGGACGCGGGGACGGGCGCGGGGTTGGTCTCGGCCTTCGGGTTGTTGTCGATCTCGGTGATGGTTCAGTCCCTTTGCTTAGCGCAGTGCAATATCGCGTCAACCGGGCAACGTGGGTAGTAGACTCGCCAATGGCGGGTTTGTCAACTGGGCAACGTGACACTGCGCAGCGTGCGGGGGCGGCGCGGTACGGGGGGTGACCGCAGTCCAACATGAACTTTCGGTTCGCCCGAAGGGATGAAAATACATGCCTTCTGGTCCCAGGGATTGCTATCCCTGGGCTTCCGCCGTTTTCCGTTTCCCCTTTTCCTGGTTCCGGGTTCCAGGTTCCAGGTTCCGCCGTTTCTTCCTACCGGCTCCTGGCTCCCCTGCTTCGCCTGCGGCTACGCAGGGCTGCGCCGGCTACTGTTTAATCTTGATCCCGCGTTCCACCTCGGCCTTTTCTCCGCTGTAGAGCCTCAGTTCGTAGTCGCCTTTGCCGCCGCCGGCCTCGGTGATCTGTGGAAGGGCGAAGAAGAACTCTCGCGTCGAGTCGGCGCGGTTCCAGATGAAGGTCTGCTCGGCGATCGGCGGCTGGTTCTTGCGTGCCACGGCCAGGCGGAACTCGTTTCTGCCGGCCTCGGCGGGCAGGGAGACCTCGACGTATATCCCATCGTCGCCGGGCTTGAAGTCGTTGGTGTACTTGACACGCCCGTCGGCGCGGACGGCGGGGCGGAGGACGTCATCCTTCTTGACCTTGAGTGTGCGCGGCACGACCGCGAACGTGGCGACGATGTCGTGGGAGACCGTCTCGGCGGCGTCGGCCAGGACCTCGTCGACCGGCAGCGTGATTCCGCCGGCGGAGGTCAGCCGGGCCGCCGCGGGCGACGGCGTCGAGTAGATCACGCCGGCGTCGGATACGCGGCACATGGTCGCCATGGCCGACACGTCCGCCTGCGAATACGAGTACTGGCGGTAGGCCGGGTAATATCCGCCGTAATAGCCGCCGTAATAGCCGTATCCGCCGCGGCCCCAGTGGCGATGCGGCCCGCCGTAGTATCCGCCGTATCCGCCGTAGACCCACGGGTCGTCGTAGACCTCCGTGTACGTGCCTCGCCCGGCGCCGAACTGGCGGACCGTGCCGGTAATAAACGCGTCCACGCCGCCGAGTTGTCGCAGCGCCTCGGCCGTCTGCTCGACGGTCGCCTTGGCGGGCATGGTGATCTGGCCGGCCGACATGCGGTTGGCAAGCTCCGTCGGCGAGATCACCGTGTACGTCCCGTTTGCCTTCAACTGTTCGGCCAGGCGGTCGGCCAGGAACCCCCCCGCCATCGGATGGAGCGTCTGATTGTCGAAAGGCAGCACCGCCACCGTCTTGATGGCCGGGTCGTAGAAGACCGGGTACCGCTGGACCTCCAACTTCACCTCGTTGCAGCCGGCCATCGCCAAGGCCGGCACGAGAAGCCCCAGTGCCCGCATAAAGCCAGATTTGTTATTCATGGGAGAGTCCTTTGTCCTTTCCGGCCCATAATGTTCCATACATCATTCTACACGTCCCAGCCGACGGTAGCTATGGCGGGGCGGACAGTGGTAGATTATCTCTCGGCCGGCGTTGAACAAGAATGAGAACGGTCACGGGTTGTGTGAAATGCGATCAGACCACGGAGAAGTCGACATGAGCGCACTGGCACGTTTGATGATTGCGGCGGGATGGTTGGTCGGGACGGCGGGGTTGTTCCCGGCCGGGGCATCGGCGGCAGAGGCTGCCGGCGAGGCGGAAACGCAAAAGGCCCTGGCCCCGGAGAACATCGCGGCGCGGATCGCCAGGTATCGCACGGCCGAGGTAACGCTGACCCTGACGGACGCCGACGGCAGGCCGCTGGCGGGCAAGGCCGTCAGCGTTCGCATGGTCCGGCACCGGTTCCTGTTCGGGTGCAACGCCTTCAAGCTGGACGCTTCCGACGACTCGAAGGCCCAGCGGGACTACCGCGAGCGTTTCGCCGGGCTGCTGAACTTCGCGACGCTGCCGTTCTACTGGGGCCGGTACGAGTCGCAGCCCGGCCGGACTGACGCCCCGCGCGTCGAGGCC
>Ga0315279_10009138_pt1 | contig 11881 bp, 7 predicted proteins | sample YL17G06_20_MG_FD_203694 | JGI IMG/M metagenome (GOLD analysis project Ga0315279, IMG submission 203694) | Sediment microbial communities from Yellowstone Lake, YNP, Wyoming, USA - YL17G06_20 | ecosystem: Environmental > Aquatic > Freshwater > Lake > Sediment | place: USA: Wyoming | collected...
TCCTGGAAGTAGTTGGTCACCAGCGTCGGGCGCTGCGCGCTGCTTTCGGCGATGCGCCGCAGCCAGACCTCGGACATGGGCGTAGCGCCCTCGGGGTAGACGTAGACCACCTCAACGTCCGGGCGCAACTTCTCCACGTACTGGAGGTACCACAGCGGCGTGGCATAGTGCCAATTGCTGAGGATGCGAGCTCCCTGCGGGGCTTGTCGCAGCAGCCCCTCTGCGTATTGCCGGGCCGAGCGGTCCTGGCTAAGCTGCGCCAGGCTAGGGTAGTTGCGCGCTCCCAGCCAGAGCGGCACCGCCAGCGCTGCCGCCAGTAGCAACGAAGAGGCCGCACGCACACGCACAAGTTCGCTGAGCGCCCATGCGCCGTAGGCGCACAGGAAGGCCAGTGCGACGTGCGCGGGCATCATGTACTCCACGGTCTGTGGCGCACGGTAGGCAATCGCCGTCAGCGCATTCACGGCCCACACCCCGCCACATAGCACCAGTAATCTGCGCTGCCGTGCTGCCATGTGCGCTGCGCCCCAGGCAGCCAGCGCTAGCAGGATCGGCCCGAATTCGAACGTCAGGATGTTGAACAAGACGCGCAAGCGAGGCAAGAGCACGCCCGCCTGCAAAAAGTAGAACATGTCGCCCCGAAAGCCAGTCGCCAGGACGTGATCTAGAAAGCCAGACAGGCTGCGGATAGGCTGCGGATCAAAAGGCGCACCCATGGCGCTGCGCAGCGGCAGATAGAGCCACGCCAGGAAGGACAGCACAAAAGCCAGAAAAGGCTTCGCCAGCGCGCCTGGGTTGCGCAGCAGTGCGGGATCGGACAGAAAAACGAACGCAGCATAGGGCAGCGCCAGCAGCGCGGTCGAGCCGTGGTGGGTGATGCCCAACCCAAAGGCGATTGCAAAGCCCAGCAGGTACCTGCGGTCTTTGCTTTGGGCATAAGCCAGCAGGGTGCCCACCTGCACGGCCGTGAACAGCGCCGTCAGGCTGCGGATGTTCGCCGTGGTGGCCTGCGCCCAAAACGTGACGGAAAGGCCGAGGCCCGCGGCCGCGACCCAGCCTGCGAGGCTGGAGCCGGTGGCCCTGCGCAGAGCCCTGCCCAGCACCACCAGGGCCAGGGTGCTGGTGAGAGCAGAGAACAGGTTCACACGGTACGCGACGTCGCCCAGAGGAATGCAGGTGGCCAGCTTGGCCAGCAGGGTGTAGAGGGGGTAGCCCGGCGGGTGTGCAATGCCCAGCACGTACGAGACGAACTGGAACTCGCCGCTGTCCGCGGGCAGGATCGTGGGCGCCAGCGAGTGCACGTAGAGGGCCAGGGCAACCAACCCGAGCAGGCTGTCGTGGAGCCGGGGCGACGCCTGCCACACGTTGGCGCGCACGAGCGCCACGGCCACGGCCGCGGCACAACCCACGGCCAGGACCGGGCTCAACCAGGGCCACAACACGTACACGGAGAGGGCCAGCAGCGGGGTCACGTCCAGACCGCACCTGTGCAGGTACACAACCAATGGAAGCGCCAGCAGGATCGGAAGCAGGACCGCCAAAGCAGTCATTGAAGCGGAGGGAATGTTGGGCAGCACCTCCAGGAGCATCCTGCCCGCATACAGGCCCAGGACCAGCCCAGACAACAGGTCCAATCGCACGAACTTGCGAAGGATGGCAACCTCTCCTCATTCAGGGAATCGAGCGCCTGTCAGGAGGCGAACAAGCATATTCCTACGCTGCTAGTACATGATCCAGGACATGTCATCTGTGCGCAACACAAAGCAGGTTGTGCCGTTCCAGAACAGGGTTCCGCCATCGAAATCCTGCACTGCCCCGGTGAAGCGCAGGACGGGCGAGGCGTTGCGCTGTGTGGACGGGCTCATGGCCCAACCGAGCCTCTCCCGCAGCAAGGGGCTTCCACGCCACAGCTTGCCGAAGCGACCCGTCGGCTGGGTGTAGACCTGTCCGCCAGCCTGCGGAGTAGGGGCCACGATCTGTGGGTCGCTGTCCGCATCTGTCGGCACAAAGGTGTCCGTGAAAGCGCCCCAACCGCCGGGCTTGTCGGCCTCGAACAGAACGTAAATCAGACCAGCGTCAGGCCGCCAAAGCATGTGCCCACGTTCCAGGTAGACCTCTTCGCCCTGGACGCCCATCTGCTCGTCCACCGTACAGCCCAGGCGTGTCCGCACGCTTTCGTTTTTCCATACCTCTCCCAGGCCCCACTGCGGAGTGGACGAGCAAGTGGGTGGTGGCGGCGGCAGTCCAAAGGTAGGCGTGGGCGTGGCCGCCGAGGGAAGGGCGGTCGGCGACTGAGTATAGGTTGGAATGGGCGTCAGGAGCGCAGGCGCCAGCGTCGGAGTGTGCATGGGCAGCACTGCCGAGGCAGTCGGCACGGAAGTCATCCCTGGGAGGCGCAGCACGTCGCATCCCGCCAGCACGATGGCCAGGAAAGGCACGGCAGCAATCACCAGATGAGCAAGCGTGCCTTGTCTCGCCTTGTCTCGTCGACAAGACGAGGTCGACAAGACGAGGCGCGGTAGAGACCTAGATTCATGGAAACGCATTCCTGATCTCATAGGTTCTCCAGTGGCGTAGCTGGTCAGGATGCTCGAACGCAATCGGAAGGATAATAGCACAAAAGCGCAATTCGTCGAAATGCCCGTGGCACAGGGATGGCGCAGGTTGTAGCAGAACCTTCCCGAAAGGTAGGGATGCCAGGACTACTAGCGCCCGCCGAAAGGCCTTGGGGGAAGGTTACTCCAGGGAGCGCCTCGCAGTGCACTGCCAGGGCGGTCGCCCAGTCTCAGGTGCCTGCTGCGACCCGAGGCTGGCTCATCGCCAGCTCGTACACCTGCCGAGTCTGCTCGGCAGTCCGCTTCCAGTCAAACCTGGCCGCCTGCCGCAGGCCCTGCTGACCGAGCCGCTGCCGAAGGGCCGTATCGCGCAGCAACCCCACCATGCCCGCCGCGGCGCCATCCACATCCTGGGGACCTACCAGCAATCCCCCGGGGCCAACGATTTCGGGCAGGGACGAGCTATTGGCGGCCAGCACAGGCGTGCCGCACGACATCGCCTCCAATGGCATCAACCCGAAACCCTCATAGAGTGATAGGAACACAAAGGCCAGGGCCATGCTGTAGAGGGCCGGCTTGTCTGCCTCGGCGATCCAACCCGGAAAGCGAACGTGGCGTTCCACTCCCACTTCCCTGGCCATGCGACGTGGGTCTGGAAACAGCGGGGTGTCTGCCGCAGGCAGGCGACCCGCCACGACGAGCGGGGGAGCTTCCTCGCCCAAGGTCCTCCGGGCGCGCTGATACGCGCGCAGCAGGGACTGCAGGTTCTTGCGCTGGTCAAAGCCTCCCAAGTACAGCAGGTACGTGTCCGGCAAACCGTACTTGCTGCGGACGGCCTGCAGCGCCTCGGCATCCACAACGCGGCGGCAGGCCGGGTCCGCTGCCAGGTATGCGACGTGCACGCGCTCGGGCGGCACGCGCAGATGCCGCACGATGTCGTCGCGCGAGGCGAGCGAGTCGGTGATGATGCGGTCGGCCCGACGGGCGGCTGCACAGACCAGATGGGTGTAGGCGCGCACGGCCACAGAGCCGCGATAGGCAGGCAAGAGCAGGGGGATCAGGTCGTGCACCGTGACGACCGTGGGCCGCGTCGAGCAAAACGGGGAAGCAAAGTAGGGCACGTGGCACACGTCGACCGCTGCCTGTCGGCAGGCACACGGAAAGGCGACCTGCTCAAACCAGAGCTTGTCCAGGTTGTCCCAGCGCCGGGTGAACGGCGTGCGCAACGCGTGCACGCCCGCGTCTGCGAAGCGTCCCCGGAGCGTTTCGGAGGGGGGGTTGCCTGCATGTGCGTTGGCAGCGGGTTCTGCGTCGCGGGTGTACAGCACGTAGGCGCAGTCCGGGTCCACCTGCGCCATGGCGCGCACCAGATGCTGTGTGTACTGCCCGCTGCCGGCGCCCTCCCGGCCAAGGAAGAAGGCGTTAAAGCCCACGCGCATCACGTCACCTCCTGGATGCACTGACCTGCGTGCCGGCCTTGATCCCACGGGCTCAGCCTGCTGCGCGAAAAAAGTCCACCGTACGGCGCAGGCCCTCGGGCAGCTCGACTGTGGGCTGCCAGCCGAGCTCCTGCCTGGCCTTCTCCGCCTTGAGGTAGATCTTGAACACTTCGCCGGCCTTGGCCGGGCCGTGCACGTCCTGACCGGCATAACCAGTGACGGTCTTGAGCGCAGCAAAGATGTGGTTGATCGAGGTGCCGATGCCCGTGCCGATGTTGTAGACCTGGCCATCCCCCCTGGTCAGGGCCAGAAAGTTGGCCTGAGCGATGTCCCCTACGTAGACGAAATCGCGCTCCTGCTGTCCATTGCCGTTGATGACCGGCTGGTCGCCATGCAGCATCTTGACAGTAAAGATGGCCACCACACCCGCCTCGCCATAAGGGTCCTGGCGTGGGCCGTAGACGTTGGCGTAGCGCAGAGTGGTAAAGGCGAGGCCGTAGTTGGTCTGATACAGCGCCAGGTAGTGCTCAAAGGCCGCCTTGCTGGCACCATAGGGGTCGAGGGGATTGGCGGGATGCTTCTCGTCGGCTGGCAGGTACTCGGGCTCGCCGTAGACCGCGCCGCCGGTGGAGACGTTGATGAACTTCTTGACCCCGTACTTGCGGCTTAGATCCAGCAGGTGCAGTGAGCCCGAGACGTTCACGTCGGCATAGAGCACCGGCTTGAGCATGGACTCGCGCACGTTGGCCCTGGCCGCGTGATGGTCCACAACATCCGGTTTCTCGGCGGCGAAAACCTCTTCCAGCTTGTCATCACGGATGTCCACCACGTACAGACGCGCCTTGGGATGCACGTTCTCGCGCTTGCCGGTGGTCAGGTCGTCCACGATCACGACGTCGTGGCCCTGCTCCGCAAAGGCATTCGCCACGTGCGAGCCGATAAAGCCCGCGCCTCCCGTAACCAGGATCTTCATCTCTTCTCCTTGCACCAGAATAGTGAATCTCGGCGATCTTGCGCAGTCGCACGATATCCTGATAGCGCTGGCGCAGACCGAAGGAAACCGGGGGCGACATTCCAGGTCCTCGCTGTTCACGATGCCCATGAGAGACGTTACCGCGATTCTGCACGGCCCGCGTATTATACCGCAGTCAGGCCAATTGCCAGTATAATAGGGTTGATCGATGAGCTGGGAGACACATGCGCATCCTACACCTGAGCCTGACCAACTTTCGGAACTTCTCGCGCCTGGAGCTGGACCTGCCGCCAGGCATTGTCGTGTTGCAGGGCGACAACGCCCAGGGCAAGACCAATCTACTGGAGGCGATTTACTACCTCTCCCGGGTCCGTTCGCCACGCACCAGCACCGACCGCGAACTGGTCAACTGGCTCGCGCTGGAGGACGACCTGCCCTTTGCGCGGCTGGTGGCCAAGGTGCTCAAGGGCGAGGCCCTGCACGGGCAGCAGATCGAGCTCACGTTGGTGCAAAGCAACGGCAAGTCCGTGGACGAGGAGCCGGGTGCGCTGCGCAAACACATCCGGATCAATGGCGCGGCCAAACGCGCGGTGGACGCCATCGGTCAGTTGAATGCGGTGCTCTTTCTTCCCGAGGATATCGAGCTGGTGTCCGGATCTCCGCACGGACGCCGCCGCTACCTGGACGACACGCTGTGCCAGATCGATGCCCGGTATGGCCACGAACTGCAGCACTATGAGCGCGTCCTGACTCAGCGCAACTACCTGCTCAAGTCGTTGCGCGGCCGCAGCAATGGCTCCGACGAGCTGCTCTTTTGGGACCAGCGTCTGGTGGAGCACGGGGCCTTTATCGTGGTGCGACGCCAGCAGGTGATCGAGGAACTGGATCATCTGGTGCAACGCATCCACCCGCAATTGACGGGGGACAAGGAACACCTGCGGCTGGAATACTGCGCCAGCGTGCATCTGGGTGGCCGCCCGGGAATGCCATCCCGGATTGCGCTGCCGTTGGCCAGCTCCACAGACATGCCAGGCACTGCGGCTTCACCGGACCTGCAGGCCCAGTTGCAGGCGGTGGCGGCCCGATTCGCCGACCAATTGCGCGAGGTGCGCGGCAGGGAGCTCGAGCAAGGAGTCTCTGTGGTTGGGCCGCATCGCGACGATTTGCACTTCCTGGTAGACGGCGTGGACATGACCACGTTCGGCTCGCGGGGCCAGCAGCGCACCATCGCGCTGTCCGTGAAGCTGGCCGAGGTGAAACTGATCACGCAGGAGAAACGGGACAAGCCCATTCTCTTGCTGGACGATGTCGTCTCGGAATTGGACCCATCACGACGCGGCTGCCTGACCCAGGCCATTGACCAGGCTCAACAGGTGATCATCACGACCAACGACCTGCTCAACTACGATCAGGCTTTCCTGGATCGAGCCAGCCTGTGGCAGGTGCGGGCAGGCAGGTTGGAGAGCATCACTCCTTCGTCCCGGCCAGGGGCAGGCCAGCCCTAGACGCGGACAGAGGTCGTTTCTTGGGCATGCCAGAGCGGCGCGGGTACTTGGCCGGTGTAAGGCCGGTCTTGTCAATCAGCACTAACGAGCGCGCCTCCCTGAGGCCGGGCAACTGCAGGGTCTTGACCTCGCGCAGGCTGCCCCCCAGCAGCTCCATGGCTGTCTGCGCGTCTTCCAGCTCGGCCTCGATATCGGCCCCTTTCTGCGCCACGACGCAGCCCCCTTTACGGCACAGCGGCAGGCAATACTCCAGCAGCTCGCTCAACTCCGCCACTGCGCGCGCCAGCACCAGATCGTAGCGCTCACGATGCTGCGTGGCCTGCCCGGCCTCTTCCGCACGCGCACAGAGCAAATCCACGCCTTGCAGGCCCAGCGCAGGCACCACGTGCTCGAGGAAGGTGACTTTCTTGTGCGAGGCTTCCAGTAACGTCATGTGCAGCGCCGGGCGCAGGATCTTGACGGGCAGGCCTGGGAACCCCGCGCCCGTGCCCACGTCGATGCACAGCAGGGGCGCTTCTTTGCTGGCCAGGGGGACGATGTCGGGCAGGGGCTGGTTGCGCCCCACGCCTGGCACAGGCAGAGCCAAGAGGCAGGTGAGAGAGTCGAGGAAATGCTTGATCTGCACGTCCTCGTAGCCGATCACGGTGGTCAGGTTGAACTTGTCGTTCCAGGCGCTCAGATCTCGGTAGTAGGTCTGAAACGCCTGCACGTGCTCCGCCGTCAGGCATAGGCCCAGCGCCCGCGCACCGTCGCGCAGCAGTTCCATGCCTAGTGCACTCGTGCCCGCGTGCCTCGCGGGAGAAGTCGTCGGATGAGTCATCACACGCCGACGCGAGGCCCGGCCTCAATGTAGACGCCCAGCATACCGTCCCATTGTCGCTTGAACTCGGTTTCGTCCTGCCAGAACACCCCTTGGGGCAGACGCGGCAGCCCCGCCGCGTCCTTCCTGAAGCCGGGGTCAACAAAATAGAAGCCGGGTTTGGGCCTGGGCGCGACGGGAGTCTCGGGGTCCGCCGCGGGCTCATAGTCCCCTGCGCTGGGCTCCGGGGACGCTTCGCAGCCATACAGCACCTTGGCGTGGGCCCAGCCCTTGTAGCGGAGCCCATCGAAGAGCAGGGGTTCGCCGATGATCACGATCGTGAAACGGTCCTCCCGGATGTTGCGCAGCAGATCCTCCAGGCCTCCCTGCCAGTGTAGCTTCGCCGGAATGCCCTGGCTCTGCAGGTAGCCGGAGACGCCCCAGGGCAGAGTGGCCCAGTTACGGAACTTGCGCAGAGTCAGGTGAGGCACCGGCCGCTTCACCCAGGCGACCTGCTCCATCTCCCGCGCGACCGTGTCTCCGTTGAAGTGCAACTGGTTGAGGACAGCGTTGCCCACGATAGCGATGCTGTACGCGGCGCAATCGTTCGTTGAATCTCCCTGAAACTGGTGCCACACAAACAAGTCGGTGTTGGAGTGGTAGAATGGCTTCTGCACATGCTCGTCAGTACGGGAATCACCGCTCATGCCAGACCTCCTCTCGATCAACGCCTTGTCTAGCCGCCAAGACTAGGCCTTGTCTAGTCGACAAGACTAGGCCTTGTCTAGTCGACAAGACTAGGCCTTGTCTAGTCGACAAGATTAGGCGGACGCACCCCTGAACGCGCTACTGGCTGTCGCTCGCGCCTTCCTCCCCACCCTCACTCTCGTCATAGACATGGCGTCCACGCGCCCCCCCGGGGCCTTCTTCCGGGCCTACGATGCCCTTTTCTTCCAGGGTGTCGATCAGGCGCGCCGCTCGCGAATACCCGATGCGCAGCTTGCGCTGCAACAACGAGATGGAAGCCCGCTTGTCCTCGCGCACGACCTGTATCGCCCGGTCCAGCAGATCATCCCTGCCCGCCGCCTCCCTTTCCTTGGCGATCACTTCCTGCCAAAGCGGCTGTTGCACCAGCGCAGTGCCTGGCGGGAGAGATGCGCTGCTCGGGAATGCCCGCCAGTAGTTCACCAACCTGGACAGCTCGGCGTCGGAAATGTAGCAGCCCTGCAGGCGCACCATTTTGCTCGAGTCCGAAGCCATGTACAGCATGTCGCCGCGGCCCAGTAGCTTTTCCGCGCCGCCCGTGTCCAGAATGACGCGCGAATCGACCTGGGATGTAACGGCAAAGCTAATGCGCGCCGGGAAGTTGGCCTTGATCAGCCCCGTCACCACGTCGACTGACGGGCGCTGCGTCGCAATCACCAGGTGAATGCCCGTCGCGCGCGCCAACTGCGCGATGCGGCAGATGGAGCGTTCCACGTCGTCCGGGGCGACCATCATCAGGTCCGCCAGCTCATCGATGAGCACTACAATGCAGGGCAGCCGCTCCTGGCCCTGCTGCGAAGCGTCGCCGGAGCGTAGCGCAGGGGGCGTGGCCATGATCTGGTTGTAGGCGTCGATGTTGCGCGCGCCCAGCTTGGAGAACACGCGGTAGCGCCGGCCCATCTCGTTCGTCACCCACTTGAGCGTGGCAACGACGCGCTCGACCTCCACGACCACCGGTACCAGCAGGTGGGGGATGCCGTTAAAGGTGCTCAGCTCGACCATCTTGGGGTCGACCATGATCAGACGCAGGTCGGCGGGCGTGTTGTTCAACAATAGGCAAGCCGTGATGGCGTTGATGCAGACGGACTTGCCAGAACCCGTGGCGCCGGCAATCAGCAGGTGCGGCATCTGCGCCAGGTCTGCCGCCACTGGCTGGCCAGCCACGTCCTGCCCCAGGGCGATGCGGAGCTTGGAGTCAAGCTTGCGAAACGGATCCGAATCCAGCACGCTGCGCAGGCTGACCAGCGAGGTACTGGCGTTGGGCACCTCGATGCCTACAATCGCGCGTCCAGGCACCGGGGCCTCGATGCGGATCGGAGAGGCCGCCAGCGCCAGCGACAGGTCGTTGGATAGGGCGCTGATGCGGTTGACCTTGACTTTCACCTTCCTGGTCTTCCCTAAAGCATCCTTGCGCTCCACAAAGCCAGGCTCCACTCCGAACTGGGTGACCGTGGGCCCTTGATTGACTTCAACGACCTTGGCGGGCACGCCAAAGTTGACCAGGGTCTCCTCGATGATGCGCACCCGGGCGCGGATCTCGGCCTGGCTTAGTTCCTGGTCAACGCCTTGTTCCAGAATCTCGTCAGACGCAGGCAGGCGCCATTCCTGCGCCTGTCCCGTCGCGCTGGCCGGCCCACGCGTTGCTGTGCTTATGTCGCCCCCTACTACGCGTGGAACGAGCGGCCCCTGGCTGGGGACCCACGGCTTGGCACCGGGACGCCGCTGCCCCTCCCCGTCTACGCGGGGCGGTGCGGCGCGCGCACCAGCAAGCCTGGCCATCAGCCGCGCCGCCAGACTGTCGTCTGCCGGCGGAGGCGCGGCCCCGTCTGCGCGGGGCGGGGCGGCCCCGTCTGCGCGGGGCGGGGCGGCCCCGTCTGCGCGGGGCGGGGCGGCCCCATCTACGCGGGGCGGTGCGGCCGGTTCGATGCCTTCTGAGCGGGAGCGGTACCTGTGGACGACACGCTGCCACAGCGCCGCACTTCGTCGCGCCACGTCGACCACCGAGATGCTGAACAAGGCAATCATCCCGACGGCAAGCACCGCCAGCAGCACCAAGAAAGCCCCCAGGTCACCCAACGCGCCGATCAAGGTGCGGCTGATCAACCAGCCGAGATGGCCCCCTCCACCACCAGCCTGGGCCAGGGCTTGGGGTTCGGTGGAGACAAAGTGCAGCAGGCCCAGGCTCCCCAGGAAAAGGAAAAGTGCGCCCGCCACCGTCTCCAAAGACACGCTCACGGCACGACCAAACCCGAACAGGAACAGCCAGAGCCCCGCCGCCGCCAAGCCGATAGGCAGGACATAGGCGCCCCAGCCAAAGGCCTGGCGCAACAGGCGCAGCCAGTTGTTGGTTAGCATGCCGTGGCTCCAGGACATCAGGCTGAGCACTGTCACCACAGCCACGCCGGTCAGCACGATGCCCGCAATCTCGATCCAGACGTGCAGCGGGATGGACCTCGCTTGCCCCTGGCGTCTCTTGCCGCGCCTTGATTTGGCCATGCTCTAGACTTCCATCACGACCGGCAGGATCACCGGCCGTCTTTTCGTCTCGTTGTAGACAAAGCGGCTCAACGTCTCCTTGATCTGGGTACTCAGGGTGGCGCGGCTGCCTCCACCCTTGAGCGCCTCCAGGACCTGGACGCGTGCCCTCTCCAGCAGCTCTTCAGATTCGCGTACGTAGACAAAGCCGCGCGAGCTGATCTCAGGCCCAGACAGAACCCGGCCCGTGCCACGCTCCACCACCACGGTGGCCACCAGAAACCCGTTGCGTGACAACAACCGGCGATCCTCCAGCACTACCTCGCCCACGTCGCCCACACCCAGGCCATCCACCAGCACATACTCGTCCGACACGCGGTCAACGATCTGCGCGGAATCCGAGTCCAGCGCCAGCACCTGGCCGGTTTCCATCACAAAGATGTTCTGGCGTGGGATGCCCACCTGCTCGGCCAGACGGGCGTGCAGCACCAGGTGGCGGTATTCGCCGTGGATGGGCACGAAAAACTTCGGTTGGACCAGGTTGAGCATCAGCATCAGCTCTTCCTGGCTGGCGTGCCCGGAGACGTGCACATCCAGCAACTCGTCATAGTAGACGTCCGCGCCCAGCCGGAACAGGTTGTTCAGCGTGCGGTTCACCAGCTCCTCATTGCCCGGAATGGGCGTCGACGACACGACCACGGTATCGCCCGGCACTAGGCTGACAGGCGAGTACTCGTTGCGCGCCATGCGCACCAACGCAGACGTCGGTTCGCCCTGGCTTCCCGTGCACACGATGGTCACCTGGTCCTTCGACAGGCCCTTGATTTCGTCCAGCCCCAGCAGGCACTTGTCCGGCACGTGCAGGTAGCCCAGCTCCATCGCCATGCGCACGTTGTTGCTCATGCTGCGGCCCGCGATCGCCACGCGGCGGCCGTAGCGGTCGGCCGTCTCCATCACCTGTTGGATGCGCGAGATGTTGGAGGCAAACGTGGCCACGAGCACGCGCCCCTGCGCGCGCGAGAAGATGTCCTCAAAGGTCTTGGCAATGCGCGTTTCGGACGGGGTATAGCCAGGGTTCTCCGCGTTGGTGCTATCCGACAGCAGCAACAAGACGCCGCGACGGCCTAGTTCGGCCATCTTGGCAAAGTCCGTGGGCTTGCCATCCACCGGGCTGTGGTCGAACTTGAAATCGCCGGTGTGCACGACCAGGCCGGCTGGCGTGGTGATCGCCAGGCCGACCCCGTCGGGGATGCTGTGGCTGACGTGGAAGAACTCGAGCTTGAACGGCTCCAGCGACAACACGTCGCCGGGTGAGATCAGATGCAGATCAACATCGTTGAGGCGGCTCTCGCGGAGCTTGACTTCGATCA